>Ga0190274_10002690_pt1 | contig 10504 bp, 7 predicted proteins | sample Popmic531T_FD_133002 | JGI IMG/M metagenome (GOLD analysis project Ga0190274, IMG submission 133002) | Populus adjacent soil microbial communities from riparian zone of Yellowstone River, Montana, USA - 531 T | ecosystem: Environmental > Terrestrial > Soil > Riparian zone | place: USA: Montana...
AGCCGCCGGGGGGACGCGATCGCGATAGATGACGACACCGTGGTCGTTCGGCGTGATCGCCACGCCCTGGGCCTTCGCTCGAAAACCCAACTCAGACGAACTCGATGAACCGGACGTCGATGGAGCCGCCGTCAGTCACCGTCAGGATGGCCACGCTCGGCTTCAGGTTGAATCGCGACGGCCCCGCCGAACCCGGATTGACCACCACACGTCCATCCGGCCGGAACAGAAGGGCCCGGTGTGTGTGGCCGTACACCAGGATGTCTGCGGCGTAGCGCGCCAGCAGCGCGTCTGGCGTTGGGCTGCCGAGTTCAGCGGCGGTTCCCGAAGGGGCAAAGCCGATGCCGTCGGCTGCGTACTCTACCTGGGGATGCGACCAGCCGTGGTGTGCCCAAGTATCTGATCCGGACCACGACCTCATTGATCTCCGTCATCTGCGCCGTCAGATCGAGTTGTCGGTAGCGACAGTCACCCAGAATCAGACGTCGATCCTGAAACATTTCGACATCGTCGATGACGACTGGCAGACAGAAGGGTTGCTCGTCGTCGATGGGCAACCCTTCGCCGCGCATCTGCGAGCACCTCCCGTGAGAGTCGTCTCGATCGAGGACGTTCGGGCCGGCCAAGCGTATAGTGGCGCGACCACACTGGCGCTCGCTCTAAGCGATCGCGAACTCTTCGAAACGGCCAGAAGCCAAAGCAGGGATCGGTTCGATCGTCGAGCGACGTCAGCGGCCCACTTGCGCCGGCTGGCGGGTATACGCTGAAGGAGGAAGATCGCGACCTCTGTTTCACCTGCCCGAGTCACCGAGCTTGACTGTGTCGGGGCTTACGGTGAGGTAAGACCAGCGGGCATGACATGGAGGTAGTCGCTTGAACCAGTTTCGCGAACCTTCAACTCTCCACTACCGATGAAAGCGCGCCACCAGAACCGCCTTGCCGAGCACGTGGCCGTCCATCGCGTCGAACACCGCAGCGCGCGTCATGACCTCTTCCTCTGGCGTGCCCTTGCCCGGCGGCACGTCGATCTTCGTGTCGAGGGCGTAGAGCTCGAACGTGTAGTGATGATACGGCCCGGGCGGTGCCCCGGGGCCCACGTAGCCCTGGCCGCGGCGGGCGACCTGGCGGCTCCCATCAAGCAGATCGCCGTGAGGCACGTTTTCTGGCAGCCCAGTGGACGTGCCCGGAATGTTCCAAATCAACCAGTGGGTGACGACCGTCTTTGAGCTCTTGTCCGGAGTGGGCTCTGGATCGCGCACCGAAAGCACGAAGCTCTGTGTCCCTGGCGGGACCTGCGTCCATTTGAGCTCGGGCGAAACGGGAGTCACCACGGCCTGTGTGTACTTGTCAGGAAGGATGCCGCCGTCCGCCCAGGCCGTTGACGTCATGATCAGCGGCGGCGCCTGGGGGGGGCGGCCGGCCTGTCCACCGTTTGCCGAAGCACTCGCGCCTCCCGCTTTCGCCAGCATCGACGTGAGGCCGATCGTGACAATGCCAGCCGCAACCAGACCGACCACGCCCCTCGAAACCATCCTGGCTGGGACGACAGAAATACTGTGCCTTGTCATCTGATCTCCATGTGTTCACTCTTGCGTCGCCAGGACAGAAGCGCGTCTACCTCGCCTCGCCGGGCAGGCGGAACGCGACGAGTTCTCCAGAGTAGCTGCCACCGCTGATCGCCACGACTAGGTACTGCCTCCCGTTGAGAATGTAGGTCATCGGCGACCCCGTCTGCGGTGCCGGCATGTAGACCGCGCCGACCTCGGAGCCGGTCTTCTTGTCGTAGGCACGCAGCATCGATCCACGCTGCCCTGAGGGCGTCGTTCCGAAACCCGGCTCGCCCGCAATGACTAGCGTCCGGGTGACGAGCGTCCCGATCATGCCTGGACGGCCGGTTCGCGGAATGGTCAGGCCCTTGAGCGCGGGATGGTTCTTGATCGCGTCTGGCGTCTCGCCATGCGGGGTCTGCCAGAGGATGTCGCCGGTGTCGAGACTGATCGCGTTGATCTGGCCATAGGGCGGCTTGACCAGCGGCAGGCCCTGGACCGTCAGCGCCGTCACGGCGCCCCCTTCCGCCGCGGACGTCGATCCCGAGCCGCCGACTCGACGCGCCCCGGCAAGGACCGAGCCCTGGTGATACCGCACCTCGGGCGAAGCGCTTCCCGGTGGCGGTGACACCAGGCCCAGCGTGGCCGCGACGCTCTGCGAATGGACGTAGAGAACGTGTGTCTCGGGGTCATAGGAACCGCCCGGCCAGTTGGTCGCCGCACTCTGACTCGCCATCTGCAGTGTCGCGATCGGTCCTTCCGCCTTGCTTAAAGACGGGGGCGTGAACACCGGACCAATCCGGTAGCGCTCAATCGCTTTCACCGCCTCGGCCCGCAGCGCCGGCGTGAAGTCGATCAGGTCGTCGACGGCCATCCCCTGCCGGTTATAGGCCGCTGGCCTGGTCGGGAACGGCTGCGTTTTCGCGTACTGCTCGCCAGGCACGTCGCCTTGCGGGACCGGCCGCTCTTCGAACGGCCAGATTGGCTGCCCGGTGACACGGTCGAACACGTAGAGGAAGGCCTGCTTGGTGGGCTGCGCCACCGCCTTGATCGTCCGACCGTTCACGGTGATGTCGGCGAGGATCGGGGCACACGGGATGTCCATGTCCCAGATGCCGTGATGCACCAGCTGGTAGTGCCACTTGCGCTCTCCGGTCTTGAGATCGACCGCGACGAGCGATTCGCCAAACAGGTTGTTCCCCGGCCGCAGCCCGCCGTAATAATCGTGGGTAGGCATCTCCACCGGCAGGTAGGCTAGGCCGAGTTCGAGATCGACCGAGATCTGTGCCCACACGCCGGTGTTCCCGGTGTAGGCCCAGGAGTCCTGCTCCCAGCTCTCGCCACCCACCTCACCGGGCTCCGGGATCGTTTTGAACATCCAGAGCCGCTTGCCGGTGCGCACATCGAACGCGCGCACCGCGCCCTTGATGTTGCTTCTGCTCTTGGGATTGGCGCCGGTTTCGAACGCGGCGCCCACCAGGACGATATCGCCGGCCACGATCGGGGTCGCATGCAGGCCGATGGAGCCCGCGGTCAGATCGATGCGGCGATCCAGATCGGCCTTCAGATCGACGATCCCGTCGCGGCCGAATCCGATGATCGGATTTCCTGTTTTCGCGTCGAGCGCCACCAGCCGGTAACCGGGCGTGACGTAGAGGATGCGTTCCTGCCGGCCATCCGTCCAGTAGGCGAGGCCGCGACCTGAGAGCTGGCGCGGCGCGGCGGCTCCGCGCGCACCCTCATCCTCGCTGTGCACCCACTGCAGTTCGCCGGTCGCGGCGTCGAGCGCGACCACGGCGCGACGGGTACCACCGGTTGAATACAACCGGCCGCCGACCATCAGCGGCGTCGATTGCAGGTTGAACTCGAGGCGCGGGCCGAGGTTATCCGTCTTGAACCGCCACGCCACTTCGAGATTACTGAAATTGGCAGCCGTAATCTGATCGAGCGGCGCGTAACGGGTGTGGCCAAGGTCCCCGCCGTAGGTGCGCCACTCCCCTTTCGCCGCACCGGCCTGACCGTGCACCGATCCGCTCTTCAACAGGACCGCAGCCACGACCGCGCCGCCTATTACACTCAGCCTAAGAGTTCGCTTCATCTGGCGTCCCTCGCTCTTTCACAACCAGGCGACGTACGTGTCACGGCTTGTACGTCAGCACCGTGATGCCGGAGAGCGTGCCCGGCTGCCCTTCCAGCGGCATCGCACCCGCAGGGTAGCCGCCGGCCCTCAGGATTTGCGCCACGATATCCGCATTCTGCGCGCGTGACAGCGAGGCCGGCCTGTCCTGCGGCATCGACGTGCGAATCCGTTCGAACAACGCGTTGAGCGACTCCCCCTCCCAGTTGGCGTAGAACGTCGAACCGGTCAGCGCCGGTGCCGACTCGATCCCGCCGAGGGCGTCGCCATGGCACGCCCCGCACTTCTGCGCGTAGATCCCGGCCCCTCGTTTCGCTTGCTCCTCGGTGTAGACCCCATCCCACACCGTCCTGTGGCCTTGCGCGCCAGCTAGCGCAGTCAGCACCAGCACCATCGCACCCGCAACCAAGCGGGCTCTATTCAGTGGCATGGCCCGTCCACTCCGCCGATAGCGCCGACCGATCGATGCGTGCGCCGCGCAAGTACACGTCAGCGATCTTCCGCGTATTGGTGATGTCGTCTAGCGGATTCGCGGTGAGGACGACGAAGTCGGCACTCTTGCCGGATGCGATGGTGCCCAATCGATCCAGCCCCAGGATGTCGGCTGACGTGCGCGTGGCGGCGGTGAGCACCTGCGCCGGCGTCATGCCGGCCGCCACCATGTCCGCCAGCTCGGTATGCGCAACCCAGCCCACGGAGATTCCGGCATCGGTCCCAAACGCGATCGTCACCCCGGCGCGACTGAGCGTGGCGAGGTTTTTCGCCTGTATCTCATAGAGCGACTTCGCCTGTTTGATAGCGGCAGGTGTGCGCGTCGCCTGGGCGCGACGCAGCCGCTCGATCTCCTGCGCCGGCACAGTGTCGCTCAACCAGGCGAAATCGTCGCCGACCTCGCGCTCGGGCAGATTGGGAATCACGAACACCTCGGGCCGCGCCTTCATCAGTGCCACGAACTCCTCGTCCACACTCCGATCGCGTACTCCGTGCGCGAACCCGTCGATACCAGCCTTCACGAGCGCCTTGGCGTCAGCGAGGTCAAAGACGTGCGCGACGACACGCAGGTTGTGCTTGTGCGCCTCGTCGATAATCGCGCGATACAGTGCCGGTGGCAGTTTCGGTACCGTGCGATCGCGATCGTCGACCCAGATCTTGACGAAGTCGACCTTCTTGACCGCAAGCGCCTGAACGATTTTGCGCGCCTCCGCCTCCGTCGTCACCCCGTACGCGGCGTCGCGTCGATAGTCCGCGCCGGGTCCCGCATTCGGGAGCGCCATGCCGCGACCGGCGGTGCGAAACAGCGCGCCACCAGGCACCGGGTGCGCGCGAAGCTCGTACGGCAGCTCACCGCGATCGACACCCATGCTCAGCGTGGCGGCGATGCCGTAGAAGGCATAGCGGCGAAGATGATCGACGAGATTCTCGCGAGTAAAGTTGGCCGCGGCGGTGGTCATGCCCTTGACGTCGGTGTAGCCAAGATGGCTGTGCGCGTCGATGAGGGCGGGCATCACCGTTTTGCCAGTCAGGTTGACGCGAGTCGTCCCGGGCGTCGCCTGCAACTCGCCTTGCCTGCCGACCTGCGTAATCGATCCGTTACTGACGATGAATGCGGAGCGCTCGATCGGCGCGTCACCATCGTCGGTGATGAGACGGGCCCCTTCGAACAAGACCGCGGATGGCGTTGCCTGGGGCGCGGCCGGTGGCTTCGAGCAGGCGGTTAGGAGCAGGCTCCACGCGATAAGCACAATGAACGACGAGCGACGCATTTCGGCTCCTGAGGCGAAAAGGACAGCGGCGAACACAGGCGGGGCCTTCGGGCAGCCCCGCCTCCGGCACACTCAGAAGTCGAACTGAACGCCGATTTTGGCGAATCGCGCCGTGAGCACCGACGTCGGTGTGAGCCACTGTCCGCGCGGCACGAACGTCTGGTTGTAGGTCGTGGGCGTGTCGGTGTTCATGGCGTTGTAGAGGTCGAGGGCGATCTGGGTTCGGGTGTGGCCGAACGTAAGGATCTTCGCGATACGAAGGTCGAGCTGATTGATCCGATCGCCATAGAGTGTGCCTGGTTCCACCAGGTTGACCCGGATGTTGGCGGCGCCGCCGGAAAGATCCCGGCCGAGGGTCTGCCTGACCACCGCATTCGGCACGTTGTAGTTCGCGGCGAGCTCGGGGCCCGGGTTGCTCTGCCACGTTGCGCTCACCTGGACGGCAACCTTCGGGATCAAGTAGGCAGCGAGTCCCGTGGCTCGCGTGAGAAACGGCTCCACCAGGCGGCAATACGGACTCGTCGGCGAGACGCCGTTGGGGATGGTGATCGGCACGGGAGACGCGCTCGTGCTGGGAGGAGCGGTCCCCAGCTCCGGCAGTACCGCCCGCACCGCGCAACTGTCAGCGACCCGGCGTCCAGTACTCACACCGCCCTGTACCGTGAGCCCGTTCTGCGTCCGCGCAACGAGATTGACATCGACCCCGTGCCACTTCTCGCTCTGCTTGCCGAAGTTGCTTGCTGAGGTGGCGAATTCGTCGATCTGTCCGACCTTCTCCGGTACCAGATCGTAGAGAGTGCCGACCGTCTGACCGCCGCCGCCGGGCAGCCGCGGATCGGCCGGCGCGATGATGCTGAAGGGCGTGTAGTCCGCCAGGCCAGTCGCCCGATCGTCGACGACGTACCAGTTGCCGAACCACCGCCGGAAATAGCCGACTGTCACGGACACCCGCGGCGCGAGCTCCTGCTGCACCGACAACCCCATCTCCCAGTTGTACTGGCGGTTTCCCCAGCCGGTGACGAAGGCAGGATCGAAGGTCCGGCTGAATGCGTTCTCTCCGAGCTTCTTGTTCGCCATATCACCGCACTCGCCGTTCTGGTTGACATTGGCGAGGTCGCAGTCCGGCACGTAGTTCCGGTTGGTGTCGTTCCACGACCGCGTCGTAGACAGCACCAGACGGGCGATCGGATTCAGGTTGAGGTGATCGCTCGACCCGACCTGCAGGGCATCCACGTACTTGCCCAGGTTGAACTTGACCGCGGTCTTGCCGTTCCCAAACAGGTCATAGGCAGCACCCATGCGTGGGGTGATGTCGTTCCAGTGCACGCCTGGCGTCGACCGCGAGGGAAATACAGTCTCCACGGGGATGATCCGGGTCCCGCCCACGCGCTGCTCTGGATACGAGGTGATCGTGTTGTCGTAGCGCACGCCGCCCTGCAGCGTCAGCCTCCGGCTGGTCCACTGGTCCTGCGCGTAGAACGATGTCAGTACCAGATTCCGGTTGATGCTCTGGAGAGTCGGGTAGGTACCGGTCATCGTGAGCTGGTTCGGCACGCCGTTGTTGAACCGGTACTGGGTGACCTCACCGTAGCTGAAGTTACGGTTGGCCGGATTGATGAACCCGCCGAAGTAGCCGACCTTCATGTTGTGTGCGCCGGGGACAAACGACGCTGACGCCCGCCAGGTCTTGGTGGCGATGTTGTTGCGCGTGTAGGTGGCGGGCGCGCGGTAGGCCAAGCCCGGGATGCTGCCTCCCTGTTCCACCACACGGATCATCGCGGGATTGTGGGTACCGTCTTCCCGCCCGCCGCTTGACCAGCCATTGCCGTAGCGAGCCACGTACGCCCCGACACCGGCCTCGACCAGGAAGCGGCTGGTTACCGGCGACGAATAGGTAGCCTGCGGGATGCGCGAGTTCGTGATCTCCTGCTGGCCAGTGGCTTCCGTCGTCTGAGTCGCGCTGCCGCCTCCGAGGCAGGATTCGCAGTTGTACTGCTCGGACCAGTAGGCCGTGAACTTGTTGCGCCGCGTGGCCTGCCACGTCAGCCGCAGAATGTGGGTCTTGTTGACCGTGTCCGAAAACGCCTGTCGCGTCAGGTCAGGCTCGTAGGTCCAGGCGTTCGGGTTGCCGGCATTTTTGTTGATGAACATGCCGGGTATCGTGTTCTCGGCGCCCCACACTCGCTCCGTCAGGTAGAACCAGAGTCGATCCTTGAGAATCGGCCCGCCGCCCATCGGGTTGATGTCGTAAACCTTCAGGATCTCCGATGGCGCCGTGAGGCCTTGGCTCTTCAGCGACTGCGTGTAGTTGCTGCTCTGCATCGCACCGTTCGCGCCGTTGACGAACACCGTGCCCTTGAACGTGTTACCGCCCTCGCGCGGAATGATGTTGAGCGACACCCCGCTCGTCTCCGCCTCCCCGAGGCCACCGGAGGTACTGATCACGATCTCCTGCGCGCCGGCCACGTTCGCATTGTTCCCGCTACCGGTCGCGCCACCCGCATGGTTCGTCCCCAGGCCATCGTTGTAGGTGCGCGAGTCGGCGGGGCGCCCACCATGAATCGACCCGGTGTCGCCCCCGAACGAACCGGAGGCGCCGCCCACATCACCCCTTACCGCGAGGAGGCCAGGAATGAGCTGCTGGATGCTGGCGGCCGTCCGCGCCGATGGAATCGCGGCGAGAACTTCGTCACTCACGGTCTGCTGCACCCGCACGCTCTGAACATCGACGACCGGTGTTGCGCCGCTGACCGTCACGGTCTCCTCGAGCGTGCCTACTTTCAGCTCGCCGTTGACCGTGGCCACGAACGTCCCGGTCAGTTCGATGCCGTCACGTATGGCGGTGCTGAAGCCCGGCAGGGTGAACGTCACCGAGTAGGTACCCGGCAACAGGTTCACGATCCGATACTGGCCGGTCGAGTCGCTCACCACCGACCTGACCTTTTCGATCAGCACCGGGCTCGCGGCGTCTACCGTCACGCCGGGTAGTACCGCCCCGGACGCGTCCTTGACAACGCCGGTAATGGCCGCCTGCGCACCGGCCGCTGCCGGGAGCAGGAGCAGCAGCCCCAACCCGATCCCCGCCAGTCGCGTTATCACTCTCCCCATCCGTCCTCCTGCCATGTACGTTGTCGAACGCTCCAACGATATTCCCGTGTCTTCGGGATCCCGGCTCGCCGCGATCCGTCGGCACAACGCGGACGGGCTCAGTTCCTGGCCGTCTGGCCGACCAGGCGCTGGCGATCGGCGTGCAGCTTGGGAACGAACTTCTGCACGCGATGACTGCGATAGTCGGCGACATACAGATTCCCCTCGGGATCGACGCTGAACGAGTGCGGCGCATCCCAGCCGCCGGCGACGGGCCGCGTGGTGTTCGACGTCCCCCAGTAGGTGAGGAGCGCGCCCGAGAGGTCGTACTTCAGCAGGCGCTTCGTCGTGCCGGTCAAGACCCAGAGTGCCCGATCGGCAGTGGCCAGTGGCGACACGGCGCCGCGGATGTCGGGCCACTCGGTGAGGTACTTACCGCTGTCGTCGAACACCTGAATGCGGGCGTTGTCGCGGTCGGCCACATAGATGCGCCGCTGGGTGTCGACCGTCACACCGTGCGGCACCTTGAACTGGCCCGGACCGGAGCCGTTGGTACCCCAGGCCGCGAGGAACTTCCCCTTCCTGTCGAACTTGATGATCCGCGAATTGCCCCCGTCGGCGATGAGTAACGAGCTGTCCGGCAGGAAGGCGATGTCGGTCGGCTGGTTAACGTGGATGTCGTCCTTGCCCGACACGCCTTTCTCCCCGATGGTCATCGCCAGCTGCTTGCCGTCGCGCGTGAACTGATAGATCTGGTGCGCATCCCGATTGACGACCCACACATGCTTCTCGGGATCGTGTGGATTGATCCTGATGGCGTGCGGCAGGCCAAACAGCGGCGCCCACTGCGTCCACTCGTCGATGGTCTTTCCACCGCGGTCCACGACCAGGATGAAGTGGCTGTGCGCGCCAGGCTTGCCGCGTTCCGCGCCACATGAGCCGCTCGGCATCGACGCCGCGACCTCGACCTCGGTTGCCACATAGATCCGGTCCGCGCTCTCGGCGGCGACGCCAAGCACGCACTGGCTGCGACCGTCATGCAGCGGCCTGAACCAGTTCTCGACTACATCGTACGGACCGGTCTCGTCGGTGCCGCCCTTCTCCTGGGCAGCAAGCGCTATGGTCAAGATCCCGGCGGACAGCGTGATGACCAGTACGATCGAACCTCGGCGTCCCACAGGCACAATGTCTCCCCTCAGTAAGGCTGGCCGACCAGCCGGGTCGGGTCGGCACCCGGTCTCGGCACGAACTTCTGCACTTGATTCCTGAAGTCGGCAACATACAGGTTGCCCGCCGAATCGACGCTGAACTGGTGCGGACCGGAGAAGCTGCCCGGGTATGGCTGGTCCCGGCTTTCAGTGCCCCACGAGGTCAACAGATGGCCGTTCATGTCGTACTTCAGCAATCGCCCGGGGTTGATTGTCATCGCCCACACGGCCTGGTCGCGCGTCACCAGCACGTGGATGATGCGCCGGATGTTGCGCCACTCGTCGAGGTAGCGCCCGTCCTCGTCGAAGATCTGGATCCGGCCGTTGTCGCGATCCGCCACATAGATCCGGCGCTCACCATCGACCGCCACGCCGTGCGGCACCTTGAACTGGCCCGGCCCCGACCCGTTCGTGCCCCACGCCATCAGATACTTCCCGTCCTTGTCGAACTTGACGACGCGGGAATTGAAATATCCGTCGGCGACGAAGAACGTACCGTCCGGCAGAAACGCGATGTCGGCCGGCAGCCCGAAATGGCTGGCGTCGTTGCCGGGATCTCGGAACGGCCCGCCCAGCGTCATTACCAGCTTCTTCCCGTCGCGGGTGAACTTGTGAATCTGATGCGAGTCCCGATTGATGACCCAGACATGCTTCTCGGGATCGTAGGGGTTGACCCTGACCGCGTGCGGAAATCCGAATAGACCGTTCCACTGCGACCAGTCTTCGATCACCTTGCCGGTTCCGTCGACAACCAGGATGAAA
>Ga0190274_10002691_pt1 | contig 10498 bp, 9 predicted proteins | sample Popmic531T_FD_133002 | JGI IMG/M metagenome (GOLD analysis project Ga0190274, IMG submission 133002) | Populus adjacent soil microbial communities from riparian zone of Yellowstone River, Montana, USA - 531 T | ecosystem: Environmental > Terrestrial > Soil > Riparian zone | place: USA: Montana...
GGTCACGCGGCTGGCCGGCGAGGCGCACGAGCTCGGTGCGGTGCTGCCCGAGGAGCACTACGTCTCGAACGAGAACTCCTACCGCCTGTTCCGAATCCTGCGGCTGTCGGAGCAGTTCGATGGCCTGGTCGACCACCGCGGCTACTTCGGCAAGCTCGTCTCGCTGATCGGGACGCACATCCAGCTCATGGGTGCGGAGATCTTCGTGCGGGGCGAGTCGATCCCGAGCATCACGAACTTCCACACCGACATGGGACCCGGCTTCCAGCAGATCCTGCCCGCGCCCGACAACGCCTTCATCCAGATCAAGATGCAGATCTTCCTGACCGACCTGTCCGAGCCGGACGCCAGCAACTTCGTGGTCGTGCCGGGCTCCCACCTGGTGCGCGTCACCGACTCCGACGACTACTGCAAGGTGAACGCGATCAATCGCGAGTTCGGACCGAACGGCGAGTTCCCGCCGGCAGCGAAGCAGATCATGGCGCGTCCGGGCGACGTGATCCTGTTCACGCACTCGCTGTGGCACGCCGTGGCCCCGAACCGCTCCGGACGCATCCGGTACAGCATCTCGCTGCGCTACGGCCAGCTCGGGCTGCGCCCGTTCGAGCGTTTCGATCCGGTGCTCAACGACCCGGGGCGCAAGCTCACCCTGCGACAGCGCCGCGTGCTCGGGGACCTGGGAAACGACAGCCCGGGCGCGTACCGACCGCTCGACCAGCAGGCGATCATCCACGGCCTGCGCACGGCCGGGTGAGCGCATGCGCGAGACGACGAGCGGAGCCGCAGACCGGTCAACCGGGAGCGAGTCCCTCTGGTTGGCCGAGCGGTCGGTGCGCGAGCGTCCGCTGGCGTTTGCACGGCGGGCGCTGCAGCCGCGCGGACGCTCGCCCGCGTGCCCTCGCTATCTGGCGGCGCTCGAGCGCGCGCTCTGGACCGAGTTCCCGCCGTTCGCGGCGGAGGCCTACGCGGAGCTGTTCCGGAGCGCGTCCGACAGTGGGCAGTGGGTCGCGATGTGGCTGATGCGTGTCGCCGAGACCGAGGGCCAGCGCGCGCGGCGGCTCTGGGGTCTGGCCGCGCGCGGCGCAGGAGGGAAGGACGCGCGGCTGCTGAAGCAGCACGCCGTGGACGAGTCGGATCACGCGCTCGCGTACCTGGCGCTGCTCGACGTCGTGTTCCCGGGTGCAGTGCCCGCGCAGTTCCGCCGGGAGCTCGACGCGCTCTCGCCGCACTACACGCCGCGCCAGAAGCTCAGCGCGGAGGATGCGGCCGAAGGCGAGGAGGTCAGCGGGCTCGACGGACACGTCCGCCTGAATCTCGAGGAGCTCCGCGCGGCCGCCCGGCTCGTGCTGCTGCGCGACGCCATCGCCCGCTACGCGAGCGGCGAGCGCCTCGCGCGGGCCGCGGAGCGGGTCGACGCGCTGCTCCGCGACGAGCTGCGGCACGTGGCCTACACCGCGCGGCTGATCGAGGACGGCGCGCGCGCCGAGGAGCGCCCGCTCGCTGAGCTCCTGTGCACGGGGCTCCGCGCCTACAACCGCGCCACGAGCGAGGACGCGCTCGACTACTCGTACCACGTGCGCTTCGGAAACTACCCGTGAACTGCGAAGAGTTCCTGAATCTGGGCGGGACCGACCTGGCGGCCGTGCTGGCGCACGTGGATCGCGCGCTGGAGCTCGGCGAGGGCGAGCTTCTGCTCGCGGTGGGCTCGCTCGCCGAGAACATGGGGACGAGCAAGTCCGACTTCGACCTGCTGTGGATCACCGAGCGCACGGCAGAGCAGCTGCCCGCGGACGAGCACATCCCGTTCTGGGTCGGCCGCTGCCTGGTCGACGTGCACGTGTGGCCGCTGCGCGAATTCACGGCGCTCGTGGACCGCTTCGACGAGTGGGTCCGCACACCCTGGAGCGTGATGCATCCCGCGCGCTTCAGCCTGGACGAGCGCACGCTGCTCCACCGCCTGATCCATGGCCGGATCCTGCACGCCGGGCGCCGCGAGCAGATCAGCGCGCGCATGCCCGCACGCGGGGATCTCGCGAAGCTCCGGCTCCAGGTGGCGCGACACGTGTCGCGCACCATCCAGGTCGACCTGGCCGGCTATCGCGAGCTCGAGGACTACCGGACGCTCACGTTCGCTGCGCAGGAGCTGCTCGGTCACGCCGTGGATGCGCTGCTCGCGAGCCACGAGCTCACCAACCCGCTCGTGAAATGGCGGAGCCGGCTCCTGGACGCGCTGCCCGCCGACTGGGAGCAGGTGCTCGCGGTGCGGCCGATCGGCGCGAGCGCCCGGGATCGGATGTGGCAGCTGCACCGGGCACCCGCGCGTGCGCAGCGGCGAGCCGTGCTCGAGCACGCGTTCGCGATCTCGACCTTCGCGCGCGCGGTGTTCCTGGCCGCCGAGCTGGCGCTCGTGAAGCAGAGTGCGCCGAAGCCGAAGGGGGCGGGATTCCGCCCGGGCGCCGGCGCGCGGCGCGAGCGCGCGCTGCCGTGCCTGGATCTCGACGTCGACTTCTCCCTGGGCGATCGACGCGTCGCGATCGGCCGACTCAACGATCTCGGCCAGGCGTTCGAGGTCGGCGCGCGCGAGGCCGAGCTCGTCGTGCTGTTCGACGGCCATACGACGCCGCGTGAGGCGGAGCGGATCATCGAGGGTGTGGGCGGGCGCCAGTCGGGCGCCAAGGTCCTGCAGCGGCTGGTCGCGCATGTCGAGCAGGCGGGGTTCGGCGTGCAGCGCTGAAGCGGCGCCGCGCGTGCGAGGGAACGGCCCGGTCTCCACGACTCCGGAGGGCTCTGCGTGTTCATCGTCAAGCTCGGCGGCTCGCTGATCTCGCACAAGGACGAGTACTGCGCGCCGAATCTGCCGATGATCCAGGGGTTCGCGAAGGCCGTGCGCTCGCGCTGGAGCGAGCTGCGCGGGCGGCTGGTCCTGGTGCTCGGCGGCGGGTCGTACGGCCACGGGATCGCGCGGCGCTACCACCTGGACGACTCGGCGGGGCCATGGCACGCGCTCGACCTGTCGCGCACGACGGTCGGCATGCTCGAGTGGCTCGCGCTCGTGGGCGACGTGTTCCGCGAAGAGGGAATTCCCTGCTATCCCTTCCAGGCCTGCAGCTACGTGGTGTGTCGCGACGGTCGGCCGGAGCGGTTCTTCGTGGAGCCCGTGCAGCGAGCGCTCGGGCTCGACCTGCTGCCGCTCCTGGCGGGTGATCTCGTGTTCGATGCGAGCCGCCGGTTCGTGATCTTCTCGAGCGACTCCATCCCCGAGCTCTTCATCGGCGAGCTGCCGCTCCGCCGCGTCGTCATGCTGACGAACGTGCCGGGGGTGGCGAGCGACGCCTCTGGAGTGTCACAGGTGATCCGGCGGATCGACGCGCACAATCGCGACGCCGCCCTGCGCGCGGCCGGCGGCTCGCGCCAGCCGGACGTGAGCGGGGGCATGCGCACGAAGCTCGCGTCGCTGCTGCGGATTGCCGATGCCGGCGTCGAGGGCGTGATCTGCGACGGACGGGTGCCCGACGCGATCCTGCCCGCACTGTTCGACGCCGAGCCGCCGGGCACGATCATCTGCGCGCGCAGGTCGCAGCCGGTCGAGGAGTGCGTGCAGTGATCATTGCGTTCGCCGGGTGCGACGGAGCTGGGAAGAGCACGCAGGTGAGGAGACTCGAGCGAGACCTCACGGCAGCGGGGTGGCGGACGGAGGTCGTCGACCGCTGGGAGATCCTCGACGAGCGGAAGTTCCCGGAGTGTCGGTTCCTGCGCGCGACGCGCGACGAGGTGCGGGTCTGCAACTCGGAGATGGAGGGGCCGAGCCGCGCGATGTTCCTGTTCTGGACGCTGAGCGTCTCGGCCCAGCGCATGGACCTGCGCGACCCCTCGCGGATCTACCTGCTCGACAGCTACTGGATGAAGCACGCGGCCGCCGAGCTCGAGTACGGCTGCGATCCGGCCTGGATCGAGGCGACGGTGCGCGGCTTTCCACCGGCCGACGCGACGCTCTACCTGGATGTGACGCCCGAGGAGGCGCTGCGGCGGAAGGATGAGCTCACGCCGTACGAGTGCGGGCGCGATCCCGGGCTCTCGCCCGCCGCGTTCCTCGCGCACCAGGCCAAGCTGCGCCGCCGCCTGCTGGGCTGGGCGGCCGAGCGACGCTGGAAGGTCGTCTCCTCGCTGCAGCCCGCGGCGCGCGTGGCGGAGGAGATCCGGTCGTACGTGGTCGAGCGACTGCGAGCCCGCGAGCCCGGCGCGGAGCGCGTGCACGAGGGCAGGGAGGGCGCGCTCGAGCTGTGAGCTGCGACGCTCGCGACAAGCGGCGGGCGCTGCGCGCCCTGCTCGAAGGGAGCCGGACGGAGTTCCTGCTCGAGGCGCACAGCGGTGTCAGCGCCCGCATCGCCGAGGAGGCCGGCTTCCGCGGCATCTGGGCGAGCGGGCTCGCGATCTCGGCTCAGTGCGGCGTGCGCGACAACAACGAGCTGAGCTGGACGCAGATCGTCGACGTCGTCGAGCTCATGGCGGACGCGACGACCATCCCGATCCTCGTCGACGGCGACACGGGCCACGGCGACTTCAACAACGTGCGCCGGCTCGTGCGCAAGCTCGAGCAGCGCGGCGCGGCGGGCGTCTGTCTCGAGGACAAGGTCTTCCCGAAGGCAAACAGCTTCATCGACGGCCGCCGCCAGCCGCTCGAGGCCGTGGACGTCTTCTGCGGCAAGCTCGCCGCCGGCAAGGACAGCGCGCGCGATCCCGACTTCTGCGTCGTCGCACGGGTCGAGGCGCTGATCGCCGGCTGGGGGATCGACGAGGCCCTCATGCGGGCCGAGGCCTACCGCGCGGCGGGTGCCGACGCCGTGCTCGTGCACAGTCAGCGGAGCGACGCGCGCGAGATCCTGGAGTTCGCGCGGGCGTGGCGCGGGCGTCTCCCGCTCGTGATCGTGCCCACGAAGTACTCGCGCACGCCGACGGAGGAGTTCCGCAGTGCCGGAGTGCGCCTGGTCATCTGGGCGAACCCGCTGCTGCGCGCGGCGGTGGCGGCCATGCAGGAGACGGCGCGTGCGCTGTACGAGACCGAGACGCTGACCGCGGTCGAGTCGCGCATCTCACCGCTCGAGGAGGTCTTCCGACTACAGCGCACGGACGAGCTGCGCGCGGCCGAGCAGCGCTACGGTGCGTCGCGCGCCGCACCGGCCGTGCTCGTGCTGCGCGCAACGGACCGATTGCTGCCCGAGCCGGAGGCCCCGCCCCCCGATCGCGCGCCGATGCCGCTGCGACGCGCGCTGGTGGAGGCGCTCAAGCGCGAGAGCCTGCACGAGATCGTGCAGCTCGAGGGCGAGAAGCGCGACGGTCCGGGGACGCACGGCGAGCTCGTCGCGCTCGCGAGCGCCCACGGAGCGCTCGGTCGCGACTCGGTGCTGCTCTACGACGACCTGCTGTTCCGACGGTACATCCTGCAGGGCCTGCTCGAGGCGCCGGGTCCGTTGTGCGCCGTGGTCGACTCCGCGCCCATCGACGTCTGCTCCGAACAGCGGGCCGCGTTCGCGTACTGCAGCGCCGCGGACGACGGGGGGCTGTACCCGCAGCCCGTGCTCCTGCACCATGTGTCGCACGCCCACCGCTGGAACGATCAGGCTCCGAGCGGGCGCTGGATCGGGATGCTGCGCGCGCGCGACGAGGGCGCGGTCTGGCTACGGGCGGTCCTGGCCCGGCTCGAGCGACGGTTGGATTTCGGCTCGCTCGGGCTGTTCGACCTGCTCAACGCGCTGTGCGACGCGGGCCACCCGATCCGCGTGCACTACGTGCACGGACACTGGCTGCGCTCGGACACCAGCGAGGATCTCGAGCCCGAGCGCGAGTCCGTCCACGTCAGGCAGTGACGCCGGTGAAGATCCTCTGAGCGGCAGCCCCTCGCCGCTGCGGACATGCAGGTGCAGCTGGCGTGCTGCAGGGAGGGACCTCAGCATCCCCGCGGCAGCCGCGCAGGCGCGGCACGCAGGTTGCTCTCCGTCTGCCTGACTTTCAAAGGAGGCGCGCGGTGACCTACGGCAGAACGCGAACGAGTGGTGGGGTGCTCGTGTTTTCCCTCATCGCGGGGCTTGTGCTCGGAGCACTGGCGCAGTCCCAGGAGTTCGTACAGAGGGCTGGCGTTGCCGCGCTCTACGAGCTGCGGGCGGCCGAGCTCGCGCGGGAGAGGACCCGGGACGAGCAGGTGCGTGTCTTCGCGGACCAGGTGATCGAGACCCATGCCCGGGCGAACACGGAGCTGAGCTCGCTGGCGAGTGACCACGACTGGCGGGTTCCGGCCGAGCTCGATCGCGTGCATCAGAAGCTGCTGAGCAAGCTGTCCGCGCTCGAGGGGCGCGAGTTCGACCGCGAATATGCACGGCAGCAGCTCCGTGCGCTCCGGCAGGCGGTGTCGCTGTTCCAGCAGCAGGCCCGGACGGGAACCAATGGGGACCTGAAGCAGTGGGCCGACGAGAACGTGTCCGCGCTCGAGGAGCACCGCGCGCGGGCCGCGGATCTCGCGCTTGGCGAGCCGAGTCAGCCGTCCCTCCCTCCCGTGCCCGGCGTCATCACGACTGCGGAGCGCTCGGTCCAGGGCTGAAGCCCGATCTACTCGGTGCAGGCGGTTCCGTACAGGACGTAGACGCAGTCGTACGAGCTCATCTCCTGGTACACGCAGGTGTCTCCCTTGTCGCAGCCCTCGCAGCCGTCCGGGCTGTCGACCAGGCAGCGAACGATCTCGCCCTCCTTGCGGATGTCCGCCGGTGGCGCGTCGATCGTACCCGACTCGCTGGGACTGCCCGCCACGGGCGGCGGGTCCTGAGCGGCGCCCGCGCTGGGCTCCTGCGCTGCGGGCCTGCCGCCGCCCGTTCCCGAGCACGCGCCCATCCACATCGCGACCATCACCGCTGCCATGGCCATGCTCACTCGCATCGCGATCCTCTTTTTTCCCTGCTGCGAACAGTTGGCGATCCTTGAGCACTGATTTTCTCATCGATCGGCGGGTCTGTGTGTGATGGGTCATGCCGAAGCGCGCGACCCGACTCCGCGCGCCTCGGGCGCAACGACGCTGGCACTCCAGTGCGGGGTGATAGGCGTCGATCAGACCGGAGTGACTTCACGAGTCTTACTCGGTCTTCTGCTCGTGGTTCCCTGCGCGGTGCTCGCCGAGCCGTCGCCTGCTCCATTGTCCGACGTGGCGACCGCCGAACGCATGTTTCGCGCCTGGTCGAGCGTGGAATGGGGAGCTGCGCATCCCGAGTGGGTCGCCAAGCATCCCGGCGCCGGCTGCCGCCGCCCCTTTCCCTATCCCTTCACGTACCCGGACGAGCCGTGGTGCTTCTCATGTGCCGAGACGGACGCCGAGGTCGTCATCGAGAGCCGCTTCTACGTGCTGGACCCGGCTCGCGACCGCGCTTGCCGACTGCTCGAGCTCCAGATCCGCGCGCGCTCGGAAGACTCGAGCGAGGTGCTGCGCCAGCTCGAGACGCGACTCCGCGAGCGCCATGCAGGCGTCAGGGTCGAGACGGAGCCGAGCTGGTGGGACCCCGACGCCTATCGCTCGGACGGCAGCTTCCGCATCTGGCGCACGGACGGGCGCATCGATTTCATCTATCAGCTCCGCGATGATCCGCGCGAGTCCACGACCCACCCGAACCGCGGCACGATCGCAGTCCTGCGTGCGACCGAGTCGTCGCTGCCCGAGCCGCACGGCGGTCGTTCGACCGAGCATGCGGAGTCCGACGCGGCAGCGGAGCCGGTCGAGCCGTCGTGGCGTCCGGAGCTTCGCGCGCGTCTCGGCACCGCGCTGCAGTCCGAGTTCCCGAGCGCCGCGCAGCTGATCGAGCACCCGGAGCAGGTGGCGCATCGGGAGCCGCGCCGGCGCCTCGTGCTCGAGCTGCTCGCAGCTGCGGAGGGCAGCGCGCCCGAGCGCAGAGCGATGCTCTGGCTGGCTGCCGATCATCTCGCCGCCGGCTTTGCGCGACCGGAATTCTGGAGGCCACCCCCCGACGAGCCCGTCGAGGACTGGAATCTGGGTATTCCGGGGCTCACCTACGAGCTCGGCAGTCGTGAGCCTGGCGATCCGCATACGGTGTACCACCACGATCTTCTGCAGCGGATCTGGAGCGAGCTGCCGCACAGCGAATGGCGCGAGCTGGCGTTCCTGGAGCTGCAGAACGGCGGGTGGGACTTCAGTCCCGGATGCACCGGTGGGAATTTGAAGTTCGAGCCGGCGATTGCGCGCGGCGAGGCCTACCTGGCAGAGCACCCGCAGTCCCACCGAGCGGCGCAGCTGCTGCTGCTCGCCCAGGCGCATGAGTCGCGCTGGAGCATCGGGCGGAGCCAGACCAACGACCTCTTCGAGCTCGATCCTGCGCTGCAGCAGCGTGCGGAGGAGGCCCGAGCGACCGCCGAGTCGTACTACCGCAGGCTGGTCGCCGACTTCCCGGATTCGCCTGAGGCACGCGAGGCCGAACCGCGGCTGGTGCGGCTCGAGACCGAGCTGCCCCCGAACCAGTGGAAGTTCTTCTGCGCACCAGGCTGCTGAGCCGCGCCGCCCTGCCTGTCCTCCGGCCGTCGGCTCTCTAGCTGCCTGCTGCAGACGCACCATGTGCTCCTGCACGCGGCCTCGACGCAGCTCGTGCGCAGCGCGCGCCACCTTTCACGGGCGGTTCCCCACTCTCTCTCGTAGACGCACGTGCCTCGGGCGCGCGCCAACGAGGAGATGCCAGCATGATGTCGATGATCCGGAAGCTCGCGCGCAGACGGCAGTCGTTCCTTGAGCGGTTCCAGCTTCAGGTCCCCTTTGGATTCCGCGGCCCCCTGACGATGCGCCTCAACGGCCGAGTCGACGAACGCCTGAGCAGACTGCGCAAGGCGTTCGAGCCCAAGATCGAGAAGACGCCGCCCAAGGACTGACGAGCCGCGGGGGCACCTCGCGTTCTCGTCGGCCCGTCGCCGCATCGCGCAGCGCCCGCGCATCCTCCCGCCTCATTGCCGCGAGCCCACCTTCCAACGGCCAGATTCGCGCACGAAGCGAGCGCTGCGCACGTCGAACGACTTGGAAGACTCGACTCCGGGGCCCGAGCTCGGCGCCTCACAGCCAGCTCGAATTGGTGTCACGCGGGGCAACCGAGCATCCGGCCTCGGATGGAAGGCCTCCGGGAGACGCCGCGCTCTGGCGACGAGCCAGGTTGAGCGACACCTGCAGGCGTCGCGCAGCGCGCAGGCGGCATCGAGTCGAGCCCGTTCGGAACGGGCTCACACCTCGAGCCGTCGAGCGTGTGGCGATGAGGCTCGACGGTACCGCCCCGCCCGGTCAGGCCGAGTACACGATCCGCAACAGCGACTTTCATCTGAGCTCGACGAGTCAATCATCGCGGCTCTCGGATCCGCGCAAATTGGCCCTTGGTCGGTTGCCTGAAAACGCTGGTGTGAACGTGGAGTACGGAGCTTCTTGCGCGTCGCCACGCGCCCGCGGGTGACCCCAAACTGTTTGGTGTCGAGTTGGAGGTAGGCGATGAAAGGGATTTTCTATGGGTTCTTCCCATAGAAAACCCGCGTCTATTGAGCTGAATCGCATTCGGTTTCTGGTAGGCTACACAGGATTGAGAAACGGCCCGCGATGGTTCGCGCTGCCGCTGACGCTGATTCGAGTCCAACCAGACATCCACTCAGGCAGGGAGAACACCGTATGATGCGCACAGCGCTTGTGGCCGTGCTGATGGCCGGCCTCTCGTCCGTAGTCGTGAGCGGTACCGCGCACGCTCAGCTGTCGACCGTCGACTGCGGACCCCGCGGCACCGTCGCTCGGCTCGAGACCGTCCTCTTGACCGCCAACCAGAGCCTGCTCTGCTATCGCGAGGGCAGCGCGACCGTACGCAATTTTGGCCCGGTCCTGGGGCTCGCCACCGGCGAGTCGCTGGTCGGGATCGACTACCGGCCCGCGAACGGCGTGCTCTACGGCGTGGGCAACCTGGGCGGCATCTACACGGTGGCTGCGCAGGGGAGCACCGCGATCGCCACCCGCGTGTCGGGTCTCGTCGACATGACCACCGGTGCGCCGGTGCAGCTCGCCGGCTTCTCGTTCGGCGTCGACTTCAACCCGGTCCCCGACCGCCTGCGCATCATCAGTAACTTCGGCCAGAACCTGCGCGTCAACGTCGACAACGGCCAGACCACCACTGACGGCTCGCTCAACATCCCGACCTTCCCGGGTGTGGTTGCGCTCGGCAGCGGGGCCGTGGCTTACACGAACAACGATGCGAGTGCGGCCACGGGCACCGTGCTGTACTCGCTCAACAACGGTCTGAACCAGCTGCTGATCCAGGCTCCGCCGAACGCCGGCACCCAGAACCCCGTCGGCGCGCTGAACTTCGACATCGATCCGGCCACCGGATTCGACATCTTCAGCGTGGTGACGAACGGCACCACGGTGTCGGTGCGCGGCCTTGCGTCGATGGTGACCACGGCGGCGATGGGCGGAGCGGTCACGACCCAGATCTAC
>Ga0190274_10002692_pt1 | contig 10496 bp, 10 predicted proteins | sample Popmic531T_FD_133002 | JGI IMG/M metagenome (GOLD analysis project Ga0190274, IMG submission 133002) | Populus adjacent soil microbial communities from riparian zone of Yellowstone River, Montana, USA - 531 T | ecosystem: Environmental > Terrestrial > Soil > Riparian zone | place: USA: Montana...
CGGCCGCGAGCCTCGGCACGCTCGTACCCGCCAACGCCTACAACCCGGGCCTCACCGACGCGCCGCCGAACTACGCTCCGGCGCGCAATGGCGCGTACACGCGCGGCGAGACAACCACCGTCGGCGCCTACCTGTTCGACACCCTGAGCTTCGCCGAGAAGTGGGAAGTGACGGGCGGTTTCCGCCTCGATTCGTATGACACGGATTTTGAAGGCGTCACGGCGACCACTGCGAATCCACCGGTGCTGACCTCGTCGCGGCTCGGTGCGGACGACACGCTGTTCTCGTACAAAGTGGGCGTGCTGTTCAAGCCGCTGCCGAACGGCAGCGTCTATCTATCGCATGCCAATTCGAAGCAGCCCCCGGGCGGTGCCAACTTCACGCTGGCTCCTCCCGGCACCGGGAACAGCGCGAACCGCACCGATCTCGAGCCGACCGAGGGTGAGAACCTGGAGCTTGGAACCAAGTGGGAATTCCGCGATGGGGCGCTGGCCGTCACCGCCGCGCTCTTCGACAGCAGCAACAAGAACGAGCTGATTCCGGACGCGACCAACCCCAACGTGTTCGTGCAGGTGGGTGAGCGCGAGGTGAAGGGTATCGAGCTCGGTCTCGTCGGCAAGTTGTCCGAGAACTGGGATGTGTCCGCGGGTCTTGCGAAGATGGATACTGAAGTCGTGCAGGGCAGCTCCGCGCAGACCGGCTCGCAGATCAACTGGTCGCCCGAGTTGACGTTCTCGAGCTGGACCACGTATCGCCTGCCGTTCGGCCTCACCATCGGCGGCGGTGCGCGCTACGTGGACACGGTCGCGCGCTCGATCTCGAACAACGTGCTGCCCACGACGAACGTGCCGACCGCGCCCGAATACTGGGTCATCGACGCCATGCTGGGCTACCAGGTGAACGACAAGATGAACATCCAGTTGAACGGCTACAACCTGGCCGACGAGGAATACATCGCCTCGCTCAACAATGGTGGCTCGCGCTATATCCCCGGCACTCCGCTGTCGGCGCTGCTGTCGGTGAACTTCACGTTCTGAAGTCGACTGTGCGAGCATTCGGCACATGATGATTCATGTGCCGAAAGTCCTGACTCCCGAGCAGGTGACGGAATGTCGCCGCCTGCTCGATGCCGCCGAATGGGCCGACGGCAAGTCCACGGTGGGCGAGCAGGGCGCGCTGGTGAAGAAAAACCGCCAGCTACCGGAGCTATCACCTGTCGGTCGGCAGTTAGGCGAGCTGATCCTCACGGCGCTCGCCCGCAATCCCCTGTTCTTTTCCGCCGCGCTGCCGCTCAAGACCGTGCCGCCGCTGTTCAATCGCTACGAGGGCGGCGAACACTACGGCACGCACATCGACGGCGCGGTGCGCGCCGTGCCCGGCAGCTCGCACTTCATCCGCACCGACCTGTCGTCCACGCTGTTCCTGACCGAGCCCGCCGAATACGACGGCGGTGAGCTGGTGGTGTTCGACACCTTCGGCCAGCACGAAGTCAAACTACCGGCGGGAGACCTGGTGCTCTACACCTCCGGCAGCCTGCATCGCGTGAACCCCGTGACCCGCGGTGCGCGCGTGTGCTCTTTCTTCTGGACGCAGAGCATGGTGGCTGACGAGCGCTATCGCGAGTTGCTGTACCGGCTCGACCAGACCATCCAGAAGCTGCGCGGCAAACACGGCGAATCCGACGAAACCGTGGCGCTGGCGGGCCACTACCACAACCTTCTCAGGATGTGGTCAGAGATCTAGTCCGCCGGGGCCGAGCGGCGGCAACTCGCGGATTGCCAGCCCCTTCAGCGGCGCCAGCAGTTCATCCACCGTCAGCAGTCCCATGCACGGCGTTGCGCCTGGCGGAAGTTTTTCGCCCGAAGCGAGTTTGTTAGCCAGCGCGATCGCCGCGGCGCACGGGATCTGCGGGCCGTGGTTCTCGCGAGCAATGAGATTCCAGGTCAGCGCATGCGGCGCGCCATTCGCATGATGCAGCCCCTCGATCCTCACGAACATGGCGCCGCGATCGCTGAACACCGGTTTCATCCAGCGGCCGAGGGTGTAGAGCAAGTGCGCGAACGGAACCGCGCTCTTCAATTGCCCGTTCTTCACGAGCAGGGCCAGACGCTCGACGACCTTGTGGCAGGTTGCGCTGGCGAATCCCGCGTGAAAACTCACGGTCTTCACGCCGGGAAACCGTAACGGCAGCAACGTAAGGTCGGGTACGTCGCATCGGGCGAGCAGGCGGGCCCCGACCGTTTTGGGGAAATCACGTTTCTGGGTATCGAGCCAGCCATACACTTCGATCCAGGCACCGTTCTCCAGCGTGGTGAATGATTTGCCGCAATAGCCCAGGATCGAGCGAATCGTCGCGACGCCTGGCAGAACCGCGCCCGACGTGATGCCGATGCGAATGGCATCGATTCGGGAGAACTCGCCACGATACTTGTCGACGACCGCGGCGCTGAGCGCAGGCAGCGAACTCGCGCCACTCACCACCGCAACTCCCGCGGCGCGCGCCTCGGCATCCAGGCTTCCGATGCCGCTGACGAAGGCGCGGCCGTCGGCGAGGTCGAGGTAATTGCAGCCCGCCTTGATCGCCGCACGCGCCACCTCGTAGCCCTGTTCCTGGAATGGGCCGGCGGTGTGGATCAGCGTGGTGATCCCGAGCTTGCGCAGGTGGAGCGCGAGCTGCGGGTGGCTGGCATCCACCGCACGCGCGTGAACCGAGTGGAGGCCGAGTTGATAGGCTGCGGCGGTGGCCTTGGCGAGGTCACGGCCCGCGAGAATGAGCTGGATCCGCGGATTCTTCGCCAGGGCCTCGCAGATGCGATAGCCGAAGAATCCATAAGCACCCAGGACCAGGATTCTCTGAACGGCTTGCGACATGGCCCAAGGTTACGCGTTGAGCCCGCTCCGTGGGGAGGTTAACCATAATCCGCGCGAAGGATTTTCCCTCGCCGGGCACACTAACGTCCGATGAACGAAATCGACCGGGAGCTGGTTGGACGCCTGATGCGCGGGGAGCGTGCGGCGTTCGATGAGTTCTTCAACGAGTATTACCCGAAGCTCTATCGCTTCGTGAAGCGGCGGATGCCGGCCGACGCGGCGGGCTGCGAAGACGTGGCCCAGACAACGCTGTGCCGCGCGCTCGAGAGCCTGCATGGCTATCGCGGCGAAGCGGCGCTGATGACCTGGCTGTGCACGATCTGCCGGCGCGAGCTCTCGGCTCGCTGGCGCGAAAACCAGGGATGGGCGGCAGCGCCGTCACTGGCCGAAGACGATCCGGAAATCCGTGCGGCGCTGGAGTCGTTGCTGGCGAGCGAGCAGAGCGACCCGTTGCTGGCCACCAGCCGCGAGCAGGTGCGCCAGTCCATCCTCACCGCGCTCGACTATCTACCCGCGCCCTACGCCGAGATCCTCGAGTGCAAGTACCTGCGCGACATGAGCATCGTCGAGATCGCGCGCCACATGGGCCGCAGCCCCAAGGCCACCGAATCCCTGCTGACGAGGGCGCGCGACGCCTTTCGTGAAGCGTTCGCGCTGCTGCCCGGCGGCGCGCATGGAGCACTCACGCCATGACTCAACCCGATTCCGAACGTTCGATCGAAAGGCTGATCAAGCTCGCCGGCGAGCGCGACATGCCAACGGCCGAAGGGATGGAGCGCGCGCGACTGGCGACCCATGAAGCCTGGAGTCGTATGCTCGCGGCAGCGCCGCGCCGTTCATGGCTCAAACCGGTGTGGGGATTTGCCCTCGCGGCGGGCGTCGCCGCACTCGCCTTGTTCATGTGGACTCAACGTCCCATGGGCGCGGCGCCCGAACTCGTGGCGCGAATTTCGATGCTCACGGGCGACGCGTTGTTTGAAGGGAAAGCGGTCGCGCGCGTCGCCCAGCCGATTCACGCGGGCACTACGCTCGCGACCAGCGACGGCCGGGTGGCGCTCACGTTGGGTGACTCGCTGTCGTTGCGCATCGACCGCCACACTCGTATTCGCTTCGACGGCCGCGACCGCGTGACGCTGTTCGCGGGTGCGCTTTACGTCGACTCGGGCGGCATCAACGCGGTGCCGGCGCTGCGCATCGAAACACCCGCGGGAGAGGTGCGGCACGTAGGCACGCAGTTCCAGGTGCAGGTGGAAGGCATGGTGACGCGAGTACGCGTGCGCGAAGGACGGGTGTTGCTCATGCCTGCCTCGGGAGTGGTCACCGATATCGCGGCGGGCGATGAGCTCCAGGTCGCGGGTGACGCCATGCAATGGCGGCGCGGTTTGCCATCGTTCGGTGCGGAGTGGGATTGGCCGGCAGGAATTGCACCGGCGCTCGAAATCGAGAACCGCCCGCTGGCCGAATTCGTGAGCTGGATGGCGCGCGAACACGGCTGGCAGGTCCGATACGTCGACGAGAATCTGCAACAGCGCGCACTCGACATCCGCCTCCACGGGTCGCTCGATCGCCTGGACCGCGAGGCGATGTTGGTTCGCGTGGCACTGGTCACGGGTGTGTCCCTGCACGCGCGTGATGGTGTGCTCTGGGTGGGTGGAAAGTGAATCGCCTTCGAAGCTTGTTAGTGGTGCTGCTCGCCGGCTTCGCTGGCGGAGCCTGGACGGCGGAGCCCGAGGCCGTGAGCGTACGGTTGAGCGCCGGCGCGAGTCTCGAATCCGCGCTGGCGTCACTGAATGCGCACGGATTCCGCATCGTCTACAGCACCGCGCTGGTCCAGCCCACCATGACGCTGCGCGAACCCCCGAAATCGACTCGTATCGAAGAGCTGCTGCGCGAGATCCTCGCGCCGTGGAAGCTGCGCGCCGTGCATGCGGAGAATGGTGACTGGCTCGTCGTCGCCGGGGATCAGGCGGCGAAAGCGGCAGCCGAAGCGACGCCCGCGGCCGAAGTGGAAAGCCTGCAGACCATCGACGTCACGGCGAGCCGGGTATTGCTGGCCACCTCGGGCGCCAGCCAGACGTTTCTCGATCGCGACGATGTCCAGCGCATGCCGCACCTCGCCGATGATGCCGTCCGCATGCTCAAGGTGCTGCCCGGCGTCACGGGCGGCGATTTTTCAGCGGCGCTCAACATCCGTGGCGGACGCCGCGAAGAGGCTCTGCTCACCATCGACGGCGCCGAGATCCACAACGGATTTCATTTTCGCGACATCGACGGCGCGCTGAGCGTGCTCGATACCAATCTCGTGCAGGGCATCGACTTCATCACCGGCGGCATGAGTGCCGAGTACGGCGACTACATGAGCGGCGTGGTGGGCCTGCAATCCAGGCGTCCTTCGACCGATGACGAATACCGGAATGGCCTCGGCATCAGCTTCGTGAGCGCCTATGGCCGCACTTCCGACACCTTCGCCGGAGATCGCGGGTCGTGGCTGTTGTCCGCGCGCCGCGGATTCCTCGACGTGCTCACCGAACGCGTGGTGTCCGACGACGAGCAGCTCACGCCGCGTTACACCGATGTGTTCGGCGCCGTCACGTTCGATGTCGGCGAACGCAGCGAGCTCGCCGCGCGGTTTCTGACGAGTGATGACGATCTCAAATTCATCACCAATGACGCTGGCGACGACATCGATTCCGCCGGCACCGGCCACTCTGCGCATCTGTGGTTCGAGTTCGATCACGGCTGGACGGATATGCTGCAGATGGACACGTTGCTGTCGATCGCCACCGTCAATCAGAAGCGCGACGCGGGCGGCACCGACGACAACCGCAGCGGCGACGTGCACAGCGACAACGACTTCCGCTTCCTCGATTTGAAACAGGACTGGTCCTGGCAACTGGGTGATCGCCATTTGCCGCGTTGGGGCTTCAACGTGAACCGGCAGGACGGCGACTACGACTACGCGCTCGCCTCGGCCATCGACGATCCGCTGCTGTCGCCCGTACCCATCGTCTCCGACTACGGGACCAACATGGACGTGCGCGTGAACAAGTTAGGTGCCTATGCGTCGTGGCGAACGCGCGTGACCAACTCGGTGACGGTGGAAGCCGGCGCGCGCTGGGACAGCTACGAGTATCCGGACAATCTGAAATTTGATGTGGTGAGCCCGCGGCTCAACCTGGTGTACGCCTTCGGCAATGACAACGAACTGCGCGCGGCATGGGGCCTCGTTCACCAGCCGCAGGCGGTCAACGAATTGCAGGTGGAAGACGACGTCGAGCAGTTCTTCGGGCCGGAGCGTTCGGATCAGTTCGTGGTCGGCTACACACGGCAGTTCCCGCATGGCCTGTCATTGCGCGTCGACGTCTACGAGAAGGACTACAGCGACCTGCGTCCGCGCTTCGAGAACCTGCTCGACCCGATCCAGCTCATTCCCGAAGGCGCCGCCGACCGTATTCGCATCGACGCGCCCGAGGCGCGCGCGCGCGGTGTCGAACTCACGCTGCGACGCGAGGCAGAGCGCGGCCTGTCGGGCTGGGTCAGCCTGTCGGTGGCCGAAGCCGAGGAAAACGTGCAGGGCGACTGGCAATCGCGCAGTTGGGAGCAGCAGCAGACCCTGGCATTCGGCAGTAGTTGGACGGGCGCGAAGTGGAACGTGAGTCTTGCCGGCTCTTCCACAGTGGCACACCGACGACGTACATCGGCCTCGAGACCGTGCCGCTTCCGGGCGGTGGCACGACGGTTGTAGGCGTCGTGGGCGAGCGCAATGCCGACCACCTGGCGCCGTACACGCGCGTGGACCTGCGCGCCAATCGCGACGTGCAGCTGCGCAACAGCCGGATCTCGTTTTACCTGGAGGTGACGAACCTGCTCAACAGCAAGAACGAGTGCTGCATCGAAGAATTCCACCTCGAACAGGACCGCAACGCCCGCGTCGTACTCGTCAAAGAAACCAGCTACTGGCTGCCGATGCTTCCGTCGTTCGGATTTCAGTGGGAGTTCTGACGCGGCGCCGGCGTGAACATCAGGGGGCGAACACGCCGCCGTAGTCGGACTGCTTGTCGCGCCACAGTGCGTGATAGCGCAGCTTGACGCGATGGCCGAAAGGCGAGGCTCCCACCGCCAGTTCCATCCAGACGCGCGGTCCGTCGATGCGCACGTACGCGCCTTCCGCGCTCAGATCAGGCGGGCCCGAATAACCCACGTAGGTTTCCGCGAGCGCCGCAGGCGACTCGTAGGCGGTGACCAGCCGGCGCGCGACCGCCTCGCCAGGTAGTGAGGCATAGCTTTCGATGGCTGCGCGCACCAGTGCCTGATGTTCGGGCGACAGCGCGCTGTAGAGAATGCCGCGATCCGCGGTGCCGGTTGGATAGGTGTGCGGGAAGCCGGTGTCCGTGCCGGGACTCGCGACGACACCTTTCACGACGTCGGTGAAAGTGCCCGTGAGCTTCGCCTCGCTGTGGTTCGCCAGTGCGAGCGCAAGATCTGACATGGCCGCGCTTTGCGCGGCGAGCGGCTCGTAGTCGGTGTCGGCCGCGGTGAAGTGGACGGGCTCGGTGCCGAAGAACATCGGCGTCGCGCCCTCGCGCTTGCCGTTGAACGTGAGGTTGTAGGCGACGTGGTGCCCGCTGATCTGCAACATCCACGGCTTGCGTTCGGACGGCGTGCCGAGGATGGCGATGTAGTAGCTGCCGCCGTCCCAGCCGGCCTTGATCTCGTCGACCGCCTTCAGCAGGTGATCGGCGATACGGATTTCGTCGAGCACCTTCAGTCCGCAGGCCGAAAGCGCCGCGCCTGCGACGCGCCGTGCCGCGTAGTTCTGCTTCGCGTCCATATCGCCGAAGCGCAGTCCCGCGCGCGGCACGACGCCGACGGGAAGGCTCGACCAGCGAATCGCCGACTCGCGAGAGAATGGTTGTTCGAAGGATTTGCGTTGCTCGGCGGTGAGCGTTTTCTGAAGCGCCTGGATCGCGGTAATGACGGTCTGCGTCTGGCCGTCACTCGCGGACGGACGCGGGCACAGTGCCTTGGGCACCTCGGCCGGGCCGGCCGCCTGTGCTGCGCCGGCAACGGCGAAAATCAACCCTGACATCACAGTCCCTGACCATCGTCGTTTCATCGGAAACCCTCCTTAGTTTCGTATGAGTTGAACCAGCCACATTCCGGCGACCACGGCCGCCATGAACAGATAAGCCATTCCATGTCCACTTGCCAGCAACACGAGGCCGGGCCCCGGGCAGATGCCACTCAATCCCCAGCCCACGCCGAACATCGTCGCGCCGGCCAGCAGAGCTTTATCGATTCGGCGACGGTCTGGCAAATCCACCGGCGCGCCGAGCAGGTTTCGTCGTCTGCGTCGCACGAACCAGAAGGACGGCGCGGCGGTGAGCACGGCCGCGCCCATCACGAAAGCCAGTTGCGGCCGCCACTCGCCAAAGATGTCGAGAAAGCCGATGACGTTGGCCGGGTCGGTCATCCCGGAGACGAGCAGGCCCGCCCCGAAGAGCAGTCCGGCGCCGAGCGCCGTGAGAAATTTCACGGCACACCCCCGTGACGCACGAGCAGTACGGTGAGTACGGCCGACGTCATGAATGCCAGCGTCGCGACCAGCGAGCGGGTAGATAGATTCGCGAGGCCGCAGACGCCGTGCCCGCTGGTGCAGCCGCTGCCGATCTGCGTGCCGACGCCGACCAGCAGCCCGGACACCACCGCCCAGAGCCAGTGCTGCGGCAGGTGCGCGGGGCCGGTTCCGAGCACGAGTGCCGGCACCAGCAGGCCGAGCAGAAAACCGACGCGCCATCCCTGTTCCCCGAGCGATTTCTGGAGCACGTTGCCGAGAATGCCGCTGACGCCGGCGACGCGGCCGTTCATCAGCAGCAGCGTCGCCGCGCCTGCGCCAATGAGCATTCCGCCGGCGATGGCGCGCAGGATTTCAGGTGAACTCACGTCGAGCACTGGGGCTTTCGCATGATTTTCGACAGGTTACGCGTACAAGCTGCGAGGTTGAAGCACGGTCATTTCCAGGTCGGGTGGTCAAGATTCGAACAGCGACAATCGCGCGAGTTACGCGACCTACATCTGCGCCGCCTCAGCCCGTACAATCCGGCCCCACAATAACTTTCGATGAAGGGCATTCGCCATGGCGCGGGGAATCAACAAAGTAATTCTGATCGGCAATCTGGGCGCAGACCCGGAAACCCGCGCCATGCCTTCGGGCATGACGGTTGCGAACATCCGCATAGCGACCAGCGAAAACTGGAAAGACAAGCAGTCGGGCGAAAACAAAGAGCGCACCGAGTGGCACAACGTCGCCATGTTCGGTCGCCTCGGTGAAATCGCTGGCGAGTACCTGAAGAAAGGTTCGAAGGTGTACATCGAAGGCTCCCTGCGCACGCGCAAGTGGCAGGACAAGTCGGGCAACGACCGCTACACCACCGAGATCATCGCCAACGAAATGCAGATGCTGGATTCCCGCGGTGGCGGCGGCATGGGTGGCGGCGGTGGAGACTTCGGCGGTGGCAGTGGCGGCGGCGGTGGTGGTGGTGGTGGTGGTGGTGGTGGCGGCGGTGGCCGCGGGCGCCAGCAGCAGCCCCCTCCGGACGACTTCGACCAGGGCGGTCCTCCGGCCGGCGGAGGCTCGGACAAGGGCGGCGGCGAGTTCGACGACGACATCCCGTTCTAATTCTGAAGTTTTCTCGTTTTTAAACTAACCGGCGAATATGGCCAGTATTCGCTAGTTACTGGTGTTTACGCCTTCTTCTGCTCACTGCTGAGTTCGGTGCATCGTCCGCAGTAGAAGAAGCTGGAACTTGCCGACCCTGTGAAGCATGTCTTGAAACCAAGAGAAGCTAGATAGGAAGATGCGCCTTGCGGCGGGCTTCACCCGCATCAAGGGACGGGCGCGTGAAATACTTCCCACTGATCTGGGCGGGCTTGTGGCGGCGGCCCGCGCGCAGCGTTTTCACACTTCTGTCTGTAGTGGTCGCGTTCTTCCTGTTCGGAACTCTCCAGGGCCTGAATGACGGCTTCGATAAGGCCATCGCTGATCAACATCTGGATCGTCTGATCACCGACACCCGCGTGGTTGGCGCGCCGCCCATGCCCATTTCTGCGCTTACGCAGATTGAGCGCATTCCCGGTGTCACACGGGTCGCGCAACGCGCCACGCTTATTGGTGCCTGGCGCGAACCCAAGAACATGGTGGCCGTTCTGGCCACCGATCCGCAGCGCTTCTTTGCCGTGCGGCCGGAATTCGCCATCTCACCCGAGCACTTCGCCGCGCTGAAGGACACACGCAGCGGCATGGTGGTAACGCCGAGACTAATGAAGTACTTCGGCTGGAAGATCGGCGACCAGATCTCACTCAAATCCCAAGTCCTGCAGCGCGATGGCAACGACCAATGGTCGCTCGAAATCGTCGGCGCCTTCGATAACCGTGACAATCCGGACCAGGCCTACCTGTCGCTGATGAACTACCAGTATCTCGACGAGGGGCGCGCAAGTGGCCAGGGTGAGGTGGAGCGGTTCATCGTCAGAATCGCGGACCCGAACCGATCGGTGGCCACGGCGGCCGCCATCGATCGCCTGTTCGCGAACTCGCACCACGAGACCCGGACGCGCTCGGACAA
>Ga0190274_10002693_pt1 | contig 10488 bp, 9 predicted proteins | sample Popmic531T_FD_133002 | JGI IMG/M metagenome (GOLD analysis project Ga0190274, IMG submission 133002) | Populus adjacent soil microbial communities from riparian zone of Yellowstone River, Montana, USA - 531 T | ecosystem: Environmental > Terrestrial > Soil > Riparian zone | place: USA: Montana...
ATGGCCGGCATTTATGCACGAGTGGACGCAGAGCGCGGCGTGCACAAGGCTCCGGCCAACGAACCGGTACGCGGGGCGCTTGGACTTGAATATTCGGTCAGCAAAAACGAGCAGGACCTGCTGAATCCGACCGGCATCAATGTCATCCGTAACCTGAACGGGGCCCTGCGCGTTTGGGGCGCTCGCACGCTTGGCGGCGACGGCAACGGCGAGTTCAAGTACATCAATGTCCGCCGGCTAATGCTTTTTATGGAGGAGTCGATTGACGAAGGAACTCAGTTTGTCGTCTTCGAGCCAAACAATCCCGCCCTTTGGCAACGCATCATTCGCTCAGTCTCTGCATTCCTGACCAATGTTTGGCGCAGCGGCGCGCTGTTTGGTCTCACCCCGGAGGAAGCGTTCTACGTTAAGTGTGACGAGACGACGAACCCGCCCGACGTGCGCGAACTCGGTCAGGTGGTTACCGAGATCGGAGTCGCCATCGTCAAACCGGCGGAGTTTGTCATCTTCCGCATCACTCAACTCACGGGGCTGGAGTAAATAGTTTCCGCACCGGCATCGCATGAAACCGAAAGGAGTAGGTAATGGCAACAGGAGCACGAATTGATCCTTATCGCAACTTTAGCTTCCGAGTCGAGATTGACGGCATCACGCAGGCTGGATTTTCGGAAGTGACCGGATTTTCCGCGAGCACCGATCCGATCGAGTATCGCGAGGGTGGCTTTGAAAACACCGTACGCAAGCTTCCCGGCCTGACGAAGTATTCCAACATCACCTTTAAGTGGGGACTGACGGACTCAAGCGAGCTCTGCGACTGGTATCAGGATGTAGTCAAAGGAAAGATCCAACGCCGAAACGGCAGCATCGTCCTGATCGATCTCGAAGGCCAGGACAAATGTCGCTGGGACTTCAAAGACGCCTGGCCCACCAAGTATGACCCGGTTGACTTCAACGCCAAGGGCACCGACATCGCGATCGAAACGCTGGAGCTGGTGACCGAAAAGCTTGAGAGGGTGAAATAGCGATGTTTCAAACAGAATTTGAATTCACACTTCCGCTCGGCTACCAGGACGAGGACGGCACGCTTCAGCGAGAAGGCACGATGAGGCTGGCGACGGCCCTGGATGAAATCGGTCCGCTGAAAGACCATCGCGTGCAAACGAATGAGGCTTATCTGATCATCATTCTGCTTTCGCGAGTGGTGACGAAACTTGGTTCACTCTCGCAGGTAACACCGAAAGTGATCGAAGGCCTCTACGCCGCGGACCTCGCGTACCTTCAGGAGTTTTACAACCGCATCAATCACAACGGCAAAGCCGAGGTTAAGGCGGCCTGTCCGAAGTGTACGCACGCTTTTGCAGTGGAGCTCAACGGCCTGGGGGGGTTCTAGGCTACCCCCTCAAGAAGCTCTACGAGGAGGTAGCCTTCGTGGCCTATCACTTCCACTGGCCGCCGGACGCGATCCTCGATCTGGAACACGCTGAACGGCGACGGTGGGTGGAGGAGATCTCCACGATCAACCAGCGCGTGAACGACAGAGCGGACTAATGCGCAAGCAGATCAAAAATATGGACCGGTTTATGCCAGGGAAGCCGATTGCGGCACTGCGTTGGGGCCTTTGGGCTCGCGCTGTTGCTTCACGGCATCAGCGCATTGGTTCCCGACATCGTTTCGCCGTGATGCGACTCTTGCGGCAGGCGGATCCGGTTTTCCAGTCAAGCCATCGCTGGGAACTGAAAGCCTGGTCCCTATTTCCGCGAATCAACCTGGCGATCAGACCCGTGTTGCAACAGTCCATCCTGAAGAACGCTCCGGCCGAGAGAACATTCCATACTCTGATGTCGCGAACACGAGAGACCCGAGAGATTCAAACCGAGCGGTATCGCGAATTACGAACGCCCGCTGATCGTCTGCTCAAAACTCCAGCTCGCATGGCCGGCTCTTTCCGGTCAGACGGCGACCAGAATTTCGTTCCTGAACTTTCAGCCAGACAAACTCCGCTGAATAGAGTTTTCCGCCGGTTGGAGCACGAGGCTGAAAACGAAGGTCGTACGCAGCTGACCAAACAGTCTCGCGACCTGACGCGGCGGGTGCTGGAAGAACGACGCCGGATCGAACGCTACACAAATCCGACACCGGCGCTGCGGCAAGAGCAGGGCTCGCGAAAGGTACTCGAACGCACGTTGGAAGCGCAGAGAAAACTCGAGGAGCAGGTTGCCAGCCTCAGCAAGGACCGCGATATGGGCGACAACCGGCAAGGAATTTCACCAATCAATGCGAAGGACGGTTTCAGCATTCAACAGATCACTGAACAAGTGATGCGTCGAATAGACGACCAAATCATCGCGCATAAAGAGAGGATGGGCACGCTCTTCTAGTCCAGCATTAATAGCGCTGCGTCCCAATCAAAAAAATTTGAGGGCAACTCATGGCTTTGGTGAAAGCGCAAATCACGGTGGAACACACGGGCGAGAAGATTAACGTCTTCTTTAACCCGGAAGAGTACACCGTTAATAAGGACAACAACTTCGCCTCGCAAGCGATACCCGGGCTCTCCGGGCCGTTGCTGCAGTTTGTGAACGGCAACATGCGTACGCTGGAGATGGAGCTCTTCTTTGACACTTACGACACGCCTGAACTCGAAAAGCGCGACGTCAGAGAGTTGACCAACAAGATCACCGGCCTGCTTACCATTAATTCCGATCTGCACGCGCCGCCGGTATTGTTCGTCTCCTGGTCGTCACTTCAGTTTCGTTGCGTGCTGGCACGCGCGAGCCAGAAGTTCATCATGTTTGCCAATGACGGCACGCCGGTGCGCGCGCGCGTGACCGTCACCTTTAACGAGTTTATCGATGCTGAGCGCGAGGCGCTCGAGATCAACCGCCAGACCGCCGACTTCACCAAGCTTCATGTCGTGCTGCAAGGTCAAACCTTAAGTGGCATAGCTGCGATCCTTTACGACAACGCCTTACTGTGGCGGCCCATCGCGGTCGCTAACCAGATCGATGACCCTCGCGCGATCGAGACCGGCCAATCGCTGCTGATTCCATCGCTGCCGTTCCGCGATCCCGAGACGGGGGAGGTCGTAAACTGAGATGCCACGCTATTCCACCTACGCACCCGACTTTCGGTTGAAGATCGGCGGTGACAGCATCCCCGCCGCTTTGCGGGCGGCGATCGTCAGTATCACTTATCAGGATGGCATGGAAGGCGCCGACCGCGTCGAGGTAACCATCGCAAATGAGGATCTGCGCTGGCTGGATCATCCGTTGCTGCAGGTGGACAACGGATTGAAGCTTTCGCTTGGCTATGTGCCGGACCCCCTCGAGGAAGTTTTCGTCGGTGAGATCACCGGTGTCGAAACAAACTTTCCCAACAGCGGCATGCCCACGATCAAACTTACCGCGCACGACTTTCTCCAACGACTTAACAAAGGCACGAAAGATCGTGGCTTCCTGATCAACATTCCGACAGTAGGAAATTTTCCGTTGCCCGATGTAGTGGTAGCCGGAATTGTGTCCGCGGAGAATCTTTTGATTCCGTCCCCCGATCCGGTCGGCGGCGCCCTTTCAATACTCATGACGCTGGCCACTTATGTTACGGCGCCGGCGCTGGCGCAGCAGGGCGTGGCGCGTCAGAAGGGCACCAGCGACTTCGCTTTCCTGACGGAGATTTCAAAAAAGAATGGTTGGGAGATGTTCATTGACCACACTGCCGAGCCCCACGGCTACCGGCTTCGCTTCAAATTCATGTTGAGCGAAATGTCGCCGACCTTGACGCTCAAGTGGGGATCGACGCTCGGGAGTTTCACACCGCGGCTGACGACGGTGGGTGATGCCGGCATATCAGTACGAGTTTGGGTGGCAAGTCTCAAGATGGCTTTCACGATTACCGTCGCGTGGAATTTCGACAAGGGCAGTTTCGACCTGTCGATCTCGCCTGGCTCCGGCGTCCCCGGCCAGGGTAAGCAAAAGGCCATCTCCCTGAAGCCGACCGGCTTCGCGCAAGCTCCGCAGACGATCCTGACTGAATTGCTGCCGCGACTCAACAACCGTTTGACCGGTTCAGGCAGCACCATCGGTGATTTGAGAATCAAGGCGAGCCGCGTGATCAACTTCGAAGGGCTGGGCGAACAATTCAGTGGCCTCTATCGCATCACGTCAGCGTCGCACACGTATGACGGCAGCGGTTTCCGCACCAACTTTCAAGTACGAAAGGAAGTTTGGTTTGGCGGGTTCAAGCTGCCGAGTAGCCCGGCCGGCCTGCTGCGAATACAAGGTCAGAGCGCGGCTAGCATCTCGGTATGAGCGAGACTTTTCCTGCTTGAAGCGATTGAAGGCACGGCGAATTGATCACGGGAGAAACTACGGTTAACCAGGAGTGAGGCAGATGGATGGATTGCTCGAATCATTAATGTCGGAGAAAGATGCAGGCTCGGGATACGCGATTGCGCCGGGCGTCGTCACCAGCAACCTCGATGTCCTGGCGGAGGGCCGAGTACAAGTTCAGATCCCATCGCTGCCGGCTTATGAGCCCTGGTGTCGGGTGGCGTCGGTGGGGGGCGGCAGCGGTCGAGGTTTCCTTTGGGTGCCGCAGATTGACGATGAGGTCCTGGTGGCGTTCAACCAGAATGACGAACGCGATGCCTACGTGCTGGGCGGTCTTTGGAATACGCGCGATCGTCCGCCGGTTACGATTCCCACGGATTTTCTTATCAAGCGGGTGATTAAGACCGGAGTGACTGCGGGAGTCGGTCATGAAATTGAATTTGATGACGCGTTGCAGTCCATCAAGATCACCAGCAGTACGTCGCAGAAAATCACCATCGATCCGCTCAAGATCGAAATGACCAACCTGGCCGGCACGGTAAAAATCACGCTCGACAACACGCAACAGAAGATTGCGATCGAAGCGGTTGCGAGTATCGAGTTGAAAGCAGCGCAGATAAAACTATCCGCCGCCAACATAGACATCGATGGGACCGTGGCCACCAACGTCAAATCAAGTGGCGTCTGCAATATCACGGGAACACTGGTCAAGATTAATTAGGAGAAACCGATGCCACCAGCAGCACGCGTAACTGATCCCACCGGCCATCCGGGAATAATCGCCGGCCCCGGGGTCGCGACAGTTTTGATCGGCGGCATGCCGGCTGCCGTCATGGGCGACAACCACGTCTGCTCGTTTCCGCCACCACCGGTCCACCCGCCGACTCCGATCGTCAAAGGCAGCGCCACCGTGCTCATTGGCGGGCGACCGGCGGCGCGCATGGGCGACCTGGCCGGCTGTGGCGCACCGATAGTGATGGGCCTGCCGACGGTGCAAATTGGAGGCTGATGATGGCTCAAAGCAATCTCGATCCGGAGAAGGCATTCCTCGGCGTCGGCTGGTCCTTCCCGTTGCAACTCGATGTTACCGGGGCGCCGCTGCTGGTCTCTTACGAGGAAGATATACGTCAAGCCATCATGATCATCATGGGCACTGAGCCTGGCGAACGGATTATGCGGCCCGACTTCGGGGCCGGCCTCAACCGCTTCGTTTTCGAGCCGGTCAACACCACCACGATGGCCCTGGTGCGAACCCGGGTTCGTGACGCTCTGATCGATTGGGAACCACGCATCGACGTAGTGGAAGTTAAGGTCACTACCGACGCGAATGAAAAGAATCTGCTGTTGATTGAAATGAGTTATCGGGTGCGAGCGACAAATACGCTGCACAACCTCGTCTATCCATTCTATCTGCAGGAGGCGACGGCAACTTGATTAAGCGACCCGAAGTCGTGCTTGATTCGCGCAGAGCTGCCGACATTGTCGCGCAGGTGCTGGCGCGGCGGCCGGGCTACGTGCCCGCGTGGCATCCCGGACAAAAAGGCCCCGACCTGGCAATCACGGAAGTCTTCGCCCGCTACCTCTACGCAATCCTGCAACGCCTGAACCAGTCGCCCGAGAAAAACGAGCTCGCATTTTTTGACTTGTTGGGTATTGAACTCATCGCTCCTCAAGCCGCGCGGTCTCCAATTGTGTTTCAACTTTCCGGTCAGTCGCCGGACACGCATGTCGATGCGGGGGTGCAGGTGGCGGCTCCGCCGCCACCGGAGACCAGCGACCAAATCGTCTTCGAGGTCGAGCGAGCCGCGGGAGTGTCGGGCGCTGTCCTGAAACAAGTTTTTAGTTTGTGGCCCGGGCGGGATCAGTACATCGATCACAGCGCTGCGGTCGGAGGCTTACTACCGTTTGAGCCGTTCAAGAAATCTTTGCTGGAAGACACACCCCACGTTCTTTATCTCGCGCACGACACCTTGCTGGCCCTCGCCGGCAAGAGTGAGCTTGATGTCGAAATTGAACTGACCACGCCGAGCTCGGAGACGCTGGACATTTCGTGGGACTACTGGGACGGCAAAGTTTGGCGTGGTTTCAAGGCGATGCAATCAGAATGCGGCGAGATCGAATCGCGCAAGCTGGATAGTACGGTGAGACTAACGCGCAGCGGAAAGTTTCACTTGATGACCGACTGTGCCAAGACTTCGCAAACCGAAGTTAACGGAATCAATGCGTTCTGGATTCGTGGTCGTTTGACCGAACCACTGCCTCCCGATCCGTCAAACGTTTTGCCAGAGGTCGAAAGGATACGGCTTAGCACCACGATCCAGAGTCAGCTGATTATTCCTGACTTCGCGCCCATGTCCGGAGGAGTGGTCCCTGATTTTGCTTTCACTGACGGTTCGAAAATCGATTTAACCAAACCCTTCTACCCGTTTGGTCTCCAACCACAGCCTGGATCGACTTTTTATTTTTCGGCCGCTGAGGTTTTCAGCAAGCCTGGCGCGCGCGTTTATGTACCAATGGCTCCAACAGCGACGCCTCAGGATCAGCAGGCGATATTCACTGAAGATCCTCCTGATCCGAATGTAATTTCCAAAGCCAAACCTGTGCCGCTCGAGCACACCTTGAGTTGGGAATACTGGAATGGTCGTGAATGGGCAACGATAACCAAGACCCAATGGTCCGCGCTGCAACAAGACGCGCCAAAACCGCCCGACTTCGTCGACTTCAATCTTTATTGGTTTGAGCTGCCTCCGGATTTTGCGCTTACCAAAGTGAATGATCAGGAAGGCCTCTGGATGCGCGTGCGTCTGTTAGAGGGCGGTTACGGATTTACCAAAGTCGTTACCTGGCGTGATGCCGATCAACTGCGCAACCAATTCACTTATGTGATTGCCAAGCCACCCGCGCTTTCGGATTTCCGGCTCGGTTACACCTGGCAGCATGGGCCATTTCATCCGGAGCACGTGCTCACTTACAACAACTTCCAGTTTACAGATCGAACTGAAGAATCAATCTGGCCGGGAGATCCTTACCAGCCGTTTACGCAGGTCGACGATGTTACGCCCACCCTCTACTTCGGGTTCGACAAACGGCCTCCGGTCGACCGTCTCAATATTTATCTCGATGTAGTGGAACAGCCGGGCACAACGAAAGGCCCGGCGCTCGTCTGGGAATACTGGGATGGAATCGCCTGGCGCGTGCTTTCCGTGGAAGATGAGACAAACAACCTGCGCGTGCCCGGCCTGGTTTCCTTTATCGGTCCGGCGGACGCGGAAATTCTCGATCGTTTTGGTCAACCCCTTTTCTGGATTCGCGCTCGTCTCAAAGAGGATGGGCCGCCGGGAACCTTACTCGTAAATTCCGTGTTGCCTAACGCCGCCTGGGTGGTGCAGCGGCGGACCGTTATTGATGAGGCGCTGGGATCCAGCGACGGTCAACCAAACCAGGTCTTCAACGTTCTGCAAATTCCTATATTACCTGGGCAACAGATTGAGGTACGCGAACTTTCCGGACTTCGCGCCAACGTTGAATGGAGAAATCTGGCGATGGAGGTCCTCGGAAACAACGTGGCCGCTATAGAGGAATTGGAAGAGTTGCTCGGACGCGAAACGCCGCAGAGTGAGATAAGCCGAGGAGATCTGCGGTTGGTGCGCGACCGCCGCAAGCGAGTTATCGAGGCCTGGGTGCGGTGGCACGAAGTCCCCACGCTGTTCTTCGCGACGGCTAGCGAACGTGTCTACGCGGTTGAAAGAATTCGTGGCCGCTTACGCTTTGGCGATGGTAATCATGGAAAAATGCCGGCCGAAGGCGCCGCAATTCTGGCGCGTCGTTATCAGTCGGGCGGCGGCTTGAGGGGGAATGTCGCCGGCAACACCATCACTCAATTGCTGGCGCCGGTCGCCGGCGTGCAGGGTGTCTTCAACCCACGCGCAGCTGAAGGCGGAGGCGATGCAGAGACTCCTGAACAACTTCTGATTCGCGGACCAAAGACCTTGCGCCACCGCGGCCGTGCTTTGCTGCCTGAAGACTACGAAACACTCGCAAGGGAATCGTCAACCGCGGTAGCTTTTGCGCGAGCTATTCCTACCCGCAATGCCGACGGCCGGAAAGTAGCTGGTTGGGTCACGCTGCTAATTATCCCGCAGAGCGACGAGCGCCGGCCCTGGCCTTCATTTGGACTGCGTGAAGAGGTGCGAAAGTTTATCGAAGCGCACGCGCCGGCCGATCTCGCCGCTGCCGAACAAATCTACGTCACTGGCCCACAGTATCTCGAGATTGATATCGAGACGACGATCGCGCCCGTCAATCCGGAAGACGCGGGCGAAATCGAAATCGCAGTCCGCGCGGCGCTGGAAACTTTTTTCCATCCGCTTCGCGGCGGCCCGGAAGGGCGAGGTTGGGCACTGGGACGAGATGTTTTCCTGTCTGACGTCGCTTCCGTGCTGGAGCGCGTGCCGGGTGTTGACTACGTTAAAGAATTGTCGTTGCTGCGTGAAAGCGTCTTGGAGGATGAACGGGTGAGCGTACCCGACGATCGAATAGTTGTGGCGGGCGAAATCAAGATCAAGTTAGTCGCTGCAGAGTGAGCCCCGACAACGAGTAGGACAGGCATTCCTGCCTGTCCATCTAGTAGTCGCTGCAGCGTGGGCCCCGACAACGAGTAGGACAGGCATTCCTGCCTGTCCATCTAGTAGTCGTTGCCGAGTGAGCCCCGACGACAGGTAGGACAGGCATTCCTGCCTGTCCATCTAGAAGTCGCTGCAGCGTGGTCCCCGACAACAGGTAGGACAGGCATCCGTGCCTATCCTGCTCTCGATATTTATCAGTTCACAAGGATTACTAATGGCAGTTCCTTTACCAAATCTGGATGACCGTAGATGGATCGACCTCGTCGAGGAGGGTCGTTCGCTTATTCCGTTCTACGCGCCGCAGTGGACTGACCACAACATCCATGATCCCGGTATCACAATCATCGAGCTCCTGGCGGCGATTGCGGAGATGGATATTTACCAACTCAATCGCATACCGTCAGAGCGCAAGCGAAAATTCCTGGCCCTCATCGGCGTTCATCCATTTCCGCCGCGGCCTGCACGCACGGTAATGAGTTTCAGCCTCAGGAACTCAGCTCTTCCATTTTTGCTGCCGGCCCAGGTTGAGTTTGAAGGCAAAGACCTGCACGGTGAAAGAACTCGCTTTCGCACGTTGGAATCCGTGACGGTTCTGGCCAGCCAACTGGCGGCCGTTCAGTTCAAAGAAGGCAATGCTTTTCACGATCTGACTTCGCGCTGGCGGCGTGGCGAGGAGGTTCAACTTCTTGGTCCAAATCCAGCGCCGGGCACCGCGCTATATCTGGGTTTCGCGTCGCCCCTGCCTCGTACCCTGCCGGTTGATCTCTTCTTCATCTTTGCTGACCTGCGGGCCTCGGCCCAGGAGGCAGAGCGTTTGCGACTGGAACTGAAGCAGAGCCAAGAAGATTGTCGTTCACCGCGTCCGAATCCCTGCCGCGATCAGGAAGCGCCGAACTCGTCTGCTGAGACTACAAACTCCGGGAGGCACGAACTCTCGCATCACTCGGTGCATACCGTGTGGGAGTTTTTGGCGCCGAGCGGAGACTGGGTGAGGCTGGAATCAGCGGCCGGCGAGATAATCGACGAAACGCGCGCCTTCACGCTCAATGGCCGGGTGAGCATAAACGTGCCGCGCCCGATGCGTCGCAGGAAGATTGGGGTAAACACGCAGGAGCTTTTCTATGTTCGCTGCCGGGTCATTCGCGGCGCCTTCGACGCAGCTCCGGTCTTGAAGAGTTTGGCGCCGAACGCAGTTTTGGCTGAACAGTCAACCGCCCTGAGCACGCAACTCGAAATCAACCAGGGCGTAGTTGCGGAAGTGGTCGGAACCGCAACTTTCCCGACAGCCTGGAGCCAGCGAAGTTTTGTTCTTGACCTCGATAAAGCCGGTAAAATTTCTCGACTGACTTTCATCGAGAGCGAGCCGGACACTCCTGTGTTTCGGGTACTCAATTTCGCGAAAGCGACCGCTACGGCAACTGGCGCACTCAGCCTGGAAGCGGCCTTTCTCGGGCGCAGTAGTGGTGAGTCATCTCAAAGCCTGATCGTTTCAAGGCTTGCGATCGTGGCGGAGAGTTTTCGGTTGTTCAGGATTG
>Ga0190274_10002695_pt1 | contig 10485 bp, 11 predicted proteins | sample Popmic531T_FD_133002 | JGI IMG/M metagenome (GOLD analysis project Ga0190274, IMG submission 133002) | Populus adjacent soil microbial communities from riparian zone of Yellowstone River, Montana, USA - 531 T | ecosystem: Environmental > Terrestrial > Soil > Riparian zone | place: USA: Montana...
CGATGGTGTAGTTCTCGTACCGGACCAGCGTGCCCTGCCCTTCGTCGCATAGATAGGCGACGGCACCCGAGACCAGGTACATCCGGCGCCGGGCGGAGTCGGGGCCGAACGCCGCCGCGGGAGTCACGGTCACCAGCGCCTCACCCGCGACACCGGCGTTGTCGTCGATCACGATCCTCGAGCCGGCCGGCGTCATCGAGCCTGACAACGCATACGCGTCCGCACCCGGAGCACCCGTGTTGTTCACCGACAGGTAGAACCTTGTGGCCGCGACGTTGGAGTCGAAATCCAGCGTGATGCTGCGGAACACACCGACCGTCTTGAACGGGGCCGTCGTCGGCGGCACGTAACGCACCACATCCGCCACCTTGAGCAACTCGATCACCACGAAGTTTCCATTGCGCCGCGTACGCAGGCTGTTCGGCAGCGCGAGGCGCAGGTCTTCCGCCATGCGCGGCCACGCGCCGGACGCATCGGCCACCAGCAGTACGCGCCGCGAATGGGCTTCGTGGGCATCCACCGGCGCGGTGATGAACATCACGGCGAAAACCACGACGATGGCGCTTATCGCGATGGACACGACCAGCTCTACCAGCGTGAAGCCGCGCGCCTTCATGGGTAGTTCACGCGATAGCCGCTGGCGACGACGGACAACCCGTTGCCGTAGCTGACCGTGACATCGATGCGCCGCACCGCGTTCGCGGGCAGCCCGTTGAGCGCGCCTGGCACGACGGCCACGCGCACGCGATAGTTGCCGGCGGCGTTGCCCGACACATCCTGCGCCACGGCGTCATCCAGGTTGTTGTAGTCGAAGATGTCGTCGTACTGCGCGCGCGCGGCCTCGACGCCGTCCGCCACGTATCTCTTGCCCGTGATCTCGTTGAGATACGCATTGGCTATCGACTGCGCCTGCGCCTGGATCATGGAGTTGTTGCCCGTACCGCTGAGGTACGCGAGCGTGCCCATCAAGGCGGCGCCGGCGACGGCGATGACCATGATGGACACCACGAGCTCGATGAGCGTGACGCCGCGTGCACGGCGATGCGTCAGGCGATTCATGGGCCGTACACCGCGCCCGAGGCACTCACCGCGATGAGGTGAGTACCGATGTTGATATTGACCGCGCCACCGACGACGCTGCCGTCCGTGGCGAACACGAGCACACGATTGGCCGCGAGCACGACGCCCGCGGGTTGCAGCTCGTTGAGCACCGGCGTGGACCAAAGGCCCGCGGTCGCACAGTGGTTTGGAATCGTCGGGGACAAGCCGCGCTGCAGCGCGCTGTATCCCGCGGCGGTGATGGTGAATTGCACCTGACAGCCGCTGGCGATTGCCACGGCGCGCGCCTGGCGAAGCGATGCCGCCACACCATCGGAGTACCCGCGCTCCGCATAAGGTTGCACCGCGGGCATGTGCGGCAGCGTGACCGCGGCGAGGATGGCGATGATGGTGATCGAGGCGATGAGCTCGATCAGCGTGAAGCCGCGGCAGTCCCTGGGAGACACGCACACGGCTTCACACTCCAGGCAATGCCGTCAGATCAGCATGCAGTGCGCAGGCTGGCGTCGATGGTGGCCCCGTTGGCGGAGGTCGCCACGATGCTGTTGAACGTGAGCGTCGGCGCAATCACGATACCGTTGGCACCCACGGTCGCCTCGTTGTACTGCACCCAGCAATTCACGGTGGGCGCGCCGGCCTTCGTGAACCGGTTGACGGCACGGGTAAAGCCGTCGCTGCTCTGCACCAGGTTCCAGACGGTCGCGTTGCTCGGATAACCGTTGACGAACGTGACGGCGGCGCCTTCCAGGTTCAGGTTTCCGTTGGTGAAATTGCGCGCCATGGCGACACCATGCGCCATCTGCGCGGCGGTGGTCAGCGTACCGCCCATGCTCTTGACGGCGGCGACGCGCGCCTCGCGCTCGAGGCCCATGAATTTCGGCAGCGCGACCGCGGCCAGGATCCCGAGGATGACGATGACGACGATCAGTTCCACCATGGTGAAACCGGCTTGCATTCTGCTTCTCACGATACTTCTCCTCTCAAACTAGTGGGATCCGACTTGTGCGCTGTATCGGCAGGAACGGGCCGGGTCTTTACTCGAAACCCCTAAAGCGTGCGGCGATTAACAGTCTTACAGACATAACGCCGCGGGCTCATGCCTGACCGGCCCTGCTGATGACTTCCCAGAGCGGCATGAAGATTCCGAGCGCGAGGATGAGCACCATGCCGCCCACGGCGACGATGAGGATGGGCTCGATGGAGGCGCTGAGGTTCTTCACCGCGTGATCCACTTCACGCTCGTAGTAGCTCGCCGCTTCATCGAGCAATTCGGGCAGCGCGCCGGTTTCTTCACCGATCGCGATCATCTGCAGCACCAGCGGGGAGAACATGCCGCTCGCGCTGGCCGCACGGTGCAGCGACTCGCCGCGCTCGACGCTGCTCGCCAGGATCTGGATTTTCTCGGCCACGAACATGTTGCCGGACGAGCGCGCGATCACCGCCAGCGTCTGCGTCATGGGCATTCCGGCAGCGAGCGATATTGCCAGCGACCGGTTGAGGCGCGACAACATGGCCTCGTACATGAGCTGGCCCATCACCGGCAGGCGCAGCTTGAATCGATCCCACTTGTAGCGCCCGTCCTGGGTCTGCAGGTAGCGGCGCACGCCGAACACGCACATCGCCATGAAGCCGAGCGAATACATCCAGTATTCGCGCACGACCATCGAGGATCCCAGCAACAGGCGCGTGGGCAGCGGCAGCTCCCCCTTGAGCTGCGCGAACACCGGCGCGAATTTCGGGATCACGAATGTCGACAGGAACGCCGCCGCGAGCGCGATGGTGATCATCACGATGATGGGGTAGCGCACCGCGCCCTTGACGCTGTCGTGCATCTTCTGTTCCTGCGCCAGGTATTCGGTGAGGCGCTGAAACGACTTGTCGAGCGTACCGGTGGCTTCGCCGACGCTGATGATGCTCACGTACAGCGGCGGGAAGATCTTCGGATGGCGCGCGAAGCTTGCGGCGAGATCGCGGCCGCCTTCGAGGCTTTCGAGAATGTCCTGCAACGCCTCGCGCAGCATGGCGTTGTGCGTCGAGGCGATCAGCCCGCGCAGGCCGCGCAACAGCGGGATACCCGCGCGCGTGATGGTGTACATCTGCCGCGAGAACATCACCAGGTCCGTGGTGCTGACGCGCCCCAGTCCGATGCGGCGGCCTAACTTCTCAAAATCGAGGCTGCCGGCGACGACGCCCATGGCATCGATCTGCAGCGGAATGACGCCGGTGGCGATGAGACGCTGCGCTACCTGGTCGACGGAATCGCCCGCGGCGCGGCCGTGCACCAGCTTGCCGTCGCTCGACCGGCCCTTGTAGCTGAATTCCGCCATGACCCGGCGAGCCTCAGACGGCCCGTCCGGAGAGCAGCGCGTCGGTCAGCTTCTCCGGCAGCGGTGCGGCGCGACGGGTTTCCTGCATCGGGTCATCGAGGCCGCTGGTGGTGGCGATGACTTCGGCCAGCGTCGTCTTGCCGGCCGCCGCCATGTCGATGGCGCTGCGCGTGAGCGTGGTGTAGCCCACCTGGGCGCGCGCCGCGTCGGCGAATCCCTGGGAATCGCCGCCGCGGATCGCGTCGGCGAGCGAGCGATCCACTTCGATGAGTTCGTAGATCGCGGCGCGACCGCGATAGCCGGACAGGTTGCAGTAGGTGCAGCCTGTACCGACGCGAAAAATCATGTCGTTGGCCACGGCGGTGCCGACCTGCGCCTGCAACCACGCGAGCTGGTGATCGTCCGGTTCCGATATCTGAGTGCAGTCCGGACAGACCTGGCGTACCAGCCGCTGTGCCACGATGCCATGCAACGCGGTGGCGACCATGTAGCCGGCCACACCCATGTCGAGCAGCCGGTTGACGGTCGCGGACGCCGTGAGCGTGTGCAGCGTCGAGAAAACCATGTGGCCGGTGATGGCAGCGCGCAGGCCGATCTCCGCGGTCTCCCGGTCGCGCATTTCGCCGACCAGGATCACGTCGGGATCGGCGCGCAGCATGGTGCGCAGGATGCGCGCGAAATCGAGCCCGATCTTGCCGTTGACCTGAACCTGGTTGACGCGGTCGAGACGGTACTCGACCGGATCTTCGGCCGTGAGAATTTTGGTATCGGAGCGATTGAGATAGCTCAACGCCGAGTACAGGGTGGTGGTCTTGCCGCTGCCGGTAGGCCCCGTGACGAGCATCATTCCCGCGGGGCGCTCGATGAGACCGCGGAACCGGGCCAGCATGCCAGCCGGCATGCCCAACTGTTCGAGCGTCATGAGGCTGTTGGACTGATCGAGCAGGCGCAGCACGATCGACTCGCCGAATTGCACGGGCATGGTCGCCATGCGCACGTCGATCGAGCGGTCTTTCACCTTCACGGAGAAGCGGCCGTCCTGCGGCAGGCGTTTCTCGGAGATGTCGAGGCTGCTCATGAGCTTCAGGCGCGTCACGAGCGCGCTGGCCACACCGCGGCCTTCGATGGTCTGCTCCTGCAGGACGCCATCGACGCGCAACCTCACGCGCAGCAGCCCTTCGCCGGGCTCGATGTGCACGTCGGAGGCGCGCGCATTGACGGCGTCGTGGAAGATGGTCTGGATGAGGCGGATGATCGGCGCGTCCGAAGAACTCTCGTCGACGCTCAGCTGCGAAATGTCGATGTCGCCGGCGCGCAGCTCTTCGCGCACTTCGAGCGCGATGGATGCGATCTGCTCGGTGCGGCGGTACACGATGTCCATCGTGCGCAGCAGCTCGGTCTCGCGCACCAGCGCGATGCGCACCGGTTGCTTGAGCCGCGCGACCAGTTCGTCGTAGACGAACAGGTCGGTCGGGTCCGCCATGCCGACGGTGAGCCCGCGCGCATCCGACTGCAGCACCATCGCGCGGAAACGTCGCGCGAGCGCTTCAGGCAACAGCCGCACGGTCGCCGGCTCGAGCGTGAGCTGCTTGAGATCGACGAACGGAATCTGCAGGTGACGCGCCAGCGCTTCGTTGAGCTGCTGTTCCTGAACGATGCCGAGATCAGTGAGCACGCGCCCGAGCTTGCGGCCGGTTTTCTTCTGCTCGGCCAGCGCCTGGTTCAGCTGCGCCTCGTTGATGACCTTCTGCTCCATGAGCAGCTCACCGAGGCGGATCTTTTTGCGGCGCGGCTCGCTCATCTGGTGCCCTCGACATCCCCTTTTTGACTCAACGCCGCGGCGCGATCCGTGGACTCACGCACCATGGAGTCCCAGTCGCTGTCCTCGACGACGACCGGGCGCAACAGCAGCACCAGTTCCACGGTATTGCTCAGGTCACGCTTGCTCTTGAAGAGATTGCCGATGCCGGGAACGTCGCCGAGGAACGGGGTCTTGTAGTCGTCGCGCTTGCGCATCTCGCGCATGAGGCCGCCGATCACGATCACCTGGCCGTTGTGCGCGCGCACCACGCTGTCGGATTCGCGAATCTGGCTGACGGCCAGCGGCAGATCACTCGTGGATCCGCCGAAAGAAATGCGCTTGTTCTGGTCTTCGACGTCGCTCACGGTCGGATGGATGTGCATGAGCACCGAGCCGTCGTCGCTGATCTGCGGCGTGACGTCGAGCGCAACGCCGGAGAAGAACGGCGTCAGCTCGACATCGAGCGAGGTCGTGGTCGACTCGCCCGTGGTGGTGTCGCTCGAAACACCCGTGACGAAGAATTCGTCGGTGCCCGCCTTGATGATGGCTTTCTGATTGTGCAGCGTCGACACGCGCGGGCTCGACAGCACGCGCGTGCGACCCTGCGCGTCGAGCAGCTCGATGAACGCGCTGAAGTCGGTGGAGTCGAAAGCGAAGGTGAATGCGCTACCGAGCGAATTGACGACCTGCCCGACCAGCGGGTTGCCCGGCACGACCGGGATGGGTGTGCCCTGGGGGGCGAAAGGGTTGCCATCGAAGCCGTTGAACGGCGAGCTCTGACCGAAGGCGGCGGTCTTGTTGCCTTTCGTCACCAACGCGGTCCAGTTGATGCCTGCCTGAAAACCGGCATTGAGTTCGACCTCGATGATCTTCGCCTCGAGCACCACCTGGCGCGTGATCGTCGACTGCGTCTTGCGCAGGTAGTCATTCACGGCGCGCAGCTCGTCGGGGAACGCGCGCACGACGACGACGCCCGACTGGCGATTGATGACCACGCTGTTCTTGGCATCGCCTGAGACGAGTGCGCCGATGTCGGTCTCGATGCCTTTCCAGAAGTCCGATTCATTGCGCGTGAGCACGGCGGTGCCCGTGGTGCTGCTGGTCTGCGTCTTCTCGTCGTCAGTGCCTGCCTGGCCGTCGCCCGACGCGCTGCTGCCCTGCGTGACCTGTCCCGAGCTCACGCGCGTGCGCGACACACCGACGCGCTGCAGGTCGAGATAGTTGAGCTGGAACACGCGCGTCTGCGCCGCGGGCGCCATGATGACGTAGCCGTTGGACATCGGGCGGTAGTCATAGCCATACATCTCGCGCGCCGCTTCCAGCGCTTCTTCGAGCGTGACCTGCTTGAGCGAAAGCGAGACCCTGCCCTTCACATCCGGATGCACCAGCATGTTGACCGGCGTGCCGACGACGAGTCCTTCGAAGAATGCGCGTGCCGGCGCGTCTTCGACCTGAAAGTCGTAGCGCGGGCGGGTATCGGTATCCGCGGCGTTGGCCACGGCAACGAGTGCCAGCAGGGACAGGGGAAGCATCCGGATCAGGCGTTTCATGGCTTTCTTGCCTCGGGCGAACTGGCGACCCGCACGGTCCCGAGCGCACGCACGCCGGGCAGCAGGAGGGATTGAACCTTTCCGGCGCGCGAATAGCGCACGCCATCGTTGAGCACTTCGAGGACGCGCGCCCCGGCGACTTCGTCGCCCGCACGCACCAGCCGTCCGTTGATGATGGCCACGCGCACCGTGCCGGAAATGATGCCTTCGAGCTTGAGCGTGGTGATGGCTCGCGGGCGCGAAGTCACCGTGGCTGTGCCCGGAGGACGCATCGGGTCGCGCACCGCTTGCGCGCGGGCGCCGGCGCCGGCGGCTAACAACAGCACGAGGCAGGAAGCGTGAACGAGACGGAGACGTCTACGCATGGCGTCAGACTCCCAGCCAGGTGGAATCGAGACTGAGCGTGGACAGCTCGATGCGCACGCGGTTGCGCGGATAGCCCGCGGTGGACAGATCGAGCGCGTTCCAGCGGAATTTCCACGACAGCGCTTCGAGCGCCCGCAGGTAGTCGAGGATATCCGCGTATTCGCCGTCGATGACGATCTCGATGGCATGCACGTACGGCGGCTGCGCCGGCGCGGAAGGCTCGGCGGCCGGAATCAACGCGGTCACGGGCAGGTTGCGGATGCTGACCAAGTCGAGTCGGCCCTGCGTGTTCAGCACGTCGTGCAGCACTTCGATCATGCGCTGCGGAGTCACGAAGCCGCTCGCGCTGCTGGCGAGCTGCGCGTCGATATTCTGCACCCGCGTCTGCAGCTCACCTGCCTGGGTGATCGACAATTGGCGGGGATCGCTGGCATCGGCGCTCTGTGGCGACCCGCCGAATGCGCTGGCGCTGGCGAGCTCGGCCTCCAGATTCATTTTTGTGAGGCGCAGCGGTTCCATCATCAGCGAGTCCCAGCCCGCCACGATCGAACCGAGCAGTGCCAGCATCACGATCGCGCGTTCGCGCAGCGTCAGCGCCTCGAAGCGTTTCTGCATGGCGCCGGCGTCCATCAGGTTTTCTCCCGCTCGCCGATCTCGGGCAGCACGAGACCGCGGTGCCCGGCGCGGAAACTCAAGCGCCCGCCGCCGGATGCTTTCGGGCCCACCGGTTTTTCGATGACGAATTCGTCGATCTGACCACCCTCGAGCGCCGGATCCGCGGCGAGGCTGCGCAGATACCGGGGGACGATCCCGGGTGAAAGAGTCGAGCCCGAAACGCTCACGGATTTGACGTCCGCGCCGAACGTGAGGCGGTCGAGCCAGATGCCGTCGACATGGCGCGTGCCGAACGCGCTCAGTCGCGAGGCGAATCCCGCGGCGGGGTGCTGCGCCTCACCATTGAGGAGCGCGAGCGCGCGTGACTTGACGTCCACGTCGCTGGCCAGCTTGGCCAGCAGCGCCGCCAGTTCTTCGTCACTGAGGCCGCCGAGCTGCGGACCCTGCGCGGCCGACATCGCCGCCTGTGCCTGCGCCTGGTTGCGCACGACTTCGGTCGCTGCCTGCAACCGGCCGACCTGCCAGTACGCGAAGCCCCAAAAACCGGCGAGAGTCGTGACCACGAGGATGAGGATGTTTCGCGAAGAGCTGGCGCTCAATGCGCCGAGCACGCCCTTCGCGACCGGTTGATAAAGGTTTACTTCCTGCATGGCCGCTCAGCCCTTGGGCGCGCGCATGGCGGCGCCGATGGCCATGCACGGCAGCCAGCCGCCGGGGATCTCGGCGCTGAATGACACGTCCACGAGATCGTGAATGTTGAACATGCTGATGTGCAGGCCGGTCGATACGCCGAGTTCGGCGGCGAGCAGGTTGGCGCGAATGCCGGCGGGCGCGATGAACAGCTCGGTGATCGGGGTTTCGTCGAAATGGCTCTCGTAGTAGTCGAGCGAGCGTTGCAGTTCGAGCGACAGCACCTGCGGGTCCATGGGTAGTTCGAACTGCTCGTCCTCCGCGTCGCCGTTGAGCTCGCCGCGCTGGCTGAAGTCGAAGCGGCGCGTCACGTACAACATGCCGCGGCGCGTGAGCACGAGCTGCGCGGATTCGTCGCGGATCAGCAGCAGCGCCACGCCCTTGGCATCCTGTGGCAGCAGGCTGCACAGGTTGCGCTGGCACAGTTCCGGGATGTCGATGACGTCGAAGCGGCGGAAGTGGCGTTCGAACACACCCGTCATCTTTTCGACGGCGTCGCCCCGCGTGGCGATCGCGAAGCACATGCGCTTGTCGCCGCTGCTGGTCTGCTCGGGGATGTCGAAGACGTCGAGCGTGGCCGTGTCGATGGGAAAATCGAAGGCGTCGCGCATGCTGTATCGCGCCGCGGCCCGCAGCTCCTCGGTCGGCACGTCGGGCGCCTGCACCTGGGCGATCTGGTAGTCGGAGGCATTGATGACCGCGCTCACGGGCACGCGGCGCAGGTCGAACTCCGCGATGATCTCCTTGAGCACCGGATCGGCGAAGCCGAGCGGCGCTTTCTCGACCACGATGCGCAGCACCTTCGGCCGCTGCCCGTCGACCTTGCGAACCAGCGCCACGGCGATCTCGTGCTCCGACACGGCGACAGCCGCGCGCAGGCCGTCGGTGTTCCTGCGCCGCCTGAATATCCGCTTGAGTCGTGTGGTGACCGTGGAAAGCATGTGATGTGACGCCACCTGTGGCGGCGCTTCTCCTCGCCTTCTGTAGCGGTCAGTGCACGGGAAACTTGATGCACCCGCGTGTAGGACGCGTGCCGGTTCACGAGCCACGCACAGGCGCGGCAGGGGGCGGCAAACTATTGCCGCAGGGGGCAGCCCCCGTTTCCTGGCAAAAGGGGTCAGCCCTCGGAGGACTGACCCTTTTTGCTGGGAAACGGGGGCTGCCCCCTCCACTCCTCGCGCGTCTGGCCCCAGGCGTCGACGACGAAGTGTTCGTACGGAGCGGGCATCTGCACGCGCCGCAGAAGCCGCGAACCGAGCCGCTTCGCCACGCCCTGTGAGGCCAGGTTGCTTTCTTCGATGCAGTGGATGACGTGCGTCCAGCCGAGCACGTCGAACGCGTAGTCCATCGCCGCGGCCGCACCTTCGGTGGCGTAACCCTTGCCCCAGTGTTCGCGCGCGATGCCCCAGCCCACCTCGTGGTCCGGCCAGCCGTCGGGAAACCACGGCCCGAGCCTGCCCACCCATCGGCCGCTCGACTTCTCGAGGACCGAGAACATCGCGATGCCGGTCATGGCCCATGCACCACACATGCACATGAACATCCGCCATGACGTCGCGCGCGGCTGCCGGCCACCGATGTACTTCATCGTGATCTCGTCGTCGTGCATGACCGCCCACGCGTCGAAGTCTTCCATGCGCAGCGGCCGCAGGATGAGGCGCGGGGTTTCGAGGCGCAGCGAGTCGAGGTCGGGCTTTCTCATGGGCCAAGCATAGCCTCCCCCGGAACTCCGCCGACACTGCTACTGTCAGTCTCGTATGCCGCTCGTCAGGAAACGCCGCCTCACCTTCGCCCTGGTCCTGGCGTACTTTCCTTTGTCGGTGGCCTACCTCACCTACAGCGGCCAGCTCGCCGCGCGTGACTGGCGCACCGCCTCGCGAGAGCCGGCCGGCATCGCGCCCGATCCGGCCACCACGCGCGAAGCCGTCGTCCAGGTCTATTCCGCGCGCGCCGTGAGCTGGCGTGGCTGGTTCGGCGTGCACACCTGGATCGCCGTCAAACCCAGCAACGCCCACGAATTCATCGTTCACGAAGTCATGGGCTGGCGGCTCAGGCGCACCGGCACCGCACTCGTCGC
>Ga0190274_10002696_pt1 | contig 10485 bp, 10 predicted proteins | sample Popmic531T_FD_133002 | JGI IMG/M metagenome (GOLD analysis project Ga0190274, IMG submission 133002) | Populus adjacent soil microbial communities from riparian zone of Yellowstone River, Montana, USA - 531 T | ecosystem: Environmental > Terrestrial > Soil > Riparian zone | place: USA: Montana...
CTTCAAGGGAGGGACACATGATCGATCGCCGACGGTTCATTACGATCAGTTCCGCGTCCGCTGCCGCTGCACTTGTTCCCGCCAGCAGCGTCAACGCGCAGATCGCAGGCAATGCCTTTGTGGTTTCCGGATTTCCGCCGGGCGGCATTGGCGATCTGATTGCGCGTCCGATGGCGGACAAGATGCGCGGGCGATACGCGACGAACGTCCTGGTCGACAGCAAGGTCGGCGCTGGCGGACGTCTCGCCGTGGAATTCGTCAAGCGCGCGAATCCGGACGGGCTCACCATCCTGCAAATCCCCGCCTCGATCATGACGCTCTATCCGCACATCTACCGCAATCTCAATTACAATCCACTGACTGATTTCACTCCTGTCTCGACAACCTGCACTTATATCTATTCCTTCACCGCGAGCGCCGCGCTTCCATCAGAGATCCGCAACGTCGCCGATTTCATCTCGTGGGCTCGCGCCAATCCGAAGCGTTCGTCCTATGGAATTCCAGCCGCAGGATCGTCGCTGCATTTTGCCGGCATGTTGCTGCAGCGCGCTGCTGATTTCGAGTTTGCCGCTGTGCCTTATCGCGGAGGGGCGCCACTTCTGGCCGACATGCTGGCCGGAGTCATTCCCGTCAGCTTCAACGTGCTCGGCGAAGTCCTGCCCCATATTCAGAGCGGAAAGTTACGCTCGCTCGGCATTTGCAGCGCGCAGCGAAGCGCCTTCGTGCCCGAGATTCCGACGCTGGTGGAGCAGGGCTATCCCGACATCGCTTTCCAGGAGTGGCTGGGTTGGTTTCTGCCTGCCAAGGCGCCCGCGGCTGTCGTGCAATCGCTTAACGATTTGCTCCGTGAAGGCTTGCAGGCGCCGGATCTGGTCGAGAGTCTATCCAAAAGCGCGTTGCAGCCCAGACACATGACATCCGAGGCCTTTGCAACGCAGCTCAAGCAGGACCTGGATCGCTGGGCTCCCATCGTGAAAGCCACTGGCTTCGCCGCCACGGACTGATGATGAAGCTCACCGGCGCGGAAGTTCTCGAACGGTTGCTCGCAAACGAAGGCGTTACGACCGCTTATGGTGTCGTCGGCGGCAAACTTGCGGCACTGCTACACGCAATCCATCGCTCCCAACGTATCCGCTTTGTTGGCACCCGGCATGAAGCCGCCGGCGCGATGATGGCGGCAGCGGCTTATGCCGGAACAGGGCGCGTGGCGCTTGCACTTGGCGAGATGGGGCCGGGCAGCCTCAATCTCGCCGCTGGCGCCGGAGTTGCCTTCAACAACAATCTCGCCGTCCTGTTGGTGACCACGAACCAGCATCGCGCAGCGGCCTATCCGCATGCCGGGATGTTTATGGATCTGGATACCGAGAATGTTTTCAAACCACTGACCAAATGGAATGCGGTGGTGCATGATGTGCGACGAATCCCCGATCTCGTCCACCGCGCTTTCCGCGAGATGCTGAGCGGGAGGCCGGGGCCGGTCCATCTCGATTTTCCTCAAGATGTGCTCTCGTCGTCGTGCGAGTTCTCCGAGGAACTGATCGACCTGAAGCCGGCCCGCTATCGACCGATTGCGGGTCCCCGTCCGGCATCGCAATTGGTCGTTGCTGCGGCAAATCTCTTGCGAGGGGCTCGACGGCCGTTGATTGTCGCCGGCGGTGGCGTCGTCGTCAGCGGGGCTGAGGCGCGCATTCGCGAGCTTGCACAAATATTGCGAGCGCCCGTGGTCGCGACCCAAATGGCATTGGGTGTGGTCTCGACCGACAGTCCACATTTTATCGGCCACGGAGGCATCATCGGCGGTGATGCGCTTCTCGCAAGCTTTGCAGAAGCTGACGTAATTCTTTCAGTTGGCTGCCGCTTCTCATCCTGGATGTGGGACGAGCGAGGTGTTTTGGCGGGACGCCGGCACAAGCTCATCAATGTCAATATCGATCCGTCGGCGCTTGGTGCGCCGGCGTTGCACGAGATTGCGATTCAAGCCGATGCAGGTCTCGCTCTCGCCGACGTCCTCGACGTGCTGGCCGAGGACGATGGCTTTGCGGTCGACGAGCGCTGGCTCTCACGGTTGCGCGAAATGCGCGTCGCCTATGAACACTCGCTCCGGTCCATGCAAAACGGCGGCGACGCCATGCATCCAGCAGTACTGAGCAGAGCGATCGCACAGGCTCTGCCAACGGGCGCACTCGCGGTCTTCGACGGTGGCCATACGAGCTTCTGGAGCAACGATATTTTGCCGGCTTATGATACCCGAACCCGCTTCCACGATCCCGGTATGTGCCAGCTTGGCTTCGGGCTGCCCTATGCGCTCGCACTTCAGCTCGAATATCCGGATCGGCTGGTGGTCAACATCACCGGAGACGGCTCGTTCGGCTTCACCATCCAGGAACTCGACACCGCGCGGCGCAACCGGCTTCCCGTTGTTACGATCGTTCACAACAATGCTGCCTGGGGCATCATCCGCGCCGGACAGCGCTCACAGCTCGATTTCGAACTCGGTACCAGTCTGGATGGGACCGACTATGCGGCGATTGCCCGTGGCTTTGGATGCTTCGGCGAAACCGTCAGGCAGGCGGATGATTTTGCCGCTGTCCTGGCGCGCGCGCTGAAATCCGGTCTGCCTTCAGTGATCGATTGCCATACGCAATTCATCCCGCATCCAAACCTCAAGGCATTTGGGCGTATGAATGCCTACGGCTTTGACGCCCTGAACTGACATCTATCGCGCGCAACCGATAAGATCGGTATGCGGCGCGGGCGTTATTTTTATTTCTACCTCGGATTTGTTCTTCGTGTTGGGCCTTCCGCATTCAAAAAAATGCTCTATCCTTCCTTCAGCTTCAAGCTGGGCAAACCGGCAAACTTGGTACCGCAAATAAAAATCTGCAAAAAAATCCATTGTCCGGGGAGGACAAATAATGACGCTTCGAACGATCTTCGCATGGATCATGTCTGCGTGCGCGCGCCCTCGCTGGGCGTGCGCAATCACGATTGCCGCTGCGGCGGCCCTCGTGTTTTTGTCACCCGCAGGCGCACAGGAGCCGATCAAGATCGGGTTCAGCGTGTCGCTCACCGGCGGTCTTGCCTCTTCGGGCAAGGCGCATCTGTTGTCCAAGCAGATTTGGGAAAAGGAAATCAACGCCAAGGGCGGGCTGCTCGGACGTCCGGTCAAGCTCGTCTATTACGATGATCAGACCACGGCTTCGACCGTTCCCGGCATCTATGCCAAGCTGATGGATATCGACAAGGTGGATCTCCTGATGGGCTCTGCCACCAATCTCATCGGCGCCGCGATGCCGCAAGTCATGCAGCGCAACAAGATGATCATGGTGCTGCTCGCGCTCGGCTCCAATGCCGAGTTCAAATATCCGCGCTATTTCCAGAGCGCACCGTTTGGCCCGGATCCCAAGGGCGTGCTCTCGGAGGCATTTTTTGAAGTCGCAAAGACCCTCAAGCCAACGCCCAAGACCGTGGCACTGGTTGGAGCTGACGCCGAATTCGCCAACAACGTGTTGACCGGTGCGCGCGAGAACGCCAAGAAATTCGGCTTCCAGATCGTTTACGACAAGACCTATCCGCCCTCGACCGTCGATTTCACCCCGATCGTGCGGGCAATCCAAGCAACCAATCCCGATCTCGTTCTGCTTGCTTCCTATCCGCCGGACTCGGTCGGCATGGTGCGGGCCGCCACCGAAATCGGACTGAAGGCGCAGCTGTTCGGCGGCGCGATGGTCGGAATGCAATATGCGTCGCTGATCACCCAGCTTTCTGAGAAGCTCAACCGGGTCGTCAACTACCATTTCTTCGTGCCGAGTGCGAAGATGAACTTCCCCGGCATCGAGGACTTCCTGAAGACCTATCAGTCGCAGGCCAAGGATGCCGGTGTCGATCCGCTCGGCTTCTATCAGCCGCCCTTCGCCTATGCCGCGATGCAGATCCTGGAACAGGCGATCAAGGCGACCGGCGGTCTCAACGACGATGCGCTCGCCAAATATATCCACGCCAACACGTTCAAGACCATCGTAGGTGACGTGAAGTTCAACGATCTCGGCGAATGGGCGCAGGCGCGTCCGATCGTGGTGCAGTTTCAAAACATTCAGGGCACCGGGCTCGAACAATACATGACCGGCGGCAAGCAGGTCATCGTCTATCCGCCCGAATACAAGGACGGCGAGGTCGAGCAGCCCTTTGCGAAATAGGGCAAACACACTCGCGTTCGATACCGTCACCCTGAGGAGCGAGTGAAGCGAGCCTCGAAGGGCGACGGCCCGGCTGTCATCCTTCGAGGGCCGCTTCGCGGCCGCCTCAGGATGACGGGAGAATCCGGTGTCTGTCGCCAGTATATAATCAGGAAGGTCATTCCATGTTGATCACGGCTGCCGTCGCGCGCGAGAGGCAAGGTGCGTTCTCGATCGAGCAGGTGGAGTTGACCGAGCCTCGCGCCGACGAATTGCTGGTGAAGGTCGTCGCCAGCGGCATGTGCCAGACCGATCAGCATGGGCGCGACGGCTATTACAACACGCCGTTGCCGGCGGTATTCGGGCATGAAGGTGCGGGCGTGGTGGCGGCGGTCGGGAAGGGCGTCACGCGCTTTTCCCCCGGCGACCATGTAGTGATGTCGTTTCCCTGGTGCGGCGTCTGCCCGAATTGCCGCCGCGAGATGGAAGCTCATTGCCAGAAGAGCTTCGATCTCAAGATGAACGGGACCCGCGCCGACGGCTCGACGCTGATGAGCCTTCGCGGCAAGCCGGTCTACAGTGCCTTCTTCCAGCAATCGTCCTTTGCGACACATGCCATTGCGAATGAACGATATGCGGTGAAGATACGCAGCGACGCGCCGCTCGATCTGGTAGGCCCGCTCGCCTGCAGCGGTCAGACTGGCGCCGGAGCCGTGCTGAATTCGTTGCGTCCGGTTGCCGGCGATTCAATCGCGGTGTTCGGTGTCGGCGCGGTCGGGTTGTCGAGCCTGATGGCGGCGAAGATCGTCGGCTGCGATCCGATCATCGCCGTCGACATCCACGACCAGCGCCTGGCGCTCGCGCGCGAACTCGGCGCCACCCACGTCATCAACCACAGGGGCCGCAAAGATGTGGTGGAGGAAATCCGCAAGATTACCGGAAGCGGCGTGCGCTATTCGATCGAGACCTCGGCGCATCCCGTAGTCTTGCGCGAGGCGGTGGAGGCGCTGATGCCGGCAGGAACCTGCGTGCTGCTTGGCAGCGCACCGCCCGGCAGCGAGGTTTCGCTCGATATGCCGTTCCTGCAGAATGGGCGCGCCGTGCATGGCGTGATGCAGGGCGAAAGCCGCCCGTTCGAATTCATCCCGAAGCTGGTCGATTTTTTGATGGACGGAAAGTTGCCGGTGGACCGGATGATCACCTTCTATCCGCTCGCCGACATCAATCGCGCGGCGGAGGATTCCAACAACGGGACGGTGATCAAACCAGTCCTGCGGATGTCCTGACCCGGCCTGCCCTTATTGGCAATGTCGCAATCTCCCGAAACTGCTATCTGTCATGCGGCTATCGGAAAACCATGCGATCCCGGTTGCGTCAAAGACAGGCGATGTTGGAGAGGGCGATGTTGAGGACACTCGGAGTTTTATCGATTCTGTTGGCGTGCAGCGGCGGTGCAGCACAGGCGCAATGCGCGGTGCAACCGTGGTCCGTCCCCTATTACGGGTCGAATACCAGTACGACCATGGCCGTCGGCAGCGGACAACCTTGCCAAGTCTATCCCAGCGTCGGCGGCACCAACATCATCACATCGGTCACGATAAGTGCAGCGCCGGGCAACGGCTCAGCTTCTGTGAATGCCGGCGATGTCGTGACCTATCAATCGCAACCCGGATTCACAGGGCAGGACAGTTTCACGTTCACGATTTCCGGTAGCGGACCGGGCGGCGCCGGCTCGTCTGCCGTTCAAGTGAGCGTCACGGTTCAATAACCACACGTCGTGATTCCGCCGGCCGCGTTGCTGACACGCGGGTCACGCCGCCTGAATTCGATTTTTGCAATATCGGCGAGCTTCAGCGGCGGCGCTCATGACCTCAATACAAGATCAAGGTGCCTCGGCGTAAGCCGCTCTAATTGCTCCGGCCAGGCGCCCCTTGTCCGGGGCGCGATCGCCGAAGGCGGAAGTAACCGCCTCCACCGCCTGATCGATGCTGTGGCCGGCCTTCTTTTCCGCAGCGGTGCGATCGCGAATTTCGGTCAGATAAGCACGATAGCTCGTAACGAAGAGAGTGCCGTCGCCGATCGGGCCATGACTTGGCACGACAATCGCGGGCTTCAGCAATTCCAACCGATCGAGGCTCGACAGCCATTGTCGATAGTTCGAATGCGGGCTTGCGAATACCGGCTGCGGACGCATGGCGACATCGCCGGAAAACAGAACGCGTCCAGGTTCAAACCAAATGGCGGTATCGCCAAACGTATGGTTGGGTCCCATAGCCAGCAATTTTGCACGCACTCCGCCGAGGTCGAGATCGTATTCGCGTTCGAATGTTATGTCTGCTTTGCGAAAATCCGCACCTTTGAGAAGTTCGGCATTGATCGCGGAGCGGCCCGCAAACACGTTGGCCAGCTGCAAACCGGATTCGGCGATATCTTTCACCTGATCGGTGGACCGGATCAGTGTGGTCGTGTCCGGAAAGGCCTGAGCGCCGAGATCATGTTCCGGATGGACGTGCGTGGTGACAAGATAAAGTGCCTTCTCGCCGGCCAGCTTCTTGGCTATCGCGTACACCGCGGCGCCGTTAGGCGGACCCAGCCCGGTGTCGATCACGAGTACCGCTCGATCTCCGACGATAAAGCCGACATTCGGAACTATAGGGACATTGTTGTCGGGAATGACGTAGACGCGATCTGAAATCTGACGAAGCCCATCAACCTTCACGATCGGCGGCGGAGGCGTTTGCGCCAACAGTGATGACGACATTGCGACGAGAGCGCAAACGACAGCGGCAATCTTAGAAGATGTTCTCATGGGCCAAAACCATTACCGCCGTCGAGATTTGGTGCATTCGCGGCAGGCCGAATTTAGCGTGTTTACTCGCAAAGCCAAACGGCGAAGACCCGCCTCGGAACGTCGAACATTCGTCCCTCCCGCGAGCCGACAGGCCACCGCAAATGTCGAGGTCGAGCTTCGGTGCGGCCACTTTGAGCCGAAGCCGAAACAATGGACCTCAAGTCGTGGATGGCCGGGACAAGCCCGGCTGTCACGATATCACGTGGCCCTGAATTCCGGGCTCGCATTTTCGGCGCGTCCCGGACGACAGAACTTTACAGCCGCTTCGCGAAAGCGTCCTGGATGAAATCGTCCAGCATGCGATAGGTTTGGTGCGCGGCGCCGGCGTCGTATTTGGCTACGCCCGGCATGTCAGTCTCTTCCTCCGCGAAGGAATGCAGCCGTCCGCCGAAATCGAGCATCTGCCAATTGGCGCCCGCTCCATCGAGTTCGTCTTCAAGCGCGGAGCGGTCCGCCTTGCCGGACACCGGGTCCTTCGAGCCGTGAATGACGAACACCGCTGCTTTGATGTCGCCGTTCTTGGCCGGCATGGTGGTCGCGAGATCGCCGTGCAGGCACACCACCGCATCGAGATCGGCGCCGCTGCGCGCAAGCTCCAGCACATTGCCACCGCCGAAGCAGAATCCGACCGCCGCCTTCTTCGATGAATCGCCGATGCCGCGCTTCTCGGCTTCCGCGACCATTGTTTTCAGCGCGGCATTGACGCGCTTGCGTCCCTCGACGCGGTCCTTGCGCACCGACATCATCAGTTCCTGCGAATGCGGCGGCCCTTCGCTGGTCTTGCCGTCGCCATACATGCAGGCGACGAAGGCGACATATTTGTCGCCCGCCATCTTGGCCGCGCGCTTGACGATGGTGTCGTTCGGTCCGAGCCAGTTCGGCATCACCAGCAGCAGCGGCCGCTTGCCGCTGACCTTGTCGTTCCACACCAGCACCCCGTGCCCGGTGACATCGCCGGCCTGATATTTGATCGTCTCTGTTGCCACGGTTTCCTCCAGATTATTGGGGGCATGAACCCGAAAAGTGGGAACCGGTTTCGGATAAGATCATGCCCGAACAAAAAAGCTATTGCGGGATCACTTCCCCGATCATCCCGGCATCGAACAATGTGACATACATTCGCCCGTTCGAGTGCAGACCGATGCAGCGCGCGCCCGCGCCCGGTGTCGCGATCGGATATTCGCCGACCATATTGCCGTCGGGCCGCATGCGCCCGATCTTGTTGGCGGCATTGGCGGTAAACCACAGATCGCCCTCGGGGCCGACACAGACCCCGCGCAGCGATGAGTCGGGCGTGGTCACTTTATGTTCTGCGATGCGGCCTTCGCGATCGATGCGGCCTAGCGAATTGGTCGAGGTCTGTACGAACCAGATCGAGCCGTCGGGGTGGGTGGTCATCGCACGCGGCTGGCTGTCATGGCTCGGGATCGGAAATTCGGACACCACCCCGTCCATCGTGATGCGGCCGACGCGATTGCCGGCGGCTTCCGAAAACCACATCGCACCGTCGCGCTCCGCGATCGACAGCGGGCGCGCGCCCGGCGAAATGCCTTGCGAGAATTCCGTCACCTTGCCATCCGGCGTGATGCGGCCGATCCGGCTGATCTCGGTCTCCGAGAACCAGACATTACCGTCGGGGCCGACCAGCGTTCCGTCAGGGCTTGCATTCGGTGTCGGCAGATCGAACAAAGTGATGACGCCCTTCATGGTGATGCGGCCGACCTTGTTCGCCTTCTTGCAGCAGAACCACATATTGCCGTCGGCGCCATTCGTGATCCCGATCGGCATCGCGTTTGGCACCGGAAGCGGAAATTCCCGAAACGAGGAATCGGCCGGATCGAAACGCCCGATCGTCGAGGCGCCGCTTTCGCAGAACCAGAGAGCGCGATCCGGGCCTTCCATGCAGATGTAAGGCTCGGACCTGGGCGAGGGGATTTTGTGCTCGCGAAGGAGCGGCGGCTTCTCGCTGCCGGGGGCGCGCGCGATTGTAGCCGGTGAAACGGACGCCGCCATTCATGCTCCCGTCTGTATCGTGATGCGATACATTTTGTATCGATATTTCAAGGGTATAGGCGCAACTGCGCGAGCGTCAAGCGTGTCGCGTCGCATCGGCGATGGGTGAAATTAAGGGCCCGTTAACCATAACGGCGCCAAACCGTTTGCGGGGAGGCTTGGAGGGCCGCCATGAATCCGATCAGCATCTTCTGTCCGGTGACCAACCGATCCGTGGACACCGGGATTGAGACCAACTGGTCGACTTTTTTCGGCCTTCGAAAGGCGCAGCTTCGCGTTCGCTGTCCGCATTGCGGCGGCCAGCACGAGATGCCGGTGCGGGAAGGCTATCTGGCGCGCTCCGAAGCCGGCGCCGGATTGGATGGCGGCCGTCCGCCCGAGAATCCGAAATTGGAAAGTCTGCTCGCCAGGCTGCCGCAGCGCTGAGGCGCTTTACGCCTTTGCCGGCATCGCGATGCGCTTGCCGGCGGCTTCTGGGCGCGGCAGCCGGCTATGCGATTTCTTCAATTCGGTGAGCCGCTTCACCACGTCAGGCGGGAAGGGCGAGACCTTTTTCGCCGCCATGTCGATATGCAGCGACATGTTCTCGCAAGTGGCGGACACCCAGCCTTCGGTCGCGTGAAACAGCTGCTGGAAGAAATGCAACCGCTTGTTGTCGAAATCGAGCAGCTGGCACGTCACCCGCACCGGGTCGCCCTCATGCAGCTCGCGCAGGTAGCGGACATGGGCTTCGACGGTGAAAGAGGAGTTTCCGCGCTCCTTCAGGTAGTCCCAGCCGAGACCCGCGAGGCTAAAAGCCTCGTCCAACCCGCGGTCGAACAGCACGTGATAATAGGCCATGTTGAGATGGCCATTCTGATCGATCCAAGCCGGTTCCACCTTCAGGACCGAGGACACGAACGGCGCAAAGAATACAGGCTCGAAATCGATGCGATCCAGCATAACTTATTGTGGCTGCACGCTTCCTGCCTGTAAATCGAAAATCTGTGTAAATCCTGCTAGCTTCTCTGTTCGGTCGTGAAGATTTTCTGAAAAAAGGTCCAGTACCCATGGCGGTCGCAGCGCAATTTGCAACTTCGGAGGATCGGCCGCGCGACCCGCGCGCGGTGATGGCGGTCGTGGCCGAACTCGCCGCCCATTTCGGCAACCGGCTCGTGACCTCGCGCGCGGTGTGCGAGCAGCACGGCAACACCATGACCTGGATCGAGAACCAGCCACCGGATGCGGTGGTGTTCCCGCAGGACACCGCCGATGTGCAGGCGGCGGTACGCATCTGCGCAAAGCATCGGGTGCCGGTGATTCCGTTCGGCGCCGGTACCTCGCTCGAAGGCCACATCAACGCGCCGCTGGGCGGGGTCTCGATCGATTTCCGCGACATGAACCGGGTGATCGAGGTGCATGCGGAGGACCTCGATTGCGTGATCGAGCCGGGCGTCACCCGCAAGC
>Ga0190274_10002697_pt1 | contig 10481 bp, 8 predicted proteins | sample Popmic531T_FD_133002 | JGI IMG/M metagenome (GOLD analysis project Ga0190274, IMG submission 133002) | Populus adjacent soil microbial communities from riparian zone of Yellowstone River, Montana, USA - 531 T | ecosystem: Environmental > Terrestrial > Soil > Riparian zone | place: USA: Montana...
GTTCCTGGGTATCTTCAATAATTATTCTGCAGGATTGAGCTACTATTATTTCCTCGCAAATATGATCAGCTTTGGTCAGCAGTTTTTATTCAGAGCTGCGGTGGATGAGAAAGCTATTCACGCAAAAATCCAGGAGAACAAGAAGAAACCACAGTCACAAACCAAATCCAAATTCCAGCAACGACTGGAACAGATGGCTCGTGAACGTGGTGGCAATCCTAAAAAATAACTGATGAACCGGGCACACAGCGTATTGGTCAGAAATACCGCATACCTGTTTTTGTGCTGCGTTTTTTTCATATACGCTTGCACCGGTAGTAAGCAAACAGTAAAGTCCGATAAGGATTTTCCGGGTGATGCCGCCGATTCACTGGTAGCATACATTGAACGGTCCCGATGCTTTGGTGTTTGTCCTGTGTATTCAACAAAAATATACCGGTCAGGCTACGTGCTTTATGAAGGCAAGGATCATGTTCAAAACATCGGAAGATTTTACACCTGGCTTTCTCATCAGCAACTTGTGAATATAGGTGTGAAAGCTGAAGAAACCGGCTATTTTGAACTGATGGATGAATACCGCAATCCACATCTCACCGATTTTCCTACTATTTACAGCGAAGTACGCTTCCGCGGAAAGCGAAAAAAAATAACATGCTACCATTCAGACCCGCCTGACAACCTGGTTGAGGTTCAGGATTACATTGACGGATTGTTCAATGCGGAGACCAAATGGATTATGCATCCTGTGCAGAAAATAGAAAAATAACCCTTTTCAGGAGGATTTGAGGCCTTTTTTAGCCCCGGTTCACCACCATAAATGAGTCTTGACTAAGACCAAAAAAATTCGGAATTTTACAGAATATTAAAATTACTAGATATGGAAACTTTCACAACAACAAATACTGAAAATCAAGCGGTTAAAACTGAAGATTTTTTACCTCTCAACGGTACAGATTACCTCGAGTTTTATGTAGGAAATGCAAAGCAATCTGCCTACTTCTATCAGGCAGCTTTCGGATTTGAACTGGTGGCTTATTGCGGTCCGGAAACAGGCATTCGCGACAGAGCATCCTATGTACTGCAGCAAAATAAGGTTCGAATTGTACTTACAACTCCGATGTCGCCTGAATCACCAATCAACGAACATATTTTAAAACACGGCGACGGAGTAAAAGTACTCGCATTGTGGGTTGATGATGCTGAAAAATCATGGCATGAAACTACCAGCAGAGGAGCTAAAAGTTACGAAGCACCTAAAGTGCTGAAAGATGAAAATGGAGAAGTTAAAATTGCTTCTATTCACACCTATGGAGATACAATTCACACTTTCGTGGAAAGAAGTAATTATAACGGACCATTCTTACCTGGATTCAAAGCTGCTAAAAGTAAATTCACAATCAAATCAACAGGACTACAATACGTCGATCATTGTGTAGGAAATGTGGAATTGGGTAAGATGAATGAGTGGGTGAAATTTTATGAAGATGTACTTGGATTTAAAACCATCATCACATTCGACGACGAAGATATTTCCACTGAATATTCTGCTCTCATGAGTAAAGTAGTTTCTAATGGAAATGGCTTTGTAAAGTTTCCGATTAACGAACCAGCCGAAGGAAAGAAAAAATCACAGATTGATGAATACCTCGAATTTTATCGTGGTCCGGGTGTGCAGCATATCGCAATTATCACCAACAACATTATTGAAACTGTTACCGATCTTATCAGTCGAGGAGTTGAATTTTTAACTGTTCCTGCTACCTATTATGATTCATTGGTGGAAAGAGTTGGTAAGATTGATGAGAACATGGAATCTCTAAAGCAACTGGGAATCCTGGTTGATCGTGATGATGAAGGTTACCTGTTACAAATTTTCACAAAACCTGTTGAAGACAGACCTACCCTGTTTTTTGAAATAATTCAACGCAAAGGAGCAAAATCCTTCGGCAAGGGAAATTTCAAAGCGCTGTTTGAAGCGATTGAAAGAGAACAAGGGTTGAGGGGGAATTTGTAGTTGAGATGAGCATTCTGCCATAAAGGCTACCAATTACACTTCGACAAGCTCAGTGCGACGCAAATCCTTACGGATATACGAATTTTGAAAACCCGCCCGTTTGGCGGGTTTTTTTGTGCCTTTTTTGCTGATTTCATTGGTATTTTCAATGGTTTGAGAATAAGCCTTTTGTAAGAATCTCGACTTACATGATGCATTAATCGCTTGATTTCCAAACCATACTATTTACAAGTAATTTATTTTCAAATACTTACGAATTGCTCTACGATTCGTGGAACATTTCATGTGAAACATTGATATGTAATCAAACGAATGCTATTTATATAAACCATTTATAATAAAGACACTATAATTATCCAGCATATAGTGTCTTTAATGAAAAAACGAGTCACCTACAAATCCCGGCAAACGGTCCGCCTCAAAATGCGGGCAGTGCTCGTGATTTGTGCAGTCCTAAGTGGATTGATGATTGGCAGCACGCTGATCGTGATTCAGCTTTTTGAAAATGAGACCTCTATGGCAAGCAATGACCCAATGGTCATTTCTGATATCGATGTCTTTCAGGACACGCTCCCAATTTTAAAAGGAACATCTATCCAAGTTGTTTTGGGAGTTAAAATACAAACCAAAGGAAAAGCACAACATCTCAATCTGGCAGGTTTGGAACTCGCAGCCAGGGGCACCACGCAACCTTATTCGTCATTCATCAGCAATGCAAGGTTATGGTCGACCGGAAACAACGACTTCTTTATTCCCACCCAGCAAATTGGCCCTACTCTAACTGAAATTCCTGATGAAAATTTTATTCTGACAGGAAAACAAACATTACAGGAAGGCGATAATTATTTCTGGATTACGTTTGATATCAACCAGATAGTTGGAAGTAAAGCATTGCAAATTGATGCGGAATGCATTTCTGTTCAAATTGGAACGCTACACCACGATCCAGCTGTTTCAGCTCCTCCCGGTGCGAGACGCATTCAAAACAATCAACCTTATTACTCCATTGGAAATGGAGACATCTCTTCCCTTGACAGCTGGAATTCGACAAGAGATGGATCAGGAAAGCGCCCAACCAACTTCAATCAGTCCAATGCAACTTTCCACATTCAGTCGGGACACATTCTCAAAAACAACCTGAATGCCTGCATGACTTACCTTGTAGTAGAACGCAATGGAGTTTTACTTTCCTCATCAGCAATAAAATCGGAGCGCCTTGAAATTCACGGAGGAGGCACAGTGGTACAAGAGAAAGCATTTCTGAATCCGGATGATATTACACAACTGATTATCCGCAACGGAGGAAATTATATTCATCGCAACAAAGGTGTGATTCCCGGCAAGACGAGACATTTGGAAGCTTACTCGAACATTGTATTAAATGATTACAGTGCAGAAACGTTTGCACAGCAAATAGATTGGGGTAACCTGATCATCGATGCGACTTCAGTTTCAAACACAGAATTTTTCAATTCATTCAAAAACATAAGAGGCAGTCTTGAAATACGTGCCACAGGAAAAGAAAATTTCCTCTACAGCACAGCTGCAGATACTATTAATATTTCAGGCGACCTGGTAATCAATGGTGGCAGATTGGCTTTAATACCGGTAAAAGATATCCTTGTAGTGAATGTCACCAAACAATTCGATTTGAAATCAGGATCGTTTACAGATGCATTGCCGGGAAAATCACCGAAAGGAAGTGTGGAATTTAATCCTGGAACAAGATTGTATTTGAAAGCAGGTGAATTCCGAATGACCGGTAAACATTCAAACATTCGGTTTCACGACGAATATACCACATGGATACAGGAATCAGTGAGCATGATTTTACCGGACATTACAGTGATGCCCGGATGCACACTTAAACTGGCAGGGAAAACTGCAGGATACATTGCTGAAAATCGAAACTTCACTGTATCCTCCACTGCTATGCTTGATTGCGGAAATACTACTATCACCGGAAAGGGCGGATTCCGTTTGGAACAACACGGGACTTTAGCCACCAGTCACATTGCAGGAATCCATTCTGATACCGATGCAGGAAGCATTCAAACAAAAACGCGTTATTACAGTTCCTCAAGTGATTTTATCTTCAATGGTAGCAGTAGTCCCCAGGCCACTGGAATATTTACCACATATCCGCAGGCAAACACTGTGAATCAAATGACGATCAGCAAAAACACACCGGCAGGAATTCTGATTTTACAACAGGATTTAACTATCACAGGAAGGTTGATAAAGGAACGTGGAAGTATCAATAAAAATTCACACAAACTTGAATCGGGTGAGCAGGTAACTGCTACAACAATTCCTTTATTTCAGAAATGATCAGTTGTGAAGAATACTCCAGGTATAAATCCATACCATGTTTTTTAGGAGCATCAAAATTATAACTCAGATTATTTCTTAAGTAATCATCAGTTCCTGCCTGATAACCTGGTACTGATTTTAATTCACGAATAACTTCTTCAATATTATTGATTCCAAACTCAAGAGCGGAATTGAATCGGTTTAAAAATCCTTCGTCAATTTTTTTATTGCTTACCCATCTTGCAAAGACAAAAGGAAGTCCTGTAAAATTTTTCCATTCTTCAGAAAGATCATATACAAAACGAAATTTATGTTGCAATTGAAGTGATCTGTCGCCAATAACCACACCAGCTGTTTCACCATGAATTTGTTGTTCAAAACCAGGCACCGATTTCAGAAAAACCGGATTTATTTTCCAATAATTCAAGGCAAGAATTTTTGATAATAAATTGGAAGTTACCGATTGAAAATCCAGCACAATAGTTTTTATCTCACTAAGAGGAACATCACTCAAAAGTGTCACCGATTTCACAGGACCATTCGCGCCGATGCACCAGTTTGTAACCTGGTGCGCATTTTTTATGGAAGCGATTGCAGCAACAGGAATCAGTCCGATATCAACCTGGCCCAAACGAAGTTTATCAGCACAATCTGCAGGAGTATCAAGTGAAAGAATTATATCCTTGTTGACTTCGTGATTGCGGATACCGAAAACAAAAGGTGCCGAATTAATGTAGGAAACACACGAAACTTTTACTGGTTGCATAGAAATTTATTAAGCGGTCACAACTCCGGGATGCATTATCTTGTAAACAAGTTCTTTTAAAAGTTCATTCTCTGTTGTGCTCAGATTATTCACACCTTTCGATCGTAAATCATACTCGTGAAGCAAGCTTATGGCGTAAACTGCATCATTCAACGAAAAACTTCTTGCAGCTGTATCGTAATCCCTAATAAAGTAAGGATTCACTCCCATTGCTGAAGCAAGATTTACACCAGGCTTTCCTTTGAACACATGATAAGAAATGATCTTATTGAAATAACCGTTCAGTGTAGATAAAGTTAATACGAAAGGGTTACTTTTAGGATTGGAGCCAAAATAATTGATGATCATATTTACCTTATGAAAATCTTTTTTCGAAATGGCTTTTTGCAATTCAAACACATTAAAGTCTTTGCTGATCCCGATATTACTTTCAATAGCAGCAGCATTGATTTCAGCACCTGATTTCAGGCCAATCATGAGCTTGTCGAGTTCGTTTGAAACTTTCGAAAGATCGGCACCCAGATACTCAGCAAGCAGGTCTGCAGCCTGATCACTTATTTTAAATCCTTTACTTTTTACATAAGCAGTTACCCAACCCGGAATTTTATCATCATAGAGTTTTTTTGACTCCAGCACTACCGCAGATTTTTCAAGAAACTTACCTGTCCTGGTCCGCTTATCAAGCTTTTTGTATTTGTAACAAAAAACAAGTACAGTCGATTTCTGAGGATGTTGCAAATACTGTAAAAAAGGATCTATGTCATCATCATCACTGCTATCATCACCATCCTCACCTGATTTTTTCTTAAAAAGATTCCGCACATCCTGGGCTTCCCTGATAATCACGACCTGGTAGTTCGACATCATCGGATAACGTTTCGCATTACTGAAAATGGTTACCGGATCAATATCACGACCATATAAAATTGTCTGATTAAATTCCTTTTCCATATCGGTAAGCACATGTGTTTCGATGTACTCAGCCAGCTTATCAATGAAAAATGGTTCATCACCGTGCAAAAAGTAAACGGGATGATAAACCTTGTTCTTTAAATCTTTAATTATACTCTCGTAAGTATGAGTAGCCATTTTTGTTAAAACTTCAAATGCTTGACCGTTAATCCATTGTTAATAAGCTCATTCAGTGAGTCAATTCCAATTCTAAGGTGGCTCTCCACAAATCCTGAGGTCACTTTTTTGTCGCTCTCCGCTGTTTTTACACCATCGGGGATCATTGGCTGATCTGAAACCAAAAGCAGAGCTCCGGAGGGAATTTTGTTTGCAAAGCCCGTTACAAAAATTGTTGCTGTTTCCATGTCAATTCCCATGCAACGTGTTTTCATCAGGTAGGATTTGAATTCTTTATCATGTTCCCAAACCCTTCTGTTCGTGGTGTATACAGTACCGGTCCAGTAATCCTTACCATGATTCCTGATTGTGGTGGATACAGCTTTCTGCAGACTGAAGGCAGGTAGAGCGGGGACTTCGGGAGGCAGATAATCGGTAGAAGTTCCTTCACCTCTTATTGCTGCAATAGGCAGAATCAGGTCTCCCAATTTATTTTTCTTCTTCAAACCACCGCATTTACCTAAAAACAAGCAAGCCTTGGGTTGAATGGCACTCAATAAATCCATTACTGTGGCAGCGTTTGCGCTTCCCATCCCAAAATTAATGATGGTAATGCCTTTGGCAGTAGCATTGGGCATAGGTCTGTCGATTCCGGTAACCGGAACCTTATGCAACTTTGCGAACATTTCCACATAATTGATGAAATTCGTCAGCAAAATATATTTCCCGAACTTATCGAGAGAAGTGCCGGTGTATCTGGGCAGCCAGTTAGAAACTATTTCCTTTTTTGTTTCCACAATAAATCAGTTTTTTTACCCATTAATTTAAAGCAGGATGAGTACTTTAGCATCGGAGTAACTGCATGGAAAACCTGAACCTTCCAATCTATCCGTTTCGTCTCAGAACTTCCGGGCAAAGTAAGGAAATTTTTGATACATTAAGGAGAAAATACGTCTCACTTACGCCTGAGGAGTGGGTCAGGCAACATTTTATTATGTTCCTTCGCGAACAGCTTCAATACCCTGCCGGATTTATTGCTGTCGAAAAAGGACTTTCACTAAATGACCGTAAAAAGAGAACTGATATTGTAGTACATGATTCTACAGGTAAACCATGGATGATTGTGGAATGCAAAGCACCCACAGTAAAACTAACTGAAAACGCTTTTTACCAGGCTGCCACCTATCATATGAAACTGAACGTAAAATACCTGATAGTAACAAATGGAATAAAGCACTTTTGCTGTAAATTTGAAAATGAGAAATTTATATTCACTGACAACTTTCCACATTTTGAATTATAATCCGCGTCAACATCGTATATGAAGATTTTAAAGTGGTTGTTTATTTTAGTGATTGTATTTGTGATCGGCGCTATATCGGCCGTTTTTATTTATATGCAGAGCTCACGTCCTGTCTATCACGGTGAAATGTATGGCAGAGGTGTGGATGCTGAAGTCAAAGTGTATTTTGATCATTACGGCATTCCGCATATTATTGCGAAGAATGAAAAGGATGCCTATTTTACTCTGGGATACGTTCATGCACAGGAACGACTTTTTCAAATGGAAATGTTACGTCGCGTTGGTGCTGGAAGGTTATCAGAAATTCTTGGAAAAGATTTGGTGAAAGTTGATGCGTTGTTCCGGACACTCGGTATCAACAAAACAGCAAAGGCATCCGCAGCCATGTTTTTCTCAAAACCTACTGAAGCCTGGCAAAAAAATGCAATCGCTTACATCAAAGGAATCAACTCGTTTATGTTTCATGGAGCTACGCCACCTGAATTTCTTTTATTGGGAATTCCGAAAGTGGCATTCACTCCTGAGGATATATATTTAATCACAGGCTATATGTCGTTCAGTTTTGCTGAAGCATTGCGTACCGACCCTATACTCGATAAAATTTACAGAAAATACGGAACAGGATATTTGAATTCATTTGAATGGAGTCAGGATACATTGATGAGACCTTTGACAGATACAAATACAGTTGCTGCAGCAGGACTATCAGCTTTGATTGATGAAGTATTTGAAAAAATACCGGTAAAACCGTGGCTTGGCAGTAATGCATGGGTGCTTGCTCCTTCCAAATCGGCAACCGGAAGCACCTTATTTGCAAACGATACACACATTGGTTATCAGCAACCGGCAGTTTGGTTTGAAGCACATCTTGAATATCCGGGCCAAAGTCTTTACGGAAATTATCTTGCAGGTTTACCATTCCCACTTGTCGGGCATAACCGCAAAGTTTCATGGGGATTGACTATGCTGGAAAATGATGACATGAATTTGTATCGCGAAACTGCAAATTCGAAAAACCCGGATACATACCTCTACAAAGGTGCGTGGGAACACTTCAGAAAAACAACTGAAGTAATAAAAGTCAAAGGCGCGGCTGACACCACAATTATTGTGAGAGAAACTGTGCATGGACCTATCATTAATGACGTAGTAACACAACTCGACAGCACAGAAAAAATACCGGTAGCATTATGGTGGACTTATTCCAGGTTTCCTGTAACTGTGTTGCAGGTAACTTCTCAGCTTGCGAATGCTAAGAATATGGAAGCAGGAAAAAAAGCTGCTGCGAAAGTGAATGCTCCCGGATTAAATATTTTGCTGGGAGATGTTTATGGAAACATCGCGCATTGGGCTGCAGCCAGATTACCTGTTTATGAGAGAGGCATTCACACTAACCTGATTCTTGAGGGCGCTTCCGGAAAAGATGATATAAAAGGATATTATGAATTTAATCAGAATCCTCATTCTGAAAATCCAACATCAGGACTGGTTTTTTCTGCAAACAACCGTCCCGACAGTGTACCTGATTATTTATTTCCCGGTTATTATGCACCTCTTGCAAGATCAAAGCGAATTGAAAAACTTTTAACGTCTAAAGATAAATGGACGATTGAGGAAATGAAGAGCATAAGCAATGATGTAATTTCAGAAATGCATCCACCTGTCGCGAAATTAATTCTTGAAGTGATTGGTGATGACAAGGTATTAACTCTTAGCCCGGCTCACAGGCAAGCAGCAAGTCTGCTGAAAAACTGGACAGGTAATCATGCCACTACTGATACCACTCCTACCATATACTACAAACTAATTTCAACAATATTTGAGTTGGCAATGAAGGATGAATTGGGTGAAGCGGATTACAATACGTTTGTGAATACGCACCTGATGAAAAATTCATATTACCGTTTTCTCAGCAACGACAGTACAGGATGGTGGGATAACATTACCACAGAACAGATTGAAACCCGTAAAATGTTATTTGTTGAGGCCTTCGGTAAAACGATTGCCGATTTGAAGGCTTCTTCCGGTGATATTACCAACTGGGCCTGGGGTGGAGCGCATACTCTCGAACATGTTCACCCAATTGGAAGGAAAAAACCATTCGATAGAATCTTCAATGTTGGGCCTTCAGCTATCAAGGGTGGAATTGAAACTATTAACAATGCCGGGTTTTTGTTGAACACTTCGGGGAAATACCCTGTTACCTATGGTCCGGCTATGAGAATTCTTATAAATTTGGGCGATATCGAAAATGGAATCAGTGTACTTCCTACCGGTCAATCCGGCCATGTACGAAGTCCGCATTACATTGACCAGAACAGGATGCATATCAACGGAGAATTCCGTCCAATGATGATGAACAAGGACATAATTGAAAAGACCTGCACAAATATTTTGACGTTTAAGCCCTAGCGAAATTTGTAATTAAATTAAACTTACTGTATGAGATTAAACTTTACGACTGTTAAATTTTTAAAATCGTTTCTTCCATTTATCGGACTTTGTATATTAACAAACCTAGCTCATGGCCAGCTTTTAAAAGTTAAAGATGTTGCTTCAAGAGCACCACTTGGACAAGTACTGATCAGCAAAAAAAATCCGGACCTTTCTAAAACCACGAATGCGAACGGTGAAGTAGATATCACCGAATTTGTGGGTGCTGATTCAATTTTTGTTGAAACTATCGGATATCAGAAGATTGTTACTTCATTCGAGCAATTGAGAAAAGATAAATTTATCATCGGAATGCATCCTGCCTCCTATTCATTAGGAGAAATAATGATTGCAGCAAGCAGGTTTGAAGAAAAACGGGAAGATATTCCTTCGCAGGTTTCAAGCATCAGTGCAAGTGAAATCAGTGATGCCAATCAACAAACAACAGCCGATCTGCTACAGTACACAGGAAATATCATGGTGCAGAAAAGTCAACAAGGCGGTGGAAGTCCAGTTATCAGGGGATTTGAAGCAAATAAGGTTTTATTGGTAGTGGATGGGGTAAGATTGAACAATGCGATTTA
>Ga0190274_10002698_pt1 | contig 10480 bp, 8 predicted proteins | sample Popmic531T_FD_133002 | JGI IMG/M metagenome (GOLD analysis project Ga0190274, IMG submission 133002) | Populus adjacent soil microbial communities from riparian zone of Yellowstone River, Montana, USA - 531 T | ecosystem: Environmental > Terrestrial > Soil > Riparian zone | place: USA: Montana...
CGCTCGCCCTCGTGGGTGGCCACGACCAGATGGCGGGCCCCCAGCTCGGCGGCCAGGGCCCGGGCGTCGTCGAGCTCCCGCTCGGGCAGGCTGGGCGAGACCCCGGTGGCCGCCACCGCCCGCTCGCCCAGGGCGTCGGTGGCCGCGGCCAGCAGGAAGGCCGAGTCGGCCCCGCCCGAGAACGCCACCATCACCCCGCCGGTGGCGGCGAGATCCCGCCGCAGGGCGGCCAGCTTGGCGTCCAGCTCGTCCATGACCTGGTTCATGAATGGACAGTCTAGGACCAAGCGGAACGGCGGCCCCGGAGGGACCGCCGCTCGCATGAAGTGGAGCTGTGGAGCTGGACTCTAGAAGTCCATGTCGGCACCGCCGCCGGGCATGGCGGGGGCCTTCTCCTTCTCCGGCTTGTCGGCCACCACGGCCTCGGTGGTCAGGAACAGGCCGGCGATCGAGGTCGCGTTCTGCAGCGCGGACCGGACGACCTTGGCCGGGTCGACGATCCCCGCCTTGAACATGTCGGTGTACTCGCCGGTGGCCGCGTTCAGGCCCTGGCCCGGGTCGAGGCCGCGGACCTTCTCGACCACCACGCCGCCCTCGAGGCCGGCGTTGGCGGCGATCTGCTTCAGCGGCTCCTCGAGCGCCTTGCGCACGATGGCCGCCCCGGTCGCCTCGTCACCGGTCAGGTCGACCTTGGAGAGGGACTCCTGGACCCGCAGCAGGGTCACGCCGCCGCCGGGGACGATGCCCTCCTCCACCGCCGCGCGGGCGTTGGAGACGGCGTCCTCGATGCGGTGCTTCTTCTCCTTGAGCTCGACCTCGGTGGCCGCCCCGACCTTGATCACGCCCACGCCGCCGGCCAGCTTGGCCAGCCGCTCCTGCAGCTTCTCGCGGTCGTAGTCGGAGTCGGTGTTGTCGATCTCGGTGCGGATCTGGTTGACCCGGCCCTTGATGTCCTCGGCGTCGCCCTGGCCCTCGACGATGGTGGTCTCGTCCTTGGTCACGACCACCTTGCGGGCCCGCCCGAGCAGGTCGACGGCGACGTTCTCAAGCTTGAGGCCGACCTCCTCGGAGATGACCTGGCCGCCGGTGAGGATGGCGATGTCCTGGAGCATGGCCTTGCGGCGGTCGCCAAAGCCGGGGGCCTTGACCGAGGCGCTCTTGAAGGTGCCGCGGATCTTGTTCACGACCAGGGTGGCCAGGGCCTCGCCCTCGACGTCCTCGGCGATGACCACGATCGGCTTGCCGCTCTGCATGACCTTCTCCAGCACCGGGAGCAGGTCCTTGACGGCCGCGATCTTGGAGTTGGCGATCAGGATGTAGGGGTCGTCGAGGACGGCCTCCATCCGCTCGGGGTCGGTGACGAAGTAGGGCGAGATGTAGCCCTTGTCGAAGCGCATGCCCTCGACCGTCTCGAGCTCGATGCCGAAGGTGTTGGACTCCTCGACGGTGATCACGCCCTCCTTGCCGACGACGTCCATCGCCTTGGCGATGACCTCGCCGATCTCGGGGTCGCCGGCCGACACGCTGGCCGTGTGGGCGATCTCGTCACGGGTCTCGATGTCCTTGGCCTGGTTCTTGATGGCCTCGACGGCCAGCTCGGTGGCCTTCTCGATGCCGCGCTTGAGGCTCATCGGGTTGGCCCCGGCAGCCACGTTGCGCAGGCCCTCGCGGACCAGGGCCTGAGCGAGCACGGTGGCGGTAGTGGTGCCGTCACCGGCGATCTCGTCGGTCTTCTTGGCGACCTGCTTGACGAGCTCGGCCCCGATCTTCTCCCACGGGTCCTCGAGCTCGATCTCGTTGGCGATGGACACGCCGTCGTTGGTGATGGTGGGCGCGCCCCACTTCTTCTCCAGGACGACGTTGCGACCCTTGGGACCCAGCGTCACCCGGACGGCGTCGGCGAGCTGGTTCATCCCCCGCTCGAGAGCGCGCCGGGCGTCCTCGTCGAAGGCGATGATCTTGGGCATAGGTGCGGCTACCTCCCCTGTTCGGATGGCTTGCCTAGTTGGAACCTGTCTCCGGCTGGCAATCCCGGATGTTAGCACTCAGGATGGTCGAGTGCTAAGCGAAGTGCTATCACGCCCCTCGTCCCCAAGTCCAGCCCTGGAAAGGAGCCCAAGGTGCGGATCGCGGTGGTCGTCTTCGACGGCTTCGACGAGCTGGATGCCATCGGCCCGCTGGAGGTGCTGCGCAACGCCGCCACCATGGGCGGCGTCGACCTGGAGGTGGACCTGGTCGCCCTCGACGGGGCGGCCGAGGTGACCGGCTCCCACGGCCTGCGGGTCCGGCCCGACGGCCCGCTCGACCCGCAGCGGACCGACCTGCTGGTGATCCCCGGCGGCGGCTGGAACGACCGGGCGCCCCGGGGAGCCCGGGCCGAGGCCGAGCGCGGCGAGCTGCCGGCGGCGATCGCCGCCGCCGCCGAGGCCGGGGCGGTGGTGGCCACCGTCTGCACCGGGGCCATGCTGGCCACGGCGGCCGGCCTGACCCGGGGCCGCCCGGCCGTCACCCACCACGGCGCGATCGAGGACCTGCGCGCCGCCGGCGCCCGGGTGGTGGAGGCCAGGGTGGTCGACGACGGCGACCTGGTCACCGCCGGCGGGGTCACCTCCGGCATCGACATGGCCCTGTGGCTGGTCGAGCGGCACTTCGGGGCCGAGCTGGCCGAGGCCGTGGCCGCCGAGATCGAGCATCCGCGCCTCGGCGAGGTCTGGCGGAGCTAGGCCCGGGCGGCCTCCCGGTCGCTGAGGGCGCGGCGCGACAGCCTGGGCCAGGCCGGCACCACCGGGGCGTACCTGGGCGACGAGCCGTAGACCAGCAGGGCCAGCATCACCCCGTACACCGGCAGGTGCCCGATCAGCTCGGTCCGGCCCAGGAAGAACAGGGTGGCGTTGAAGGGGATGCCGGCGACGAGCACCGCCACCTGGGGGATGCGGCCGGAGATGAGCAGCAGCCCGAACAGCAGCTCGATCGCCCCGGCCAGGCGGATGAAGGCGTCGCCGCTGAGCGGCAGGCCGAGCAGGTCGAACAGGTCGAAGGCGGGATAGTTGCCGATGAACTCCCGGGCCAGGGCCGGGTTGGCGAACTTCTCACTGAAGGCCAGCACCACCAGGGCCAGCCCGGCGCACACCCGCAGGGCGAAGATGGCCACCGCGGCCGTGTCCGGCGCCGCCTCCACCGCCCCGTACCGATCCCGGCTGGGCGGCAGCACGACCAGGAACAGGGCGATGCCGAGCAGGTCGACCGCCTCCAGCATGGCCACCGGCCCGGCCAGCAGCGCCGCCAGCGGCCCCAGCAGCAACGTCACCAGCCCGGCGGGGCGCAGCCAGGCCCCGGTGATGAACCAGACCCCCAGCACCCCCTCGAGGAAGGCGATCGCCACCCCGCCGGGCACGTCCTCCAGCGACAGGTTCGGGGCCAGGTAGGCGTCCTGCACCGCCAGCGACAGCAGCGACACCCCCAGATGGACCCCGAGCAACCGCGGGATCCACGGCGCCAGCCGCCCCAACGGCTCCAGGAACGGCAGCTCCGGCCGCGGCAGCCGGCCGCCAACGAGGTGCCACGCCAGGGCGATGACCGCCACCGCCGCGATCAGCGCCAGCGATGCCCCCGACGTGGCGAAGTCCCAGTTGGCGTCGAACGCCCCCGGGTCGTCGACGAACCACTTCTCGTGCGCCAGCGGCAGCGACGGCACCACCGACCTCCTCGCTCCATCCGTGGGTCCCTACGATCTTGACCAGAAACGACGGTCGGTAACCCGGGAGGGCGGCCGGTCGCCCGGTGCCCCGAACGCCCACAGCACGGCCAGCGCCCGGTCGCGCAGGCGCTCCAGCTCGGCCGGGGTCGCGGTTCGCGCATCGAGAAGGTTCAGCTCGGCGACCAGGTCGCGCAGCGGCCGCACCTCGCCCTCGATGGCATCCACCGATTCGAGGTCGGCCGCCAGCGCCTCCAGCCCGACCCGAACCAGGCCGAGCCGCCGTTCCAGGTCGAGCCCAGGGCGATCGCTCTGAAGGAGGAGCGCGAGCTGGAGGGCGCGGCGGCGGTAGGGGGCGAGGTCGGCGCCGGCGAGAGGGTGGGCGGGGCTGCCGGCGGAGCGGCGCCGGGCGGAACGACCCGGGCCGACCCGCCCGCCCATGTTCGCCAGCCGCCCGTCGGGCCTGCCGAGGGACGCCCGGGCGGCGAGCCGCCGGGCCATGGGGGCGGCCTGGAACCCGCCGACGGACATGCTGGCCACCGGCATGGCCGCGGCGACCCGGGAGAGCATCTCCCACCCGGCCGGCGCCTCGACCGGCTGCAGGACCCGGTGGACCATCCCGCCCTCGTTCACCACCTGCACGTCGGCGGCCACGAACGCGGTGAAGCGGCACAGCACCCCGAACCGCAGCGAGACGTCGACGATGCGCCGCTCCAGCTCCCGGTCCGGCGCCGGCTCGGTGGCGTAGCGGTCCTCGAGGTCGCGCAGGTGGGCGCGGGCCCAGGTGGCGGTCAGGGCGGCCGCGTCCCCGTCGGTGACCGGCACGGTCGCCGACCACGGCTGCCCGGCGGCGTCGCGCCCACGCACGACCATCGCCCCCTCCGGACGGCCCGCGAACCGCCCGCTGACGACCAGCGGCGACCCGGCGAACAGGGCCGGCAGGCGCCGCGGGGCCAGCGAGCCCGGGTCGACGTCCAGCCCGGCCGGCTCCAGCTCCAGGTCGGTCAGGACCGGCGCCCCGATGCGCCGGTGCACCCGGTCCATGACCTCGTCCAGCCGGTCCTCGGACTCGACCAGCTCGCAGGCCCCGCCGCCCAGCCCGGCCAGCCGCTTGAGGAACCCCTCGTTGACCGCGCTGTCGACCCCGACCGTGTACACCCGCACCCCGCCCAGCCGCGGGGCCAGCAGCCGCAGGATCTGGTCCTCGTTCCCGACCTGCCCGTCGGTGACCAGCACCAGCGCCAGCTCGCGCCGCCCCGTCTCCCCCGGCGCCTCGGCCGCCTGGCCGGTGAGCAGGTCGAGGCCCTGGGCCAGCGGGGCCGCCATCTCGGTGCCGCCCCGCGCCTGCAGCCGCGACAGGTACTCGACCGCCTGGAAGCGGGCATGGTCGCCGGCGACCCGCAGCCCGGACCCCCGATTCTCCGGGGGGCTAGGCTCGAGCACCCCGGACCCCCCGAGCTCCGGCGGCGTCTCGACCAGGTTGTCGAAGGCCAGCAGCCCGAACCGGTCGCGCTCGGTCAGCGAGTCGACCATCCGCGCCACCGCCCGGCGAGCGGCCACCATCTTCCAGCCGCCCATGCTCCCGGACCGGTCGAGGACGAAGACCACGTCCCTGGCCGGAGTGGCCTCGGTCCCGGCCGGCGGCAGCAGCGTCAGGGCGAAGGTCCCCTGGCCGCCCTCGGCGTCGGCGGCCGCGGCCACGGCCGTGGTGACGGCGTCCGAGCCGGTCCGGAGCCGGAGCACGAAGTCGCGGTTGGCCCGCTCCCCCGGCTCGACCCTGACCACCCTGACGCCGTCGGCCTCCTCCACCACTGTCGGCAGGCTGGAGCGGACCTCGCCCAGGTCGAGCCCGGCCGGGTCGATCCGGGCCCGGATCGACAGGTCGACGGGGTTGGGGAAGCCGGGCAGCAGCACCGGCGGCGTGATCCTGGAGGCGTCGGGCACGGCGTCGGTGTCGGGCTCGGTGCCCGCCCCGACCGGCTCGCCCTCCAACGGCGACCCCGGGATGTAGCGGGGCGCCACGACCAGCGGGAAGCGGAAGGTCGCCTCGCCCTCCTCCCACGGCAGCGGGCCGGTCATGACCAGCCGGACCGTGACCCGCTCACCTGGAAGCAGGTTCCCGACCCGCATCGTGAACACGCCCGGCCGCTCCTCCTCGGCGATCGAAGCCCTCCGCCCCTCGGCGATGGCGGCGTCGTAGTCGGCCCTGGCCTGCCCGCGCTCCTTGAGCAGGCCCTCGACCACCCGCTCCCCGACCTCCATGCGGAACTCGGTCACGGCCGCCCGGTCCGGCAGCGGGAAGATGTAGCTGGCCTCCAGCGGCTGGTCGAACCGGTTCCCGAACGTCTGGGTGAGCGCAACCCTGGCGACGAGCCCCGTGAGGGTCGCGTCGACGTCGATCGCCTGCAGCGGCAGGTTCCCCCGCTCGGTCGCGACCGTCCCCACCCCGGCCTCGCCCCAGCCCTCTCCCATCTCCGCGTCGGTCAGCAAGGGCAGGTAGGAGGTCATGGGTGCTCCCTTCGCGAGTCGTTCGGGCCCGGCAGGCCGTCGAGGCCGCGGGCGCGGAGCGCGTCCAGCAGCGGGCGGGCGGCGTCGAGGATGGCCTCGAGGTCCGCCGCATCCAGGTCCCGCCCCGGTTCCAGCAGCAAGGTCGCCGCGTCCCCCAGCCGCACCCCGCGCAGGCTGGCGATCCCGCCGGCGGCCAAGGCGCGGAGCGGATCGGTCGCCCCGGCGGGAGCGGCGGCGGGCGATGTGCGTGGCGCCTCCGCCGACTCGCGACCCTCGGGACCTCGGGTCAACGCGGCGGAGCGCGCCCTCCCCGCCCCGGCGGCGCCAGCGGCGGCCGGCGGCTGGCGCCAGAAGGCGCCCATCCCGCGGGCCGCCGCCCGGGTGGCGGGCCTGGCCGGGGACCTCGTCGACCGGGTGCCGCCGTCGGCGGCGAGGAGTGGGACCGGAATTGTGGCCGCGGGCACGCGGGCGACCCGGGCCAGCTGGGTGTCGGTGGCGCCGGCCAGCTCCTGCTGGATGGCGACCAGGGACAGTCCCCTGGCCTGCAGGCGCTTGATGGCGACGAGCTGGAGCAGGTGCCGCGGACCGTAGAGGGCCGTCCGGCCGCGATGCGCGACCGGACGGTCGACCAGCCCGATGGTCGTGTACCAGCGGATGGCCCGCCGGTCCGGGACGTCCCGGACCCGGCCGCTCGACTGGCCGGGGTAGTCGACGGCCAGCGCCGCGTCCACCCGCTCGGTGAGCTCGTCAAGGGTCCAGCGCGGCTCCTCCATAGGGATCATATTGACAGTGTTATATGACAGTGTCAAGTAGTGGTGGCGTAGACGATGACGTTGTCGCGGTAGTGGCCGGTGCCGCGGTCGAAGCTGCCTCCACAGGTGATCAGGCGCAGGACCGGCCGGTCGGTGCGGCTCCAGATGCGCCCGACCGGCAGGTCCTCCTTGGGCCGGCGCTCGACCCGCTCGACCAGGAACGACCGGGCCGCTCCCCCGTCGAGCCCGACCACGATCCGATCTCCCGGTCGCAGCTCCTGGAGCCGGAAGAACACGGCCGGACCGCGCCGCGAGTCGACGTGCCCGACGATCACCGCCGGACCCGCCTCCCCCGGTCGCGGGCCCGGCTCGTACCACCCGGCCTGGTCGACCGCCGGCACCTCCATGGTCCGGTCCGCCAGCAGCCCCACCGGAACGACGGGGGCGTCCACCCCGACCGCCGGGATCTCGATGGACACCGCCCCCGCCTCGGCCGGGGGCCCAGCCGCGACGTGGGCCGGGGTCGGCCCTCCGGACCGCTGCTGGTCGGGCGCCTGGCACCCGACCAGCAGCAGGCATCCCGCCAGGAGGGCGCCGACGCCCGCGACCCGCCGACGCCGCGGGTCGGTGCGGGGAGTCATCGGGACGCTCCGGAGCGGTCGCGGCGGACGGTCACGGCGAACAGCAGGGCGAGCATGACGGCGGCGGCGATCAGGGCCAGGCCGGCGGCCTGGTGGGGCCCGTCGGCGGTGCCGCCGAAGCCGGCGTCCACGCGCTCGGGGGTCGGGATGGAGCCGTCGTCAGCGGGATCCGGGTCCTCGGGCGGCAGCGGCGGCTCGGGGTTCTCGGTGGGGTTGGCGAGGTCATCGGGGCCCCAGTCGGGCACGTCGGGTGGGTCCGGGGGCAGCGGCGGCTCGGGGTTCTCGGTCGGGTTGGCCACGTCCTGAGGCCCCCACGCCGGCGGGTCGGGCGGCTCGGGCGGCTGTGGGTTGCCGCCGGGGTTGGTGAAGTGGGTGTCGACCTCCGGCGCCTGGGGAGAGGCGCTGGCGGCGCCGGCCGGCAGGACGGCCGCGGCCACGGCCAGCCCGAGGGCCGCGATCAGCGCCCGCCGACGGAGCCTGGCGGCGGCGTGAGCGGTGCGGGTCCCGGCCCGGCAGCCGATCTCGGTCGGCATCCCGTGGTGGATGCTGGTCGCCGCCGGGGTGGCGGGGTGGACGGTGGGCTGGGTGGTCATGGTGACCTCCTCGCTCGACGGACTGTCGCCGGTAGGAGGTCGCGGGCGGGCGGACCCTTACGATTTTTCGGAGAGCGGTTCTATGGGCAGGCGAGCACGCGAACCGGGAGCCCCGGCGCCATGGCGGTGTTGCCGCGGGCGTCGCTGGCGACCACCTGCCAGGGAACGAGGGCCGGGCTGTCCACGGGGCCGAGCCTGGCGAACCAGCTCCCGCTCCGCCGGGTCATGGGGACCTCCCGGCCGCCCCAGCGAAGGGCGACCGAGGACAGCGGCGACTCGTCGGTCACCGACGCCTCGACCAGGGCGGTGGTGTCGGCGGAGCAGGGGGCGGCGAAGATCTGGCCCGGGGTCGCCGACACGTCGCTGATGTCGGGGAGATGCTCGACCCGCAGAGCCACCGCGACCGAGCGGACCGGGCCACCCCAGCTGAGCTCGACCCCGGCGTCGGCGTCGCCCTCGGGCAGGCCGTCGCGGGTCGCGGACAGCGTCAGCCGGGCCTGGTCGCCGCCGTCCAGGCGGCCGGTGGCGGGACGGACCGCAACCAGTCCGTGGACGAGTCGGCGGCCCACGACAGCGGCTCGTCGCCGCCGTTGCGCACGGTCAGGGTGGCCGTGGCGGTCCTGGCGCCGAGATCGATCCTGGCCGGGGAGGCGGCCAGGGAGGCCGGGGCGGCTGGGACCGTGGTGCCGGTGGTCGAGGTCGAGCTGCTGGTCGAGGTCGAGGTGCTGGAGGTCGAGGAGACCGTGGTGGGCGCGACCGAGGTGACGGCCCCGGCCACGATCGGGGCGCCCTGGCCGTCGGGACTGGAGCCGGCCGGGGCCCGCTCCCATCCCAACCCGACGCCCAACCCGACTGCCAGCAGCAGGGACGCCACCAGCGCGACCGTGGTCCCCCGCCTGCGCCTGCCAACCTGTCTGGAGGCCGCGACGCCCGGTCGCCCTGCCCCCGCCCCGGCCAGGGGGCTGTGGATACCGGATCCACTCGAACCGGCGGGTCCGCTACGCTCCCCCTCCGGGGGGCCTGGCGACCGAGGGTCGGGTTGCCGCACGCCCGGATCACCCGCACCCGGCGACCCAGGCCCCAGCCCCGCCCCCGCGTCGCCGGACCCCGCCGACCCGGATCCCGCCTCCTCGGTCCCCGCCTCCCCCGACCCGCCATCCCCGGATCCCGCATCACCGCTTGTCCCCGCCGTCAGGTCGACCCGCTCCATGACCCGCCTCCGCAGGAGCGCCGGCGCGGGCACCGGCGGGACCGCCGCCAGCAGGGCCACCGGACTGGCCAGCCGGCGCCGCGCCGGCCCGCAGACCTCGCAGGTGTCGACGTGGCGGGCGACCCGCTTGCGGATGAGGGGGGAGAAGCGGCCGTCCCAGTCGGACAGGATGGAGGACAGCTCGGGGCAGTCGTCGCGACCCAGGCGGGCGACCAGGAAGGCGCCGAGGGAGCGCTCGACCTGATCCCGGAGGCGGCTCAGCAGCACGTAGACGTGGCCGGGCTCGATGTTCATGGCCTGGCCGAGCTCGGCGCCTTCGAGGCCGTGGCGCAGGTGGAGGTCGAGGAGGGCCCGGTCGCGGGGGGAGAGGCCGCCGGCGGCGTCCCATACCAGCTGGCTGAGGTCGGCGCGCTCGGCCGACTGCTCGGGACCGGGGGCGGGGTCGGGCAGGTCGGTCATCTCCTCCTCGGGGGCGACGCGGGAGCGGGCCCGGAGGCGGCGGAGCGCCTGGCTGCGGGCGACCGCGTACAGCCAGGGGCGCAGGCGCTCCAGGTCGCGGACCTGGCCGAGGCGCTCGGCCGCGACCAGGAACGCGTCCTGGGTGGCGTCGGCGGCCTCGTCCCGGTCGCGCAGCAGCCCCCAGCAGAAGTCGTGCAGGCGGTCGGCGTAGCGGTCGTAGATGGCGGCGAAGGCGTTGCGGTCGCCGGCCGTGGCCGCCCGCACCAGCTGGGCGTCGTCGCGGGAGTCGGGTCGAGGTCGGGCGTTCATTCCCCTCCAGACCGGGCCCGGGCGCGGGCCGTTCGACGACAGGAGCCTCGAGACGGCGGCGGCCTTACGCTTTCTCCGCTTGCGGGGAAGTATCTCCTCTCGGAGAGAGGAAGGTGGACGAGATCGACCCTGGCGATGAGCTCCTGGACGTGGTCGACGAGCAGGACCGGGTGATCGGCCAGGCCACCCGGCGCGAGGTGCGGCGCCGGCGGCTGCTGCACCGGTTCTCCTCGGTGCTGTGCCGGGACGGAGCCGGGCGGCTGTACGTGCACCGCCGCACCGACGACAAGGACGTCTACCCGGGAATGTACGAC
>Ga0190274_10002699_pt1 | contig 10477 bp, 7 predicted proteins | sample Popmic531T_FD_133002 | JGI IMG/M metagenome (GOLD analysis project Ga0190274, IMG submission 133002) | Populus adjacent soil microbial communities from riparian zone of Yellowstone River, Montana, USA - 531 T | ecosystem: Environmental > Terrestrial > Soil > Riparian zone | place: USA: Montana...
AGGCTGTCAAATTTAATCACAGTGGTTCCGGTAAAATATTCGTGTGTGGCCAGGATAAATCCATGATCACTCGTTTGCTGAATAGAATTTGAACCGGGTGGGTCCGGGAAACGCGCATCCCACATCACGTTGCCGGTACTGTCGAGACGTATCACCCGGCAATCCTGGTCATTAGATGCCCAGGAGGTCAGAATACTTTTTACCATCACAAATCCGCCATCGTGACATTGCCTGATCGACCCCGGTGTGTTATCCAAATATTCATTCCATAGAACTTGCGTCCAGGTTGTATCACCTGCTGCATTGAAACGGAGCAGCCATGGATACTGAGGATCATCTGGAATTCCTGACATAAAAGCTGCAGTCACGATAAAACCTCCATCGCTGCAATTTGTGATCGTATGGCTTGAAATTCCGAATTGATTGTAAAAATATTTTGTCCAGAGTGTATCTCCATACGCATCTGTTTTTGCCACGAAAATAGTCCCCGATGTGTCTCCCAGAAGAATAAAGCCACTGTCGGGTTGTTGTATTACATGCAAAACAGTATAATTCCAAACAGGAAATGTTTTTCTCCAGAGAACATTTCCCTGAGGATCGAACTTCATCAGCATTGGAAATGTATCCATGGCCGTCATTACAAAGTTCTGATCGAAAGTTTTCAAAACATCATACTCATGAAAGGATTGACCGGTGGCAGTATTCACATTCAGCGTTGTAGAATTCCCGCTCGAATCCACCAGCAGCACGAATGCCTGGGTGGGATATGCAGCACCTGTCATCAAAAAAAGATTGCTATTGGCTCGTGTAAGTGTATAGCCGAATTGAAAGCCATACGTATTTGTCCAAACAACATTGCCCAGGTTGTCAATTTTGGTAATACCGATCGGACCGCTGGTATCAGTCCCGCCAATCATGTAGCTGTTATTTTCTATTTCCACAACCGAATAGTTCCAGGCAAAATGATAATCACGATTGAAGAGATATTGGGCGCTTGCAATTGTGTTCAGCAGAAAAAAAGGAATGAGTAATAATCGATTCATGATAAAATGGTTTAGATAATGGTTAAATGAAAAAAGGGAAGCTAAAAAGATTGAATATGCTTGATCAAATATAGCTGATAATTTAATACTTAGTACTATATGCATATTGAAAAAGCATCAGGCATCAGGAATTAGTTTATATTTTCGCCTCCAATCTATGAACACCCAAACCATCTACATCACCAACTCCTTTTCCCGCCAGAAAGAAAAATTTGAACCTGTAACACCAGGCCGCGTTGGTCTTTATGTGTGCGGTCCTACGGTTTATGGTCCTCCGCATCTGGGACATGCTCGTCCGTATGTTTTCTTTGATGTGGTGTCGCGGTACTTTGAACACCTCGGTTATAAAGTGCGTTATGTGCGCAACATTACGGACGTAGGTCACCTGGAAAGCGATGGCGATGAAGGCGAAGACAAAATTGCAAAGAAGGCACGCCTCGAACAGCTAGAACCGATGGAAGTGGTGGAATTGTACGTAGAAAAATTTCACGAAGCATTCCGGGCATTGAACATCCGGCATGTAAGCATAGAGCCGCGCGCTTCCGGACACATCATCGAGCAGATTGAAATGATCCAGAAGATCATCGACAATGGATATGCATATGAAAGCAATGGTTCTGTATATTTTGATGTAATCAAATACAGCAAGACAAACGATTACGGCAAACTGAGCGGCCGCATCATTGAAGACCTGATAGCAGGTGCAGGCAATGAACGCAGGGAACTGGAAGGACAGGAAGAAAAACACAACCCTGCTGATTTCGCCCTTTGGAAAAAAGCAGCACCTGAACACATCATGCGGTGGAATTCTCCCTGGAGCGCAGGATTTCCCGGATGGCATATTGAATGTTCGGCCATGAGCAGAAAATATCTTGGCGAAACATTCGACATCCACGGAGGCGGAATGGATCTTCTATTTCCGCATCATGAAAGTGAAATTGCACAGTCGAAAGGTTCCGGCGGACATGCTCCGGTGAAATACTGGATGCATAACAATATGATCACCATCAATGGGAAGAAGATGGGGAAGTCGCTGGGTAACTTCATCAACCTGGAGGAATTATTTACCGGTAATCACAAGCTGCTTGAACAGGCCTATTCCCCGATGACCATCCGGTTCTTTATGCTTCAGGCGCATTACCGCAGCACGCTTGATTTCAGCAACGAAGGTCTGAAAGCTGCAGAGAAAGGTTTTAATAAGCTGATGGCTGCAAATGAAACCCTGGAAAAGCTCAAGGCCGGGTCTTCTTCAACCTCCGATATACCGAAACTTGTGAAGGATTGCTACGATGCAATGAACGACGACTTCAACACGGCCATTGTAATCGCAGGTTTGTTCGAGGCAGTGCGCATTATCAACTCGGTGAATGCCGGTACGGAAACTATATCTGTGGCTGACCTTGAATCCTTAAAAAAATTCTTCCATGATTTCGTGTTTAACGTTCTCGGCCTGGAAGAAGAAACTTCTGTTACGCATGACGATACAGACGGATTGATGCAATTTATCATCAAGTTAAGATCAGAAGCAAAATCGAGAAAGGATTTTACGACCAGCGATGAAATACGGGATGAACTGGGTAAACTGGGGTTCACGATCAAGGATACCAAAGACGGAGCTGTATGGGAGAAGAATTAATTTCGAATATCTAATCTCGAATTTCGAAAAAATACTGAATACTTAATAATGAATATACTCCTACTCGGAAGCGGGGGCAGAGAACATGCCCTTGCCTGGAAACTCTCCCAGAGTGCTGCATGTTCCCAGCTTTATATTGCCCCGGGAAATGCAGGGACTTCTTCCTGTGGAAAGAACCTGGATTTTTCAGCAACGGATTTTGATGCGGTTAAAAAATGCTGTCTGGATAAAAAGATCGAGATGGTTATTGTCGGGCCGGAAGATCCACTTGTGAAAGGAATCTACGACTACTTCCTTGCAGATGATTCACTGAAAAGTATTCCTGTCATCGGTCCATCGAAGGCCGGGGCGCAGCTGGAAGGGAGCAAGGATTTTGCAAAGGCATTCATGCATCGCCATGATATTCCGACAGCAGCTTATCAAACATTCGGGAAAGAAAACTTAAAGGAAGCATACCTGTTCCTTGAATCTTTAAAACCACCATACGTTCTCAAAGCCGACGGACTTGCAGCAGGAAAAGGCGTTGTGATTTCCTCTTCCCTGGAAGAAGCGAAAAAAGAAATCACTGATATGCTTACACATGAAAAATTCGGAAGCGCAAGTGCAAAGGTGGTGATCGAAGAATTTTTAAGCGGTATAGAACTTTCTGTTTTCATTCTCACCGACGGTAATTCCTATGTTTTTCTTCCCGAAGCCAAGGACTACAAACGGATTGGCGAAGGTGATTCAGGATTGAATACAGGAGGAATGGGAGCCATATCACCGGTTCCCTTTGCAGACAAATCTTTTCTTGCCAAGGTTGAAGAACGCATCGTAAAACCGACTGTTGAAGGTTTGAAGAAAGAAAAGATCCCATACAAAGGATTTATTTTCATTGGTCTTATGGCCTCACCCCCTGACCCCCTCTCCAAAAGAGAGGGTGAAAATACATCGCTCGAGCCGTTTGTCATTGAATACAATTGCCGCCTGGGCGATCCCGAAACTGAAGTTGTGATACCTAGGATTAAGAACAACCTGGTGGAATTATTCAAAGCTGTGGCCGATGGAAAACTCTCAGGACAGAAAATTGAAACCGATACCCGTACCGCTGCAACGGTAATGCTGGTCAGCGGCGGATATCCTGAAGCATATGAAAAAGGAAAAGTGATTTCGGGATTGGAGGATGTAGAAGAAAGTCTGGTGTTTCATGCGGGGACAAACTCCAAAGTCACAAGTCAGAAGTCACAAGTTGTGACTAACGGAGGACGCGTATTGGCAATTACTTCATTTGGAAAAAATATTACTGAAGCGACCGGCAGATCCTTTTCAAGCGCAGCAAAGATCTCTTTTGATAAAATGTATTATAGGAAGGATATTGGGAAAGATTTGCTGGTCTATGAGAAATCGACGGTAGAAGATTAATTCATTTTAACCACAGAGAAACAAAGACGCAGAGAAAATCCAACACTTATGCACTCTGTGCCTTTGTGTCTCTGTGGTTAAGATTTAGCTTTATTGAAACTAAGAATTCCTGAATCTTCCTTCACCAGCCCGAATGGTTCATTTTTTACCACCAGGAAACTGTCGAGGTCGGCATAATCAGCCAGTGCGCAGAGGTTTAATCCGGAAGAGATGGCAAGGGTTGTTTCCACCATGCACCCAATCATCGTCTTCATTCCCGCCTTCTTTGCTTCCTTTAATATCCTTACTGCGTTCAGGTAACCTCCGGCCTTCATCAGCTTTACGTTGATGCCGTCGAATATTTTTGGCAGCACCGTGAAATCCGCTTGATCGGTGATTGATTCGTCCCCGAACAAGACAAAGGGGGAATATTTTTTCAGGTAAACTGATTCGTCCACCATGGCAGCAGGCATGGGCTGCTCGATGAATTCTATTTTCTTCTTTTTAATTTTCTCAAGGGTGCGGATACATTGGTCTACGTCAGTAAATGCTTCGTTGGCATCCACAATGAGAGATTGGCCGCAGAAAGTTGAAAGGTAGGTTACGGCATCATACATCTCTTCGGCATTCACCTTAATCTTGATATACCGGAACCGCTGCAGGTCATTCTCATCATAAAAGCTTTTCATCTTACCGGTTTCCATGATGGGAATGGAAAAAGAAATGGGAGCAGACTCCACCCTTTCGATTCCCAGGTATTCCTGTACACTCACATTTTTTATTTTACACCAGTAGTGGATATAGGCTGATTCAATTCCGAACCGGAGGGCATGTGACAGCGAAACCTTCTGAAGGAATTCGGTCAGTTCCCCGGGAGATGCAATTGACTCGGGTTTCAGAGCAAGAAAATTTTTAAATTCCTTTTCGGCGAGTTCAGGAGTTTCACCGTACCTGATATTGGGCGCCGCTTCACCCCGGCCAGAAAGGTGGCCATCACCCACCGTTACCAGCAGGTTGGTTTTACTGTCCGATGCATTCCTGGAAATCTTCCAGGTATATTTCAGATCGAGTACTTTTTTATCTATTGACCAGGCGATCATTTTTTTCGGAAGTTTAAAACCCTCTCCTTTGGAGAGGGAAGGGTGAGGCGTAAAACAAAACACCCCGGCTCATGGAGTCGGGGTGATTTGCAGACCCGCTTAGCGGGATAAGCGTTCGCTTATTTTTTCTTTTTCTTTGCTGCTTTTTTCTTCGCAGCTTTCTTCTTTGCCATAGTTTTTAATTTTTAATTTGTTAGTGATTTAACAATTCAAACTTATCTAAAATAAAAAGGTTACAACATTTCTAAAATATATTTTGTTCACAATGATTTGTTCATTTCAAAATGCACCGTTTTCATCCGCTATTTACGAAATGGTTTTACAAATTTTGAAATTTTGTTATTACTCTTCGCATCTTTCAAATACCTGCCAACATTGAGTTGTAGCGATAGTTCATGCATTAGCGTATGACCATTTTCTAAATAAGATTGCGAATAACTGATCGTGAATGACTGCCTTAAAAACCAAAATCGGATCGCAGTTATTAACAATGGACCAACTGTGAATTCTGAGTTGATGACGCTGAAATTGTACCCGGCGCCGAAAGAAATTCCGAAAGAAGAATAAAAATTATGGGTAGCAAGGTGACCTCCGTTGAACTGGAGAAAGGCAGGAAATGAAAATACCGGGTAAGCAGATGAATCAGTTTCTGAACTAAAATGCCATGCACCAGAAATGCGTGACGCAACTGCAACAGAGAAATCAGAATACTTATTCAACAGGTTCAACGCAGGCGAATAACACAAACCATACATTTGTTCATTCTCCTTATTATTGTTTGAGCGGGGAAAAGTAAGACCTAAAGAAGAAACGTACCTGTCTTTAATAGAGAATACAACGTCTGTATTCTGTCCCATGGCATCGAGGTGCACCACTGCCAGCAAAACCAAAACGCCAATTCTCATTAACATGTGTCGAAAGATAAAATGAATTTTGCTCCGAATTACGACAGTGTTCATTCCCTACATTTGAACACATACTCTACCCATGTACACCGATTTCAAACAAAGCCTGCTCGGGCTCGAGCTCAAGAACCTACGGATACTGAATGTAACTGCTGCACTCCTCATATCAATTCTCGGGTTTGTATTCCAGATCGCATATCATGATGGTGACGTGCTTGTAACCGGTCTGGCAATATCAGTTATTTTAACTTCCAACTACTTCTTTTCCTTTTACAGCAGCTTCTACAAAAATCATTTCCTGAATATCAGCTATGCATCCATTTTCCTGATCCACTTCTGGGTTGTATACGTGGCATATATGAGGCAGTTTGATGTGGCATTTCTTTTACCTGTGGCATTGTCGACGTTTATTTTCTCCCTCATATTCGACTCCTTCTACAAAAGTCTCTTCTTCATATTCATTATAACCAGCGCCATGCTGATTATGATGTGGATGTCGCACCATTGGGAAGTGGATTATACGATTGCTGTGATATCCCTTTATTCGGGAGCATTTGTTTCCAATATCATCCTCCGGAGAAAAAAAGAATACCACCGTGAAATTGACAAGCGTGAAAAACAATATGCTGCGCTGGTGGAGAGCATGAATGACGGGTTGATTTACATCGGCACGACAGGAGAGCTCAGGTTTGTAAACGAAGAATTCTGCAGGATCACGGGTTACAACCAGGAAGAACTGCTTGGGAAAAAGTTGTTTGTCATTGGCAAAAACGGAAAGGAAGATGAGAATGCAAAAAACTTTTTCGCACTCCTTGAGCGCGGCGAAAGCGGACGGTGCGAATGTACATTGGTTACAAAGGACGATCAGGAAGCGTGGGTACAATTGTCAGGCAGCCCGATATTCGATGACGACCTGGATCAGGCGGGAAGCATGATTGTGTTCAGCGATATCAGCGACCTGAAAACCATCCAGGACCAGCTGAAGAAACGGGAAGAAGGGTACAGAACCTTCATTGATCAAAGTGCCGTCGGCATCTGGCGGGCTGAATACAAGCAGCCCATCGACATCAAAATGCCGGTGGATGAGCAAATAGAACTCCTTTTGAATTCAGGAAAAATTTCAGAAGCAAATGATTTTATGGCCAGGATGTACGGCTATACAAAATCTGAAGAGATGATCGGAAGGCGCATCCGCGACTTTTATTACATAGAAAATAATTTCGACGAGCAGAAGACGAAAAAATTTCTCACCTCCTTTATTAAGAACAATTACCGGATCAGCAATGCAGAGTCAAAAGAGATCGACAGGACAGGAAACGTGCGTTACATACTGAACAATAATATCGGCATTGTGGAAAATGGGCTGCTCGTACGTACCTGGGGTGTGCAAACCGACATCACTGAGCGCAAGAAAACAGAACACGACCTGGTGGAAAGCACCCAGGAGCTGGACACATTTTTTTATAAAGCTTCACATGACCTGAAAGGTCCCCTTGCAAGCATTCTTGGAATCGTGAACCTGGCAAGGATGGAAAATAAGGAACCTGTAATCGAAAACTATTTCAGGATGGTTGATACCAGCGTTCGCAGGCTGGACCGCACATTGATGGATCTGATCGAACTGGCACGTACGCGGAAAGGCGTAAACAAGCTGAGCACTATTTATGTGAAAGCCCTGGTGGAAGAAATCCTGCAGTCGCTGTCGCACACTGATAATTATTCAAAGATCCAGTTTGAAGTTGAAGTAGAAGGGAACATCAGCATCACCGCCGATAAAGTACTCGTGCTTTCCGTATTTCAAAACCTGATACACAATGCAATCAATTATGGGAATAGGGAAAAACCTTACGTAAAAATTTCTGTAGCGAAGACGAATGAAGGAATCAAGCTTGAAGTTACTGATAATGGCAAGGGCATTCCTGACAATGTCAGCCACCGAGTATTTGAAATGTTCTACCGCGGACATCCTGATTCAAGCGGATCAGGATTGGGTTTGTTTATTGTAAAGAATGCGCTGGAAAAAATGAACGGCAAAACATGGTTTGAAAGCAATGTTGGAAAGGGAACATCTTTCTTTGCAGAAATTCCGGAAATTGCGGTCAAAGAATAATACCCAGGTATTTACGGATAATGATTAACGGATAACGGATAATTATTCACATGCTAAAGATTGAACACATAGGTATTGCCGTAAAAAGCCTGGAAAATTCAAATAAGTTATTTGCAATATTGTTGGGTGCTGAACATTATAAAACAGAAGTTGTAGAAAGCGAGAAGGTCAGCACTTCTTTTTTCAGAACGGGAGATTCAAAAATAGAATTGCTTGAAGCCAGCGATCCGCAAAGTCCCATTGCAAAGTTCATCGAGAAACGCGGAGAAGGGATCCATCATATTGCATTTGAAGTTGCCGATATCAGAGCGTCCATGAAACAATTAAAGGAAGCAGGCTTCATGCTTTTAAACGAGGAACCGAAAGCCGGTGCCGACAATAAGCTTGTATGTTTCCTACATCCTAAATCTACGAACGGGGTTTTGGTGGAGTTGTGCCAGGAACAGCCTTTAAACACATAGGTACATAGAATCATAGAACAGCCAGGTTCATTTGTAATTTGTAAATAAGTAGGTCCCGAAGCATCGGGATATTCGTCTTCGCTGGGGTAATTAAAAATAAAGCTTGCAAACAAAAATTCCCGCAATCACGCATACAAGATCCACAAGCAGCATCACCCACAACGTGTACCGTGTTTCTTTTACGCTCACGCTACCAAAATAAAGTGCGATCACGTAGAATGTCGTTTCAGCAGCGCCCTGGAAAAGACAGGCAAGTTGCCCTGTAAGGGAATCGGGACCATATGTTTTCATTGCATCAAGCATAAAACCACGTCCACCGCCTGCGCTGAAAGGCCGCATCAGTGCGACAGGAATGGCGTTGATGACCTGCTGATCCACTCCGAATACCATCAACACCGAAGCGATTCCATTCATGATGATGTTCATCAGGCCGGAGTTTCTGAAAATGCTGAGTGCAACCAGCATGGCTATCATATATGGTAGTATGCGGACGCCTGTTGTGAAACCATCCTTTGCGCCCGTTACAAATGAATCGAAAATGTTCGTCTGGTTCTTTTTGAAAATTTTCTCGTTCAGGATACAATAGAGTACAATCAGAAGAATGATAAACAGAAGTACACCGTTGCTGAGGTTGGCCGTGAAATGGATTTTGCTGATGCCGTTCAGCTTGCTGATAAAATAAAGCACGAAGCCGATGATGGCGCTGATGCCGGTGACAAATAATACAACAACGCCATTCAGGAGATTGATGCGCTGCCTGATACTGACAAAAATCAACGCTGCCAGTGTACCGATAAAAGAAGTGATGATACAAGGCAGCATGATGTCGGCGGGATTGGCTGCATTTTGTGCTGCACGGTAACCGATAATTGAAGTAGGAATAAGAGTGAGTCCGGCCGCATGTAAACACAGGAACATGATCTGGCTGTTGGAAGCCCTTTCTTTCACCGGGTTCACTTCCTGCATACTTTCCATCGCTTTCAGTCCGAAAGGTGTAGCTGCATTGTCGAGGCCGAGAAAATTTGCGGCAAAGTTCATCGTCATAAAACCATATGCAGAATGTCCTTTGGGAAGTTCAGGAAATATCCGTGCGAAAAGTGGCGTCAGTAAGCGCGCAAGTTTGCTGATGGCATTTGAATCACTCAACAGGTGCAGCAATCCGCAGAAGAAAGTCAGGTAACCGATCAGCGGCAGCCAGATGTCCATGATTGTATTCTTGCAGGTCATAAAAATTCCGTCGGCAGATTGCTTTCCCGAAGTCACTTCCACGACTCCTTTTTCTGTGAGGTGAAAAGTGGTATCGCCGCGAAGAAAAATACCGTTGTTGGCTTGCAGCGAAGAATAAAGCGCCGTATCCATGATCTGAAACTGCTCGGCCTTATATTCCATCACAACCACAGGATCATTTTGTGATCCGTTCACAACGTTACCAATGGTATATGTACGACCGGATGCAAGCAAAAAGAAAATGTAAATGATGCTGCATACGATGATGAAGGACCAGAATCTGCTTAATGCCATAAGAGGTGACTAAGTGACTAAGTGATTAGGTGACTAAGAAAATCCTTTAAGTTACATGTCATTGCCTGGAAAGGATTTGCTTCTTTACTTAGAGAGTAAAAGAAATCAATAAGGCAGATGGCACGATAAGAGGTTCATGATATTTTGAACGGTTGGAAATGGATAACCTAACCCGATTTGAAGATGAGATGATTTGAAGATGGAGCGGCCAAACAGCCGATGAGCAGGTGCGTAGGGTTTTATTCGCTATTCGATGGGGTAATCGAACATTCTGTAAAAAGTTGAGCCTAAAATATTATTTTCGCGGCCTCTGATTCAGAA
>Ga0190274_10002700_pt1 | contig 10477 bp, 7 predicted proteins | sample Popmic531T_FD_133002 | JGI IMG/M metagenome (GOLD analysis project Ga0190274, IMG submission 133002) | Populus adjacent soil microbial communities from riparian zone of Yellowstone River, Montana, USA - 531 T | ecosystem: Environmental > Terrestrial > Soil > Riparian zone | place: USA: Montana...
AACTCGGATCACAGACCTGGGCGAATCTCAAACAGAAAACGAAAAAACGTGTCAAGGATATTGCAAAAGATCTGATTGCACTCTATGCTAAACGCCGATCGCAGAAAGGATTTGCTTATGCCCCTGACAATTATCTGCAAACAGAACTCGAGGCTTCATTTATTTACGAGGATACTCCGGATCAGATAAAGTCTACCGCTGACATTAAAAGGGACATGGAAAAACCTTATCCCATGGATCGGTTGATTTGCGGCGATGTGGGTTTTGGTAAGACGGAAGTCGCTATACGTGCTGCATTTAAAGCATTAAATGATAACAAGCAAGTTGCAGTGTTGGTGCCTACTACCATCCTGGCTATGCAACATCATAAAACATTCGCCGATCGTTTGAAAGATTATCCGTGCACAGTGGATTACCTTAATCGTTTTAAGTCGACTGCACAGCAATCAGTCACTATCGATAAACTGAAAAACGGAAAAATTGATATTATCATCGGAACACACCGGCTTTTAAGCAAGGATATTAAATTCAAAGATCTTGGTTTGCTGATTATTGATGAGGAACAAAAATTCGGAGTGGCTTCCAAGGAAAAACTGAAAGCGATCCGTTTAAACGTAGATACTCTGACATTAACTGCTACTCCTATACCTCGAACTTTGCAATTTTCATTGATGGGTGCCCGAGATTTGTCGGTGATAAATACGCCTCCGCCAAACAGGTACCCTGTAACAACTGAAGTGCATGTATCGAATGATAAACTCATTCGCGATGCGGTTAATTATGAAGTAGGCCGTGGCGGACAGGTATTCTTTATTCACAACAGGGTTCAGGATATTCACGACATATCAACAATGATAAAAAGATTATGTCCGGATGTGAAAATAGGAGTAGGGCACGGACAAATGGAAGGTGAACAACTTGAGAAAGTACTGATTGATTTTGTAGAAGGTGACACCGATGTGCTTGTGGCAACCACAATTATTGAATCGGGCATTGATATTTCAAATGCGAATACAATTATCATAAACCAGGCACATAATTTCGGACTCAGCGATTTACACCAGATGCGTGGAAGGGTAGGGAGGTCCAATAAAAAGGCGTTCTGTTATTTACTGGCTCCTCCATTCAGCATACTAACTCCTGAGGCTAAACGCAGATTAAAAGCCATTGAAGAATTTTCTGATTTGGGAAGTGGTTTCAATGTGGCAATGCGTGATTTCGACATCCGTGGGGCCGGGATTATGCTTGGAGGAGAACAGAGTGGTTTTATTTCAGAAATCGGGTACGAGATGTACCACAAGATTCTCGATGAGGCCATCCGAGAACTGAAGGAAACTGAATTCAAGGATATTTTCCCTTCTGATGAAAAGCAGGATTTCGTGAACGATTGCCAGATTGACACCGATCTTGAAATCCTCATTCCTTCCGATTACATCAGCAATATTACAGAGAGGTTGAATATTTATAAGGAAATTGATGACCTCGAACGTGAAGATCAGCTGGAGACTTATCTCAAAAATCTCCGCGACCGTTTCGGACCGGTTCCACTTGAAGTAAATGAACTGATGAATGCAATTCGTTTACGCTGGAAAGGAAAGTCGCTGGGCTTTGAAAAAATCGTGCTGAAAGGTGGAATCCTGAAAAGCTATTTTGTCTCCAATCCCGAGTCAGCTTTCTACCGATCGTCGTTGTTCCCAAACATCATCGCCTACATCCAGGCAAACCCCACCCGCATCCGCATGACGGAAAAAAATAACAAGCTTTCAATTTCCTACAGCGGAATTAAAACCGTTGCGCAAGCAAATAAAGTCTTTTCAGAAATGGGAAACGGAGTTTCATTGGTAATCTGATAATAGGATTACGAATTACGAATACGAAGGCCCTGACTTTCTCTTGACTTTTCCCTGACCACCCCTAACCTGTGTCATAGTCATGGCAAATGACTTTTCCATGACCATGCCTGACTTTTCCCTGACAGCCAACCATAACCACCTAATACCAATTACACCACCAAAGCATACGACAATTAGACGCCAAATTGCTTAAGGTGATGATCCAAATGTTTCCAGGTTCCCATTGACCACTCATCAAAATTCATTTTTCCGAAAAAAGGATGTGGTTCTTTAGTGATTGTGTCAGCAGTAAAACGAGTGATCATGCCGACCAGTTTATTTTTTTCAATTTCAAATTCCGGGTTTTGCTTCACAAGAAAAGATGGAGCTGTTGGAAGGTTTTTTGAAAATGGTTTTTCTTCAAGCAATGTTTTCTTCACAAAACGACCGAATATTAAGCCGAGAAAGGTTTGTTTTAGTTTTTCATCACCAAGTGCCACACGTAATTGTGCTTGGCAATGTGCCATCATTTGAGAAACATTCATCTTTCCCCATTGCGCGGGTGTTGATGCATTCAGTTTGTTGATTCGTGCAATAATATTAGCTTGTACTTCGGGAAGTGTCAGATCCTGAACCATAGAAATGATAAATGATAAATGTTAAATAATGTAGTTGTAAAGTCTGTTATTTTTTCCTTCGAAAATAGGATTCGACATGGTGAAAATGAAATAATGACCCATGACTTTTCCTGACCTTTGTCATTGTTAAGGCAAATGACTTTTCCCTGACCATCCCTGACTTTTTCCTGACCATTTCCCTGACCATTTACTCCAGGGCACTACTGCCTACTGCCTACTGCCTACTGCCTCCTGGTGACTACTCTTCCCCTTCCCCGGCCTGTTCCACTACTTTCATGTACACACTTTCCACACTGTGTTTAAAGCGTTTCAGAATAGTGAATTCGTAGCCTCCGAAAACACGTTTTTCATTTACTGCCGGGATGCGGCCGAAAATGTAATTCATCAAACCGGAGATGGTATCGTATTCGGATTCTTCAGGAATTGCAATTGGCAATAAATCGTTGACGTCACTGATTGAAGTTTGTGCGTTGACGATAAATTCAGTTTCACTTTTCTTTTCCACAGATGGTTTTTCTTCATCATACTCATCCTGGATTTCACCAACAAGTTCTTCAATGATATCCTCCATGGTAACAATTCCTGTGGTGCCACCGAATTCATTGGTGACAATTGCCATCTGGATATGTTGTGTCTGCATTTCGCGAAGGAGTTCATTTATCCTTTTCGTCATCGGAATAAAATATGCAGGACGAATGATGGTATTGATACCACTGAAATTATTCGAACGTAGAATTTTCAATAAATCACGGGTGTGAATGATTCCGATAATGTTATCCAGACTATCCTTATAAACCGGGAAACGGGAATACTGATCATCAATAACCTTGTTGAGAATTTCTTCGTTGTTTGAATCCACATCAATGGCACTGATTTTTGTGCGGGGCACAAGAATTTGTCGTACCACACGATCATCAAATTCAAATACATTCTGAATCAATTCATGTTCCGATTGACGTATTGCTCCACCTTCTTCACTTTCACTCAGCAACAAACGCAATTCTTCTTCAGTATGAATTTCATGGCCTATTGTAGGTTTGATTCCGATCATGCGAAGCAACAGGTTCGACATGTTGTTCAGTACCCAGATAAAAGGACTGAAAATGACATAGAATATCCGCAAAGGCACCGACACTGCCATTGTAGTAGATAACGGATGCCGTATCGCAACGGTTTTAGGAGCTTGTTCACCGAGTACGATATGGAAAATAGTTAGTAGTGCAAATGCTGCTGGAAATGCAATCTGATGAGCGGTTTCCGGAGCCAGGCTCAGACCTACCACATCAAAAATCCGAAATACAATCGCTGAAAAAACATCTTCTCCAATCCAACCCAGGGCAAGACTGGTCATGGTAATACCCAGCTGATTTGCGGATAAATACACATCCATATGCTCAACTATGTGTTTTGCAATTCCTGCAACTTTATTGCCCTTGCTTGCTTGAAGATCAATCTGGGCGGCCCGGACTTTGACGATAGCAAATTCGGCTGCTACAAAAAAGCCATTCAAAAAGAGAAGTAAAAAGGTAATAACTAAGTCTAATGCCATTCGGGATAAATTTCAGCACAAAGATAGCAGTTTAGGATCAACCTGTCCTGCTATTACTACCAAAGTATCGACGATGGGTTGTGAATAAAAAAACTATATAAAAAGTTGATTATCAGTGGGTCTTTCCACCGGAATCCATCATTTGATAGCCTTCCATACTGAACAGCTTTTGATCAACCTTTGCTTTGCTGATGTTTTTGATTTTGATTGTAACCGTTTCCGACTTTTTCTTATCGGTGGTCACAATTTCAATTGGAAAGCCTTTTAAATTTTTCAATTCAGGAATTTCTATCATCGAAGCTCCCTGTGGACCTTTGGCAGCGCTCATCAGTTTATAAAATTCCGCGTACTGCATTCCAACATCTTCTGTCATCCATAAATCAGTTTTTTGATCTTCCGTTTCAGTGATCACTTTATAACATTTATGGCCATCCACAATTTTAGTTTCTTTCGTGACAGTCACTTTTGGTTCTTTTGCAGCAGCCTTTGCTTTTTCAACATTGTCCATGCTGATTGGCATTGCAATCTTCTGCCCGTTTGAATTCATGAGCATGTGTTGTGTTCCTTTAGAATTGTCCACTAAAATGGTCAGGGTTCCCGGAACACCCATGTTCTGTGGCTGCATTGCGATTTTTGAACCACTCACATACACATTGATGAGCATTGGCTCAGTTTGTTTTGCGGATGTTACTGTAAGATTAAAACTTAAATCCTGGGCAAGAAGGAAAACAGAAAAACTCATAAATAATGACAGAAGCCCAGCCTTTTTAATTGAAATCATGGTATATATATTTAGGATGTTCAAAAATACCATATTTTTTGGGAAAAAGATAATCCTTGTGTTTAGGACGTCCAGATTTTGAAATTTGGTACTATTATCAAATAATTTACCGTATTTTGTTTTAATATTTATGCCAAAATTCTACTTGTTTCTTTTAGTGATAGTCGCCTGCTTTTGTTCTTCGACGACTACGGCTCAACCTTATTTTGATGTGGCAGGTATTTCCGGCTGGCAGATGCCTCAAGGATTAAATGGCGATCATGTTACAGAAACAATGGGTACTGTTTTCGTGTCAGCTCCGATCGATATTAATAAAAGAACCAAGCTGATTCTTTCTCCTTTTTATCAATCCCGTTTACTCAAAAAAGAAGCAACAGGTCAAACAGAAACTCTGAAAAGTTTATCGTTGCCTGTTACCTGGATGTATCAACCGCCTGATTCCACATGGACATTCCTTTCATTAGTAGCTTTCCGTACAAATAGCACTCAATTCAGATTTAATGGTGAAGTGTTTCAGATAGCAGGTGCGGTTTTGGTTCACTACCGGGTGAACCCGGATCTTGTTTTAAAAGGTGGCCTCTATATAAGCCGCGAATTTTTTGGAACATTTTTTATTGTGTTAGCAGGAGTTGAATGGAAAATTAACGACCGGCTGCATTTATTTGGTTTAATTAACAGCAAACTTCGACTCGAATACCAGTTCACGAAAAAGTTTTATGGTGGATTTGAATTCAGAGCAGTAAATAATTCTTATCGTGAAGATGGTTATGGTGGATATTACAAAATTTCTGATAACCACCTTGCTGCATTTGCTGATATTGGCATAGCTAAAAACCTGGTTTGGAATATAGACGCCGGCCATACCATGTTGCGTTATATCAAGTCCCGTAACGGCGCCGATTTTCCTGAAATTAATAAGGATGGTTTTGTTTTTTCTACGGGAGTATCTTATAGAATTCGTTTCTATTGATTCCGTTTTTGAAACCAAAATAAAATTAGCTGAAGCTGATGTCTTTAATGTTCAGCTGCAAATTGGTTCTTCCGTTGTAGTTGTTTTCCTCTACGTGATAACACACATGAAAAGATTCATTTCCTGAAATGCGATCGTAATGTGCTCCGAGTTGAAATGCGATGCTGTCGATCACCTTACGGGAATTATTTTTTTGAATCAGTGAAAGTTTCAGGTGATTATTTCCAACTACACGCACTGAGCCACGGTCATAAACTTCTTCCGACATGAATACCGGTGCCATGTTACCGGGTCCAAACGGAGCAAATTGTTTAAGGATATTAAAAAAAGAAGTGTTGATATCGTCTAATGAAATAACATCATCAATTTCAATTTCACGAATGAGCATTCGGTCTTCAATTGTAGAAGAAACTATTTCTTCAAAACGATCTTTGAAAGCTTCTATGTTTTCGACTTTCATAGTGAGTCCTGCAGCATACATATGCCCTCCGAACTGATCGAGCAAATCACTGCACGATTCAATCGCATTGTAAATATCAAAGTCCTTCACTGATCGTGCCGATCCGGAAGCGACACCATTTGAACGTGTAAGAATAATGGTAGGGCGATAAAATTCATCGGTAAGCTTCGATGCTACAATACCAATAACTCCTTTGTGCCAATCAGGATTATAGAGCACAGTTGACTTCCTGTTTTTGAAATCGGAATCACCTTCAATCAGCTCAAGTGCTTCGCGGGTGATAGTTTCATTGAGTCCTTTTCGGGTGGTATTTTTTTTATTTATTTCTTCGCCTTGCGATTTTGCTTCCACATGACATTCTGAAATCAATAATGCCACTGCCTGGTTACCGCTTTCAATCCGGCCCGCTGCGTTTATACGCGGAGCGATAGTGAACACCACATCATTCACCGTGAGTCCGCCTTTAGATCCACTCAAATCGAGAATAGCTTTGATGCCCGGACGAGGTGAGCTATTGAGTTTCTTTAATCCAAAATAAGTAAGAATCCTGTTTTCTCCTGTGATAGGAACAATATCGGCTGCGATACTTATTGCAACCAGGTCAAGATACTCATCAAGTTCCTCTGATGGAATCTCATGTTTTTGTGCATACCCCTGAATCAGTTTGAAACCAACTCCGCAACCTGATAATTCTTTATACGGGTATTGGCAATCGACTCTTTTAGGATCAAGAACTGCGTAAGCTGCAGGAATTTCACTCCCTGGACGGTGGTGGTCGCAAATAATAAAATCAATTCCCTTTGCTTTCGCATATTCAATTTTATCAATCGATTTTATTCCACAATCCAGTGCGATGATTAAAGTGAAATTATTTTCTTCAGCGAAGTCGATTCCCTTATTTGAAATTCCATACCCTTCCTTGTATCTGTCAGGAATATAAAAAATCACATCTTCGTAACGCTTTTTCAGGAAGGTGTAAACAAGTGCCACAGCTGTGGTGCCATCTACATCGTAATCACCGAACACCATTATTTTTTCACCACCTGCTATTGCCTGATCGATTCGGGAAATGGCAAGATCCATGTCCTTCATCAGAAACGGATCATGAAGCGAAGACCTGGTTGGTCTGAAAAACTCCTTGGCTTTATCAAAAGTATCGTGACCTCGCTGTATAAGGAGGTTGGCCAGTATCGGATGAATGTTTAATTGTTTGGAAAGCTCCTCAATCAGCCCTTTGTCTGCCCTTTCCTTTATTACCCACTTTTTTTTCATTGTATAGTCTTTCAAATTAAAAAGGGAAGCGCCTCCAACAAAAGTACTTCCTGTTGTTTGTTAAATGTTTGACAGCATCAAAAGTTTTTGACATTCTGCCTGTTGAAGAAAAATCAGAAACCGGTACCGGTTCAATGGGACAATTTACTGTCTATTGGCTTGATTATTAGCTCAATTGAAGTATTGAATTGTGTATCTTTATAAAATACCTGTTTCGTTACTGATTCTGTAAAAATATCAAATCTTTGCTTACTACGAAACAGTTTTTGGCTAGTTTTAGGAACCTGTGGCTGACTGATTGGTAGTTTTTTATGGTTATATCTTTGGGAATCCATCATTTATGACAAAAAAAGGGGTCGAATTTCAGTCTTCGCCTTTGTTCACAGGGTCTTTGAATCCAAAATTTATTATCAACTAATAATTTTCAGTATGTTGCATCCAATTTACTGTGCGCCCTAAACTGGATACTGTTTGAGAATTTTGGTAGCAGTCAAAGGCACAATAATTTACCTTCGTGCTAATTTCCCGTATGATTTCAGTTATACCTGCAAAACCATCTGACTACAAGTTACTCGCTTCATTAGGAAGGCGGGCCTTTTATGAGGCATTTGGTGAATTCAACGATCCCCAGGATATGCAGGCCTATCTTGATCTGGCTTTCAACGAGGACACGATCAAAAAGCAGCTTGAAGATCCGGAAGTAATTTATTTTATTGCCACCTACCAGAATGATCCGGTTGGATATTTAAAATTGAAGAGGAACAATGCGCCGCCTGATCTCACCGGTGAAAAATGCATGCAGCTTGAACGCATTTACTTGTTGAAAGCTTACATGGGAAAAAAAATCGGTAAAGCTTTAATGGAACAATGCCTGGTTACTGCGAAACATGAAAAATACAAACACCTTTGGCTTGGAGTCTGGCAGCAAAATAAACTCGCCATTTCATTTTATAAAAAATGGGGTTTCGAAATAATCGGCTTCAAACAATTTATCATAGGCAAAGAAGTAAATGATGATTATATAATGGCTTTAAAACTTACATAGTTTCTCCCTACTCATTCTCTCATTCCCTCATTTTCCCATTACCCATCATGTCTGAATTAAAAACTTCATATCCTAAAGAAAAAATAAACATTCTCCTTCTGGAAGGTGTACATCCGAAAGCAATTCAACTTTTCAAAGACCACGGCTACACTTCTGTGGAAGCGGTCAAGCCCGCATTATCAGAGGCAGAACTATTGAACAAGATTAGCTCGGTGCATTTGTTGGGAATAAGATCCAAAACACAACTGACTGCAAAAGTTTTTCAAAAAGGAGAGAAGCTGTTGGCTGCAGGAGCATTTTGCATAGGCACCAATCAGATTGATATGAAAGCGGCCAACATGAGTGGTGTTTCCGTATTTAATTCCCCATATTCAAATACACGTTCAGTTGCTGAGATGGTGATCGGATTATCCATCTCTCTCATGCGCAGAATTCCTGAAAAGGATGCTGCCGCGCAAAAGGGAATCTGGGATAAAAGCAGTGAAGGATGCAATGAAGTGAGAGGTAAAACAATTGGCATTGTTGGATATGGTCATATCGGTTCACAGGTGTCGGTGTTGGCCGAAAACCTGGGTATGAACGTGATTTTTTATGACGTGGAACCAAAGCTTAGCTTAGGAAATGCCACTAAAGTAGCCACACTTGATCATTTATTGAAGAGTTCTGATATAGTGACTTTGCATGTTCCGGGAAGCACACAAACAAAAGGTATCATGGATGCATCACGTTTGAAAAAAATGAAAACCGGCGCGGTACTTATAAACCTGAGCAGGGGAGATGTTGTGGATGTAAAAGCCTTGCGGGATGCAATCCGTTCAAAACATATAGGCGGAGCCGGTGTAGATGTATTTGAAAAGGAACCTGAAAGTAATAAAGATAAATTCAAATCTATTTTACAGGGACTTCCTAATGTGGTGCTCACACCTCATATCGGAGGCTCTACAATGGAGGCACAGGAAAATATTGGAATTGATGTGGCGTCTAAACTGATCAGCTTTCTCGAAACCGGATCGAGCACAGGGTCACTTACTGTTCCACCACTGAGTTTGCCTATTCAACAAGATGCACATCGTTTGTTGCACATCCATAAAAATGTACCTGGTGTGCTCTCTGAAATCAACGGAATTTTATCCGGGTTACAAGTCAACATCCTCGGGCAATATCTTAAAACGAATAATGATATCGGATATGTAGTATTGGATGTCGATCGCAAAACATCTTCAAAAGCTTTGGCGGAATTGCAAAAGGTGAAAGAAACAATTAAGGTGCGGCAGCTTTATTAAAAAAGTGACAAGTGACAAGTGTAAAGTGTAAAGTGTCAAATGCGCCGCACTGAGGGTGTCGAAGTGTAATCCGTACTCACTTTGCACTTGTCACTTTTTACTTTACACTCACTTTACACTTGTCACTTTACACTTAATTTCCGCTTGTACATCTGTATCGTATTCTCCAATCCGAAATAAAGCGCATCGCTGATCAATGCATGGCCGATCGAGACTTCTTGTAGATAAGGAACCTCCTGTGCAAACCATTGCAGGTTGTCGAGACTAAGGTCGTGCCCGGCGTTTATGCCTATACCGTTAGCATGTGCAACTTTGGCTGCGTCCCTGAATTTCGTGACAGCCTTTTCTTTGTCAGTGGGGTAAGTCTGAGCATAATATTCTGTATAAAGTTCAATCCGGTCGGTGCCGCATTTAACAGCGTTCTGAATTAATTCAGTGTCAGCTTCAATAAAAATGGAAGTACGAATGCCGGCTTTTTTTAACTTATTGATAATTTTTCTCAGATACTCTCCGTGCTTAATTGTATCCCATCCTGCGTTTGAAGTCAATACACCCGGAGGATCCGGCACCAGCGTAACCTGTGCAGGAACTACGTTTAAAACCAGGTTCATAAAATCTTCGGAAGGAAATCCTTCGATATTGAATTC
>Ga0190274_10002701_pt1 | contig 10475 bp, 9 predicted proteins | sample Popmic531T_FD_133002 | JGI IMG/M metagenome (GOLD analysis project Ga0190274, IMG submission 133002) | Populus adjacent soil microbial communities from riparian zone of Yellowstone River, Montana, USA - 531 T | ecosystem: Environmental > Terrestrial > Soil > Riparian zone | place: USA: Montana...
AGCGGCAACGGGTACAGGCCGGAACGATGGTAGGTATCGATGAAGTTCAGGCCGATCGCGGTGTGCCGGATCTTGGCCTGGCCTTCTCCCGGATCACCGACTTCGATGTCGTCGAGCTGCAGAACCTCGGGTCCACCCGTTTTATGGAATCTGATCGCCTTGGCCATGGTTCTCTCCTTGAGGTTTTTATCTTGCTTATCGCACAAACTGCTTCACGAAATCCGCGCCCAGGCCCACTTTCTCGTAATGGGCGCGGCACAGTTCAATCTTGGTAAACACATCCTCGTAACCCACCGTCGCGCCCTTTTCGTCGACGTAGATCATGGCGCCGTTGACGTTGAACAGGGTGATCATTTCCTCTACGGGCTCGTCGACCACCAGGGTGTGCACTTCGCCCGGCGGTTCGTAGACGAATCCGCCTTGCTCGGCCACCCAGTCGTGCTCGAGGTAACGCCACCGGCCCTTGATCACGAAGCCATAAACCGCCATGGGATGCCGGTGCCGCGACAGGATGCCGCTCTTGCGCACGCGCAACAGGTTGAACCAGCCGCCGGAGACGGTGTTGAGCATGAGTGGCCGGAACCAGACACCGGGCGCCTGCGGCACCCAGACGCGCTCGTCCTCGGGAACGGCAAGCGTGACGATTTCATGCTGCATGTCCATGGCGGACAGGGGGTTCATTTTCAGGGGGGCATTCATGGCTTTGATTCCTGTCAGACCGTGAGGTAACCGCCGTCGACCGGAAGGATCGTTCCCGTGATGAAGGCAGCAGCCGGAGAACACAGGAAAGCCACAGCCCCGGCTATGTCGTCCGGACGGCCCCAGCGTTTGAGCGGTGTTCGATCCAGAATGGCCTGGCTGCGGGCGGCGTCCTCCTGCAGCGATTGCGTCAGCGGCGTGGCGATCCAGCCCGGTGCAACGGCATTCACTCGTATTGTATCAGGGGCATATGCGATGGCCAGCGACCTGGTCAGCTGCGCGACGCCGCCCTTGCTTGCCGCGTAGCCCGGCACCAGGCCGCCACCGAAATAGGAAAGCATGGAGGCTATGTTCACTATCGCACCGCCGGAATCCTTGAGCAGGGGACGCGCTGCCGTGCAACAGCGCATCGAACCGGTCAGGTTGATGTCCAGCACCTGCTCGAAGATTTCCGGGTCATGTTCCGCGTCGCGCCTGATCGCACCGGCACAGTTGACCAGGATATCCAGTTGGCCGAAGCCGCCGATCAGGCTCCTGACGGCCTCGTTGTCCCGCACATTCAGCCGTTCGGCTCGCTGATCGCCGAAACCTGCCGCGGATTTCGCGGAACTGACTTCCGCATCGGTTACGCCCGTCACCGTCACCTTCGCGCCTGCGGCTGCCAGGCCCCTGCCTATGGCCGCACCGATGCCACTGGTTCCGCCTGTTACCAACGCCACTTTGCCCTTCAGAAACCCGCCGAATGTCTGCCTGATCGATTCCATTGTGATTCCAGAACTTGTTGCGAATCCCGGCTCGAGAGCCGGCCTTGCACTGCTACGCCGTCACCGGCTTTCTCCTGCGCCAGAACGTCATCACGATCGGCGACAACCAGACCAGGATCGTCAGTACGCCCAGCGTCCCGGCAATCGGACGCGAGAAGAAGGTGGTCCACTGGCCCTCCGCATTGAGCAGTGAGGTCGTGAAATTCTCTTCGAGCATGCGGCCCAGCACCGCGCCGAGGATCACGGGCGCAACCGGGAACCGGTTCACCTCGAGGAAGAAGGCGAGCACGCCGAATGCGAGCATCACGCCGATGTCGAACTGGGTGTTGTTGATCGCAAATGCGCCTACCATGCAGAACACCAGGATCACCGGCATTAACACCGCACGTGGCACCCTGAGAACCTGCTTGTAACTGCGGATGGCGAGCAGGCCCAGCGGGAGCATGAGCAGGTTGGCCAGGAAAAACACGATGAACACCGCGTAGATGTTCTCCGGGTTGTTCAGGAAAATCGTCGGGCCCGGGTTCATGTTCTTCATGTACAGGACGCCGATCGCAATGGCCGTGATCGAATCGCCGGGAATGCCGAAAACCAGCGCCGGGATCCACGCACCCGACAGGGCGCTGTTGTTCGCGGCACCGCTTTCGACCACGCCTTCCACATGCCCGGTGCCGAACTTCTGCGGCTCCTTGGAGAATTTCTTCGATACCGCATAGGACATCCAGGCCGCAATGTCGGCGCCGGCGCCCGGCAACGCGCCGATGAGCGTGCCCAGTCCGCTGCCGCGCAGGGCCTGCAGCGGATACTTCTTCACCAGCTGCCACTGGCCGGCGAAAATACTGCCGAACTTTTCCTGCGCCAGATGCAGCGGACGCTCGACCGAGGTCGCGTAGCGCAGGACTTCGGATACGGCAAACAGGCCGACCATCATCGGGATCAGGGTGACACCGCCCATCAGGTCGGCGACGTCGAAAGTGAACCGGGGAAACGCCGCCGGATTCTCCATCCCGACTGTTGCGATCAGCAGACCGATCAGCAGGGACGCCAGCCCCTTCAATACATTGTCGGAGGCGATGAAAATCGCGCAGGTAAGCCCCAGCAGCACCAGCCAGAAGTACTCGAAGGAACTGAACCGGAGCGCCACGTCGGCGAGCGACGGCGCCGCGGTCACCAGCACGATGGTGCCGAAGATGCCGCCGATGACCGAGAACACCAGGCCTGCGCCCAGTACCAATTCCGCCTGTCCCTTGCGGGTCATGGCATAAGCCTCGTCGCAATACGCCGCGGAAGCCGGTGTCCCCGGGATGCGCAGCAACGCGCCCGGAATGTCGCCGGAGAAAATCGCCATCGCGGTCGCGGTGACGATCGCCGCAACGGCCGGCACCGGCGGCATGAAGAAGGTGACCGGCACCAGCAGGGCCGTGGCCATGGTCGCGGTCAGTCCCGGGATCGCGCCCACGAACAACCCATACAGTGCAGAAGCGCCGATCACTGCCAGCACGTACGGATCGAATATCAGCGCGAAAGCCTGGGCGACATGTTCCATGTTCTTCTACCAGGCCCAGGACGCGAGCAGTCCCCACGGCAGGGGAACGCCGAGCCCCTTGTAGAAGATCCCGTGGATGAGAAGCGAAATCCCGATGGCCAGGAGCGGGATCTTCCATGGCCGCACTTGAAACACCCACATCAATGCCGCCAGCAGCAGTGGCGCGCAGACCAGAAAACCGAGTTGCTCGAAGAACAGATAGGAAACCAGGAGTCCCGCCACAACGATGGCGAATCCGGCCACGAGGCGGGGGGAGCGAATCCAGTCAGGCACTTCCACCCACGCTTCCGTCGCCCGCCGGCGGATGCCACCGAGGACCAAGGCGATCCCGCAGACCGCCAGGCCAACGGCAATGATGCGCGGAAACAGCGCCGGACCGATCTGGTCGCCCGGCATGACCGGAAAGCCGCGCGTGTGCCAGTAAACCGCGAGGGCGAATATCAGCAGCAGCACGCCGTTGAGGGAGTCGTGGATTTTCATGATTCGGTGATTGGTGATTCGTAATTGGTAACTGGTGAAAGAACCCGGAAGACCTTTGCTTCGCTGATCACCAATCACCAGTTACCAATCACCGTCACTTCGCAAGTCCCACCGATTTCATCAACGCACCGGTTTCGACATCGATCTTCGCCATGAACGCGGCAAACTCCTGGGGCGGGAGGTATTTCACGCCGAAGCCGCGGGCGTGCATGAAATCCTTGTACTCCTTGCTGTCGTAGGCTTTCTTCACGGCTGCAACCAGCTTTTCTTCCACCGGCTTGGGTAGATTCTTCGGTGCGCCCACGCCACGCCAGACATTGCTGATCCATTTGCTCCCGGTCGCTGCCTGCAGGGTCGGCACGTTGGGAAACAGTTCCGAGGGCTTCGCATCCATGATGGCAAGGCTGCGCACCTTGCCCGCCTCGACCAGCGCACGCGCTTCGGGATGCGAGCCGCAAACAATCTGCACGCCGCCCGCCGCGAGTTCCTGCAGCCCCGCGGCATTACTGGCGCTCGGCACCCATGGCACGGTGGTCGGGTCGATCTTCAGGTCGGCCAGCATGCCGTACAGCGACAGATGCCAGGAACCGCCCCGCGCCGTACCGGATGCGCGCAACTTGCCCGGATTCTTGCGGATGGCGTCGATCAGTTCGGCCATGGTCTTGTAAGGCGAATCGGCGTTCACCTGGATGGCCGCGGAGTCGACGTTCACCAGGCCGAGCGGCGTAAAGGCAGTGCCATCGAGTTTGGTCAGTCCCTGGTAATGCATCATCGAGATTTCCGCGGTGATGAGGCCGATGGTGTAACCATCGGGTGCCGCGGTGGCAAACGCCTGGTGGCCCACGACGCCGCTGCCGCCGGTGCGGTTGACCACATTGACCGGCTGGCCCAGTTCCTTTTCCATCAATGCGGCGAGCATGCGTGCAACCGCATCGGTGCCCCCGCCCGCGCCCCAGGGCACGATCATCGTCAATGGCCTGGCCGGATAGGTCTGCGCATGGGTGGCCGGCAGCAGGGCCGCGGACAGGCAAAGGAATAGCGCGGAGAGCCAGATTTTCTTCATTGGGTGGTCCGTTCCGGTTGCGCGCCGCAACACGGCGCGGGGACGCGCCGGCGTGATCGGCGCTATTCGGGATTCACGGCGATTCTATTGCAAAAACGCCGTTTCGGACCAAGGAAAGTTCGCCGCCTTGTAACGCCTTACGAAGCGCCTATTTGATGCGGACCAGCTTGAGGTCGGCCTCGCGCTGCGAGACCAGGTGGAGGAAGCTGCGGATCTGCGGATAGACCATTTCGCGGAACTTGCGGCCGCTGAATATGCCGTAATGGCCGACGCCCTTGGCCATCAGGTGGCGGCGCTTGTCCGATGGGATGTTGCGGCAGAGGGTTTGCGCGGCTTCAGTCTGGCCGTTGCCGGAAATGTCGTCGAGTTCGCCCTCGATGGTGAACAGCGCGGTCTTGCGGATCGACTCGGGACGCACCGGCTTGCCCCGCACCACCCATTTGCCCTTGGGCAGCTGGAATTCCTGGAACACCACCTTGATGGTCTCGAGGTAGTACTCCGCCGGCATGTCGAGCACGGCGTTGTATTCGTCGTAGAACTTGCGGTGCGCTTCGGCATTTTCGCCGTCGCCGCGGATCAGGTGGTTGTAGAACTGCTGGTGGGATTCGGCGTGGCGGTCGGGATTCATCGCCAGGAAGCTGGCGTGCTGCAGGAAGCCCGGATAGACCTTGCGCATGAAACCCGGATGGTTCATCGGCACGCGCATGATGACCTGGTCCACAAACCAGGAGTGCGGCCGTCCCGCCGCGAAATCATTTACCGCGGTCGGGTTGCGACGGGTATCGATCGGCCCGCCCATCATGATCATGGCCTTCGGCACCGCGGGCTCGTTATCCGCAGCCATCAGCGACACCGCCGCGAGTACCGGCACCGTGGGCTGGCACACCGACATGACATTGAGATCCGGGGAGAGCAGGCGGATGAATTCGCGGATGTAGTCCACGTAATCGTCGAGGTGGAACGGCCCCCTGGACAGCGGCACCATCTTGGCGTCGACCCAGTCGGTGATCCAGACGTCGTGATCGGACAGACAGGTGCGCACCGTATCGCGCAGCAAGGTCGCAAAGTGACCCGACAGGGGTGCCACGATCAGCAGCTTCGGTTGCTCGACCGGCACATCCTTGCGGAAATGCAGCAGCTGGCAGAAAGCCTTGTCGATCACGACTTCGGGCGTCACGGCGACGCGTTCGCCGTTCACCACGGCGCTGTCGATGTCCCACTCAGGCTTCGGATAGCGACGCATGAGTCGCACGAACAGTTCGCTGTTCGCGGCGATGGTGCGCGACATCGGGGTATAGGCGAACGGACTGAACGGGTTGGTGAAAAGGTGCTTCGCCATGTCGGCCATCGCGACCGCGGGGGCCATCACCGTTTTCTGGAACTCATGCAGCTGGTAAATCATTTCACCTCTTTTTCAGGCGCCATTTCCATGCGTGAAACGACACATTTTGCTGCGACGCGGCGACTGTAAAGACTCCGTCATGGAGCGTCAAGCAAAGCCGGAAGCCCGGTCTGGTCCGAAAAGCCCCGGAAATACAAGTCATGCGCGGCGGGTTGCCTGTTTCTGTACGCTATATTGGCCCCAGCGGCGGTTCCTGCATCGCCGCCACTTGCTCCCGAAGCTGCAATATCTGGTCCTGCCAGTATTTCGTGGTTTGGAACCATGGGAAGGCGGCCGGAAAGGCCGGGTCGGACCAACGCCGCGCCAGCCACGCCGAGTAGTGGATCAATCGCAGGCTGCGCAGCGCTTCGATCAACCCCAGTTCCCGGCGATCGAATTCATGGAAATCCTCGTACCCGGCGACCACGTCGGACATTTGCCGGGTCATTGCACCCCGATCCCCGGAAAGCAGCATCCACAGGTCCTGCACGGCGGGGCCGCTGCGCGCATCGTCGAAATCGACGAAATGCGGTCCGTCGTCGGTCCACAGCACATTTCCCGGATGGCAATCGCCATGCAGCCTGATGCTTGTCGCCGATCCGCAGCGATCGAAGGTTTCATGCACGCCGTCGAGCACCTGGTCCAGCACGCTGATGTAGGCATCCTCCAGGTCGGCCGGAACGATCTCTTCGCCGACCAGATATTCGCGCGGCTCTTCACCCAGCGTCTCGATGTCGAGCGTGGTCCGGTGCACGAATGGCGCGAGCGCGCCCACTGCATGGATGCGGCCGATGAAACGCCCCATCCATTCCAGCGTCTCCGGATCGTCCAGTTCCGGCGCCCGGCCGCCCCGGCGGGGATAGACCGCGAACCGGAAGCCCTCGAACTCGTGCAGCGTCCGGCCTGCCACCGCCAGCGGCGGAACCGCCGGTATTTCCCGGGCGGCCAGCTCGAGCGTGAATGCATGCTCTTCGAGGATCTGCTCGTTGCTCCAGCGCGCGGGACGGTAGAACTTCGCCACCACCGGCTTTTCGTCTTCGATGCCGATCTGGTAGACGCGGTTTTCGTAGCTGTTCAATGCCAGCAGGCGGCCATCGGTGCGGTAGCCGACCGAATCGACCGCGTTGAGCATCACATCCGGCGTCAGGCCGGCGTAGGGCATTGTCGTTTGCGTCATGTCCCGATTGTAATCGGGGCGCTGCCGCCAATTTGCTAAAGTTACGACACGAGAAAACCCGGAGGAACCGCGTGAAAACCGTCATTCAATTTTGCTTGTCCGCAGCCGCCGCCACGCTGCTTGCGTTCTGCGCCGTAGGCGCCTCGGCACAGGACACTGCCATCAGGGACCGGATCTCGGACCTGGTGACGCAGGATCTGCGCATTGCCTCCGATACCCCGGGGATCGAGCTGTTCCTGCGCAACAAGCATCCGAAGGACTGGGCGGCCACTTCCGGCCGCGTGCTTCTGTATGTGCACGGCGCAACCTACCCTTCCGAAACCGCCTTCGACCTCAAGCTCGACGGCATGTCCTGGATGGACTACATCGCGGCGCAGGGATGGGATGTCTGGCTGGTCGACCTGCGCGGTTACGGCGGCTCCAGCCGGCCGCCGGAAATGGAGAAAGCAGCGAAGGAAAATGCGCCGCTGGTGACCACCGATGTTGCGGTTCGCGATGTCGGGGCCGCCGTCGACTACATCATGAAGCAGCGTGGCGTGGCGAAGCTCAGCCTGCTGGGCTGGTCGTGGGGCACCTCGATCATGGGGACATACACTGCCGCCAATAACGACAAAGTCGGGAAGCTGGTCCTGTTTGCGCCGCTCTGGCTGCGCACCACGCCCCTTCTGATCGGCGGCGATGGCCCTCTCGGCGCCTATCGCACGGTGGCGAAAGACAGTGCGAAAAAACGCTGGCTTACGGGCGTGCCGGAAGACAAACAGGCCGGGCTGATACCTGCCGGATGGTTTGATGCCTGGGCCGATGCCACCTGGGCCACGGATCCGAAATCCAGCGAGGCAGGCCTGCTGCGTGCGCCGAACGGCGTCATCCAGGACGTACGCGACTACTGGGCCTCGGGCAAGGCCTACTACGATGCCGCGAATATCCGCGTGCCGACCTTGCTGATAAAAGCAGAATGGGACCAGGACACGCCAGCCTACATGGCGCAGGCCCTGTTCCCGCTGCTGAAGAATGCACCGGTGAAACGCTATGTCGAAATCGGCGAAGGCACCCACACGGTGATCATGGAAAAGAATCGCATGCAGCTGTTCCGCGAAGTGCAGATGTTCCTCGACGAACAAAACTGACTGTCACCGCAAGGGTGAAAACCTGTCCTAGTGCGAAGCTGAAACAGGCTGAACGGTATCCGCGACCTCGACAAAATCCAGCCTGCACTCAGCCAGCAATCCGAGGATGCTGTCGCTGACGGCGGCGAGGTCGTCGTCGGGGTGCAGCGGCCAGGCAAATTCGGCCCGGAACGTTTCGTCGAGGCGCGAATCAAGGCGCACGCGGATGCTGCCATCGGCGAAGGCCGCGACGGAAACGTCAGGCTCACCGCTGCGCGAACGCGACTTGCGCAGGTTGCTGCTCAGGAACAACTGGAATCCGACTTCGTGCAGCGCGAACTGCCCGGCCTGCAGCGCCCGCCGGAAACTCATGGGCGGGCGTGGAATCGGCAGCAGCGACATGCCCTCCTGGCCGAGCTGCTCCGCCAGTTCGCGCGTAAGCGGCATGCCCCATGCGCCGATATTGCCGGCGGTTTCCGTGAAGCCTGGCGCATCCCGCGGTGCCACCAATGCGCCAACCAGGAACCGCAGGTGCGCCTGTTCGTCGGCGCAGCTCAGCTTGATGTCCCCCGGAGCCAGGTCCAGCTGCGGGAAATCCGGTTGCTCGGCACCCCGGCTGATCCGGTAAAGCAGGGACGGAGCGAAAGCGGCCAGGGATCCCGCGGTCACCAGCGCGTTGCCCAGCCCGAAGTTTTGTGACGGCCCCAGCGCGCCGTGCGTTTCGAAGAGTTTGCGCAGCGCCACCACATCCGGAATCACCCCGGGAATCGTTCCCGAATCCAGCCCGCCCGCAATCACGATCAAGGGCATCGCAAACAACCTGACGGCGAGCGCCACGTCCTGCGGGGGCTCCAATACGATATCGGTAGCCCGATGCAAGGCATTGCGCACGCTCGCGGACCCTGCTTCGACTGACGCAAGGGCAATCTGCCGGTCATCGCCGGCAGCCAGCGCCCGCTCGACCGCGGCAATCAACACTTTTCCCGCGTTGCTCTGCTGCATCGCAGAACCCAGATTTGAAGCTCGTTCGGCGAGCGCAGCCAGGCCACTGCCGGAGGCCGCAGCGTAAGTCCTAGGATCGGGTAGGGATTTCATGGCTGCCGCGCAAAGGACCGCATTGTAACAACGGTAACCGCCCGCTCCATGCCGTGCCGCAGCGACGACGGTTCTTGACTCTGTCTAATTTGAGACTAGAACGTAAAGTGGCGACCGGATGGTGGAAATAAGTGGAAAGACGCCGGCGGCCGCCAGGCTGAACGTTCAGACAACCAACCAATAGTAGGGGGAGTCCTCATGTGGTTAACCGAAGAAGAACGTAAACGCACTTCACCCGCCGAAAAAGCGGATTTCGTATCGCCGGTACCGACGCAGATCGTCTCGAACGGCGAATACAACCCGATGCCGCAAACGGAGCAGCAGAAGCAGGTTGAAAGCCGCATCAAGGAAATGGCCGACCAGTATGCCCACCGGCTGAACATGGATCGCCGCACGTTCCTGAAGACGGCATCCGGCATGGCCGTCGCCTTCCTCGCCATGAACGAAGTGTTCGGGCCGGTATGGAACGTAACCGAAGCCGAGGCCGCCGAGCCCGAGGTGTCCGACGCGCGCGCCAAGGCGCTGAAAAAACAATTCATCTTCGACGACCAGACCCACTTCGTACGCGATGATTTCGACAAGGAAGGCCTGCTCGGGCTGGGCAAGTATGCCTCGGAGCACTGGAACCCGGACATGCTGAAGGACATCCCGCTGGTCCTGCAGCGTTACAAATTCCAGAACTACCTGAAGGAAATCTTCCTCGACAGCGACGCCAAGGTCGCGGTGCTCACCGGCGCGCCCTTCGACGATCCGGATTGGTGGCTGCTCTCCAACGACCAGATCAAGCAGGCCAGGGATGCCATCAACAAGGTCGCCGGGTCCCGCCGCCTGATGAGCCATGCGGTCATCACGCCCAACCAACCGGGCTGGATGGACGAAGTGGACCGCAGCATCGCGGAACTCAAGCCCGATACCTGGAAGTGCTACACCATCGGCGACCCGCTGTCGCCCTCGACCAAGGGCACGGCCTGGCGCCTCGATGACGAGAAACTGGTCTATCCGTGGTATGAAAAGGCGATGAAATCGGGGATCAGGAACATCGCCATCCACAAGGGCCTGCTGCCGCTCGACTACGAAACGTCATGGCCCGGCGTGTGGAAGCACGCTACGCCGGACGACGTGCTCAAGGCGGCGAAGGACTGGCCGGACCTGAACTTCATCATC
>Ga0190274_10002702_pt1 | contig 10475 bp, 8 predicted proteins | sample Popmic531T_FD_133002 | JGI IMG/M metagenome (GOLD analysis project Ga0190274, IMG submission 133002) | Populus adjacent soil microbial communities from riparian zone of Yellowstone River, Montana, USA - 531 T | ecosystem: Environmental > Terrestrial > Soil > Riparian zone | place: USA: Montana...
AATCGTGATGATCGTGTCAACCGATTCCATGAGGTCCTTGAGGCCGGCTTCCGCCTGCGTGGCTCGCTTCCTGCCTTCGAACTTGAAAGGACGCGTCACGACCGCCACGGTGAGGGCGCCGAGCTGATTGGCCAGGCTGGCGATCACCGGCGCGGCGCCGGTGCCCGTGCCGCCGCCAAGACCGGTGGTGACGAAGACCAAATCGGCGCCGGTCAGCACTTCCAGAATTTTTTCGGTGTCTTCAAGGGCGGCCTCGCGGCCGACCCTCGGGTCGGCGCCGGCGCCGAGTCCCTTCGTCAGATGCCTGCCGAGCTGCACCTTCGACGGCGCGGGACTGCTGGCCAGCGCCTGCGCGTCCGTGTTGGCCACGATGAACTCAACGTCGCCGAAGCCGGCATGCACCATGCGGTTCACGGCGTTGCTGCCGCCACCGCCCACGCCAATCACTTTGATCTTGGCGCCGACTCGCACGGGCTCCTCGTCCAGCAAAATTCGCAGCGGATCCTGATCGTGAGACGGGCGTGAATTCATTGGCGTGTCCCCGGCTAGAAAAATTCTTTGAACAACGTGCGGATTCTACCTGTAATTCGTTCCAACGTACCATGCCGCGCGCCCGACGGTTCGAGCTGCAACCGGCGATGCGTATAGACGCAGAGTCCGACGGACGTCGCAAACGCCGGACTGTTCACATGATCGGCGAGGCCGCCCACGCCTTCGGGCGCCGATCGGCGGACGGGCAAGTCGAAAATCTGTTCGGCGATCTCGGCCATGCCCTCGAGCATCGCCGCGCCGCCCGTGAAGACGATTCCCGAGTTCAACGACTTCTCGAACCCGGCTCGCCGGATTTCATCCCAGAGCAGGTGGCAGATTTCTTCCGCGCGCGGCTGGAGAATCTCCGACAGCACTCGCCGCGGCATCGACCGCGACCGCCGGCCGGCGATGCTGGCCACCTCCATCAGATCGTTTTCCGCGACGATGGCGCTGAGCGCACAGCCCGAGCGGCGCTTCAGTTTCTCTGCATCAGGGATCGGCATCCGTAAGCCAACGGCAATGTCGTTGGTGAAATGATCGCCGCCGACCGGCAGCACGCCGGTGTGCCAGAGGCTGCCCCGCTCGAATACGGCGAAGTCCGTGGTGCCGCCGCCGATGTCCACCAGGGCGACGCCAAGTTCTTTCTCATCAGCAGTTAGCACCGATTCGCTGGCGGCCATCTGCTCGAGAACGGTATCGATGACTTCGACCCCGGCGCGGTTGACGCACGCGATCATGTTCTGCATCGACGAGGAGCTGCCGGTGACCACGTGCACGTTCACCTCGAGCCGGCTGCCCGTCATCCCGACCGGGACGGCCACCCCCTCGAGGTCGTCCACCACGAAGTCCTGCGGCAGCACGTGCAGGATCTCGCGCCCGCCCGGCAGCGCCACGGCCCGGGCGGCGTCAATCGCCCGCTTCACGTCCTCGCGCGTAATCTCGCGGTTGCGCCCTGCCACCGCCACCACGCCCCGGCTGTTGAACGCCTTCACGTGGGCGCCGGACAGCGCCAGATACACCTGATCGATCTCAATCCCGGCGGTCAGCTCGGCTTCGTCGATGGCTTTCTTGATCGCTTCGGCGGCGGAGTCCACGTTGTTCACGACTCCGCGCCGGATGCCCTTCGAGTCCGCCAGGCCGATCCCGATGATGTCGAGAGTCCCGTCGTCCATGAGCTCGCCCACGATGGCGGACACCTTCGACGTTCCCACATCGAGGCCGACCAGATATCTCTCTCTACGCGCCATGCTCACCCCGTTGTCAGTTGCCTTTTGTCGAGCCGACAAATACGCGATCGAACCGCAGCTCGAAGTAGTCGATCGCCTTCACGTGCTCGCGAATACCAGCCTGTGTCTGCTCGTACATCTGCAGCCGTTCGAGAAACTTCGTGTCGCCGAGATACAGCTTGGCGGGTTCGCCGGCCAGCAGGACGACGGCGTTCCTCGGATCGGACACGTCCACCTGCGACACGCGCCTCCTCAAGTCCGCTCGCGGCGCCAGGTCGGTCAGCAACCGCTCAGTGAGTTCTGCACGGCGGGGGTCGGCCGTGCCGTTCGACTCATCCGTCAACAGTCCGTCAACGATCGGCAAATCGAACCGGGCGTACTGCGGCCCCGCAGCGTCGATGATGGTACCGGTAGCGTCGACCAGGTACAACTGCCCATTCATGCGTCCGAGCGCCAGAGGCGTGCGTTCGGTGACCACGATGTCCACCGTGGACGGAAAGACGCGGCTGAGAGTGGCCGCGCGCACCCAGGGATTGTCGGCGACGCGAAGCTGATACTCGTCCAGCTTCACGCGAAAGATGCTCTGCCCCTCGATGCCCTTCACGAGTGCGCGCACGTCGTCGGCCGCCAGATTCACCGTGCCGTGTACGGCGACGTTGCTGATGCGGAATCGTCCGGCATTCATGAACGTCTTGGCGGCCCACGCCAGGGACACGCCGGCCAGCAGCACCGCCGCAGCAAGGAGGGCAAACCGGCGCCCCACCATCTGCCACGATCGCTTGCGGGTGGGCCGCGCATCGGAGCGGCGGAAACGTTTGTCTGCCGGCGCCGGAATTCCGCCGGCCGCGGGCGGCAACCCCCGGCGCATCGTCCCCTTGCTCATGACCCGACCTCCTTCAGTGCCTTCAGGATTCTGTCGCCCGTCGCGCCGATCGAACCGGCGCCCAGCGTGAGCACCAGGTCTCCGTCCTGCGCCAGCGCCGCCAGCGCCGCTGGAATGTCATCGATGGACTTCACGATCCGCACGTCGGGCACCGACTTGCGCACCTCGGCCGCAAGCACGGCGATTGAAACGCCTTCGATCGGCGCCTCGCCGGCCGGGTAAATGTCGGTCAGCACCACCACGTCCGCCAGCTTGAGCGCCGGCCCGAACTTGCGCATCAAGTCGCGCGTGCGCGAGTACCGGTGCGGCTGGAACACCGCCACCACGCGAGCCGGGTTGCCCGTGCGAGCGGCGCGGAGGACGGCGGCGAGTTCCGTGGGATGGTGCCCATAGTCGTCCACCACGGTCACGCCGCGGGCGGAGCCCAGCACTTGATAACGCCGGTCAGCGCCGTGGAACTCTTCGAGTGCCGCCGCGATTCGCGCGAAAGGCACGCCGAGTTCCAGGCCAACGGCAACCGCCGCCAGGGCGTTGAGCAGGTTGTGTGCCCCCGGCACACCGATCCTGATCGCACCCTCGCCGGTGCCGTCAGGAATGCCGCGAATGGCGTAACGGACGCGACAGCCCGCCATTCGCCCGTCTGATTCCGGCGATTCGCCAGTGACGTCAGCGCCTTCGGAGAACCCGTAGGTAATGACCCTTCGCGTCAGCCTTCGGACCAGGGACGCCACGGGCGCATCGTCGATGCACGCGATGACCGCGCCGTAGAACGGCACGCGCCCCGCAAAATCTCCGAACGCTTCCACCAGTCGATCGAACGACCCGTAGGCGTCCAGGTGCTCGTAATCGATGTTGGTGATGATGGCGATCGAGGGAAACAGTTTGAGAAACGACCGATCGCTCTCGTCGGCCTCAGCGACCATGTAGGCTCCGCTGCCGAGCCGGGCATTGCTGCCAAACGCGCTGAGCTTGCCGCCGATCACCGCCGTGGGATCCAGTCCGGCCCGCTCGAGCATCAGCGCAACCATGGACGTGGTCGTGGTCTTGCCGTGAGCGCCGGCCACGGCAATGCCGAAGCGCAGGCGCATCAGTTCTGCGAGCATTTCGGCGCGCGGGATCACGGGCACATGGCGGCCGCGGGCCTCGTCGACCTCCGGATTCGCGGCGCCAATCGCTGACGACACCACCACCACGTCGGCATTGCCTACGTGCGCGGCTTGATGGCCCAGCTCCACTCGCACTCCCATCTGCGCCAGCCGATCGGTCACCTCCGATCGACGCGCGTCCGACCCGCTGACCTCATAGCCAAGATTGGCCAGGAGCTCCGCAATGCCGCTCATACCAATCCCGCCGATTCCGACAAAGTGCACGCGCCGCGTGCGCCCAAGCCATGCCATTACGCCACTGCGCCTTCCCGGCAGCCCGCCAGCGCCAACGCGCGATCGACAATCCGCGCTGCGGCGTCGGGCCGGGCGAACGTGCGCATGGCGGCAGACATCGCTTCGCGGCGCGCCGGATCGGCCAGCATTGCGGCGATCTGGTCCGCCAGCACCTCCGGCGTGAGCGACCGCTCTTCCAGCATCACAGCGGCACCGGCGTCCGCAAGCACGCGCGCGTTCTTGCGCTGGTGGTCGTCGGTGGCAGCGGGAAAGGGAATCAGGACCGCCGGCTTGCCCGCCGCGGCCAACTCCGCCAGCGTGGTGGCGCCGGCGCGGCACACCACCACGTCGGCCGCGGTCATTTCACTGGCAACAGCGTCGAAGAAAGCTTCCGCCCGCGCAGGAATGCCGGCGTGCCCATACGCCTCGCGGACTCCGGAGAGATCCCGCTCGCCCGTTTGATGGACCACTTCCACCGGAGTGCCGCGGGACACCAGCCGCGGCGCTGCCGCCACCATGGCCATGTTGATCGCGTGCGCGCCCTGGGAGCCGCCAAGGACTAGCACCCTCCGGAAGTTCGACGTTCGAAGTTCGGAGTTCGAAGTCTGGAAAAACTCGGCACGTACCGGGTTGCCTGTGACAAAGCCCCTCCTTCCGAAAAACGACACGGTCTGCTGGTAGGTCACGGCCGCCGCGCGCACCCAGGGTGCAAGCATGCGGTTCGAAAGTCCTGGAGCGGCGTTCTGCTCGAGCACCATGGTCGGAATCCGCCGGAGCGCGGCCGCGAACACCACTGGAAACGAGCTGTAGCCGCCGACGCCCAGCACCACGTCCGGCCGGCGGCGGGAAAGAATTCGCCAGGCGTCGACCATGCTCACGGGCACGAGCGCGGCGCCGCGCAGGCGCGCGGAGATCGCCTTGCCCTTGAGGCCCGCGCTGCGAATCAGATCCAGATCGAACCCCTCTCTCGGCACCACCCTGGCTTCGAGGCCGCGAGCCGTGCCGGCAAATGAGATGCGCGCGTCCGGCACGCGTCGCAGCACTTCACGCGCGACCGCAATTCCGGGATACAAATGCCCGCCAGTCCCACCGCCCGCGATTACCACCGACAACGCCATCTCTCAGCTGTCGATCGCCGAATGTGCCGTCGACGACGCCTGCTGCGAAATGTTCAGCAGGATGCCCATCGCGATCATGTTCATCAGGAGCGACGTTCCGCCGGCGCTCACGAGCGGAAGCGGCAGGCCCTTGGTGGGCGCCATGCCCGTCACCACGGTCATGTTCACCATGGCCTGCACGGCGATCATCATCGTGAGGCCGACGCCGAGCAGCGATCCGAAGCGATCGGGCGCGATGAGCGACGCCCGCAACCCGCGCCAGGCAATCACCGCGAACGCAATCACCATGGCGGTGGTGCCAAGCAGGCCGAGCTCCTCGCCGATCACGGCAAAGATGAAGTCGTTCTGGGGCTCGGGCAGAAACGACAGCTTCTGCATGCCGTTGCCGAGGCCCACGCCAAACAGGCCGCCTACGCCGAGAGCGATCTTCGACTGGAAGAGCTGATAGCCGGCCCGGGTCAGATCCGCGTCGGGGTCCATGAAGGACATCACGCGAGTCATGCGGTGCGGGTACATCACGATCAGGCCGGCGATCACCGGCAACATGACGAGGGCCAGGCCCGCGAGATACCGCCACGCCAGGCCGGCCGACACCATCGTCGCCACCACGGCCATGACGAGCACCAGCGGCGTGCCAAGGTCGTTCTGCGCCACGATGAGAGCCGCCATCCCGCCCGCGACAACAAGCACGGGACCGAGCGCCCACTTCACATCGTCGATGCGATGCATCCGCCGCTCGAGCACGGCCGCTGAAAACACGACCGCCACCAGTTTCGCGAGCTCGGAAGGCTGGAAGTGCAGTCCGTACGCGCCAATCCAGCGCGTGGCGCCCTTGCGCGCCGGAAACAGGAACACGGCCATGAGCGCCACGACGGTGAACGCGACGACCGGCCAGATCACCTCGGGCTTTCGCAGCACGTGATAGTCCACGCGCATCGTGACGAGCAACGCCACCATGCCGAGCATGGCCCACGGCAACTGATGGAGGAACACTCCGTAGGCATTGCCGTCCCGGTTCGAGGCCACGACCGCAGAGGCGCTGTAGAGCAGCACCAGGCTGGCGCACACCAGCGCCACCGCCTCCCAGAACAGCACCTTGTCGGATCTCAGTGTTCGTGCCATGGCCGTGCCCTACAGTTCCTTCGGCTGCGCGCCGAAACGAGTGCGTCGAGACAGCGCCAGGCCACTCGCCTGGTGAGGCAAGCGCTCAACAGTCATCAGCCGGGTGGGGTGGGACACCAGTCTCACGGGCCGTTCGACCCGTGTTCCCAGCGACCAGTTCCTTACCGCCGCACCGATCTGATGACTGCTGAACGCTCCCTCGTTGTCTCCCGCTCTTCCCTGCCTCTTGGCTTAAGGCTTAGGACTTAAGGCTTAAGCCTCAAGACCTCGGCCTTAAGCCTTACCTCTGACCTGTGACCTCTGACCGCTAAGTTCTATCGCCGCTTTCTTGAACTGCTCGCCCCTGTCGGCGTAGTCCTTGAACATGTCGAAGCTCGAGCACGCGGGCGCCAGCACCACCGTGCCCGGCCGCGGCGCCATCGCGAAGGCCGTCGTCACAGCTTCCGACATGCTCGACGCCGTCCGCACCGGCGCGGCATCCGACAACGCGCTTTGAATCAGCGGCGCAGCCTCGCCAATCGCCACGATGCCGGCTGCGCGCGAGCGGACGATGTCGCGGAGATCGGAGAAGTCGCCGCCCTTGTAGCGTCCGCCCATGATCGCCACCACTCCGCCCGCAAAGCTCTCGAGCGAGCGGCGCGCCGATGCGATGTTCGTAGCCTTCGAGTCGTTCACGAACGCCACGCCATCCACATCGATCACGTGCTCGAGGGCGTGCGGCAAGCCGCGGAACCCTTCCACGGCGCGTTGCATGGCGGCGGCAGGCACGCCTGCGACGCAGCCGACCGCCGCGGCCGCGAGCACGTCGCCGAGCAGATGCCGGCCCGGAAGTTTTACGGACGTCAGCGGCATCAGCGGTGACGACCGGCCGTCGGAACGACGGACGATGGTGTTGGCTTCCACGGTGACGCCGTCGCGCAGCATCGCGTCCAGGGCAAAGTCGAGGCGGCGCGCCCGGCAGCCGCCCGCCAGCGCCATGGACGCGGGATCGTCCGCGTTGACGATCGCCCAGTCGTCGGCAGTCTGATTGGCAAAAATCCGCGCCTTGGCGGCCGCATAGCGCTCGAACGTGCCATGACGGTCGAGGTGATCCGGCGACACATTCACCAGCACGGCAATCCACGGGTGGAAGGTGTCCGTCGATTCGAGTTGAAAGCTGCTGACCTCCACCACGTGCAGCGCACCCGGATGCGTGGACGACACCTGCGTGGAGAGCGCCACGCCGAGATTGCCGCCGGCGGTGGCATCGAGGCCGGCCTCGGTCAGCATCCGCGCGGTCAGCGTGGTGGTTGTGGACTTGCCCTTGGTGCCGGTGATGGCAATCACACGGCCGGCCAGCCACCGCGATGCCATTTCGATTTCGCCAATCACGGGCACGCCGGCGCGTTGCGCAGCGGCCACGGCGTCCTGTTCGATGGGCACGCCTGGACTGAGCACGATGAGATCGGCCGACGTGAAGACGGCGGCCCGATGCGGACCGACGTCCACGGTCACACCCTTCGCGCGCAACGCCGCAGAGTCCGGCACTTCGTGCACGTCGCTCAAGGTGACTCGCGCGCCGCGCGACGCCAGCAGTTCGGCCGCGGCCAGCCCGCTCCGGCCGCCGCCTGCGACCACCACGCGTTTGTCCTGCACGCTGAAGCTCATCCCATCACCTCAGCTTCAACGTGGTGAGACTGGCCAGGGCGAACACGATCGCCAGGATGAGAAAACGCGTGATGACCTTGGGCTCCGCCCACCCGATGAGCTCGAAGTGGTGATGGAGCGGCGCCATCCGGAAGATGCGCTTCCCACGCAGCTTGAACGACCCCACCTGCAGGATCACGCTGAGGCCTTCGAGCACGAACACGCCGCCAACGATCGGCAGAAGCAGCTCCTGCTTGGTGAGCAGCGCCATCGTTCCAAGCGCGCCGCCGAGCCCAAGCGAGCCGACATCTCCCATGAAGATGTCCGCCGGGTGTGCGTTCCACCACAGAAACCCGAGGCTCGCGCCGACCATTGCGCCACCGAACACGGTCAGTTCTCCGGTGGTTGGGAAATGCACGAGGTCGAGGTAGTCCGCAAAGAGCGCATGGCCGGTGATGTACGCGAGCGCCGTGTACGTGGCCGCCGAAACGGCGAATGTGCTGATCGCAAGCCCGTCGAGGCCATCGGTCAGGTTCACCGTGTTCGTCGCCGCCACCAGGACGAACGCGGCAAACGGGACGTACCACCAGCCGATGTCCGGCACCCAGTCTTTGCGGAACGGAAAGAGCAGGCGCGTGTGGTACTGCGCCGGCTCCTGGTTGGCCAGCCAGATGAGCGAGAGGCCGACCAGCACCGCGATGATGGTTTGCGACGCGAACTTGTAGCGCGCGAAGAGGCCGTGATGACTGTGGCGGGTGATCTTCAGGTAGTCATCGGCGAAACCGACCGCGCCGAACCCGACCGTCGCCAGCATCACGATCCAGATGTAGTAATTCGACAGCTTGGCCCATAGCAGCGTCGGCACGATGATCGCGGTCAGAATCAGGAGCCCGCCCATCGTCGGCGTGCCGGCCTTCGGTTTGTGTGTCGCCGGACCGTCAGTCCGGACGACCTGGCCGACCTGAAAGTCGCGGAGACGCCGGATGAACCACGGGCCGAACGCCAGGCTCACCACCATCGCCGTCAGGCTCGCCGCCGCCGTCCGGAACGTGATGAAGTCAAAAACTCGGAAGGCCGAAACCGAGTCGCGCAGCGAAAACAGCAGGTAAGACAGCATCAGTCCTGCCCTTCCGCCACGAGCGCGTCGGCCAGGATGTCCATGCGCGTGCTGCGCGAACCCTTGACCAGCACCACATCACCGCCCTGAATCAGGGCGGAGACGCGTGCCGCGGCCGCGCGTGAATCCTCGAACCGCCAGATCCGGCTGCCCGGCATGCCGCCCGAAATTGCGCCGGCAGCCAATCCATCCACCGCAGATCCGCCGACGGCGATCAACAGATCGATGCCGCTTTCGGCGGCCGTTCGGCCGCAGCGCTCGTGCAGATCGCGAGCGGCCTCACCAAGCTCTTTCATCTCGCCGAGCATTGCCACGCGCCGGCCGCCGGCAGGCGTGGCCGCCAGGGTGCGCAGCATCATGTCCATCGCCGCGGGGCTCGCGTTGTACGTGTCGTCGACCACCGTCACGCCGCCGGGCGTCGCCCGAACGGACCCGCGCCGCGCGACCGGTTGCGCCGCCGCCAGCGTCTCTTCAATCGCGTGCGTCTCGATGCCGTAGGCTTGCGCCACCGCAATGGCTGCGAGCACATTCATGACTTGCGCGCGGCCGGGCAACGACAGCGTCAGCCGCAGCGGACCCGCAGGCGAGGTGACGTCCACCGTCGTGCCCGCGAAGCCGCGATCCTGAATCGCCGTCGCACGGATCGTGGCGGACGGCGTCGTGCCGTATGTCACCACGCGGCCCACGGCGTTGCCTGCCGCCGCCATGACGAGCGGGTCGTCTGCGTTCAGCACCGACAGCGTGGACACAGTGGAGGCTTCCAGCACTTCGGCCTTCGCCGCGGCAACGGCGTCGCGCGTGCCGAAGAACCCGATGTGCGCGTCGCCGACATTGGTCCAGAGGCGCACGTCCGGCTCGGCGATACCGACGAGCGTGCGGATTTCGCCCGCGTGGTTCATGCCGAGCTCCACCACCGCCATGTCGTAGCCGGCCGAGAGCTCGGTAAGCGAGAGCGGTAAGCCGATGTGATTGTTGAGGTTGCCCTTGTTGCGGAACACGCGGTACCGCGTGCCGAGCAGGTCGGCGGTCAGTTCCTTCGTCGATGTTTTTCCCGCGCTGCCAGTGATCGCGACCACGATGGCGCGCGACCGGCGCCGGATATCCCGCGCCAGGTCCTGCAGCGCCTGCAGTGTGTCCGCCACGGCAATGACGGCGACGTTCGCCGGCGCTTCGATCGGCTGCGACACCAGCAGGCCTGACGCACCCTGCGACAGCGCGCTCGTCACGAACTCATGCCCGTCGAACCGGTCGCCCTGGATGGCGACGAACAGCGCACCGGCGGGCGTGGTGCGGCTGTCAATCGACACGCCCGCGAACACGGCGTCCGGCGATCCGGCGGCAAGCCGGCCTCCCGTGGCTTCTGCCACCAGCGCAGCGGTGAACGCGACCGTAGCCACCGCGACCGTCACACTCGCGACCCGCGGCGCCTGCTCTGCAGGGCGGTCCGCGCCACTTCCACGTCGTCGAACGCCA
>Ga0190274_10002703_pt1 | contig 10475 bp, 7 predicted proteins | sample Popmic531T_FD_133002 | JGI IMG/M metagenome (GOLD analysis project Ga0190274, IMG submission 133002) | Populus adjacent soil microbial communities from riparian zone of Yellowstone River, Montana, USA - 531 T | ecosystem: Environmental > Terrestrial > Soil > Riparian zone | place: USA: Montana...
GGTAGGGAAGCGTGCGCACGTCGAGCGTAACCGCCCCGGGTGCGGCGGCGTAGATCACGAGCGACGCGATCTTCGAATACGAGGCGTGGAAGTGCTGCGACGACTTGACCACGACGATGCGCTTTTTCGCCAGGTCGCAGCCGATGCCGGTGAAGAGGTCGGTCCCCATCGCCTGGTTGCGCAGCGAGCAGAGCAGGATCTCGACCCCCGCGGTCTCGACCAGCGCGCAGTCGCCCATCTCGGTGCGGGTGTTCGACAAGCCCGTCTGCCGGTGCTCGAGGCGGATCGCCTTCACCGTGCATTCGAGGTCGAGCGGGTCGCCCGAGAGCGGGCTCACCTTGCCGCCGATGCGCAACGGCAGCCGCGCGCCTTCGCCCGCCTCGATGGCGATGCGCGCCGCGATCGGATCCCAGAACGGCCCGATCGCGACGTCGCGGATGCCGCGCTCGACGATGCGCTTGAGAAAGAACGTGGCGTCGCTGGCGGCGCCGCCGCCCGGGTTGTCGGCGCCGTCCGAGATGACGACCGTGCCGGCGGGGGCGGCGAGCGCCGCGTCGAGCGCTGTGTCGATCGAGGGGGTGGCGACGGCTAGGCGTTCGCGCATCTCGATCAGCTCGTCGGCGAGCTGGCGCGCGAGGCTTTGCGCCTTGGGGACGTCGCCGTCGGCGTAGACGAGGACTTTGGTGCCCATCTCGGGAACGTCGCCCCAGGCGAAGCCGTGGGCGATCGAGATCGAGAGCACGCCGTCCTTGCCTTCCATCGCCTGGATGCGGTCGACGAACGAGCGGGCCGGGTCGCGCGAGGTGTGCACCGTGACGATCATCTCGCAGTCGACCATCGCCGCTACCGGGCGGACCTGCTTCTCGACGGTCGCCGTGCAGAGGTCGACGAGCTCGACGGCGCGCTCGAGCACGTCGGTGTGCGGATACTCCTTGTAGGCGATCAGCAGGTCGGCGCTCTCGACCATCGCCGGCGTGAGGTGGCTGTGCGGATCGAGTTCGGCGCCGACGACGACGTCGGGCCCGACGATGGCGCGGACGCGCTGCAGCAGGTCGCCCTCGCAGTCGTCGTAACCGTCGGCGACCATCGCGCCGTGCAGGCCGAGCAGGACCATGTCGACCGGCAGCGCCTTGCGCAGGTCGGCCAGCAGCTCCTCGCGCAGCGCCTCGTAGCACGCCCGCGTCGTCGTGCCGCTCGGCTGGGCGCCGGCGACCAGGCCCTCGACCAGGTCCCAGCCCTGCGCCTTGCCGCGCAGCCGTGCCGCCCACAAGGGCCCGGCGAAATAGAACATGTGGTCCGGGTGAGTCCCGGCCGGGTAGTAGCCGCGGTCGCGGAACGTCGTCATGCCCGTCGGCATGGGGGCGAAGGTGTTGGTTTCGGTGGCGATGCCACCGCTGAAGACGCGCATGGTGGGGGTCCGGAAGGGGTCAGGAGGCCGGGGAGGCGGGAGGGAAAGCGCGATGCGAGGCTCTTTGCAGCCGCGCGGGTGCGAGCATGGCCGCGGTCAGGCCGGCGCGGGCGACGTGCCCCGGCAACGGCAGGCCGCGGATCAGCGCCGCGCAGGACTCGCCCATCGCCGGCGACGTCTGGATGCCATAGCCGCCCTGCGCCGCGACCCAGAAGAAGCCGGGCACCTCGTCATCGAAGCCGCCGACGAGGTCGCCGTCGGCGACGAACGAGCGCAGGCCCGCCCAGATGCGGGAAGGGCGGCGGATGGTGAGCGTCGTCATGCGCTCGATGCGGTCGATGGCGAGCGCGATGTCCATCTCTTCGGGCCGCACGTCGTGCGGATCGACCGGATCGGCGTTCGCGGGCGAGCCGAGCAGCTGGCCGGCGTCGGGCTTGAAGTACCAGTCTTCGGTGATGCCGGCGGTCATCGGCCAGCTCGCGCACGACAGGCCCGCCGGCGGCGCGAAGATGAAGGCCGAGCGGCGGCGGGGTTGCAGGCCGATCGGCCGGGCGCCGGCGAGCGCGCCGATCGCGTCGGCCCAGGCGCCAGCGGCGTTGACCACGACCGGCGCTTCGTGGGTCTCCGCGCCGGCGCGTACCTGCCACACGCCGTCGCTGCGTCGAAGCGACGTGACGTCGGCATCGGTCACCACGCTGCCGCCGGCGCGCCGGATGCCGCGCAGAAAGCCCTGGTGGATGGCGTGCACGTCCATGTCGGACGCATCGGGCTCGTAGACGGCACCGAGCACGAGCTCGCGCCGAAGCACCGGCGTGAGCGCGCAGGCGCCGTCTGCGTCGAGCAGTCGGCCGCGCTCGGAGATTCGCCGCAGCACCGCCCAGTGCGCCTTGAGCTCGTCTGCCTGACCCTGCGTCGCGACCATCATCGCGCCGCGGGCGCCGAGCAGGGGATGCTCGGCGAACCCGTCAGGCGGCGCCTCGAAGAAGGCTCGGCTGGCAATCGTGAGGGCACGCACCTGCGGCGTGCCGTAGCTCTCCATAAACAGCGCGGCCGAGCGGCCGGTTGAGTGGTAGCCGGGCTGCGCCTCGCCCTCGAGCAGAAGCACTTTGGCATAGGGCGCCAGCGCATGGCCGATCGAGGCGCCGGCGATGCCGGCGCCGATGATGATGCAGTCGGCGGTGCGAGACATGTTGGATGCTAGAGCAACGGCCGGGGTCGCGACTGCGGCACCGGCGGTCAGGGTGCTTGATCGCAGGACCCGTCAACCGGCTGCCTTCCAGCACTTGTGCGGCGCAGAAAGGAAATTGGCCTAGAAGCTCTTGCCTACATCAGGCTTAGGCCGACTCCAAAAGCGTCGGGCGCATGGATGGCTTCTCCGACGACCACACCTGCGGACTAACAGGTGACGGCCGCAAGCTTTTAGGTGCATATCGTCGCCCGGGTTGCAGCCAAAGCCATGCCCCCGTCAAGGAGATTTTGAGTGCTTGATCGGTCGTAGTCGGGCGGGATGACCCGCGCCGGCACCACCCCTCATAGAGCAGCGGACTAGCAAGCCGCCGAACCTGACCAACCGTTGATGTGCATGAGCCGCCCTGTCTTTCAGCTGAGTGTTTGGGGTGGTTGCAACGCAGCGAGAGCTCGTTTCGCCAAGCCTTGGCACCGGCTGCGGGCACTAAGCGGAGTGACGATCGGCCACGAGCTCCACCGCAATGCGGCCTTGGGGACGTGACCATCACGGTGCAGCAGGCGCACCGTGACGCTGCTTGACCGCTCAGTCCCCCATCAACGCCATCAGCATGCCTGCAGAGGCGGTCGCGGCCGTGAGCACGATAGCTACCGCGAGAGTGCGCAAGTACGGCCCGTGGAGCCGCCAGTTGGAGGGCTCAGGCAGACGCGACGCGCGGTCATGCACTCGATGCGCGGTGGGGTCGGAGTCGGGGGGCAGGGCCATGGGATGCACTTCAGTCGTTGCGCGACTACCCACCATAGCGCGGGGATGCGCGTGAACCAACTGTCAGACCTGACAGGTCTCTGCCGTCGCGGCGATCAATGGAACGCGAGCGCTTGGCCGAGAAGTGGAGCAAGATGTGCACGCCTCCAAGGGAGGTCGCATGGACCTATTTCTGTCCATATTTCTGTTCATCGTTGTGTCTTCGCTCGTCGTCAGCGGTGGGCTACTCTTGGCGGTAATGCTCAACGACCCCTACGCCCAAGACAGCACCTACTCGCTGGCGGATCACGAACTTGCCGATCTTGCGAACCCTCCCTGAGGTAAACAGTGACGATCGGCCACGGAGCTCGGCCGGTCTCGGCATAGCCAAGGACAAAGGGGCTACGCCTCTTGACGTAACCCCTTGAATTTTCTGGCTCCCCGACCTGGGCTCGAACCAGGACCTACGGATTCAGTCGGACGCTCCTTCGCGCACTCCCGGCACATCCGCGTCAAGCTCGAGGAGCTCCACGTTGCGCGAGGCCGAACTGGAGGGGGCGAATCAAACCCTAGCGGTACCCGAACGGCAATAACCAGCCGTCAATGACTGGAACACAGCCTAGACCGACCGTTCAATGCGCGTCCTCCACCGTCCGCAACCGTGCACAGCCGTCAGCCGGGGCCAAATTCCAAGGGCTGCACCGGGAGGTGGCGGAGTTGGACTATAAGCAGGAGACCTCTGACCGGCCGTCTACGCGAAAGCGCGATCAACTGGAGGCTCGGCAACTGCCCAATTGCAATCGCGCCTTCAGGATGGTGAAGCAATGCCTGTAATCTGGCCTCGACCGGAGCGCAACGATTCCCGAGCAGCAAGATCCAGCGCTCCCGAGTCACCAACGCAAATGAATCCGCCATAGGCGGACACGTGTGCGCCCCGGTCCACCAGCTTTAGTTGGGCATTGCGCAGCGCGAAGCCGCATCGGGCGCCGGCCAGGATCTCAAGGTAGAAGTGCCGCATCAATTCACGGCAATCTTCGTCCGGCACGGGCCAAAGGCTCATGATCAAGGTGCCGGCTCCCGCCGCGACAAACGCTCGGCGCAGGCCAATGACGCCCTCACTCGCGTCGAGCGTGCCGCGACCGACGTCGCAAGCCGAAAGCACGGCAAGTCGCGTTCCGGAAAGATCGATCCCGGCCACATCCTCGTAGGTCGCGATGCAATCTCCGAACGATTCGTCGACCTCGCAGCCTCCCAGGTACGCATTGGCCCCGGCGAATACCAAACCGGCACCACGCAAAGCATACGCACGCCGGCACGCCTGGCTCGGTTCCTCAGTGCCGCCTGGCAACTTCAGGCCGCGGTTCTGGAAGTAGCCGTGGGTCGCCACATGCAGTATCAGCGGGGAGGCAAGTCGCTGAAAGAAGGTCTCAGTGGCGCGGGCTCCAGTCACCGGCGTCACTCCGAGCAAATCTGCGATCTCTTCGCCCTCGGCCTGGGCGCCGGGAAGTCGCTCCCAGAATTCATCCTCGGGTCGTGCCCCGGCTTGAAAGTCCGGGCCAGCGATGACGACGGGAGGTCCATAGCCGGATTGCGCACGGCGAGGTCGCAACAGGTCGCGCCCGGTCGTAAGGTAGGTCACCTCCAGAGACTGCAGCAGACACTCGTCCGCCACCGGCAATGCCCCGAACGGGACCGCAGCCAGTGCGCCGGTAGCGACGATCTGCAGGCTGCGCACTTCCTCAAGCCGCAGGCGCAGGAGCACCGGGTCAAGCATGGCCGCTCGCAGTGCTTCCCCTGTCTCCGTTGCATCCGAAGACTCCGTGCGTATCTGCTCCAACCAAAGCTCGACCCGAGTATCGATGGCAGTGGGATCGGACAGAACGACATAGCCGAGCGAGCCGTTGAAGAGCCAGAAGGCGACGCGGACGTACCGACGTTCCTGCCGACGCGATGCGAAGGGGGGACACGCCGGCAGATCGACGTACTCGATCAGCACGACGCCAGGAGGTAGGGCGCGCGACAACGCCTGGAGGTCGGCTGCTGCGATCTTGCAGGGGCCCGCGGCCGCGGCGAGCCGCGCCTCAAGCGCGTCTCGTTCGGCGATCGCATTGGCGGCAACCGAGTCGATCGCGATCGAGCTTCGATCGAGTAGCAAGGCCGACCCGAGGCGTTGTCGAAGGGCCAGGAGGGCCGCATGCGTCTGCGGATCCGCGCCGCGGGCGGCCATGACATGCTTGTGGAAGTCGAGCGCGAGGTGGCGCCTGCGCAGCACCGCAGAAAAGGCCAGCGCGACTACATTGATGTCTGGCGGCCCGTCGTCGGGCTCAACGAGCATCTGTTCAAGCAAGCGATGCTCGTACTGAGCATGGCGAGCCGCCTGCGACTGCATTTCGAAGTCGCTGAGGCGCGTACAGAGGCGCTCGAGGTATCGGTCCGAAAGCTCCACGGCATGGGCAAACCAGTCGGCCGCCAATGCGCTCTTGCCTTCCGCAACGGCGAGTTCGCCAAGGGCTACGGCGAGATCCGGCAGATGCGGGTCATCCGCGCCGGCGGTGGCATGAACCTGGTCTACCAGGGTACTCGCCTCGGCGCGCAGACCGCGTTCCAGCAAGGCCATGGCTTGGAGCAACCGTTCCATTGCAGGTAGATGACCGATTTCGTCGGCGAGGCGGAACGCCTCATCGGCCTCGGCGTGATTTCCGAGATCGCGGTGAATCCTGAATAGAAGGATCTGCAGCGATCGCTGTCGATCCCTTGCTTCGCCTGCACCTAGCAGCAGGGCAGAGCGGGCAATCAGGGCCGCCACCTCGCGTTGCCCGAGTTGCTGATAGAGCCAGGCGGCGCCTTCGAGTCCTTCGTGAAGCACCGGCATCAACCAACCAGCTTTCAGCGCTCCGTCGTCGCCGGGTTGGGTAAAACTGGCACCTACCGTGCGGTCGAGCAGCTCGCCAAAGGCGGCGCGCATGATGGAACAAGCCGCTTCGGCCGAAACAAGCTCGAGCGCGACCTTGGCAAGATCGAGGCGTGCGAGAAACTGGATCGCCGCCAGCGTCAGCACGGTACCGCCCGCTTGCAGCGAGAGGGACGCCACTTCCAGGGCTTCGCGAAGCAACGGGTCGGCTTGCCTCGTGAGGCCACGCTTGAGCAGCGACCTGCCCAGCATGAGCAGCGCATAGGGATGTGCCGTGCCGAACTGCGCTCGGCTCATGTCGATCAGCAATGTCGCTTGCTGCTCGACCTCGTCGTACTGATTCCTCACGAAGTGGTCGTCAAGCTCCTGCAGCGTGCTATTGATACCCGCGTCTTCGTACAACGCGGCTGGTGCAGGCGCCGCGACTGCACCCAGCGCGCCTCGAGTAACCCGCTCGTGGCGGATCTGGCAGAAGTTCTCCCACTCCGCGAAATGATCCAACAGGTCTTCGATGCTCTCCGGTGCAAACCCTCGATCAAGCAAGCTGCTCAACACGTGCCAACGCAAAAGGCACACCGCTGCGAGACGGGGGTCGCTGCCAGCACGAAGCGCCACCGCGTTGGCGATGCGCCGATAGCCTTCGAACAGGTCGGCGTGGCGAATGCCACGTTCCGCGGCCAACGCTGCAACAGCGGGCAGCGCGGTGCAGGCGACGATGAAGTCGCGCAACTCCGGCTCGGAGAGGGCGCGCTTCGGCAACTTCTCGATGAGGGCGGTCTCTTCAATCGTCGGTTGGATCTCAACCCGTCTGACGATCACGTCCCATCGGCTTCCTGCTCCAGCAAGGAGCACTTATCCGCTGTCCAGCAGCGTGTCGGTAGCTCCTGGCCAGCAAGTGCGCATGTTGCCACTCTAGTCTCGCGCTGCATTCCTCTAGCCTGACCTCGGCACGGCGTGCGCTGGGTCCCATTCACGAGGTAGAGGTTTGGATCAGTGCATCGTGCGCCGATCCCGATGATCGATCCTCCTCAAGCGTGAGGATGGCGCTGCATTGCCATCCCCCGATGAGAGTAGCGACGAGGTCTCGCTGTCCGGCGCAACGACCAGTGGTGCGACCGCGTCGAGCATCCCGTACAGTGCACGGAACCAGCCGAGGCCAAGTAATGATTGCGATCCGTGGGCTCGCCCTTCTTCTGCTTTTGCAGGCTGCAGGGGAAGCGGTGACGCATGCCTTCCGCCTTCCGTTGCCCGGACCGGTCGTCGGTCTCGTCCTCCTGCTCGGATGCCTACCCCTGTCCTGGGTCCGCGAGCCGGTATCTGCGGCGGCCGATGTCTTGTTGGGAAATCTGTCGTTGCTGTTCGTGCCGGTGGGAGTCGGCGTCATTACCCATCTGGAGATAGTGTCGGCATATGGAATTTCGCTGCTGGTGGTGATCGTCGTTTCCACGTGGCTGGGAATGGCGACGACAGCTTTGGTCATGAAGGCGATGAGCCGATCGCCGGCGGGGGAGGAAGACGGTGGATGAGTTCGTTCAGCTGTGGGTGTATTTGTCGTCGACACCGCTGTTCGGGCTAACCGCAACGCTGGTGGTCTACGTCGTCGCGTTGGCGCTGTACGAGCGGGTCGAGCGGGCGCCTTGGGCCAATCCCGTCTTGTGGTCGGTGGTCGTGATCGGTGTCATTTTGGTGATGACACACACGGCGTATCCAACATACTTTGCGGGCGCGCAATTCATCCATGTGCTTCTTGGCCCCGCGGTGGTCGCGTTGGGATGGCCCTTGTGGCAGCGGCGCGCCGAGGTACGGCAACAGGGAGTCACGTTGCTCATCGCTGCTCTCGTTGGCGGCGCTGTGGCCTCGCTCAGCGCCGTCCTGGGCGCGTGGTTGTTCGCGATGCCAGCAGAGATCGTTTTGTCACTAGCGCCGAAGTCGGTCACCGCGCCGGTGGCAATGGGCATCGCGGAACGCATCGGCGGAGTCCCCGCACTCTCAGCGGTGTTTGCCGTTCTCACCGGCATGGTCGGCGCACTGTCGGCCAAATATCTCTTCAATCTGCTACGGATCGACTCTTGGCCGGTTCGCGGCTTTGCACTCGGGACAACCTCGCACGGTATTGGCGCAGCTCGTGCCATGCAGGTTGACGCGGATGCGGGAGCCTACGCAGGCATAGCGCTGGGACTTCAAGTCCTTCTGACGTCCATATTGATGCCGCTAGCTCTGCAGTTACTGCCCTAGCCAGAACCGTCGGGCCGTCGGTGCTCAGACGGTAATAGGGGTAGCAGATCCAAGACAAGGTCGAGGGCCAGCCTTGGTGCGCTTGGTGTGCGGACCGCTCGCATGATCTGAGCAACCGACGAGCGCGGGAACGTCGGCAGTACCTTGAAAGCCGCCCCTGAACGCAACCGGTCATCGGCGCGTGAGTGGCCGCAGTTCGGCAGAAGGGCGCTGTACAGGGTGCGGCCATCACGGACAGCAACCGCTGCATAGCGGCTGGGTCATGACCCGATGCTGATCTTCGTGCTGCGTCAGATAACCGCGGTCGAGTTGGTTTCTGGTCGACCAGTTGTCGACATGGTTCGCATCAGCTCGCGCAGCGAGACGACCGCAGCAATTTGTTCTCCCGAACGCCAAATCAGCGGCGTCAACACGTCGCTCAACACCTTAGGCAGTGAGTGGACCGCTACCAGGGCGCATTGGACTGTCGCCAGGACGGACTGCGGCACGATGGCGACCCCTGTCCCCGACGCGACGCAGGCGACGATGGCATGGTAGGAGGCGAGCTCGAGAACGCGGACTGAGGCCAAGTCCTTGTCCCCAATCCAGCGCTCGAGCACCCTCCGATACGCGCATCCGCGCGGAAAGGCGATCACAGAGTCATCGGCGACGTCCGCGGCCTTCTTTACTGGCGCGTGGGTGAGGGAAGTGATCAACACTAGCCTCTCCTTGAACACGGCCGAGTGGGCGAGCTCCGGCCGACTCGGCGCCACCGCCACGAAGGCCGCGTCCAGTCTCCGGTCAGCCACGGCGGCGACGAGGGCGTCGTTCGTGCCCGTCGTGAGCTCAATCCGGACGTCCGGAAAGCGCTCGTGGAACGCGCAGAAGACGGCCGGCAAGCGGCTGGCCGTCGTGCTCTCCAGCGCACCAAGTTTCAGAACGCCCCTTGGCGGGCCATCGGCAACGGCGTTCTTGGCCTCTTCCGCAAGGCCGAGGAGCCTGTTGGCGTAGGCCAGCAGCACCTCGCCACTCGAAGATAGATGAAGGCGTTGCTTGCTGCGCAGGAAAAGCTGCGTTCCAACGGAAGCCTCGAGCTGCTGGATACGGCTGGTCACACTGGACTGGACGCGATGAAGCTTGCGCGCCGCGCGCACGATGCCGCCTTCCTCCGCAACGGTTTTGAAGATCGCTAGGTCGGCTAGGTCCATTCAAATCTCGCAGATCGGCAGAAGGGTCAAGTTCGTCGTCAGCACCAATCTCGAACTCAGAATAACTCATTCTCGATTATTCGCTATCCAAGAAGGGAAGAGGTCTTTAGGCTCCGCTCATGAATGAGGGTCGCCATGTCTCCGTGAAGGTTGCCGCCGTCGTCGGACTTGCCAGCCTCGCCGCGGCGATGGGCATCGGCCGCTTTGCGTTCACGCCGATCTTTCCGCTGATGCAGGAGAAGCTCGGCCTCACGCTTGCTGAAGGAGCTTGGCTCGCGACGGCGAACTACGTCGGTTATCTGCTTGGTGCTTGCGCTAGTTTCCTTCTGACACCGAGGGCCGGCGTCTCCGCAAGGGGGGGCCTCGTCGCGGTCGCTCTCTCGACACTCGCGATGGCAGTCACCAGTGCTCCATGGCTCTGGTTCCTCCTTCGCTTTGTCGCGGGCGTTGCCAGCGCGTTCGTTCTCATCGGCGCGTCGGCGTGGGCGCTGGCGCACCTCTCGTCCCATCGACGGAGCGATATGGCAGGCTGGGTGTTTGCCGGCGTGGGGACCGGAATCTGCCTCGCGGGCTTGGTTGCACTTGCCCTGGGGACTGCTCGTGGCGCACCCGCGCAAGGCTGGGCTGCGCTGGGTGTCATCGCCTCGATCGTTGCCGTTGGCACTTGGCGAAGCCTGTCTCTGGCCACACCAGCGTCGCAGGCTCACGAGTCAGCGGCGGCAGGTCCGCTCGGTCGCTCGGCCTGGCTCCTGGTTGCAAGCTACGGCGCGTTCGGCTTCGGCTACATCATCCCCGCTACGTTCA
>Ga0190274_10002704_pt1 | contig 10474 bp, 9 predicted proteins | sample Popmic531T_FD_133002 | JGI IMG/M metagenome (GOLD analysis project Ga0190274, IMG submission 133002) | Populus adjacent soil microbial communities from riparian zone of Yellowstone River, Montana, USA - 531 T | ecosystem: Environmental > Terrestrial > Soil > Riparian zone | place: USA: Montana...
CTTGGTGAGGAGGTCCGCCTCGTGCGCGTCGGCGAGCTCGGGTGCGACGACCTCCAGCAACCTGCGGCCCAGGATCCGCAACGTGCTCGCGTCGTAGTGGGCAGCCTCGCCGACCAGGTGCCGTTCCGCCTTGATCACCAGGTCCGGGTCCAGGTCCTCGGGCAGCTCCTTGACCGCGCCGATGATGACCCGCGCCTGCTCCAGGCACAGGTCACCGGCCGCGAGGGCCCCTCGGACCAGGTCATGAGTACCCAGGTCGTAGCCCAGCCGGACCGTGCCGGCCGCGCCCCGGCGGGTCACCTTGGTCTGGTGCGCCAGCCAGGTCGCCGTCGACGTGGCACCGACCTCGTGGCCGACCCGCAGTTCGTCGGCGTGCGCGGCGACCCGCGCGGTCAGCTCGGCAACCTGCGCCGCCAACCGGGTCAGCTCCACCAACGTCGACGCCGCCTCCGCGGCCGTCATCGACCACACCGACGCATCCACCACACCATCCGCGACGGCGCGCAGCTGCGCGGTCGCCGAAGCCACCTGGTGGCGGGGTGTAGTCATCGCGGTCATGCACCCCAGCCAACCCAACCCGACCAGAGCCCGCACCCAGGTCACACCGACCGGTGGAGAACCCTGTCCCAACCTGCGTTGTGGACGACATGTGGGCCGGCAAAGGGGGGTGATTTCGAGGCTCAGGCCTGGCGGCCTTCACACCTCAACCACCGGCACCGCGCTGCGCGCCTCACCTCAACCACCGGAGACTCACGCCAAGCGCTGCAACCCGAACTGGCTCCGGTGGAACACCAACGGCAACGAGTGGTCGACGTGCTGCACGGCGTGCAGCTCCAGCAGCACGATCGTGTGGTCGCCGGCCTCGAGCTCGCGGTAGATCGTCGTGTCGAACGTCGCCAGCCCCTCGTCCAGGGTGACGGCACCCGCCGAAGTGACGGAGACCGCGACGTCCGCGAAACGCCGGTCGACCGGGCCGGCGAGCTGCCGGGCGACGGCGCCGTGGTGGTCGGCGAGGACGGTGACGCCGAGATGCGAGGCCTGCCGGAGGTCCGGCCAGGTCTTCGAGGTGTTGGCGATGGAGAAGGAGACCAGCGGCGGGTCGAGGCTCACCGACGTGAACGAGCTCGCCGCGAGCCCGACGTACGCGCCGGCGACCTCGGCGGCGACCGCGACGACACCGCTCGGGAAGATCCCGAACGCCTGTCGCAGCTGTGCCGGGTCCAGGTCCTGGTTGGTCGGGAACGTCGTCACCAGGCACTCGATTCGACAGCGATCACCGGCACCAGCTCCTGGCGCAGGGCCTCGAGGAACGTGACGATCTCGGCTGCGACCGACCGGTGCTGCTGGTCGTTGAGTACGTCGTGGTGGGCTCCGCGGACGACCGACAGGCGAGCCCGCGCGAGCGACGAGGCGGTGCGGGCCAGGGCAGGGCGGTCCGCGAGCGGGTCCGCGTCGCCGACGAGGATCAGCTGCGGCAGGTCGAGCGTGCTGGCGTACGCCGCGTCGAGGAGCGCGTCCGGCAGCGGGGTGTCGAGAGTCCCCCGCGAGGCGTGCTCGGCGAGCACGCCCCGGTGCACGACACAGGTCGTACGCACGTCCAGCTCGTCCTCCCACCCGGCGCCGGCCGTGGCGGCCGCGTGCCCCGGCAGGCCGGCGAGCACGACCGCGTCGGGCCACCACGACGACAGCCGGTCACCCCGCGCCAGCAGGGCGGCGAGCGTGGCGGCGCCCGAGTCCGCGGCGACGATCACCAGCGGCCGGGTCAGGCCCTCCTCCGAGGCGGCACCGTCGACGGCGCCCTCGAGAGAGGCTGCCAACACGGCCAGCGACGAGGGCAGGTCGGCGGGGTCGACCGACGGCGGGTCCACGACCCGCACCCGGTAGGCATCGGCCGCGAGACGCGAGCCGAGACGTCGGTACGCCGCACGCGTCTCTCCCCGGCCCGGCACCACGACCACGGTGCCGCGGGTGCGCAGCCCCAGAGGCGGGTGGTAGTCGGTGTCCGTCTGCTCGATGCGTTCGGTGGTCTGGGTCATCGCTCTCACACTCCTGCGAGCTGACGCTCGGTCGCGGGCTGCCAGCCCAGGGCGGGTGCCACCTCGGTCGCGATGAGCTCCAGGGCCCGGATCGCGGTGTCGTGGTCGAGGACGGCGGGGTTGAACTGGGTGATCAGGTCGGTCGCCACCGGGAGCACCTGCTCGCGGCGCAGCGCCTCGACGATCTCCTCCGGGTGGCCGTAGAACGCGTGGAAGCGGCGCAGCGCCTCGTCGACGTCGATGACCCCGGTGTAGCCACGGGTGGCCGCCATCCGGGTCGCGGCCGCGCTGACGTCGGCCGCGATGTGCGACAGCGCCGTACGACGGTCCGCGGCCGGGAACACGAAACGGGACAGCCCCACCCGGGGCGGCCGCGGGTGCTGCCAGGCCCCGAGGAACGCATCGGCCCACGGCCGCTGCACCTCGTCGGTGGGCGCGTCGAAACCGTAGGCGGCGCGGTTGAGCAGCAGGTTGGAGCCCTCGCGGGCGGCGTACTCACCGCCGGGGCCGCTGAAGACGCCCTGCCAGATCCGGTCGCCGAACCCGCTCGGAGTCGGCTGGATCCGGAAGCCCGACGTGCCGACCTCGTCACCCGCGAGGGCCTGCCGGAGCACGGTCAGGTTCTCGCTGGTCAGCTCCCGCTTGCGCTCGAGGTCGCGCCCGAAGGCGGCGTACTCCAGCTCGCTGTAGCCGCTGCCGACCCCGATCTCGACCCGGCCACCGCTGAGGGTGTCGACCACCGCGACGTCCTCGGCCAGGCGGACCGGGTCCTCCAGCGGCAGGATCGTGATCGCGGTGCCGAGCCGGATCCGGGTGGTGCGTGCCGCCGCGTGAGCGAGGAACGTCCACGGGGACGACAGCCCTCCGCCGCCGTCCGGCACGTGGTGCTGGGCGACCCAGCCGACATCGAAGCCGAGCTCCTCGGCGACGACGAAGAGCTCCTGGGCGTTGCGGTACGTCGCGGTGAGGTCGCTGCCGCGGCCCTGCACGTGGGTCAGGAAGCCGAGCCGGAACCTCGGCCGATCGGAGTTGTGGAGCTCCGTGCTGTCGATGCTCATCACATCCTCCTCAGGCGCCCACGGCGCCGACGTACTCGCGCTCCTGGGTGTAGCGGTTGACGGGGATCGGCAGGCCGAGGTTGCCGCGCAGCGTGTCCGCCTCGTACTCGGTGCGGTAGAGACCGCGCTGCTGCAGGATCGGCACCACCGAGTCGACGAAGTACGCCAGCTCCTCGTTGGTGCGGAACGCCAGGTTGATGCCGTCGAAGGTGCCGGCGCCGAACCAGGTCTCGATGCGGTCGGCGACGGTGGTGGGCGAGCCGACGAACGGCGACTGCCGGAACTCCGCGGCCGACTCGGCGACCTGCCGAAGGGTCAGGTTGTCGCGCCGGGCCCGCTCGATGATCTTGGTCGCGGCGGTCCGGCCGCCACGCTCGGCCAGGTAGGCGACGTCCGGGAACGGCGCGTCCAGGTCGTGCTGGCTGAAGTCGTAGGCACCGAAGGAGCGGCCGAGCAGCGCGAGGTGGCGGCTGAGGTCGTTGTCCTCGGCGGCGATCTCACGTTCGCGCCGCTGCGCCGCCTCGTCCGTCGGCGCGACGACCGGACCTCCGTGGATGAAGATCTTGATGTGGTCGGGGTTGCGGCCGTACGACGCCGTGCGCCGCTTGATGTCGGCGTAGTACTCCTGCGCCGACTCCAGCGTCCCGCCAGGCGCGTAGATGCCCTCCGCCACCTGGGCCGCGAGGTCGCGACCCTCCTCCGAGACACCGGCCTGGAAGATGACCGGCTGGCCCTGGGCCGAGCGGGAGATGTTCAGCGGGCCGGCGACCTTGAAGTGCTCGCCGACGTGGTCGAGCGCGTGCAGCTTGGCCGGGTCGAGGAAGGCGTTGGCCGCCACGTCGGCCGGGAACGCGTCGTCCTCGTAGGAGTCCCACAGGCCGCGCGCGACCTGGACGAACTCCAGGGCCCGGCCGTAGCGAGTCGTGTAGTCGGCGTGCTCGTCGAGCCCGTAGTTGCGCGACGTGCCGGTGTCGAAGCTGGTGACGACGTTCCAGCCGGCTCGGCCGCCGCTGATCAGGTCGAGCGAGGCGAACCGCCGGGCCAGGTTGAAGGGCGAGTTGTACGTCGAGCTCGCGGTGCCGACCAGGCCGATGTGCTTGGTGTGCGTGGCGACGGCCGACAGGAGGGTCAGCGGCTCCAGCCGGTTGAGGTAGTGCGCCGGGTACGTCGCGTTGATGAACTGGCTGTCGACGATGAAGAGCGCGTCGAACAGCGCGTGCTCCGCCGCCTGCGCCTGCTGGATGTAGTAGTGGATGTCGATGCTCGCGTCCTTGGCGACGCGGGGGTCCTTCCACAGGCCGTGCTGGCCGGGACCTCCGACGCCGTACGGGTGGAGGGCGAGGTGGAGCTTGCGGGACATGCTGGTGCCTCTCTGCTGGAAGGGTGGGTCACGCGCTGAGCAGCGCCCGGAGCTCCTCGCGCTCGGCCCGGGTGGCCGAGGCGGCGCGGAGGGTGGGAGCGGAGCTGACCAGCAGGCGCGTGTAGGGGTGCTGCGGGTCGTTGATGACGGCGTCGGCCGCGCCGACCTCGACCAGCTCGCCCTGGTAGAGCACGGCGATCCGGTCGGCGATCCCGGCGACCGAGCCGAGGTCGTGGGAGATGAAGACCAGGGCGACACCGGAGCCACGGAGCTCCTTGAGGATCTCGAGCACCTGCACCCGGTTGGCCGAGTCCAGGGCGCTCACTGGCTCGTCGAGGACGATCAGCCGCGGCTCGGTCACCAGGGCGCGGGCGACCGCGACCCGTTGCCGCTGGCCGCCGGAGATCTCACCGGGCACCTTGGGCAGCAGGTCGGCGGAGAGGTGCACCCGGTCCAGGAAGGTCCGCGCTCGTGCACTCGCCTCACGACGGGACACTCCCTGGATCAGCAGGGGCTCGACGAGGGAGTCCTCGATCGTCAGGTCGGGGTCGAGGCTGCGCAGCGGGTCCTGGAAGACGTACTGCACGACGCCGCGCCGGCGCAGCCGCCGCCACTGCCGCTGGCGGTAGCCGCTCACGTCCTCGCCGTCGATGACGATCCGGCCGGCCGAGGTCGGGACGAGACCCAGTACGGCGCGGGCCAGGGTCGACTTGCCCGACCCGGTCTCGCCGATCAGCCCCACGGTCTCCCCTGCCGAGACGTCGAGGGACACGCCCTGGAGAGCCTGGCGGCGCTTGCGGCGCAGCCCGTAGTGGACCTCGAGCTCGCGGATCTGCAGCACCGGTGCGGTCATGAGGCTTTCTCCCGTCGTACGAACTTCTGCAGGCCGTACTGCTCGTGCTCGTCGATGAGCAGCCGCGTGTACTCGTGCTCGGGGCGGTAGAGCACCTGCGACGTCGGGCCGTGCTCGACGACCTCGCCCTCGCGCATGACCAGGACCTCGTCGCAGAGCTGGGCGACGACCGCCAGGTCGTGCGACACCACGACCAGCGCCAGGCCCGCGCTGTCGCGGAGATCGGCGAGCAGGTCGAGGATCTCGGCCTGCACGGTGACGTCGAGCGCCGTCGTCGCCTCGTCCGCGATCAGGATCTGCGGGTCGGCCGCGCACGCGGCAGCGATCAGGATCCGCTGCAGCATGCCGCCGGACAGCTCGTGCGGGTACTGGCTGTAGACCAGCTCCGGGTGCCGCAGGTGCACCGCCTGCAGGAGCTCGATCGCGCGGTGCCGGGCCTCGCGCCGCTTCAGCCCCTTCTTGACCCGGAGCACCTCGGCGACCTGCGGGCCGACCTGGATCGAGGGGTTCAGGTACGACGCCGGGTCCTGGAAGACCGCGCTGATCGTGCTGCCCCGCAGCGCGGTCCACTCCCGCGTGCTCAGCGTCGCGATGTCGGTGCCCGCGATCTCGATGCTGCCGGACGTGATCGCCAGGTTGCTGGGGAGGATGCCGAGGGCCGCGCGGCAGCTGAGCGTCTTGCCGCTGCCGGACTCGCCCACGATCCCGACGACCTTGCCCGGCCTCAGCTCGAGGCTGATGCCGTGCACGATCTCGGCGCCGGTGTTGGGGTTGCCGATCCGGACGTCGCGCAGGGCGAGCACCGGCTCGGTGGCCGGCGTGGGCCGCATCACGACCGGCTTCTCGGACAAGAGGGTCATCGGGCACCTCCGAGAGGGAGTGGAGTGGACGGGTCGTTGGACGCCGTACGGGCGTCACGGCGGTTGTCGACGAACGCCCGGCCGGCCTCGCCGGAGACGTCCCGGATGGCGTCGGCGAGCAGGTTGCTGGCCCAGACGGTCACCATGATCAGCAGGGCCGGCGCCAGCGGCGCCCACGGCTGGTAGTCGAGGTAGCCGAGGTCGGAGGCGAGCAGGCCGCCCCACGTCGGGGCCGGCGGCTGCACGCCGATCCCGAGGAAGGTCAGGCTGGAGACGATGATGAAGCCGACGCCGATCGTCTGCGCGAGCGCGATCGCGATCGGTGGCAGCACCTTCGCCCAGACGTGCCGGCGCACCACCCAGCCGACCGAGGCACCGGAGATGATCGCGGCCTCGACGTACTGCGAACGCGCGACCGTCAGCGTCGCCGCCCTCGACACCCGGTAGAACAAGGGCGAGACGAGTACGCCGGTCACCAGCATCGCCTGGGTCAGGCCGTTGCCGAGCAGGGCGGTGACGGCCACGGCGAAGAGCAGGAACGGCAGTGCGACGAGGGTGTCGGCGAGCCGCAGCGTGCCCCACTCGAAGACCCGTCCGAGGTAGACGGACAGGATGCCCGGGACGGCGCCGACGCCCAGCGCCACCAGGGCGACCTCTAGCGAGGCCAGCACGCTGATCCGCGAGCCGGCGAGCAGCCTGCTGAACGTGTCGCGACCGAGGTAGTCGGTCCCGAGCCAGTGCGCGCCGGAGACGCCGGCCAGGGTGTTGTCACTGGTGGCCAGCGGGTCCTGGGGTGCGAGCACCGGCCCGAGCGCGGCGAGCAGCGCGATGAGGATCAGGAGCCCGACGGCGATGCGCCCGGAGGGCAGCGAGAGCACGCGGCGTACCACCTCACACCCCCCGCTGCGAGGCCGGCGTGACGCGCGCGAGGACGAGGTTCACGACCAGGTTGAAGCCGACGACCATCAGGATGGACACGACGAGCACTCCTTGCACTGCTGGGACGTCCCCGGCCTGCGCCGAGTCGTTGGCGAAGCGGCCGAAGCCCTGCAGGCCGAAGATCCACTCGGTGACGACCGAGGCTCCGACGAGAGCCGGGAACTTCAGGCCGAGCGTCGCGAGGGCCGGACCCATGGCGTTGCGCAGCACGTGGACGAAGAAGATCCGGCGTCCACCGAGCCCGCGTACGAGGGCGCCGGACACGTAGTTCTCGCGGTACGCCGCGATCAACCCGCTGCGCAGCTGGCGGGCGACGTCCGCGACGACGTCGAAGCTCAACGCGATCGCCGGCAGCAGGATGTGCGTCAGCCAGGGCGAGAAGCCCTCCGCCAGCGGGACGTAGCCCGCGGACGGGAACCAGCCGAGCCCGACCGCGAAGATCGTCACCAGCACGATGCCGACCACGAACGCCGGCATCACCGAGACGATGGTGACGAACCCGGTGATGGCCCGGTCGATCCACGTCGTACGCCGTAGGGCGGCGACCGTGCCGAGCACGAACCCGGCCACGATCCCGATGCCCATGGCCAGGAAGGCGATCGACACGCTCACCCCGAGGCCCAGCCCGATCAGGGTCGAGACCTCGGCGCCGTTGACCCAGCTCGTGCCGAGGTCGCCGTGCAACAGGCCGGTGAACCAGTCCCAGTACTGCTGGAGGAACGGCTGGTCCAGCCCCCACTGGCTCTCGACGCGGGCGACCGCCTCCGGCGTCGCCTCCTCACCGAGCTGGATGTGCGCCGGGCTGAGCCCGCTGAGCGAGCGCAGCGCGAACGTCACGAAGGTCGCGAGCAGGAAGACCGGCACCACGATCGCGACGGACTTGGCCACCGTGACCAGGGTGCGTACGGCCCCATGCCGCAGCCTGGCCACGGTGACCGCGCTGTCCACCGCCATCAGTCGTCTCCGATGGTCACACCGGTCCAGTCCACGTGGCCGGGGTTGGCGGGCAGGTCCGAGATGGAGGGGTCCTTCGTGAAGAGGTTCGGCGAGGAGTAGGTGAAGACCAGTGCCTTGCTCTCCAGGCCCGCCCGGGTCGCCGCCTGCAGCACGTCGGCGTAGTCGTCGGCGTCGAGCGGGGTCTGGCGGACCTTGGCGACGGCTGCCTCGAAGCCGGCGGGCTCGTACGGCGTGCTCAGGTTCAGCGGACCGTCAGGCCCGAAGTGCGCCGTCAGCGTCTGCACCGCGGAGTCGCGACCGGTGGTGCCGTAGAGCGAGAGCGTCAGGTCCTTGGCGAAGAACGGCGTCGCCCAGTTCTTGTCGACCTTGATCTCGACGTCGATCCCGACCGCACCGAGCTGGGACTGGACGATCTCGGCCTCCGGCGTGGCCGCCGGGATGACCAGGTCGAGCTTGATCTCACCGTCCTTGTAGCCGGCCTCGGTCAGCAGCTTCTTCGCCTTCTCCGGGTCGTAGGGGTAGGCGTCCTCGGACTGCGGGTCGTAGGCGACGTACTCCTTCGGGAAGGGCTGGTCGGTGACCTCGCCGTACCCGAAGGTCAGCTTGTCGACGAACTCCTGCCGGTCGACGGCGTACCGGACGGCGTCGACGACCTTGTCGTTGTCGAAGGGCGCCTTGTTGACGTTGAGGCTGATGTTCGAGGCGTTGAAGCCCGGCTGCACGAACACGTCGAGACCGGCCTTCTTGGCGGCCTCCGCCTGGCTCGGGTCGAGGTCGGCGAAGTTGTAGACGCCGGTCTTGAGGCCGTTGACGACCGTGGACGCGTCGGGCGCCGAGGTCAGCTCCACCTTGTCGATGTGGATGTTGTCGGCGTCCCAGTAGTCGGGGTTCTTCTCGAGCACCGCCTTGGTGCCGGGCACCAGCTGCTTGACCACGAACGGGCCGGCGCCGATCGGCGCCTGGTCCAGCTTCTCGGGGTCCGCGGCGGCCTTCGGGCTGGCGACCTGGAGCACGCGCTCCCCCAGCAGCTGCGGGATCTGGTAGTCGACCTGGCTGAGATGCAGCACGACGTCGAGTCCGTCGGCGTCCACGGTCTTGATCGAGGTCAGGTCGCCGAAGAGCGCCGAGTTCTCCTGCTTCTGGGCCCGCTCGATGGCGTCCTTGATCGCGGTGGCGTCGACCGGCGTGCCGTCGCTGAACTTCAGGCCGTCGCGGAGGTGGAAGGTGACCTCGTCGCCCTTGTCGTTGTAGTCCCAGCTCTCGGCCAGGTCGGGGACGGCCTTGCCGTCCTCGTCGGTGCGGGTCAGCGACGCATAGACGAGGGCGAGCTGGCGGAACTGGGCGCCGCTGCCCGAGACCACCGGGTCCCAGTGGGCCGGGAAGTAGGAGGACGCCCACTTCAGGGTGGCGTCCCCGCCACCGCCGCCGGCGGCGGTGCTGTCACCGCCGCAGGCGGCGAGGGTGGTCGAGAGGGTGAGGGCGAGCGTGGCGCCGAGGGCGGCGGCTCGAAGACGACGGGTGCTGGTGCGCAGGGACATGGCGATGCTTTCTGTGGGCCGAGAGAGTTGCCAAGGAGGCGGTGGAGGTCAGGAGACGAGCGCCGGCTCGGCGTACGACGCCTCGCGGGCGGCGGTGTGCCGGTTCTCGGGCTCGGGGAGGCCGAGGTTGCCGCGCAGGGTGGTCGACTCGTAGTCGGTGCGCACGACCCCGCGCTCGCGCAGGATCGGCAGCACCCGGTCGGTGAAGAGCGCGAACTCGCTCGGCACGTTGACCGAGATGTTGATGCCGTCGAACGCGCCGGCCTCGAACCAGGCCTGGATGGCGTCCGCGACCGTCTCCGGAGAGCCCACGAACGGCGAGCTCCAGGACTGGCTGAACCGCTCGACCACCTGGCGGAGCGTGAGGTCCTCGTCGCGGGCCAGCTTGCTGATCGCGTTGGCCTGCGTGCGGAAGCTGCGCTCGCCGGCGTCGCGTACGTCGGGGAACGGCGCGTCGAGGTCGTAGACCGAGAAGTCGTGCCAGCCGAACGGCCGGCCCAGCTCCTTGAGGGCACGGTCGAAGCTCTTGCTGCCGAGGATGGCGTCCTGCTTGGCGCGCGCGTCCTCGTCGGTCTCGCCGATGATCGGGAAGATGCCCGGCATGATCAGCACGTGCTCGGGGTTGCGGCCCTTGGCCGCGGCCCGGTCGCGCAGCTCGGTGCGGAACGCCTGTGCCTGCTCCAGGGTCGCGGAGTGCGTGAAGATCGCGTCGGCGATCTCGGCGCCCAGGTCGCGGCCCTCCTCGGAGTCGCCGGCCTGGAAGATCACCGGGTGCCCCTGCGGGGACCGCTCGAGGTTGAGCGGCCCGACGACCGAGAAGTACTCGCCGCGGTGGTCGAGCGCGTGCAGCTTCGTCGGGTCGAGGAAGACGTC
>Ga0190274_10002705_pt1 | contig 10470 bp, 11 predicted proteins | sample Popmic531T_FD_133002 | JGI IMG/M metagenome (GOLD analysis project Ga0190274, IMG submission 133002) | Populus adjacent soil microbial communities from riparian zone of Yellowstone River, Montana, USA - 531 T | ecosystem: Environmental > Terrestrial > Soil > Riparian zone | place: USA: Montana...
CGCAGTTCGGCTCCTGGGACGGACGCTTCTTCCGCATGGTGCTGGTCGGCGGCTTCATTCGCGCCATCTGGCGGCCGGAGGACGGCGATGTCGTCGTGAAGCCGCTGCGCCGCTTGTCGAAGAAGGATGCGTCCGCCGTGGAAGCCGAGGGCCGGCGGCTTGCCGCATTCCTCGGCGCCGAGGACGTGCGCATACTCCCGACGTGAACGGCCGACTCTTCGTCGGGGCGTCTGGCTTCTCCTACCCGTCCTGGAAGGGCGGCTTCTACCCGGCGGACGCGAAGCCGGACACGTTCCTCCGCCACTACGCCGAGCGGGTCGACGCCGTCGAGCTCAACAACACGTTCTACCGCGTGCCCGAGGAGGACCAGTTCGACCGCTGGGCCGCGCAGGTTCCTGAGGGCTTCCGCTTCGCCGTGACGATGAGCCGGCGGCTGACGTCGTTCGGGCGCGTCGAGGGCGTCGACGCCTTCTGCCGCATGGCGCTGCGGCTCGGCGAGCACCTCGGCCCGCTGCGCGTGAAGGTGCCGCAGGCCCGCGACGACGGCTTCCTGCGGCTTTTCCTCGACTCGCTCGAGCCCGGCGTGGCGGTCGCCATGGACTTCCGCCACGACTCCTGGGACATCCCCGACGTGACCGCGCTCCTCGACGAGCGCGGCGTGGCCCGCGTGGACGCGCTCGAGGGAGCGGCCACGTTCCGCTACTTGCGCTTCCGCGAGCCGCCGTACGACGAGGCCGCGCTCGCAGGGCTCGGCGAGACGATCCGGCCGCTTCTGGCGGCGGGGGCCGACGTCTACGGCTTCTTCCGCCACGAGGACGAGCCGACCGCGCCGCTCTACGCCGAGCGCCTCCGCGAGCTGGTCGGGGAGTAGGCTTGCGGCGATGAGCGGCCGGCCCGAGGTGATCGTGGACGTCGTCTTCGAGAACGGGCTCCTCTACCTGACGGTCGCGAACATCGGCGACCGGCCGGCGCTCGACGTGAAGACGACCTTCAACCGCAAGCTCGTCGGCCTCGGCGGGACGAAGGACGTCGCGGCGCTGCCGCTCTTCGCCAACATCCCCTTCCTCGCGCCGGGTAAGGAGATCAGGACGCTCCTCGACTCGACCGCGTCCTGGTTCAGCCGACGCGGCGCCAAGACCGTCGTCGCCCGCGTCAGCTACCGCGACGCGGAGAAGAAGGAGTACAAGGGCGCCATGACCCACGACCTGGAGATCTACCGTGAGATCGCCTACGTGAGAGGAGACTGACCGTGCCCGCAAGACGCGATCCCTTCAAGAACTACTCGTTCCTCGTCGAGATCGACGGGATCGCGTCGTCGGCCTTCAAGAGCGTCAGCGGCCTCGCCGCCGAAGCCGAGGTGATCGAGTACCGCGAGGGCTCGGACCCCGTTTCCTCCTCACGGAAGCTCCCCGGTCGCGTGCGCTATCCCAACGTGCGGCTGAGCCGCGGTCTCACGACTTCACGGGACCTCTGGGACTGGTGGCAGACGGTCGTAGACGGCACCGTCGAGCGTCGAAACGTCGCCATCACGCTTCTCGACGACTCGCGAACGCCGGTGCTGCGGTGGCTCCTGCGCGAGGCCTGGGTTGCGAAATTCGAGGGGCCCGAGTTCGACGCGAGCAAGAACGAGGTCGCGATCGAGACGATCGAGCTCGCCCACGAGCGGCTCGAGCTCGACACCTAGCGCACGGAAGACGATCCGCGGCCACGGCGTCGTGAAGGCATGGCCGAACACCCACTCACCAAGCTCGCACGCGAACGCGCCCGGCTAGACCGGGTGCTCGAGGCCGAGCGACGGAGCAAGATGCGGCGCGGCGCCACGCGCCTCGTCGTCGTCGGGCAGCGCTCCTAGCGCACCCGCTCGACCGGATAGCCCTCGGCGTTCAGGCGGGCGAAGAGCTCGTCGCAGTGCTCCTCGTCGCGCATGGCGAGGGTGAGCTCGATCTCCGTGCCCGTGACCGGGAGGTCCATGCCCTCGCGGTGGTGGTCGACGCCGAGGACGTTCGCGCGGCCCTCCGCGACGAGGGCGAGGAGGTCGGCGAGGTTCCCCGGCCGGTCGTCGACCCGTGTGCGGACGACGAGGTAGCGCCCGGCGCGGGTGAGGCCGTGCCGCAGGACCTCGATGAGCATGCTCGCGTCGATGTTCCCGCCCGAGAGGAGCGCACAGACCGGGCCGTCTCCCTCGACCTTCCCGGCGAGGAGCGCCGCCACCGAGGCCGCTCCGGCGCCCTCGACCGTCAGCTTGCAGCGCTCGCTGACGAGGAGGATCGCGCCCGCGATCTCCGCGTCGGTCACGGTGACCACGGCTTCGAGCTTGCCCTCGAGGAGGCCCTTCGTCAGCACCCCGGGCTGCTTGACGTAGATGCCGTCGGCGATCGTGCTTCCGGTCGGCTCCTGGCCCGCGAACGGCGCGCAGACCACCGGCTGGACACCCACGATCTTCAGCTCCGGCCGCAGCTCGACGAGCGCGAGCGCGATGCCCGAGGCGAGGCCGCCGCCCCCGATCGGGACGACCAGGGTCTCGACCGCCGGGTCGAGCTGCTCGGCGAGCTCGAGGCCCAGCGTCCCCTGGCCGGCGATGACGAGCGGATCCTCGAAGGCGTGAACGAAGGTCTCCCCCGCCTCGACCCGCTCCTGGGCCGCCGCGCCGGCGTCGTCGAAGTTGCGCCCGGCGAGGACGACGTCGGCGCCGTAGCTCTTCGTCGCCTCGATCTTCGCCGTGGGGGCGTCCTCGGGCATGAAGACGGTGGCCCGGACGCCGTTCTCGCGCGCCGCCCAGGCGACCGCCTGGCCGTGGTTGCCGGCGCTCGCGGTCACGACGCCCGCGGCCCGTTCGGCGTCCGTCAGGTTCGAGATCCGGTTGTAGGCGCCGCGGATCTTGAAGGAGCCGGTGCGCTGGAGGTTCTCCGCCTTCAGCCAGACGGTGCGCCCGGCGAGGCGGCCGAGCGTCTCCGAGGAGAGCATCGGCGTCTCGCGCGCGACGCCTTCGAGGCGCCTCCGCGCCTCCTGCATGTCAGCGAGCGTCGGACCCGTCATCCCGCACCTTGAATACCCGTTCCATGATCTCGCGCACCGCGGTGAGCGGGTCGAGCTCGCGGCGCTGCACCTCGCCGAGGAGGCGGCGGAGCTCCTCGTCCTCTACGACGGCCTCCTGGAGGCGCGTCTTCGCCCGCGCGCTCGCGACGGCGAAGACCTCACCGGCGAGGTTCCGGGCGCGGCGCTCGGCCAGCGTGCCGCTCTCCTCCAGGTGGGCGCGGTGCTCCTCGATCTTCTCCCAGAGCTCGTCGACGCCCTCGCCCTGCACGGCCTCCGTGAGCACGATCGGCGGCTTCCAGTCACGCTCGGTGTCCAGGGCGAGGATCGAGCGCACCTCGTTGACCATCGTCTTCGCGGCCGGATGGTCGCACTTGTTGACGGCGATGACGTCGGGGATCTCCATGATCCCCGCCTTCAGCGCCTGGATCGAGTCGCCCGAGCCGGGCATGAGGACGAGCAGGACCGTGTCGGCGATCGTGATCACCTCGACCTCGCTCTGGCCCGCGCCGACGGTCTCGAGGAACACCAGCTCCTTGCCCGCGGCATCCAGCAGGAGCGCAGCCTGGAGGGTCGCCTCGGCCAGGCCGCCGAGATGGCCCCGCGTTCCCATCGAGCGAATGAAGACCTCGGGGTCGAGGAAGTGGTCGGCGAGGCGGATGCGGTCGCCGAGAAGGGCGCCCTTCGTGAACGGGCTCGACGGGTCGACGGAGATGACGCCGACGCTGCGGCCGTCGCCCCGGACGCGCCTGACGAGCGCGCTGATCAGGCTCGACTTGCCCACGCCGGGCGGCCCGGTGACGCCGATCGCGTACGCATTGCCGGTCTCGGCGTAGAGCTCCTTCACGAGCTCGTAGGCGAGCGGGTCGGAGCTCTCGACGAGCGTGATGGCACGCGCGAGCGCGCGACGGTCTCCGTCGCGAACGCCGTCGGCGAGCGTCTCGAGGGTCCAGCGCGTCGGCACTAGCTGTTCGCCGGCGCGGCCACGCGGCGCATCGCCTCTGCGAAGAGCTCGTTCTCCTCGCGCGAGCCGACCGTGATCCGGATCGCGCCCGGCGCGCCGAACGGCCCCAGCGGGCGGACGATGACGCCTTCGCGAAGCAGCGCGTCGAACACGGGCCTCGCGTCGTCGGCGACCTCTGCATAGACGAAGTTCGCCACCGGGGGCGAGGCGATCGCGAGGCCGAGATCGGCGCAGAGCTCGACCAGGTGCGCCCGGGACTCGCCGGTCACGTGGCGGCGGCGCTCGACCTCGTCCGGGTCGTCCAGGCTGGCTGCGGCCGCGTCCTGCCCCTGCTGTGTGATGTCGAAGGCGTTGCGCACCTTCTTGATCGCGTCGACGACCTCCTTCTGGCCGATCCCGTAGCCGACGCGGAGCCCCGCGAGGCCGTAGATCTTCGAGAACGTGCGCAGGACGAGCACGCGGCGGCCGGCCTTGAAGTGCTCCTCGATCCCGTCCGGATAGTCGGGCTCCCGGAGGTACTCGTAGTACGCTTCGTCGAGCACCGTGAGGACGTGGTCGGGGACGGCGGCGAAGTAGGCGTCGACGTCGTCGCGGCCGATCATCGTCCCCGTCGGGTTGTTCGGGTTGCAGAGGTAGACGATCTTCGTCCGCCCGGTGATCGCGGCCAGCATGCCCTCGACGTCGTAGTGGTGGTCGGTGAGCGGGACCCGGACCGGCGTCGCGCCCATCTTGATCGCGGCCAGCGGGTAGCTCGCGAAGGACGGCCAGCCGAAGACGACCTCGTCGCCGGGGTCGAGCGCCGCGAGCGAGAGGTAGGCGATGATCGCGTCGGCGCCTGCAGCCACGGCCACGTTGGACAGCTCGACGCCGTGCCGCTCGGCGAGGCGCATGACGAGGCGGTACGCGCCCCCGTCCGGATAGCGATTCAGGCCCGGTAGCCCGCGCTCCAGCGCCGCGAGCGCGGCCGGGAAGGGCCCGAACTGCCCCTCGTTGGAGGCCAGCTTGACCACCCGGTCGAGCCCGAGCTCGCGCTGCACCTCCTCGACCGGCTTGCCCGGCTCGTACGGGATGAGATCCGCGATCGCAGGCCTGAACAGGTCGCCGGGCACACGGAAACCTTAACCTGTGGCCCGTGGACGAGATCGGCCTCTTCCCCCTCAACCTGGTGCTCGTTCCGGGCGAGCAGGCACCCCTGCACATCTTCGAGCCTCGCTATCGCGAGCTGATCGGCGAGTGCCTGGACTTCGGCAACGATTTCGGCCTACTGCTCGAGGACGACGAGGGCATGCGCGAGGTGGGGACGCGCTGCAGGGTCGTCGAGGTGATCGACCGCTTCCCCGACGGCCGTCTCAACGTCGTCGTCGAGGCGACCGAGCGCTTCCAGCTCCTCGAGGTCACGGACCGACGCGCGTTCCGCACCGCCGAGGTCGAGACCCTGCCCGACGAGTCGGACACGCCCCTGGAGGACGAGGTGGAGGAGGTGCTTGCCGCCTACGCCCGCGTCGTCGCCGCGGCGGAGGCCGACCTGGAGGACCTCGACCTCGACGCCGACTCGGTCGCGTACCAGATCGCCGCCCGCATCGACTTCGGCACCGAAGTCAAGCAGGGCCTGCTCGAGCTGCGCTCCGAACGGGAGCGGGTCATCAAGCTCGCGCCGATGCTGAACCAGGCCGCCGAGGCGGTCGAGCGCGAGCGCGAGATCAGGACGCGAGCCGCCGGCAACGGCCGCGTCGAGCCGCTCTAGCCGGACTCGTTACGCCGGGCGGCGGACGCCGTGGACCGGGCGGCCGGCGGCTTCCCACGCGTAGTACGAGGCGCTCGGGCCGAAGGACCGCTCGTACGGGACGATGCGCGGGTTGCGGCCCACCTCCTTCGCGCGCTGGGCGTGCCAGAGGAGGTTGGGGTCGTCGCGCTCGACCCAGACGAGGATGAGGTGGACGGCCGTCATGAACTCGGCCACGAACGCGCAGCCGGGCGCCGGGCACGGGAACGGATCGGTGCGGACGCAGAACCAGCCGGCGTGGTCATCGTCGGAGTCGTCGACCCAGAGCTCCTCTTCCTCCAGGAGCTCCTGCTCCTGGAAGAGGAGCTGTCCGCGCCTCGGCTCGGCCGGCTCGGTCATCCGACCTGCTTCGCCATCAGGATCGCGTCCACGAAGCCGCTGCCGCGCCGGTAGTGGCGGCGGCGGTAGCCTTCGCGCTCGTAGCCGAGCTGGTCGTAGAGCGCGATCGCGGCGTGGTTGTAGGGGAAAACGTGCAGCTCGAGCTTGGTGACGCCGACCTCGCGCGCCCAGGCCTCGCCGGCCTCCATGAGTGCGCGGCCGATCCCCTGTCGGCGGCGCTCGTAGGAGACCATGATCCCGAGGTCGGCGATGTGCTCGCTCGCCGGGTGCGGGTCGCGCGCGAGCGAGATACGCCCGACGATGCCGCCCTCGTCCTCGGCGACGAAGACCGCCGCGTGCGGGTGACGTCGCACCGTGCGGAGGTAGCGGCGCTCCTCGGACGGGCTGCGCCACTCGCCGTCCGTGATCAGCCAGCCCTCCTCCTCGGCCCCGACCGCGCGTGCGAGCTCGACGAGCGCGGCGGCATCACCGGGAGCCGCGCGGCGGACGACGACCGTCACGCGACCACCAGGCCGGCCCCGGCGCGGCGCGGGTCGCCGGCGGCCTCCAGCTCGCCGTTGCGCCCCACGACGGCGGCGGCGCCGCCGAAGTAGAGGTTGCGCCCGGCCCAGCGCGTGACGTCGTAGCCCTGCTCCTCCAGGAGATCGGCGGCCGCGGCGTCGGTGCCGCCCTCGAGCTGCAGCGCGTTCTCCTCCAGGTGCACGCGCGGGGCCTCGATGGACTCTCTGGCGCTGAGGCCGTGGTCGACGACGTTGACGACGATCTGGAGGATGGCGGCCCGCAGCCGGATGGAGCCCGCGCTTCCCACGACCAGCCGCGGGCGGCCGCGGTCGAGCACGAACGACGGCGCCATCATGCTCGTCAGGCGCTCGCCGGGACGCGCGGCCCTGCCCGGCGGATTGAGGTCGGACTCGCCGAGCATGTTGTTCAGCTGGATGCCCGTGCCGGGGACGAAGAAGCCCGAGCCGCAGCCGGTCGAGGCCGAGAGCGACGCGGCGTTGCCCTCGCCATCCACGACGCTGATGTGCGTCGTCGAGGGGATCCCGCTCGTCTCGTGGACGGGGACGCGGGCATTCTCGCGCACGGCCTGGGCTGCTTCCGCGACGCGCTCGTTCGCAAGGATGCGCCGCGTCGCGCCGCCGCGGTGGAGGTCGGCGACGAAGCTGCCGCCGCGGATCCGCGCCGTCTCGCGCATCGCCTCGGTGAGCACGGAGATCGCCGCCGTGCTGCCGCGCGCCGGCATCGGCCCGAGCCGGTCGAGAACCCGAAGCGCGAACGCGATCAGGAGGCCGCCCGAGGACGGCGGCGGGTTCGAGACGAACTCCGTGCCGCGGTAGGCCGCTCGGACGGGCCGTCGCTGGATCACCCGGTACTCGGCCAGGTCCGACTCCGTCACGCGGCCGCCGCGCTCGCGCACGGCGCCGGCGACACGGCGCGCCAGCTCGCCGCGGTAGAAGATGTCGGCGCCCTCCACGGCCAGCCACTCGAGCGTGCCGGCAAGCTCGTCCATCACGACGTCCTGCCCTTCCTCCAGCGGGCAGTCGCCGCCGTAGACCCGACGGCCTTCCTCCTCGTGACGGAGGATCGAGTCGAGGATGTCGTGAAGGAACGCCTGAGCGGCGTTCAGCGGGACCCCCTGCCGTGCGATCTCGACCGCCGGGCCGATGAGCTCGGCCCAGGGGAGCCGGCCGAAACGGTGGTGCGCGGCCGCGAGGCCGGCGGGCGCCCCGGGGACGGCGACCGTAGCGGGGCCGATGAGGAAGACCTGCGTCGTGCGCTCGTCGAAGGGGACGTCGACCGCGACCATCTCCGGGCCCCCGCCCGGCGCCTGGTCCGCGCCGGGCACGGCGACGAAGAAGTCCAGCAGCCGGTCGCTCCCGTCACGCGCGGTGTGGACGAGCATGAACCCTCCGCCACCGGGGCCGGTCAGCGGGCTCTCGGCCACCCAGGAGACGAACGCCGATGCGATACAGGCGTCGACCGCGTTTCCTCCCTCGGCGAGGATCCTCGCGCCCGCCTGGGCGGTCAGCGGGTGGCCTGCGGCCACTGCGCCCTTCATGGCCAGAGCGTAGCGCCGACGCTTCGCGGTCTACAGATCGCTGAGGAAGCTCGGAGGCTCGAGCGGATCGGACTCGGTCGCGCGCAGAACGGCGCGATCGGCCGGCTTGCCTATGCCCGTGGCGATCACGGTCACCCAGACCTGGCCGGCCAGCCGCTCGTCGATGGTCGCCCCGAAGATGATGTTCGTTTCCTCCGTGGCGCCCCTGCGGATGACCTCCGCCGCCTCGTTGACCTCGAGCAGCGTCAAATCCTCGCCGCCGGCGATGGAGAGCAGAATGCCCTTCGCGCCGACGAGCTCCGTGTCGATGAGCGGCGAGCGCAGCGCGCGCTCGGCCGCCTCGTGGGCCCGGTTGTCGCCGGTGGCGAAGCCGATCCCCATCAGCGCGGTGCCGGCGTTCGACATGACCGTCCGGACGTCCGCGAAGTCGAGGTTGATGAGCCCCGGCATCGTGATCAGGTCGCAGATTCCCTGGACGCCCTGGCGGAGGACGTCGTCGGCGATGCGGAACGCGTCCAGCATCGAGGTCGAGCGGTCGAGCACCTCGAGCAGGCGGTCGTTCGGGATCATGATGACCGTGTCGCAGACCTCGCGGAGCGCATCCGCGCCGGCCTGGGCCTGCGAGCGGCGACGCGTGCCCTCGAACCGGAAGGGCATCGTCACGATGCCGACCGTGAGCGCACCGACATCCCGCGCGAGCTGGGCGACGACGGGTGCGGCGCCCGAGCCGGTTCCGCCGCCCTCGCCGGCAGTCACGAAGACCATGTCCGAGCCGCGGAGCACGTGCTTGATCTGATCCTCGGCCTCCTCGGCCGCACGGCGGCCGATGTCCGGGTCGGCGCCGGAGCCGAGGCCCTGGGTCAGGTCGCGGCCGATGTGGAGCTTGATCGGCGCCTCGCATTGCTTCAGCTGCTGAATGTCCGTGTTGACCGCGATGAACTCGACCTGCGAGATGCCGGCCTCGATCATGCGGTTGACCGCGTTCAGGCCCGCGCCGCCGACGCCCACGACGCGGATGACCGCGAGGTAGGCAGCGGAGTCGGGCCGCGGCGTGGTGCGCATGCGGGGCGCGGGCTCGACGAGGCGGCGCATGGCCTGCCGGCGCTCGACCTCGGGATCCGCGTAGGGCCGCTCGGGCTCGGCTTCGCGCTCGGGCGGCGAGACCGGGGCGGGAGCGGGCGGTGCGGCCGTTTCCACCTCGACGGGCGACGGGCGCTCGGGCGCCGGAGGCGGCTCGGAGAACGTGACTTCCTCGGACGGAGGCTCGGGCGTGGGCTCGGGCTCCGAGACCGGCTCCGCGTGACGCTCTCCGGACGGAGGCGGCTCGGGCGCGGGGTTCGGAACGGCGGCAGCCGACTCCACGGTCGCCATGTCCTCCGGGCGCGGCTTCTGCTCTCCCGGCTCCTGGCCGGGGTCGCCCTCCTTCTCGGACTGGCGCTGCGCTGCCTCGGTCGCCTTGAAGAGCTCGGCGAGCGGGCCCTCACGCATGCTGGCGCGGCGTCGCGCCATCGAGCACCTCCTTTGCGAGCTCGCGGTAGGCCTGGGCGGCCGATCCGGACGGGTCGTACTTGAGCACGGAGCTGCCCTGCACGGGCGCTTCCGCGTAGCGCACGGTCTTGCGGATCCATGTGTCGAAAACGAGCTCGCCGAAGTTCTCCTTCAGCATCTCGACAGCTTCCTTCGAGTGCAGCGTGCGACCGTCGTACATGGTCGGCAGGATCCCGCGGATCTCGACCGTCGGGTTGAGGTTCTCGCGGATCATCGTAAGCGTGTTCTCCAGCTGGACGAGGCCGCGCAGCGAGAGGTACTCGCACTGCACCGGGACGATGACGCTGTCCGAGGCCGTGAGCGCGTTGATCGTCAGGAGCCCGAGCGACGGGGGCGTGTCGATGAGGATGTAGTCGTAGCGGCTACGGGCGGGCAGCAGGCCCTTCTGGAGGGCGCGCTCGCGCCCGATCATGCTCGAGAGAGCAAGCTCGGCGCCGGCGAGGTCGATCGACGAGACGGCGAGGTCGATCTCCGTCCGGTGGATGACCTCGTCAATCGGGAGGCTGTGGACGAGCACGTCGAACATCGAGCGCTCGACAGTGTCGGGATCCATCCCCTGGCTCATCGTCAGGTTGCCCTGCGGGTCGAGGTCGACCGCGAGCACGTTAAACCCCTGCTCCCTGAAGGCGACGGCGAGGTTGAGCGTCGTCGTCGTCTTCGCCACGCCGCCCTTCTGGTTGGCGAGCGCGATGACCTGACCCAGCGTGACTCCCTGTGAGGTAGGCGTCTGCTTGCGCGGACGCG
>Ga0190274_10002706_pt1 | contig 10467 bp, 8 predicted proteins | sample Popmic531T_FD_133002 | JGI IMG/M metagenome (GOLD analysis project Ga0190274, IMG submission 133002) | Populus adjacent soil microbial communities from riparian zone of Yellowstone River, Montana, USA - 531 T | ecosystem: Environmental > Terrestrial > Soil > Riparian zone | place: USA: Montana...
CCCCGAACTACTGGCGCGATATCGGAACCGTCGACGCTTACTACCAGGCGAGCATGGACCTGGCGCGGCCCAACCCGCCGAGTGATCTCCGCGTCTTTGGGCTTCCTGGGCGTGGTGCCGCCGCACCGTCAGTAGTTGGCCTCAGCAGGGGCGTGCGGGTCCGGCGAACAATGGTGTGCCGCGGCGTTCACATTGAAGACAACGCCGAGGTCGAAGATTGTGTCCTTATGCCGGGTGTGCGGGTCGGGCGGGGCGCGAAGCTTCGTCGCGCAATCATCGACCAGGGCGTCGAGATCATGCCGGGTTCAACGGTCGGATGGGACGCGGACAGCGACCGCCAGCGCTTCCTGGTAAGTCCCGGCGGCGTCAGCGTGGTTGTAGGCACCGTTCTTCCGACTCCGCGGCCGTTCTCGTTCCCTGTCGGAGAAGACCGGACTTACGGCGAAGCGTTTCCGCGCAGGACGGCCTTTCTGGTGTGAAGGCCCTGGCGCTGACTGGTCTTCTGCTGTTGTACGCATCTTCAATCGCACAAGCTCAGCAAACGCAGGACGGCGCTGACGAGGATCCGACGCGGGTTGTATTCCTCAGCGTGAGGGAAGAGTATCGAAACCTGACGAACGGCGCCTGGAACAATCGAATCGTCCTGCGCAAGGACCGCGTATTGTTCCAGGGCCGCCGCTTTGCCCCTCGCGGGTTTCTGACTCGCGGCGATCTTCCGATCGCAACCACGCACGCCGGATCGGAGACGCATACAGGTCTTGGCGATCTCTACAATCAAGTGTTGTTTGTTCCACACGCGAACCAGAGCTTTGCTTTCGCTACCGGTACAGGCATGTTTTTTCCTACTGCCACGGACAAGACACTCGGTACGGGAAAATGGCAAATCGCGCCGATGGTTGCGCCCGTCTGGTATTTGCCGCCGACAAAGGGATTCTTCTTTGTAAAGGCCCAGGACGTGATCTCGTTTGCCGGTGTGGGCGATCGTCCGGATATTCACTACCTGCTCGTCACTCCGACTCTTTTATACAGGCCTGTCCGGCGATGGTGGATGGTCGCAGCTCTCGAATCAAGAACGAATTGGGAGAATGATAACCGCACGGACTTCCGCGCCGGATTTCAGGTGGGGAGAATTGTGGGTGGCAGATTAGGATTTGCAGTGAGACCGGAAATCCCGTTTGGCGGAACGAAACTGGGCGACTGGACATTGGCATTCAGTGTGATCAGGTATCAGTGAATTGCACGCCGGAGGCGTGCGGGGAGGGTAGCCAGGGGTTAAGCGAGCGATAGCGAGCAACCCCTGGAAACGGTAATGCCCAGCAACCGCACGCCGAAGGCGTGCGGGGATACGGAGTATGCATCGTTTTCCGGGGGTTGCGCTCGCTACGCTCACTTAACCCCCGGCTATTCTCCCTGCACACCTCCGGCGTGCTAGCTCGCCCGCCTGCCTTCAATCTTCGAAAGCCGAAGCCGTTCTTCCGTGCGTTCGAGGTCCTTCTCTTGTGCCCAGACCATCACGACGCAATACACCGAAAACGTCGCAGCCGTGATCGCGGTTGCGAGCAGCAAATCAACGTATGTCGCGAGATTGCCAAGACTCTGCAGGAAACCTATTACCCATGTGAACATGAATACAGCCGGCAGGAACAGCCACGGCTCAAAGACATCCGAGACCTTCGCGAGCCAGGGAGTGAACCACATCTCCTTCCACCATCCCTGTATTCTTCTTTTTGGCCATCCCTTCAGCGGCAGGAACTCTTCCTCCAGGGTACCTTCTTTAGCTCTCCGTCCGAGGAACTCGATGTAGCCTCGAGCCTGATAGCTCTTGTAGAGCAGGAGGAATGCAGAGAGCGTGAGGAGAACTCCCACAATGGGAATTGCCAATCTCAACGACCTGGTTTCGCTGTCGGCAGAGACATAGGCGTTGGCGATGAACCCTTGACCGACCAGTAACCACATAAGCCGGTGATTGGTCAGTTCGTTCTCGTGCCGGAGCATGGCGCGAAGTAACGACGCATACTTTTCCGGAGCGATGTCGTGCATCGCATGTCTCACAGGGCGTTCACCTTGAAGAAGGAGTAATCCCACGACTTCAAGGCGACGTAGAGACCTGTATCCCGCATATCCGTTCCGCTTCGGTCGTAGCAGCATTCGGACATGACATCGTTGAGACGCCACATTCTTCCCCGCAGTTCATCCCACTTCAGATGCACACGCGCCTGAGCGGCTTCCGGACTGAAGTTGATGACGATGAGGAAGCGCTCGTCATTCCCCGTCCAGCACCAGGCCAGAACATTCAGGCAACTCTGGTTGTCGGGCCAGCCGCTCCGCTCGCAGAGTTGCCATTCGCCCTGTCGAAAGATGTCGCGATCAATTGCTTTCATCAGGCGTCGATAGAAAGACGCCAAGTCCATATCGATCGCTTCTTCCGGGCGACGCCGCAAAAAACCGGCAATCTCACCCTCAGGCCCTCCAGTTGTCCCTGGTGCAGCAGCCTGGTTCCGGGAAGCGTCAAGGTTGCAACAGCCGCCGCCCGCGCTTTTTCGGCCGAGAAAGTGGCGGCAGCTCTGGGCTCATCGTGGTTCTCAATAAACCGGAGGAGTTTTTGCTGGTATGCCGGATCGGCGACGAGATGCATGCGCACTTGTTCGGCGCTTCCGTGTTCAAGCCGGTCGTAGAGCTTTTTGTCGTAGCAGAGATCGAAACCCTGTTGTTGCAACTCCCACTCGAGATCCCAGTAAGCCTCTGCAATGAACTTGAACTCCGCCTGCCTCTCTTTGATCCGGGGAATCAATGTCGTCCAGTAGTCGCCAACCGGGCGCGCTCCGGCACGGGCTCCCCAGGTGCGCTCGAAGATGCTGTTCAGCATAAGCATCGCCATGTCGCACCGAATCCCGTCACACTGCGTGGCGATCTCCTGGACTGTCTCGACTACGGCTTGTCGAAGGCCCGGGTGAAAGGCATTGATTTGGAGCACGTCGGGCCACGCTGGAAAGTAAGGATCCCGGCCAAGAGCAAAGACGCTCTCTCCCACCATAACGAAGGAAGCTGTGTCGTTCTTCGCATCGTCGGCATTCCCCTGAATAAAGAAATCGGGATGATCGTTGGCCCATGGATGATCAGGCGCAACGTGGTTCGGGACGAAGTCGAGGATGAGACGGATACCGCGCTGGCGGAGCATGGTTCTTGCCGATGCAAGCCCACTCGCGCCACCGAGGTGTGGATCCACGACGTAGCGCCGCACGCAATAAGGCGAGCCGACATTGTCCTCCGGCGAGAAATCCGGAAGAGTCTTCCTGAAGCCCTCCATGAGGTCCCGATTTCGCATGGAGATCGCAATGCCGGACGGGCTGCGCTCCCAGACTCCCATGAACCAGACAGCGTCAAATCCAAAGGAGGCGATGGCATCCCACTCTCGCTCGGGGACCGTGGCGAGGTTCATCGGCTTCCGGTATTTCCGGCCGACCTCGCGCAGCCAGACCCAGGTGTTGATCTCATAGATGACCGGGTGCTTCGCCCACGGTCTCAACGCTTTTTGCCTTTGGAGGTCAGTTCTCCTTCCCGGAATGCGCTGAGCTTGCCGCCTTCAAGCACTTCCGTGGGATCGAGGAGACCAAACAACTGGATCGTCTTGGCGACAAGCCCTGTCCAGCCTGTCTGATGGCCGGCGCCCAGGCCGGCGCCGTTGTCGCCGTGGAAATACTCATAGAAAAGAATGTGATCGCGCCAATAAGGGTCGGTCTGAAATTTCTCCGTACCTCCGTAGACGGGGCGTCTTCCCTGTTCGTTGCGCAGAAAGATCCGGCTCAGCCGTTCCGCGATCTCCTTGCTGACGTCGAAGAGGTTCATCATCCTTCCGGAACCTGTAGGACATTCGATCTGAAACGTGTCGCCGTAATAGAGGTAGTAGTTCTGGAGCGCCCGAATAAGCACGATGTTGACGGGCATCCAGACCGGGCCTCGCCAGTTGGAATTACCGCCAAACATGCCGCTGTCCGACTCGGCCGGCAAGTAACCGACGCGGTACTCCTGCCTTTCCAGATTGAAGATGTACGGATCCCTCTCATGAGCCTTGGAGAGGGAGCGGATCCCGTAAGGACTGAGAAACTCGTTTTCGTCGAGCATCCTGCCGAGAATCCGGCGGAGCCGCTCCTCGTTGACCAGCGCCACGATGCCCCTGCCGGCCACTCCCAGGTGTCCCGGCCCCGTGATGTGCATCGACTCCAGAAGCTCTGGCATGCGGCCCAGGCGTTCCCACATCTCGTCCGTCGCCCGCGGAATGCGTTCCCGTTGCCATTTCTCAACGACCGTTGTGGCACAGATTGGCAGGAGTCCAACCATCGAGCGCACCTTCATCCGCGTCGAGGAGCCATCGGGAAGCCGCAGGAGGTCGTAATAGAAGCCATCTTCTTCGTCCCACATGCCTTGAGGACCGGGACGATTCATCCCCGCGGAGATATAGATGAAGTGATCTATAAACTTGGAGACCATATCCTCGTAGGTGCGGTCGTGGACGACGAGCTCAAGCGCAAGTTCCGCCATGTTCTGGCTGAAGAGAGCCATCCACGCCGTGCCGTCCGCCTGCTCAAGATAGCCGCCGCTGGGGAGCGGGGCACTACGGTCGAAGACGCCGATGTTGTCGAGGCCCAGGAAGCCCCCCTCGAACACGTTCCTGCCCCATCGGTCCTTACGGTTTACCCACCAGGTGAAGTTGACGAGCAGTTTATTAAAAGCCATCTTGAGGAAATCCACATCCGTCTCCCCGTGCACAGCCTGCAGGGTGCGGTGCAGAAAGAGTGTCGCGAAGGCGTGTACCGGAGGATTCACGTCGCTGAAGTTCCACTCGTACGCGGGCATTTGTCCGTTGGGGTGCAGATAGACGCCGCGAAGCATCAGTTGCAGTTGCTCCTTGGCGAAATCGGGGTCCACGATCGAGAGAGGCAGTGTATGGAATGCCAGATCCCAGGCCGCGTACCACGGATATTCCCACTTGTCGGGCATGGAAATAACATCCTTATTCACCATGTGGAACCATTGTTTGTTCCTGAAATCGCGGCTTCCGGGCTTCATGGGATGAGCACGATGCTCGTCCAGCCATTGGTCTCCGTCGAAGTAGTAGAACTGCTTGCTCCACAGCATGCCGGCGATCGCCTGACGCATCACTGCGGCAGCGTCAGCAGAAATAAGGGGCGGAATCACGGTGGCATAGAATTCGTCCGCCTCCTGTATTCGCGCGGAGAAGATCTCGTTGAAGTCAGATCCCAGGCCGGAGTGGGAAGTGGCACTGTGGGCATTGAGGCGCAACCGCACGGTAGCCGACTGTCCAGGTTGCACCGTCAGTCGATAGTGCGCCGCGACCTTCGTGCCTTGTCCTGAGGGGTTGATTGCACTCCGATCACCGTCTACCACGTAGTCGTTGATGCCGTCCTTGACGTACTGGCTGGCGTTGAGACGGCCGGGAGAAAGCCGGGCGCCGTTCGTTACGTTATCTGTAAAAAGGAGCGGTACCCTGCCTTCGCAGGTGAGAATAAATTCTCCCAGCAGTGGATGCGCCGCGGCGACCGCATTCGCGCCGGCCGCCTCGATTTGCTTGATGTTGGGTTTTTCAAAAGGTTTGTCGGATCCCCCCCGCTGCCAGTCGTTTCGAAACCACAACGTCGGCAGGAGGTGCAACTCTGCAGGATCAGGTCCCCGGTTGGCCGCCGTGATGCGCACCAAAACGTCGTCTGGACCGTCCTTGGCGTACTCCACAAAAACGTCGAAATACCTGTCCTCATCGAAGATGCGCGTGTCGATGAGTTCATACTCCATGTCTTGTCTGGTGCGGGTGCGGTTCGTCTCGACGAGGTCGCAATAAGGATAGGCCGCCTGCGGGTACTTATAGAGGTACTTCATGTAGGAGTGCGTCGGCGTGCTATCCAGATGGAAGTAGTACTCTTTAACGTCTTCCCCGTGGTTGCCTTCGGCGTTGGTCAACCCGAAGAGCCGTTCCTTCAGAATGGAGTCCTTCCCGTTCCATAGGGCGAGCGCAAAGCAGAGGCGTTGGTTGTCATCGGAAATGCCGGCGATCCCATCCTCCCCCCAGCGGTACGCGCGTGAGCGGGCTTGATCGTGGGTGAAGTGATTCCACGCATCACCGTCTTCGCTGCAGTCCTCGCGCACGGTTCCCCATTGCCGATCGCTTAGGTAGGGTCCCCATTTTTTCCAGGCCACCTTTTTTTGGCGAGCCTCTTCCAGCCTGATTTGCTCCGCGTTCATCGCTGGCCTCCCTGGTCGTGCTGCCTGAGTATTGGACTCCCCGGGGAAGCTGGATAACTGTAACTATGAGCAGGTATCAGGCAGTTAGTTGGACTCCTTCAGGTTTCGCAAGAGTTCCAAGAGGCTAGGGTCGATTTCATCTTTGGCGACCAGGGCAAGGGCGCCCCGGGCCATGCACTCCTGGGACATTGTGCAGGTCACGGCGTCTGCCGTCATGATGACAAATTTCGTTCGCGGGAACGCCGGCTTTGCCCGGTGCAGGAACTGTATACCACTCATTCCCGGCATGTTGAGGTCGGAGACTACGACATCGAACGGGGTTGATTTGAGGATTTCGAGAGCCTCCTGGCCATTGGAAGCGACAACAGCTGAGATCCCCAACTCGCTCTCCAGAATGGACTTCACGAGCCGACGCCACGTGGGCACATCGTCCAGTACCAGGACGCTCAAGGGTAGTTTTTCCTTGCTGGCAGAGGGTTTATTCATGGTTGAACTCCTTGAGTCCAACATGAAGCCCCCGCCTCTACTTATCGCCCGCCGCGAGCGATTCGGTCGTCCGAATCCATCGATTCGGTCATGTTCCCCGTTCGGAACTCTGACGGGGTCATTCCCGTTACCTTTCTAAACGCATCATTGAATACCGACTTGGACTTGAAGCCACTTTCCATCGCGATTCCCAGAAGATTCAAAAACGATGAGTCTGGCGAGATCAGGAGTTTTTGTGCGTGACTGACGCGGTACCGGTTGATCAGGTCGTAAAAGGATGTTTGCAACCCGCGGCTGAGAATCTCCGAAACGCGATAGGGGCGCACATCGAGTGCGGAAGCGAGATCCGACAGTCGGAGTTCGGCGTTTAGATACAGAGACTGGCTTTTCAATACTTGAATCAAGCGCTCTTTTTGTCGTTCCAGTTGTTCGTCCGACAGACGGCTGGGCTCCTTTTTCTCTTCTGCCGCCTTCTCTCCTACGACACGTAGATCGTCAGTGGAGGAATCCTGTTTTTGGCGCTGAGTCTCGCGCGCAAACACCGGCGAGATCTTCAGGGAGAAGTAGGCGAGCGCCATCACGGAAATCAGTCCGACCGGCGGAAGAAGGTACCAGGCTGGGATCTGAGGTCCGGTCACGACATCCAGGATATCGACTCCAATCACGGCATAGACGGCGATAAGAAGAGTGCGTAGCCAGCTCAGCCGGAGATGAGAGAGATCGGAAAGGTAATTCTGCGACTCGCGGGCAAAGGTGCGGACGTGCCGGTGAGCGCGGATCAGATAAGGAATCGCCACCAGCACCTTTACGACGACCCGAGCATAGAGATGCACGAACAGAGCGTCTCCCGAGGCCGGCACGGCGAAATCCCACGTGAGCGCGCCGACGAAGGGGATGAGGTGAATCGCGTGCTTGCGGCTAAGGGTGAACTCCGAGGTAGTCAGCGCTCTTACATAAAAATAAAACATCGGAATCGCCAGCATCTGAAAAGGGAATGAGGTACGAAACAGATCCGGGAGAGATGCAAGCGCGCCCGAAATCTGCATGGTGAGCAGGAACTGGCGGCACACGCCGCAGAGGAGCGCGCCTGCGAGCAGGCGGTTCGCAGTGGACGGGGGCCGTGACGACAGCAGGGCCGCAATGAGAAGAAGGCCCAGCAACTGCGCCAGCCAACCCTCAATAATGAGAGCACGGAGCATATCGGGGCAAACGTGCAGGGCAGGTGGAGGAGGACTGTGCGTAGGCCGCTTTACGCTAGCGGCGTACGACTAGTTTCCTGCCCTTGCACGTCCGCTTATCGAGCGCGAAGCGATCGCAGGGACCGACAACGCGGAATCGATTTGAATGTTATTCCTCATCAGGGTAACGCCCATCGCTTTTTCCAGATCGACAACGGACTTGGTGAAGGTGAGGACGGACTGCAGTTCCGTCGTCTCCGCCTGAGCGAGATTCCGCTGTTCTTCCAGAACAAAGCGCAGTGTCGAAGTGCCGAGATTGAACTTTGTCTGTTCGGCCTTCACCTGATCCTCCGACAACTCCCGGGCGATACGCGATTGTTCGATGGTTGCCTTGGCCTGCTCGATTTGAGTCAGGGCATTGCGGACTTCCAACGCGATCTGAGCCTTCATTAAACTGGCTCTGCTTTCCGAAAGACTCCGCTCGTTGACTGCTCGATCGTATTCAGCCTGCGCTGACTTGTTGCTGAGAGGAATTGTGAGGGCGAAGCCTGCGGAGTACCCGCGAAAGTCGAAGCTGAACATTTGACGGAAGGCATCCCAGATACCGCCCGGAATGATCTGGGTGATGGGACCGCCGAATTCTCCGCCGCGCACGGTCCGCGTACCGCCGGTTCCGTTTTGATTGAAGCCGAGCTGCAGGTCGAGCAGGGGCAACTTTTGGTTCTTTGTATACTCGACGTCGATCTGCCTGTTTTGCAGTTCCATCGCGAGCGAACGCAGCTCCGGCCGATTCTCGTAGGCTATGCGGACTCCTTGTTCCAGCGTGGGGATTATCACGCTGGCGGGGCTTTTCGGAGTGTCCTGTGCAACAAGTCTGACAAGGAAGAGACTGGGATCGGTCTCGTCCGAAATCATTCGCTTGATGAGATCTTCGCCGATCACAAGCGAACCGGTCGTCTGGATCAACTGCAGCCGCCGGTTTGCCACTTCGGACTCTGTCTGCTTGACCTCTATTGGGGCGAGAGTGCCGATATCAACCTTCGTCTTGTTTTCAGCCAGCGTCTGTCTCGCAATGTCGAGCGATCGCTCCTTTACCTTGAGATCTCTGTCCGCAAAAACGAGGTCCCAATATGCTTTTTGTGCCTGCGCAACAAGATTAATCAACTGCAGCTCGAACTGGATTTCGGAGAGCTTCTCATTGTTCTGTCCGACGATGATCTGGCGCGTGGTGATGAACCGGCCCCGGTCCCGGAGCAGGTGGTGGGACAGCGAGTATCGAATATCGCCGAAGTAAGCGGGATTGTACGTGTTCGTGACGCTGTTGTTGGACTGCCGATTCATCGTTGCATCAATCGCAATAGTCGTTCCCCAGGAAAACTGCTGGGCATAGGTGACTGCAAATTGGTGTCGAAGGTTGCTGAGCGTCAAGGCGCCGCTGGTCTGGTTGGTACTGGCCGACGTGTCCCGAAACAGCGTCCCGGAAAATCGAATCGTAGGTTCCAGGAAGCTATAAAACATCAGAGTCTGTAAGGCCGACGACCGGGGCGAGTACCGGTTCGTTCGGATATCGAGGTTGTGGTCGATCATCATGCCAAGGACTTGCTGAAGGGTGATGTTAACCGTTCCGGTCTGGGGCAGCGGGCCGATCATGGCGGCAGGTGCCGGCGGTGGCGCGGCCTCGCCTTTGTTAGTGCCCGGGAGTCTCAGATTACGCAGAAAGTGTTCCGTCCAGCCTGGGGGCGTGCCCGATTGGGCAGACAGCCGCGCCGCGGGAAGCGCAATCAACAGCAGCAAAAGAATGCACCCCAGAGGGGTGCAAGGAAGAGAGCCAGGGGTTAAGCGCGAAGCGCGCACCTCCTGGTGAATGTTCGAGGATTCCTTGCACCCCTCCGGGGTGCAAACGCTGGCTGCCCGCATACCGGGGGTTACACTCGCTGCGCTCGCTAACCCCCGGCTAAATATCCTTGCACCCCTTCGGGGTGCTGAAGAGTTGTCTTTCATCTAGTACTTCTCAGGCACGTATCGCCTGTCCTTCATGGTGATCTGATCGTCGTAGGCTCGCTTCTCAGAACGTTTCGGCAGCTTGATCTTTTCTCTGCGGACCTTTTTGTAAGGAATGAGACTCAGCAGATGGGAAATGCAGTTCAAACGCGCGCGTTTCTTGTCGTCGGATCTCAGGATGTGCCACGGCGCGGTTTCCGTGTCGGTAGCTTCCAGCATCATGTCGCGGGCGCGGGAATAGTCGAACCAGCGGCTGCGGGCCGGCATGTCCATAGGGCTGAGTTTCCACTGACGCACGGGATCATCGATGCGGGCTTGAAAGCGCTTTGCCTGCTCTTCGTTGCTGACCTCGAGCCAGTACTTGATCAGCACGATTCCGTTCACGATGATGAAATTTTCCAGCATGGGGCATCTGTGCAGGAAGTCACGGTGTTGTTCCGGCGTGCAAAAGCCCATCACGTGTTCGACGCCGGCCCTGTTGTACCAACTTCGATCGAAGATCACGATCTCGCCCGCCGCCGGAAAGTGCGACATGTAGCGTTGAAGG
>Ga0190274_10002707_pt1 | contig 10466 bp, 6 predicted proteins | sample Popmic531T_FD_133002 | JGI IMG/M metagenome (GOLD analysis project Ga0190274, IMG submission 133002) | Populus adjacent soil microbial communities from riparian zone of Yellowstone River, Montana, USA - 531 T | ecosystem: Environmental > Terrestrial > Soil > Riparian zone | place: USA: Montana...
AGTGCCGTTCTGGTCGGTGCCGCGCGAGTGGCCGGGCGAGACCGCGTTCGTCGTGGCCGGCGGGCCGTCCGTGCTGGGGCAGGACCTCGAGCAGTTGCGCGGCCGGCGCGTGATCGCCATCAATTCGAGCCTCTATGCGGCGCCGTGGCGTACCACGACACGCTCATCCTCGTGCAGGGCGAGCAGGTCGTGGACCGCTGGCCCGTCGACCTGCGCGGCTGGTAGCCGAAAACCGGCTCGCGAGTCATTCCGAGTCGATCGACTGGACCACTCAGTCGATGCAGCCCCGCGTGGTTCCGAAGTCGTTGTCGGTCCAGGAGTTCGCGGGGCAGTCGTTGTCCTCGACGGCATCGAGCCGGTTGCCACGCGCCCTGTTGCCACGGATCTCGAGTCCCATCGAGTCGATGAGCACGATGATGCCGGAGGCCACGTTGCCGTTCACGTCGTTGCGCTCGACGAGCATGTCTTCGGTGTCCAAGATCTGGAACCCCTCGAGGTTGTCGAGGATCGCGTTCTCCCGGACCGTGTGACCGGAGCCGAAGAGAACGATACCAGCGCCGAGGAAGAAGCCGAGGCCGTTCTCGTCGATGATGTTCCGCTCGATCGTGGAGCCATTCGCCACCGCGACGTTGACGCCGTAGGCCAGGCTCCCGTGGATGTGATTGCCGGAGACGGCAACGCCGTCGGCCCAGATCGCCACGCCCTCATCACCGCCGCGGATGTCGCTGCGCGCGAGGCTCGCGCCATCGCCCCGGAGCTCGGCGTTCGTCCGGCAGTTGTCGAGAAGCCGCAGCGAGGAGAACTCCGTTCCCGTGCCGAGCGTGAACACACCCACGGGGAAGCGCGAGACTGATCCTCCGCGGACGCTCACGTTCCTGGCCTCGGCACCCACCGAGATGCCGACCTCGAACGTCCTCCGGTTACATCCGCCGGTCTCGGGCTCACCGAGGACGGAGTACCCGGCCAGGTTGAGGCGGACGTCGGGCGCCGTGATCACGATGCCGTTGCCGGCGCACGGGCCGATGTCCTGCGACAGCACGTAGTCTCCCGGAGTGGCGATCTCGACTCCGCAGGTCGAGATCCCAGTCGGCTCGGCTGCCGCCGCCGGCGGCGTGACCAGTGCGGTGAGCAGCAACGCGGGCAGTCTCCAGAGGCGCATGGGGGATCTCCTTCGAGTGGGTGAGTGCTGCGCGCACCGCGAGCGCACTTCGTCAGGACACGGCGGCCCGTGAATCGGTTGAGCGGCGCGGTGTTTGCACGAGCTTTCCAAGTCGCTGCCACGGCATTTGCACGACCGTCCGTTAGGCTCTGCGCGCGCGCTCGGTGCGCGGAGGACGGGAATGATCCAGGGGAGCGACATCCTGGCCAACGTCGACCGGCCGGAGCGCCTCGAGGCGCGCTACCGCGCGGAGCCCGAGGCGTTCGCGGCCGCTCTGCGGAGCGCCTGCAGCGAGCGACCCGACTCGCTCGTGCTCCAGGTGTGGCAGCAGCGGCTCTTCTTCCAGGTCCCCGAGGACGCAACGCGGTCCGGGGCGCCCCCACTCGCGTTCGTTGTCGCGCTGTGCGCGGCGCTCGGCCCGCTCGTCAAGCTGCCGGACTACAGCCCGGTTCCGGAGGCGTGGTGGTACCCGCGCTTCGCCGTGTCCCTGGTCGTGCTCGCGCTGATCGCGTACTTCCTGCGCAGGCCGAGCGCGCAGTCGATCCGGTCCTGGGTGCTCGGAGCCGCCGCCGCGGCCTTCGCATACGTGGGGCTGCTGCCGCCGGGGCCGACGGCTGCCATCAACGAATACGGCGACTCGGTGGTCATGGCGCTCATCCACCTGCCCCTCCTCGCCATCTCGCTCGCGGGGATCAGCTTCGCGAGCCGCGACTGGCGGGGTCTCGAGCCGCGCATGGGCTTCCTGCGCTATGGCGGCGAGCTGGTGGTGCTGACCTCGCTGATCCTCCTGGGCGGGATGGTGCTGAGCGGCCTCACGATCGCGCTCTTCTCGCTGCTCAAGGTCGACATCGGAAGCTGGTACATGCGCTGGGTCGGGGTCTGGGGCGCCTGCGCCGCTCCCGTCGTCGGAACGTATCTCTACGAGTCGGTGTTCGGCGGGCGCATCGCGCTGGCGAAGATGCTCGCGCAGGTGTTCTCGCCCTTGTTCCTGATCCTGGTCGCGATCTACCTCGGCGCCATGATCGCGCTCGGCAAGAGCCCGTACCAGGAGCGCGAGTTCCTGATCGTGTTCAACGGCCTGCTGCTGCTCGTGCTCGGCCTGACCGTGTTCTCGCTGACCGAGCGCGGCAGCGCGGAAAAAGTGGGCAGCCAGGATCTCGTGAACGTGCTGCTGCTCGGGATCACGCTCCTGATCGACGTGGTCGCGCTGTCCGCGATCCTCTTCCGACTGGGAGCGTACGGGCTCACGCCGAACCGCGTCGTCGTGCTCGGCAGCAACCTGCTCGTGTTCGCGCACCTGCTGAGCCTGCTGCGCGCCTACCTCGCGGTCGTCCGCGGGCGGGCGGGGTTCGCGAGCATGACGCCCGCCATCGCGGGATATCTCCCCGCATACAGCGCCTGGGCCGCGTTCGTGGTCTTCGTGCTCCCCCCGCTCTTCGCGTACCGCTGAGGCTCAGGCGTCGGGCACGACGATCTCGACCTCGGGGCAGCGCTTGAGCAGGTCGTGGACGACCGAGGTCACCGCGGCGAGGTCGATCCGCGCCATGAACGTGGACAACGTCAGGTAGGCCAGGACCCAGGCCGGGTCGCGGACCCACGGCGGGATGAAACGCGCGGGCCGACACAGGCCCCGCGCCCGGAGCTCTGCCAGCGCCGGGATCGCCGCCAGGTTGAGCTTGCCCGCGAAGAGCAGCGCCAGCGTGTCGGTCCGACCGGCTGCGAACGCGGCGTGCACGAAGGTCTTCACCGACAGCATGCCCGACAGATAGCCGCAGTCCTTGGTGAAGGGCGCACCGCCCTCGAGCGGCGCACCGCGGAAGATCCGCCGCGTCGACTCGAAGGCCTGCTCCTCGCTCGGGCTGCGCTCGCGGAACCAGCGGTACAGCTCGACGAAGTCGGCCCCGTCGATCACGTGCTGGACGGCGAGGACGCGATCGGAGAGACGCCGCAGCCGGTCGAGATCGAGCGAGCCGGAGACGAACTCCGAGAAGACTGCGAGACCTTCCTGGGTCCGCGTCGTGCCGGGGTGACCGACTCCGAGGATCGGCAGGTCCACCTGCGCTCTGCCGTTCAGGCCCGTCGCCACGTGGATGAACGCCTCGTGGTTCAGCAGCTGCACCACATCGCGCTGCGTGAACCGAGCACTGCGGCGAATCCGGATCCGCCGCGGCGTCGCGAGCGCGTTGGCCGAGAGCTCATCCACCACTTCGATCGCCGGCGCAGCCTCGCCGAAGTGCTCGCGCACGGCAGGGCCGAGCTCTCGCGCGACATCGTCGCCCGTGCGGTCCCGCGACGGCGGCTCCAGCAAGCGGCTGGCGCGCAGCTCCTCGATCGTGTCGTGCACCTGCTGGGCGAGCTCCAGGGGTGTCGTCGGATCCAAGCCGAGCGGCCGGCTGGGAATGCCGTAGAGCAGACCGCTGTACAGCGAGAAGGCAGGCGTTCCGATGCTGGCGAGCATCCGCGCCGTCGACTCGATGCTGCGCGCCTCCGCCTCGAGCCACTCGTCGGCCAACGAGCCGGGCCGCAGCTGGCTGCGTGCAGCGTCAACACCCTCGAGTGTCGGCCCGGCGTCGAAGGCGGCATAGCTCGGCTCCGGCAGACGGGTACCCCCCGAGGCCAGGAACTGCTCGCGGATGGCCTCGGGCCACGCCAGAGCCGAGAGCACGCGCAGCGGCTTGGCGACCTGGTACAGGATCTTCGCGGCTGCCTTCCAGCGCTCGACGTCGGGTGTCATGCGCGGAATGATATCGCGCGCCGGAAGCTCAGCCCCGTGCCGAATACCAGTCGAGCACGCGCAGGGCGCGCAGCGTGTTCCAGCGGCTCGGTCGGCCCTCGGCCTCGTCCGTCTCGATCGGCAACGTGCCGGGGTACCGGGTCTCGAGTGGCCAGCGGCCGTCGTCATCGCGCTTCGAGGCCACGAGATCGATCGCCTCGGCTGCGCGCGCGTCGGGTGCGACACCGGCGCTGCGCAGGTACTCGAGCCCGCGCAGCACGTCGTAGTGCCACCAGGTCGGGAAGGCGAAGCGCGTCCACACGGCACCGCCCTTGCGGTCTCGCTCGATCGTCTCGCCGGTCGACTTGCGCCGGAACAGGCGCCGCTCGAGCAGATACTCCTGCCCGCGCAGGCGCGCCCCGCTCACTTCGGGGCTGCTGCCGACGCGCCGCTCGTGCTCGAGCAGGGCTTCGAGCACGCAGATCGTGGTGTTGAACGACGACCGCGTCGAGCCGTTCTCGGCCTCGCAGTTCCAGCCCCCGTCCGGCAGCTGCTCCGCGAGCAGGCGCTCGACGATCCCCCCGACGTCCTGACCGAAGTAGGCGCCGGGCGCGGCGACCTGACCGTTGATGCAGGGCTCGACCTCGCCCTCGAAGAAGGCATTGCCGCCGCACTCGGGTGGACCACATCCCTGCCAGGTGACCCGCTCGCGCACGAGGTCCACGGCGCGGCGCGCCGGCTCGCTCGCGGGATCGAGACCCAGCTCCCGCAGCAGGAGCAGCACGTGCATGGTGGAGCTCCAGCCGCGGTTCCACGCCGCGCCACCCCAGCGCCCGTCGGGCGCCTGCAGCGCGAGCAGCCGCGCACCCATGCCCTCGGTCGCGACGCGCGCGCGCTCGGCTGCGACCTCGTCCGCCGGCGCACCGGTCAGGTCGCGCAGCACCTGCCAGCGGATCGCAGGGTCGGACTCGAGCAGCCAGCGGATGACCGGATCCGTCGCCACGTCCTGGCTCCTGCTTCCCTTCGTCAGAGAAATCGTAGGGTAGCGACCTTCCCCGCGTCGCACAGCGCGGCGATCTGCGCGAACAGGCTCGGCCAGTCGACGGGCTTGGAAGCCACGCCATCGCAGCCCGCCGCCAGGCAGCGCTCGTGCTCGTCTGCCAGGTTGGCGGTGAGCGCGAGCACCGGCGCGTAGTAGCCTGCATCGCGCAGCGCACCCGTGGCCGCCAGGCCGTCCAGCACCGGCATCTCGACGTCCATCAGAATCAGGTCGTACGCGTCGCCAGCAAGCGCGCGATCCACGGCGAGCAGCCCGTTCTCGACGACATCGACTCCAACGCCCGCATCGCGCAGCACGCGGGCCATCAGGCGCTGACCGTCGAGGCCGTCCTCGGCGAGCAGCACGCGCAGACCGCGCAGCTGCGCCGCGGCGGCGCGTCCCTCCAGCACGACCCGAGCAGGCGCGCTCGGCGAGCCGCCCGTGTGCAGCGGCAGCTCGAGCGTGAAGCGGCTGCCCACGCCGGGCTCGCTCGTGACCCGGATCGACCCTCCCATGCGTTCGGCCAGCCGGTAACACAGCGCCAGACCGAGTCCACTGCCCCCGCGCTCGCGCTGCAGCGACGAGTCGAGCTGCTGAAACGCGGTGAAGAGCGTCGGCAGGTGCTCGGCCGGAATGCCACAGCCGGTGTCCGCGACCGCGATCTGCAGCGCGGCCTGCTCGGTGTCGCGTCGCACGCTGGCGGACACCGACACGCGGCCCTGGCTCGTGAACTTGATCGCGTTGTCACAGAGATTGGTCACGATCTGGGCGATGCGCAGCGGGTCGCCGGAGATCCACGCGGGCACGTCGGCGGCGATCTCGAGCCCGAACTCCACTCCTCTGGCCCCGGCCCTGGCCCGCAGCGGCTCGCCCGCGGTCGCGATCAGCTGCGTGGGGTCGAGCTCGAGCGACTCGAGGCGCAGGCTCCCCGCCTCGAGCTTCGCCAGATCGAGCAGATCGTTGATCAGTGCCAGCAGGCGCCGGCCGCCGTTGCGGATCCTGTGCAGCGACTCGAGCACACCGGCTCCGAGACCCGCCGCCACACGCTGGCTGCTCGCCCGCTCGCTCAGCCTGTCCGCGAAGCCCAGGATGGCGGCCATCGGCGTGCGCAGCTCGTGGCTGATGTTCGCCAGGAACATCGACTTGGTGCGATTCGCGCGCTCCGCGTGCCGGCGCGCGTCCTGCAGCCAGCGGTTGGCCGAGGACAGCGTGTCGACCGCCTCGTTCTGCGCCCGCTCGTGCGCGAGCGCAAAGGCGGTCAGCATCATGGCCAGGCCCGCGTTGCTCAGGGTCGCACCGAACGCCAGGCGCTCCGGCGGGACGTGGCGGGCCAGGGAGACGCCGTGGGCGGCCACCGCCCAGAATCCCACATCGACGACGAGCACCGCGCCGAGCCAGAACAGGGCCGAGCGCGCGCCCGCGATCGCGAACACGCCCATCGGGATCACCGAGAACCAGCCCGCGATGATCGCGCCCGCGCCCCCACCCCAGTAGAGCATCACCGCGACGGCTGCGGTCACGTACGCCGCCATCGCGTTCGCGGCCAGCGACATCGAGGCGGACCAGCGATACAGCAACGGCAGCGACAGGCACAGCGGCACGAGCATGACGACCATCGGAAAGACGCGCGCCACGAAGTCGGCCTCCCAGATCCGCAGCACCGTCCACAGCTCGAGCGGCAGGATCAGGAGCGGCGCGAGCCCGATGTAGAGCAGCGTGCGCGTGCGCTGGAGCACGCGCGGGTCCTCGCGGGCGCGCGGCGGGGCGAGCCACTCGACGAGCGCATCGGCGAGATCGCTCAGGCGTCGCGCAGGTGGGAGAGCAGATGCTTGCGAAGGCAGCGCCGCGTCGGCTGAGCCGCCGGAGCGGGCCAGGTTGCGCCCCACGAACTCGATCAGCGCCGCGCGATCGATCGGCTTGCTCGCGTAGTCCGTGAAGCCCGCACCGAGGCAGCGCGTGCGCTCGCTCACCATCGCGTGCGCGGTCAGAGCGATGATCGGCACCCGACAGCCCGCTTCGCGCAGCGCCTGGCGCGCCGCAAAGCCGTCCATGCCCGGCATCTGGATGTCCATCACGACCACGTCGTGCGGCGCGCCCGCCTGACGGGCGCGCTCGAACAGGCGCAGCCCCTCCGCACCTCCGTCGGCCGTCTCGACCTCGGCCCCGGCGCGCACCAGGAAGTGTCGGATCAGCCGTCGATTGTCCTCGCTGTCGTCGACGACGAGCACGCGGCCGCCGAGTCGCTCCCGCGCAGGGGCTGCGGCCTGCGTCTCGGCGGCCGCAGGCCCGCGCATCGCGGCTGCCGCAGACCTCGCGGACACGAGCGGCAGGTCCACGCGGAACGTGCTGCCCTCACCCAGGCGGCTGTCCGCCGAGATCGCTCCGCCCATGCTCTCGACGAGCAGAGCCGACATCGAGAGCCCGAGGCCCGTGCCGCCGAAGCGCCGCGCGGTCGAGGCATCGGCCTGCGTGAATGGCTGGAACAGCGCCGCGAGCTGCTCGGCCGTCATGCCGATGCCGGGGTCCGTCACCTCGAAGCGCAGCCACGGCCGATTCTCGCGCTCGAGTGGCTGCACGAGCAGGCGCACGCTGCCGCTCGAGCTGAACTTGATCGCGTTCGCGACCAGGTTCACGAGCACCTGCTGCAGGCGCAGCGCGTCGGTCTCGAACGAGGCGGGAGCGCTGGCCGCGCGCTCGACCACGAGCCCCAGGCCGCGCGCCTCCGCCTGGGGACGCAGCAGGTCGGACGGCCTGCAGCAGATCGTCCACGCGTTGCTGGGCAGCGCGGATCTCGACCCGGCCGCTCTCGATGCTCGAGAGATCGAGCAGGTCATCGACGATCTTCAGCAGATTGCGTCCGCTCTGCTCGATCGTGGCGAAGGCCTGGCGATCCTCCTCGGCGAGCGTCCCGGCCGCGCTCTGCTCGAGCGCGATGTCGGCGAAGCCGAGCACGGCCGTGAGAGGCGTGCGGATCTCGTGGCTCATCATGCACAGGAACGAGGTCTGATTCTTGTTGGCGGCGTCGGCCGCCCGGCGCGCGTGCTCGAGCTTGGCATTGGCCTCCTCGAGCATCGCGAGCGCCGCGGAGCGAGCGCGGTCGAACGCCCAGACGATCGCGAACACGATGATGTGGAGCGAGGTGAGACAGACCAGCCAGAACTGGTCGCTCTCCGCCCGGCTCACCGCGAGCTCGAACACATGCCCGGACACGTGCAGCGCGTGCAGGCCCGTGAGCATGGCTAGCACGACGCCGAGCCACACGACGGCGGCGATCCGTCCGGCCGTGAGCAGCAGGGCGAGCGGCATCGCCAGCAGACAGAAGGCCACGGGCGAGCGCACACCCCCGGTCGCGTACGTGGCGAGGCCGTGGAACGCCGAGAAGTACCCCGTCACGAGGCACACGGCCGGCGTGAGCAGGGCGAAGAAGCGCAGCAGCACGAGCGCCGCGCCCATGACGAGCACCGCACCGAAGTTCAGTGCGGGGAACCACAGTCCGAACGCGCCGCCCATGTTGCCGAAGCCAGAGCACTGACCGAGCGCGGACAGGGAGAAGACCGGGATCGCGACGCAGCTGATGCCGATCGCCGTGCGCGCGCGCCGCACGAAGGTCGCATCGTGCGGTCCGGGCGGCATGCACGCATCGATGACGCGCGTGAGGAGCGCGGCGAGGCGCTCGCGCAGCCGACCCGAGGTTCGCGCACGCGCTCCCATGTCGATCAAAGACATCGGCGCAGGCAGGTCCGCCCCAGAGCAGACACAGACGAACTCTGTGGAGCAGCCGAGCACGGCTGTCGCGCACAGGGGCGCACTGGCGGACGCGGGCGCAGAAAGAACCGGCCCCTGCCTGGCGGCAGGGGCCGGTCGTGGTCAGGCGGAGCCGTGCCCTAGTTGGCGTTGGCGCAGACCGAGACGTCGTCGATGCCGCACTCGACCAGGTCGCCGACACCCGCGCCGTCGCTGCACTGGATGCGCAGCGCGACGCTCGAGCCGGCCGGGACTGGCGCCGTGGCGGTGGCCCAGGCGGCCGTCGCAGCCCCGTCGCCGGCCGATGCCAGCGTCTGCCAGGTCGACCCGCCGTCGATCGAGTACTCGAGCGCGAAGAAGTCCGCGCCGGCGGGATCGGCGGTGGCGCCCTGGCCGTGCCAGTAGGCAACGGACAGCGTGGAGGCAACCGCCACGTCGGCGACGGGCGAGCGGTAGATGCAGACGCCGCCGTCGACGTCGTCGATGCCCGCGCTCACGTTGTCGGCCGTGTAGGCCGAGCGCGCGCCCTTGTTGGAGGCGGCGATCTGCACGCCCCCACCGCTGCTCGGGATGCCGACCACGAACGCACCGGTCGTGCAGGTCGATGCTCCGTCGTTGAACCAGCCCGGTGCCGTGCCGCCCTCGAAGTCCTCGAAGACCGCGCAGCCGTTGTCGTTGCGCGGCGGGTTGCCGCAGACCAGGACGTCGTCGATGCCGGCCTCGATCAGGTCTGCGGTCGCCACGCCGTCGGTGGCGCGCGCGCGCAGCTGGACCGAGCCGCCCTGCAGCAGGAAGCGCGCTGCCGTGTCGTTCCAGACCGCGCTGGAGGTGGCATCGCCCTGGCTCACGAGCGTGCCGATCACGGTGTCGTTGTTGTCGATCAGGTCGACGACGAAGCCATCGCTCGGGTCGTTGCCGCCGTCGCGCTGGCCGTGGAAGTAGCTCAGGCCCACGGTCAGGTCGCCGGGTCCGACCTGGATCCGCGGCGAGCGCGCCTCGCAGGTGCCGCCGTCGACGTCGTCACTACCGACATTGGTGTTGTCTGCCTTGAAGAAGGCCGAGTCGCCACTCCCCGCACCCGACGGCTGCGTCACCACGCCGTTGCTGATGACCTCGGTCGGCAGGCCCGAGACGAAGTTGCCCGCCGTGCAGGTGTTGTCCGGCGCCGTCGTCCAGCCCTCTTCCGCGCCCTCCTCGAAGCTGGCGTTGTAGAGGACGTTCTGGCAGACCGGCGGTGCCTGCGGGGCGCCCAGGCTGCACTGGCGCGGAACGCGGAAGCCGTTCGTCGCGGTCGTGGCGCCCGGACCCGTCGTGAAGGCATCGGTGCCGAGGCCGAAGGCCGCGAACGCCTGCCAGATCGTGCACACGTCCTCGCCGCCGAAGTTGTCCATGGCGGCCTGCAGGATGGCGTTGCGGTTGTCGATGAAGGTCGGGCCACAGGCGGTGTTCTTGAAGCCCTCGTTCACGTAGAACATCGCGCGCTTGTTGCCCGCCTCGCGCGGGTCGTCGATGTCGAAGTTGACGAGGTCCTCCTCGAAGCCCCACTTCTCGACCAGCGCCCAGTACACCTCCCACATGCCCTGCGTCCAGCGCGAGCCGACGCCGTGCGGGAGGCCCGCGCCGGCGATCGACTCGTAGGTCCACGGGTTGACCGCGTTGTTGGTCGAGTAGGGCAGGTTGCGGATCGTGCCGCTCGGGTCGCGGTTGAACAGGTAGCTGCCCTCGCCGCGCACCTGCTCCGCGAAGTCGCCGCGGCGCGCGGTGTACACCAGCGCGAGCCAGTCGGACCAGCCCTCGCCCGCCTGCTGCGC
>Ga0190274_10002709_pt1 | contig 10463 bp, 9 predicted proteins | sample Popmic531T_FD_133002 | JGI IMG/M metagenome (GOLD analysis project Ga0190274, IMG submission 133002) | Populus adjacent soil microbial communities from riparian zone of Yellowstone River, Montana, USA - 531 T | ecosystem: Environmental > Terrestrial > Soil > Riparian zone | place: USA: Montana...
CGTTCGACGCCTTCAGCCCGAGCCACAAGCGTGAGTACGTGGACTGGCTGATCGAGGCCAAGACGGAAGACACGCGGAACCGGCGACTGGCTGCCGCCCTTTCGCAGATGGCGGCTGGCAAGCCGCGACACTGGAAGTACCAACGATAGAGACGCGCCGTGTCGCCATCGTGCCCGCGGCAGGGGAGTCGTCGCGCTTTGGCAGCATGAAGCTGCTGGCTCTCGTCGACGGCGAGCCGTTGCTCAATCGCACGCTGGCGTCACTCCTCGATGCCGATGTCACTGCCGTCGTGGTCGTTCTGTCGCCGGGAGCAGATCTCGCGGCCGCTGGCGGACTACAGCATCCTCGCGTGCATCAAGTGATCAATCCCGATCCCAGCCGGGGAATGTTCTCGTCCATTCAGAGCGGACTGGCCGCTTCCGCCACGGCGGGCGGCGATCCCGTTCTCGTGCTACCGGCCGACATGCCCTTTGTCACGCCAGCGACCATACGTCTCGTCGCGGACGAATGCGCTCGCGTGAATCGACCTGTCGTCGCCACGCACGGTGGCCGGCGGGGCCATCCACTCGCCCTGCCTGGCAATCTGGTTCCGGGTCTCCTGTCGGCGACCGCAACCGGCAGTCTCAAGGAGGCCCTGGCCTCGCTTGTCGTCGACGTCACCCATCTCGAGTTGGATGACGCTGGGGTTCTGCGAGACGTTGACGTGCCGGCCGACTTGGCCTGACCTCGTTGTTCGACACGTTCGGGCTCGCCAAACCGGCGGTAAGATGAAGCACGCCATATTCCGGAGGAAGCTATGCACTCTGTTCGCGTGCTCGTCATTGGGCTTGTCGGCGCCGCGTCGGTGGCGGCCACCATTCTTGTTGCGGGCCAGGCGCCAACGACGCCCGCGCCTTCGCCGGCTGAGGCGGCCAACGCCGCCGCGCAAACCGCCGCCAACGCCGCGGTCCCGCGGGTGGTCCTCGAGCCTGGGCTCACCGAAGTGCCCGACTACAACCAGTTCAAAGGCGATCCGCCGGCCGTCAATATTCCCGAAGGGTTCACACCGGCCTTTAATGGCAAGGATCTCAGCGGCTGGCACATCAGCAAGACCGCCCGTCATGGACACACGCCCGACTTCCGCGTCGTGCACGGCGTCATCGTCGGCACGCAGCAGCCGTGGGGCCACGGCGGACTGCTCATCACGGACAAGAAATACAAGAACTTCGAGATGACCCTCGAGGTGAAGCCTGACTGGGGCTGCGACAGCGGCATTTTTTTCCGAACGACTGAGACCGGCATCGCCTACCAGATCACGATGGACTATCTCGGCAATGGCAATGGCGGGCTTGCCCGGATGATCGCGGAAGGCGGTATTTCACTTGGCGGCAATCGGGCCGGTGGTGCGGGGCGCGCCGGTGCTCCGGCTGGTGGTGCTGCGGCTGGCGCGGCGGCCGGCCGCGCCGGCGGCGCGAACAATGCTGTCCCCGCAGCGCCCGCGGGGACTGGCGCCGCTGCAGCCCCGGCGGCGCCGCAGCCACCGAGCGCTGCGTCGCTCGCCTGGAAACGCGAGGCGTGGAATCTGGTTCGTGTGCGTGTCGAAGGCGACGCGCCGAAGCTCACGGTCTGGATCAACGGCCAACTAGTAAACGAGCAGCAGGACACGGCCAACCACGCATTCGGTGGCATGCTCGAGGGTCCGATCGCGCTCCAGGTTCACGGAGGATCGGAGCGGTGGCAGCCGGCGGGCTTCTGGCGCTGGAGAAATATCGGGATCAAAGAGCTGCCCTGAGGAGACTGCTGAAGAACGCATGGGCGTGAACTTCGAACTGCGAACTTCAAACTGCTAAGCGCGTCCTGTGATCGTCGCCTCGATCCGACACGACAGGAAACGTTCGTGGCGGCTGACCGCTGCGAGAGTCGCGCGACGCTCTATCAGTGTCAGCGTTCTTAGCGGCGTCAGTTGCAGGCGCAGACCAGACTTGTATGGGGAGACGCGCCAGGTTCCGGCGACATGACCCGCAATAACGAGGGCGTTCTGGAAGGTCACCGACGCGCCGTCCTTGAACCCGCTCACCCCCGGCCCGTGCGGCACGGCTTGGCGATCGCGGTAGGCGACCAGATACTCGTCGTAGATCGGCAGCAGGTGAGCAAGTTCACTGGAGAGCGCACCGCGCGGCGCCTGGCCTGTTCTCCAATACCTTTTGCCGTCGAGGTCAACGGGCCGAGCGTGGATCATTTCGAGTCCCCGCTTGGCGTCGGCCGCCGTCAGTCCTGACCACCACATGAAGTCCCGTGTAGTGGCCGGTCCGTGACTTCTGAAGTAGCGCCGCGTCAACTCCGCAACGGCTTGATCGCGCGCGAGTGGTTTCCCGCCAGGCGCCCGCTCCTCGAGCAGCGCGTACGTGAACTGTTTCCCGCGTCGAGGTCCGCTGCAGACCACCGCATTCAGTTCGGCGTGCATCATGAGATGGCCGAGCCGCTGCCCACGCAATCCGAGGCCGGCCGATTCCAGCCGGTCGGCCAGTTCCGATCGCATGAGAAACCGTCGGCCTCCGAGGGCGCGTTCAATGAGGCGAATGCCCCGCGTGATCGTTCGTGTGTCGAGCTCCAGCGCCCGTTCGTACGGCGCCATCCTGCGGCGAATCTGCGGCGCCGTGAGATCGAGCAGCCACCGGATGTCACCTGGCGTGACGAAGTGCCACGTAGGCCGCATCACGTGCGTGCGAAGGATCAGGCCCTCGTCAAACGCTTGTGTCACAGAGGCATCGAGCGTGTCGCTCTTCATGCGAAGTGCCAGCGCCCACTTCGCCGGTCCGTACTCCTGCGCCTGAACGGCCCCGAACCATGCCACTACATCGGCAGGACGCCGAAGGGCGCCTTGTGTGAGGCGCTGGCTGCAAAGTCGCTCGGTCGAAATCCTGTTTGTCATGCAATCCCATTTACATGGGCCGACGGCTGTTCCATCATGGAGCCACTCGTCTCATCGCATGTATCTTAAGGAGGCCGTATGGTCCGATCGCTCGCAATTTGCTGTCTGGTGGCCGTGGCCACCATGTCGATCGGGAAGGCCACGCTGTGGGCGCAGACTCCCGCACCGGCCGCCGCCGTGCCAGCCGCGGCAACGCCGCAAAGTGCGGCCGCCTTTCTCGGTGACTGGACCTTGGCCGCCCAGGGACCCAACGGTCCCACCACCTTCGACCTCTCCATCAAGGCTGATGCGGGCAAAGTCGTTGCGGAGATCGCATCGGACGTCCAGCCGAAGCAGGCGATTGCCGATATCACGAAGACTGGTACCGGCCTGGTGTTGAAGTACGGGTTCGACTACCAGGGAATGGCGATTCCGGCCGTGGTGACATTGACGCCGGCCGCCGACAAGGTCGGCGTGCAGATCGATTTTGCCGATGGGGCGTACGTCCTCGAAGGAACTGCCACCAAGAAGGCGGCTCCGGCCGCGGCGCGACCCTGATCGCCGGGATCCGCCGACCTCAACTTCTCTTTCGCGCTGTCATCACGCCCCGGTCGGCTACCGTGCCGGCGAAGGTGAACGTGCCGAATCCGGCTGCGGTCAAGAGAGGCTCGTACTCGGATGTCGCGTAGCACTTGCCCTGCGTGGCGTGCATCAGAAGCGCGGAGTACTCCGCGACGGGCAGCGGACCGGTCTTGTCCGCGTTGATGAAGGCCTCGTGAATCACAAGCAGGCCGTCGGGGGCGATCGTGCGAGACGACGCCTCGATAAGACTCGTGACCTCAGGAACATCCCAATCGTGCAGCACGTTGGAAAAGAGGTGTACGTCGGCACCCTCGGGGAAAGCGTCTTCGAGGAAATTGCCCGTCAAGACCTCGACGCGATCCGCGAAGCCGCGCTCGGTCACGAGCGTCCGCGCGATGCGATCGACCGGCGCCTGCTCGAAGACAGTGGCGGCGATATGCGGATGGTGCGCGAAGAAGGCGCACGCGTAGATGCCAGACCCGCCGCCAATGTCGAGGATCCGGCGTTTGCCCGTCAGGTCCACGCGCGCGGCTAGCGCTTGCGCGAGATATCGTCCGCGGCAGTCCATCGCCGCAGTGAACGTCCGCGCGAAGCTCTCGGTTTCCATTCCCGCGTGCCAGTCGAGAGCGTCGCGCTGACTGCCCCAGTGCGCAGGCTGGCCGGTTCGCAGCACACGAAGGAAGTCCTGCGCGACGGGCCGATCCTTGAGCGAGCCGTAGTAAGGCGACAGGTTCCAAGGTGACCCCGCCGTGAGGTGCTCGCGCGCGAGCATGGTCACGCGGTAGGTCCCCGCGTCGAGCTCAATGAATCGATTGGCGCGAAAGAGCGTGAGCATGACATCCGCGGGGCGAGACCGCAGATCGAAATGCCGGCAGAGCTCATCGAACGTCGACGGGTTTTCAGCCAGCCACGAGAAGAAGTCGAGTTCGACGACGGCGGCCGTGATGAGATCGACGGCGTAGAGGCCGTCCCGGTACCGGTAGATCGAGATAGGGTCGGTCGCCGGAGCGAGGGTCAGGTCCATGGACATGGGCGGCGAGTCTAACCCGGATTACTCAACCACGAAGGCATGAAGTCCATGAAGGGCAGCGTGCAAGTGCCCTTCTTCATGCCTTCCTGGTTTGAGAGCAGTTTCTCTGTACAATTGGCACAGCCACAAGACGCGCGGCCGTTGTTCCAGTCCCCATCATGCTCAGAGCCGGAATTGTCGGCTTGCCCAATGTCGGCAAGTCCACGTTGTTCAACGCGGTGACCCGCACTCGCAAAGCCGAGGCGGCCAACTATCCGTTCTGCACCATCGACCCGAACGTCGGCATCGTGACCGTGCCCGACGCGCGGCTCGAGCCCCTGCGCCGGATCGCCAAGACCGATGTCGTCATGCCGGCGGCGATTGAATTTGTCGACATCGCCGGGCTGGTCAAGGGCGCGAGCCAGGGTGAGGGACTCGGCAACAAGTTCCTGACCCACATCCGCGAGGTCGACGCGATCGTGCAGGTCGTCCGCTGTTTCGAGGACGAGGACGTCCATCACGTGTCCGGGAAGGTCGATCCCGTTCGCGACATCGAGGTGATCAACACGGAGTTGATTCTGGCGGATCTCGATTCGGTGAAGAAGCGGCGCGAGCGGCTGGCCAAGGACGCCAAGCGCGGCGACAAGGCGGCCATCGCGGAGGATGCGCTTCTCGTGAAGATCGAGCCCGTCCTCGACTCCGGCAAGCCCGCGTTGACGGTCACCTTCACGCCGGAGGAGGCAGACGCCGCCAAGTCGCTCTTTCTCCTCACGTCGAAGCCGACCATCTTCGCGTGCAACGTGAAGGAGTCGGACCTTGCGACGGCAGACAGCAACCCGTACGTCGTGCAAGTGCGGGACTACGTGAAGACGCACCTGTCGTGCGAGGCCGTGGTGATCAGCGCCCAGATCGAGAGCGACCTGGTTGACCTCGCACCGGATGAGGCCGAGGCGTTTCTCGGTGAACTGGGTGTTTCGGAAAGCGGCATCGGTCTCCTGATCCGGGCTACGTACCATTTGCTGGGCCTACGTACCTACTTCACCGCCGGCGAAAAGGAAGTGCGGGCCTGGACGATTCACGCTGGTGACACGGCGCCGCAGGCAGCCGGGGTCATTCACACCGATTTCGAGCGCGGGTTCATCAAGGCCGAGACCGTGGCGTACGATGACCTCATCGCGTGTGGATCGGTCGCGGCCGCGCGCGAGAAGGGCCTGTACCGCATGGAAGGCAAGGAGTATGTCGTTGCCGACGGCGACGTGATGTTGTTCAAGTTCAACGTCTGAGTGAGAGACATCGAGGCATGTGATGGCCCTTGATCTGGCGACTGTTCCCACGCTGGCGGCCGACTACGCGAACCGAAGCCCGCAGGAGATTCTGCAGCTGGCGCTCGGCGAGTTCGCCCCAGAAGTCGCGCTCTCGTTCAGCGGCGCCGAGGATGTTGTGCTCGTGGACATGGCGGCCAAGATTGGCGGCGTCTTCCGCGTGTTCTCGCTCGACACCGGCCGGCTGCACCCGGAGACATATCAGTTTCTCGAGAAAGTCCGCGAACGCTACGGCCTCGCGATCGAGGCTTTCTTCCCGCGGCCTGACGCGATTCAGACGCTCGTTCGCGAGAAGGGCCTGTTTTCCTTTTATAAGGATGGCCACAAGGAATGCTGCGGCATTCGCAAGGTCGAGCCCCTGACGAGAGCGCTTGCTGGCATGCGCGCCTGGGTGACCGGGCAGCGTAAAGACCAGAGTCCGGGCACGCGGTCGGACGTGCCGGTCGTTCAACTCGACCGCACGTTTGGCACTTCTGCGCGTCCGCTCGTCAAGTTCAACCCGCTGAGTCAATGGACGTCGAAGCAGGTGTGGGCGTACATCCGCGAGCACGACGTGCCCTACAACGTGCTGCACGATCGCGGCTTCGTCTCGATCGGCTGTGAGCCCTGCACACGGCCCGTGAATCCCGGCCAGCACGAGCGTGAAGGGCGCTGGTGGTGGGAGGAAGAAACCCGCAAGGAATGCGGCCTGCATGCGGGCAACGTCAAGTAACCCGGCGCGAGGATCTTTCCACGGACGGATTGTTCAGCGACGCAGCAACAGCCGTTAGACTGTTCCCAGGATGCTCCGAATCGCACGTGTTGCCGCATGTGCCCTTGGGTTGCTCGTGCCCGCGGTACTGCTTGCACAGGATCCTGTCGGTCCTGAGGCTGCCGGGGCGGCGGACCCCGCGCGCGCCCGTGCGATCTCAGACACCGCCAGGCTCTACGACACGTCTTTTCTCCATCGCATCGACGTCGTCATTGCCGACGAGGATGTCGGCCGGATCATGTATCGGACGGCCGACCGGATCCGCTGCACGATCACGATCGACGGGATCACGCTGAAGGACGTCGGTGTCCGGCAGTCGGGCGGTGTGTATCATCCGTATCTGCCTATTACGGCCAAGCCGTCGCTCAGCCTCAAGTTCGACGAGTTCACGAAGGGCCAGCGGCTCTACGGTCTCGACAAGCTCATCCTCAAGAACGAACTGCAGGACTTCAGCTTCGTCAGCGAGCATCTCACCTACGAGATCTTCCGGCGTGCCGGCCTTGCGGCACCGATGACGGCCCACGCACGCGTCTCGATTAACGGTCTCGACAGTGGCATCTATCTGATGCGTGAGCCGATCGACAAAACGTTTCTCCGCCGCAACTTCGGCGGGGCGTTCGACGAGGGGAACCTCTACGAGATCGAGAACACGCGCGACTTCGTGTTCGACCCCTCGTATCCGAAGCTCGAGCACGAAGGCATCGACGGCCGGACGCGCGACAATCTCGTCGCGTTCGCCGCGGCTGTGCAATCGGCCACGCCCTCGACTGCCGAGCGCGATCTGGCGCCGTTTCTCGACGTGGATCGGTTTGCGACCTTCGTCGCCGCCGAGATCGCCACGGGCCACTGGGACGGCCTGACGGGCAACAACAACAATACTTACGTGTATGCGAATCCGGAGGACGGGCGATTTGTCTTCCTGCCTTGGGGTGCCGATCAGGCGTTTCGCCTGTCGGCGAGGCGCGGCGGGTTCGGCGGGGCGCCGGGAATCGGAGTCTTCGGCGCGCGGTCGTACCTCGTCCGGCAGCTCCTTGGCAGCCAGCGGTTCGCCGATCGGGTCGCGGCAGAGGTCGAGCGCATCGGCCGGGAGCCGGTCTGGAATCAGCCGGCGCTCACCGACCGGTTGAGCGCGGTCGATCGCATCTTCGCCACGGTTGAACCGGTGGGGCGGACGGGGGCTGACGTCATCCGCTTCCGCGGCTACCGCGCGGTGCTCGACGCCGTCATCCGATCGGGCGGTTGAGCCTTTCGGCTTCGCTACCGCGCGGCTGCCGGACTCATTGTCCCGCGTACCCTTGCCTCGGCGATGTACTGTCGCGCGAACTCCTCCAGGTGCGGTGCGCCGGTGAGGCCGATCTTGCGGGCCTCGGCGAGCGCTGCCTCCCACGTCCAGTTGTCGCGGAGCACACGGCGAATGAGCCAGAACGCTCCGACACGGATGGCTGCCGTGCAATGAATGAAGATTGGCCGGTTTGCGACATCATCGGTAACGCGCAGGAACTCATCGACCGACGCTTTCGCAGGCGTGCTATAGACCACCGGGATGTTGATGAACGTCATTCCGGCAGCCTTCACGGCCTGCGCTTCCTCGTCCCCGCGGTATTCCTCTGGCGTGCGGAGGCTCAGTACGGTCTTCACGCCATCTGCCTTGAGCGCCGCGAAGTGCTCGGGCCTCGGCTGCCCACCGGTGCAGAAATCAGTGGAGACTCGGAGGAAGTTTCGGATTGAGGATGAGTCGCTGGTCTGGCCACCGGCAACCACACTGGCCAGCACGAGCATGACCGCTGTGAGCAAACCCGTGGCTGTTGAGCGCATGGCTGGATTGTACACGCCGGTTGATGCGACAGGCGCCCGATCATCCAGCAGGCGTGACGATCTCCAAGGATCGGGCGATCCGTTCGACTTCCGCGCGTACGCCGTCACGTTCCCATGTTCGAACCGTGAAGGTGACGAGTTCACGCGCCTCGGCCACGATTCCTCGAGCGCTTGCTGCGCCTCATCCTGCACGGTGGTGTCAGGGTGCCCGAAGGCGATCGACTCGAGGAACGACCGAACGATGGCCTCCTGCTCCGTGGTGAGCGAGGCGAGTCTCACTGGGTACCTGTCGGGCGGTCGCAGCGATCGCACGAGTGATTCGGTGACCATTGCCGGACTGGGTCATCGCCGCGAGGGGTTGCTCAGCGATATTAGCCTGTCTCCCGACTCCGCTGTCGTAGGATGAGGGCTCATAGGAGAACCAGAGCCCATGCCTCGCAAGTGGATGATTGCCGTTGCCGTCTTGGCCTTCGTTGCTGGCGGGTCGGCCGCGACTCCTGCGGTCGCGCCCCAGCAGGTGCCGGCAGGTGTTGCGAACTCGGTCAGCACGAGTCTCGCGGAACCTATTAACTCGGAGCTCAACGCAAAATTGCGCGCCGAAGGCATCGAGCGGTCGAAAGTCATGTGGATCGCCCACTACCTCACGGATGTGTACGGCCCGCGGCCGGTCGGGTCACCCAATCATGTCGCCGCGGCGAACTGGGTGCTGAAGACCATGACGGCCTGGGGACTCACGAACGCCCATCTCGAGCCCTTCACGTGGCGCGGCGTCGGCTGGCTGCCGGGTCGCGCGACCGGGTTCATCACGTCGCCCGTAAAGGCGAGGCTCACCTTCGAGGCGATCCCCTGGTCGCCATCGACGACGGGTACGGTAAGCGGGGAAGTCGTCCACATCGTCGCGCCCGTCAATCCGACAGATGCGGAGCTCACGGAGTTGTTGACCACGCTCGCACCAAAGGTGAAGGGCGGCATTGTGATGGTCGGCCAGCCGGTCAATGCACCGGTCAGCTTCAACGAGCCGCAGAAACGCACACCGGACGAGCAGGTCAGAGCCCGCTACGCTCCCGCGGGCGACGCACCCGCGCGTGGCCGGCCAGCCGGGCCTGGCGGAAATGGCGGTCGTGGCGCGCCCACGCCGACGCCGGAAGGACGTTTGTCCGCGACGCAGGTGACCCAACGCATCACGGCGCTCCTGCGTGACAATCCACCCGCGTTGCGGCTCACACAGAGCGGCGCCGGTCGGATCCCTGGCGTCATCGTCGCGCAGAACGGTGCGGGACAGACGTACGAGCCATCCACACAGATTGGCCCCGGCGTGATCCTGAGAAACGACGACTACGGCCGCATCGCGCGTATCGTCGCCGATGGCACGCCGGTCTCGGTCGAGTTCACCATGAGCAATCAGTATTTTCCCGAGGGGTCGACATCGTATGTGACAGTCGCGGAGATTCCCGGCACGGACAAAGCGGATGAGGTCGTGATGCTCGGCGGACACCTGGATTCGTGGGCCAGTGGCACCGGCGCGACCGACAACGCGATTGGCTGCGCGATCATGATGGAAGCGATGCGCCTGCTGCAATCGGTTGGTTCCCCGCCGCGTCGCACCATCCGCATTGCGCTCTGGAGCGGTGAAGAGCAGGGGTTGCTGGGCTCGGTCGCCTACGTCAGGAATCACTTCGGTTCGAGTGAGGCGCCCAAGCCAGCTTTCTCGAAGCTGCAGGCGTACTGGAACATCGATGAGGGGACGGGGAGGGTACGCGGCGCGACGATCTTCGGGCCACCAGACGCCGCCGCAGTCCTCGGGCAAATGCTCAAGCCGTTCGAGGACTGGGGCGTCTTTGGCGCCTCGGCCACGACCAGCCGGAACCAGGGAGGGTCCGACTACGGAGCTTTCAACGAGGCTGGGTTGCCTGGCATCAACACGCTGCAGGATCCGATTGAGTACAACAGCACCACATGGCACACCAACCTCGATACGTACGAGCGCATCGTGCCCGATGACGTCATGAAGAACGCCGTTGTCACGGCCTCGGTGATCTACCACCTGGCGACGCGCGACGCGTTGCTTCCGCGATTCGGCGCGCCGAACATGCC
>Ga0190274_10002710_pt1 | contig 10461 bp, 8 predicted proteins | sample Popmic531T_FD_133002 | JGI IMG/M metagenome (GOLD analysis project Ga0190274, IMG submission 133002) | Populus adjacent soil microbial communities from riparian zone of Yellowstone River, Montana, USA - 531 T | ecosystem: Environmental > Terrestrial > Soil > Riparian zone | place: USA: Montana...
CGACCTCGCCGCGCTCGAGCAACACGTGCTCGATCGAGCGCTCGGTCAGCAGCCGGCTCGTCGCGAGCCCGCAGTGCCCCGCGCCGATGACGACGGTCGTGATTCGTTCGATCGGAAGCTCCGGGGTCGGTGGGACGCCGTCCGTTCGATCGACAGCCTCGCGCGGTCCGGCTGCGGTCAGTGCTTGTGGACCTCGACCGTCACGTCGGTCGGGTTCGCTACGATGTCGAACACGGCCGAGCGCTTCTGCGACTGGGCGACGAGCGCCTCGATCTCTTTCTGCGTCGCGTCCGCGTCGATGTCGAACGTCACCTTGATGTCGTCGTAGCCGTTGCGCACGTCGCTGTCGATGCCGAGGATGCCTTGGATGTCCATCGACCCTTCGAGCTTCGCCTCGATCGATCGGATCTGGATCCCGCGGTTCTGCGCGACGGCCGCGACGCCCGCCGTGAGGCAGCTCGCGAGGCCGACGAGCACGTACTCAACCGGCGTCGCGCCCATGTCCTCGGACGCAAAAATTTCCGGATGATCCGCTTCGAACATGAACTCGGTTTTATGTTTCTGCTCGGCGCCGAGCCCGTGAAACCCAGCCACCTGCGTACGGCTGTGCGTGCCGTTCTTCCACTTGCACGAAGCCCGCCAGGTGAATTTCGCCGCCTCGGGAGCCTTGCGGAGCGCTTCGCGCGCCTCGAGCAAAGCCCCTACGTTGACGCCGTTGTTGACCTTCTTTCCCGCCGCCTGAGCCATCGTCTGCTCCTTGATATTGTCGTCAGATTTTCTGGTCGTCGAGTCGTCGTGTCGGCCGCCGTCGCGGAGACGCCGGATCATACGCCGCGGCGCCGGCCCGTGTCTAAGCGCCGCGCGCGCGTCACGTATACACTCGCGTGATGCGCGCGCGCTCGAGCGACAGCACCGAGGGCTCCGTCGGCACGGTCGATACGCAATTCCTCGATCTGCCGGAGCCGCTAAGGCTCGACTGCGGGCAAGACCTCCATCGCGTGCGGATCGCCTACGAGACCTACGGAACGCTCGCTCCTTCGCGTGATAACGCGATCCTCGTCTGCCATGCGCTGAGTGGCGACGCGCACGCGGCCGGCTACGCGAGCGCCGCTCCAGCCGCGAGCACGCGCGACGGTTTCGCCGCCGAGGAGCGCGACGCGGACCGCGGCCGCAGCCTCGGCTGGTGGGACGGCATGATCGGGCCCGGCAAGGCCTTCGACACCGAGCGGTTCTTCGTCGTGAGCACGAACTTGCTCGGCGGCTGCCGCGGCACGACGGGGCCGTCGAGCACGAATCCCGCGACCGGCCGGCCGTACGGCGGCAGCTTCCCGGTGATCACCGTCGCCGACATGGTCCGCGCGCAACGGGCGTTCTTGCAGGAGCTCGGCATCGCGCGGCTCGCGGCCGTCGCAGGCGGCTCGCTCGGCGGCATGCAGGCGCTCGAGTGGGCGGTGGTCTACGGCGAGGACGTCGACGCGATCATTCCGATCGCGAGCACGCACGCGTTGCGGCCGCAGGGCGTCGCTTGGAACGCGATCGCCCGCAACGCGATCACGGCCGATCCGGACTGGCAGGGCGGCGACTACTACGGCACCGGCCGCGCGCCGACCCACGGTATGGGCGTCGCGCGGATGTTGGGGCACATGACGTATCTCTCGGCGTTCGCACTCGGGCGCAAGTTCGGCCGGCGGCTGCAATTCTCGGACGACATTCGCTACCTGCTCACCGAGCCCGAGTTCGAGATCGAGAATTATCTAAGACATCAAGCCGAGAGCTTCGTGAAGCGCTTCGACGCGAACACGTATCTTTACACCTCGCGCGCCCTCTCCTATTTCGATCTCGCGCGCCAATACGGCCGCGGCACGCTCGTCGACGCGCTGCGCGCCGTTTCCGCGCGCACGCTGCTAATTGCGTTCAGCTCCGACTGGCTCTACCCACCCCAAGATTCCGAGGAGCTCGCCGCCGCGTTGCGCGCCGCGGGCAAGCAGGTGCAGCTCGAAATCATCGATGCGCCGTACGGGCACGACTGTTTCCTGTTGGAAGAGGCTCGCCAGACACCTATGATCCGGGAGTTTCTCGCGCGCTAGAAACTCGCAGGAGCGTCGATGGAAGAATCACGTCCGTTCGGCTTCGACACCCGCCAAGTCCACGGCGGTCAGCGCCCCGATCCGAATACCGGGGCGCGCGCGGTACCCATCTATCAGACCACGAGCTACGTGTTCGAGGACCCGGAGTCCGCGGCCGCGTACTTCAATCTCCAGGAATACGGCAACACCTACACGCGGATCATGAATCCGACGGTAGCGGTGTTCGAGGAGCGCATGGCGAGCCTCGAAGGCGGCTGCGGCGCGGTCGCGTTCGCGAGCGGCCTCGCGGCTCAAGCCGCAGCGTTGTTCACGCTGCTCTCGCCCGGCGACCACGTGGTGTCTTCCGCCGCGCTCTACGGCGGCACGGTGAATCAGCTCAAGCACGTGCTGCGCAAGATGTCCGTTGAGATCACGTGGGTCGACCCCGATGACCTCGGCGCGTGGGGCAAGGCCGTGCGCGACAACACGAAGGCCTTCTTCGGCGAGACGATCGGCAACCCGGGCGGCAACGTGCTCGACATCGAGGGCATCGCGAAGATCGCGCACGACCACGGGATCCCGCTGCTCGTCGACAACACGTTCGCGACGCCGTATCTGTGCAGGCCGATCGAATGGGGCGCGGACATCGTGCTGCACTCGGCGACCAAGTTCATCGGCGGACACGGCACGAGCATCGGCGGAGTGGTCGTCGACTCGGGTACGTTCGACTGGTCGAACGGCCGGTTCCCCGTAATCGCTGAGCCCTCGCCCGCTTACCACGGCTTGGAGTTCCACGAGACGTTCGGCACCTACGGCTATCTCATGAAGCTGCGCGCGGAGACGCTGCGCGACCTCGGCGCATGCCTGAGCCCGTTCAACGCGTTCCTGTTCCTGCAAGGTCTCGAGACGCTGTCGTTGCGAATGGAGCGGCACGTGACGAACGCCGCGGCGATCGCGCGCTACCTCGAGAAGCACGACTTCGTTTCGAACGTCACCTACTCCGGGTTTCCCGCGAGCCGCTATCGGCCGCTCGTCGAGAAGTACTTGCCGCGCGGCGTAGGCTCGATATTCACGTTCGACATCCGCGGCGGCCGCGAAGCGGGCCAGGAGTTCATCCGCGGCGTGACGTTGTGGTCGCATCTCGCCAACGTCGGCGACGTGAAGAGCCTCGTGATTCATCCGGCCAGCACGACGCACCGGCAGCTCGAGGAAGCAGAGCTCGTGGCGGCAGGCGTACGCGCGGGCACGATTCGATTGTCGGTCGGCATCGAGGACGTCGACGACCTGATCTGGGATCTCGAGCAGGGCTTCGCGTGCGCGCGCGCGGCAGCTCCTGCGGGAGCGGCGGGATGAGCGCGCCATTCGATCTCGGCCCGTACCAAGATCCGCTCACGATCCAGCGCGTGCTGCGCGAGGCAAAAACCATCGCGATCGTCGGGCTGTCGAGCAACACGCTGCGCGCGAGCCACTTCGTCGGGTTCTATCTGAAGCGGCACGGCTATCGCGTCATCCCTGTGAATCCGCGCGAGTCCCAGATCTTGGGCGAGAAGAGCTACCCGAGCCTGCGCGATGTTCCGGTGCCCGTCGACATCGTCAACGTGTTCCGAGCCCCCGACGCGCTGCCCGGCATCGCGCGAGACGCCGTTGCGATCCGCGCGAAGAATCTCTGGTGCCAGTTCGGCGTGATCAACGAGGAAGGCGCGCGCATCGCCGAAGAAGGCGGCCTCTCCGTCGTCATGGATCGCTGCATCAAGGTCGAGCACGCGCGCTACGTCGGCCGCATGCATTGGCTCGGATTCAACACGCAGCGCATCACGTCCGTGCGCGGCGGTCTGCAGTAGAGTTCCACCATGCGCGGATCACTCCTGACCCTCGTTCTCGCGACGTGCTGCGGCACTCAGGCCATCGCCCAGACGCCGTGGGCCGTGCCGAGGCTGCCGAACGGCAAGCCCGATCTGCAAGGCACCTGGGAGAACAACAGCGCGACGCCGCTCGAGCGCCCGCCTGAGCTCGCGGGTAAGCCGCTGCTGTCCGAGGACGAGTTGACGGCGCTCAAGGCGCGGGCCGCTGAGATCTTCAACGCGGAGGCGGACGCGGTGTTCGGCGACTCGCTCTACCTCGCGTTGCTCGACGAAAACCGTCCACGCCAGCTCGGCGCGACCGGTACGTACAGCCAGAACTGGGTTCCGAATCGCTACTTCGAGCGCCGTACGGCGCTGATCGAGGATCCCGCCGACGGACGGCTGCCGCCGCTCACGCCGGAGGCCACGCAGCGGCGGGCGGCGCGAGCCGCCGCGCAGCCGGCTCGCGCGCGCAGCGCCAGCGATCTCGCAATCACCGACCGCTGCATCACGTACGGGATTCCCGATCTCTTCGCGGCATACATGAGCGTGTATCGGGTCATCCAGACGCCCAACGACGTCGTGATTCAAATGGAGAAGATCCACGACGTGCGCGTGATCCCGCTCGATGGCCGGCCGCACGTGTCGCCGACGATTCGCCAGTATCTCGGCGACTCACGAGGCCACTGGGACGGCGACACGCTCGTCGTCGACACGACCAACTTCCAACCTTCCGGCAGCCCCATGGGCGGCTACTTCCGCTTCTCGGACGAGAACCTGCGGCTCACGGAGCGGTTCACGCGCGTGAGCGACGACACGTTGCGCTACGAGTTCACCGTGGAGGACCCCACCGTTTGGACACGGCCGTGGACCGCCGCGATCTACTGGAAGAAAAGCGGCGGGCCCATCTACGAATACGCCTGCCACGAAGGGAACTACAGCCTGCGCGGCATGCTGTCGGCCTTGCGCGCCGAGGAAGCTGCCGGCGGCGAGGCGAAGTAAGCGGGACCCAGGTGTGCGCCGGTTCCTGTTCTCGGGCGCGCAGGCCGGGAATACTTGCGCGTGCCCTCACGACCCGCATTCTGGCTAGGCCGCCAACCGATCATCGACCTCATCGGTGACACCGTCGGCTACGAGCTGCTGTTCCGGTCCGGCGCGGCCAACGCGGCGCACGTCACGGACGACAAGACCGCGACGGCGAGCGTGATCCACTTTGCATTCAACGAGCTCGGCATCGCGTCGGTGCTCGGCGACGCGCGCGCGTTCATCAACTTCGACGCGGCGTTGCTGATGTCCGACGTCGTGGAGCTGCTGCCGCCGGACCGCACGGTCATCGAGCTGCTCGAGCACGTGCAGATCACGCCGGAGGTGATCGAGCGGTGCCGAGACCTGCGCGAGCGCGGGTTCTCCTTTGCCCTCGACGATATCGTGCAGATCGACGCCGTCCACGCGTCCCTGCTGCCCTTGATCGATATCGTCAAGATCGATGTGCTCGCGACCGCCGACGCCGATCTACCCGCGCTTGCCGCGACAGCCCGCTCGGCCGGACGCGTGAAACTGCTCGCCGAGAAGGTCGACACGCGCGTGAAGGTGGACCAGTGCCGCGACCTGGGGTTCGATCTTTTTCAAGGTTACTTCTTCGCACGGCCGGTGCTAATGCAGGGCCGGCGCGCCGAGCCGTCGAAGCGCACAATCATGCGCCTGCTCGAGCAGTCGCTCGACGAGCACGCCGAGGCCGCCGAGATCGAGCGCACGTTCAAGCAGGCACCGGAGCTCAGCTATAAGCTGATGCGCGTCGTGAACTCCGTGGGGACGGGTCTACGTTCGCCGATCCAGTCGCTCGCGCACGCGCTCAAGATCCTTGGCCGCCGTCAGTTGCAGCGTTGGCTACAGCTTCTCTTGTTCGCGCACGACAACACCGGCCATTTCCCCAACCCGTTACTGCAGCTCGCCGCCGCGCGCGGCAAGCTGATGGAGCTGCTCGCGGCGCAGCGCTCCAACGATCGGCGCTTGCAAGACCGAGCATTCATGACGGGCATTCTGTCGCTGCTCGACGCGCTGCTCGAAACGCCGATGACCGAGCTCATCGAACACTTGCAGTTCCCGGACGACGTGCGCGCTGCGCTGCTAGAGCGCAGCGGTCCGCTCGGTCACCTGCTGCAGGTGGTCGAAGCGCTCGAGCGCACGGACGACGCGACCGTGTCTGCGCTCCTCGCGAAGGGAGACCCGTGCCAGACGGGCGAGCTGCCGCAACTGCAGATCGAGGCTCTCACGTGGTCGAACGCGCTCGGGCGTGACGAAAATCCGACCGTGCGACAGCGCGCCGCGAAGAACTGACGCTGCTGCCGGGGCTTCGATTACCCCGCGAGCGAGGTCGTCCCGCCGGCGTTGTGTGAAGCACAGAGAAGACGCAGAATCGGCTGCGCATCCTCCCGTCGCACCACGCGGCTCTTCACGTCGAGCTCGTCCTCGAATCCAAGACAGGATCGGTGCCCTATGAAGCAGAGTATCGCGGCCGTTGTTGCGCTCCTCGTCGCGTTTGCGGCTCCCTGCTACGCGCAGTGGCTGAACCAGCCGACACCGAATATTGCCAGGACCGCAGACGGACAACCGGATCTGACCGCGCCACCGCCGCGCACGGCCGACGGTCATCCCGACCTCTCCGGAAACTGGCAGGGTCGCGCCATCCACTTTGCCGCGCCGGAGGGTTCCCTGACGCCCGCTGCGCAAAAGCTCCTCCGCGAGCGGAAGGAGAACTACTTTCGGGAGCGACCGAGCTTTCAATGCAAACCTAGCGGGCCGGAAGTGCTCGCCGGCTGGAAACGGATCACCCAAACGCCGACGCTGATCACGATCCTCTACGAGGATCTCGCCTATCGCCAGATTTTTCTGGACGGCCGGAAGCTCGAGGCCGATCCCGAACGAACGTGGATGGGTTACTCCGTCGGTCGCTGGGAGGGCGATACGCTCGTGGTCGATAGCTTCGGATTCAACGACCGCACGTGGCTCGACGCGCGCGGCATGCCGCACACCGAAGCGCTTCGCACTACGGAACGGTATAGCCGCGGAACGGTTGGTGGAATGCAGGTGGACCTCACCGTCACGGATCCCGGCACGTTCACCGCACCGCAAACGGCTTCTTATCCACTGACGTTTCGGCCCGACACCGAAATGATCGAAGCCGTCTGCGAGGCGCATCAGGAGCACTGGGTCGGCACGGTGTCCGACAACGACAGCGGTGCCGTAACAGTGGCGCCCGCCATCCTTGCCAAGTACGTCGCCGTGTACCGCGGGTTGTGGGGAACCGTCCTACGGACCGTGCGCGTCACGCTCAAGGATGACGCGCTGTACGTGAATGGCCTCGTCGGTGAGCCGGTGCGATTGATTCCGCACTCCGACACCTTCTTCATGTCCACCGACGGCCTCACCTACACGTTCGGCGGCGACGGCACCGCGATCAGCTACGTCGTGGAGCGGCACGTTTCCGGTGACTGGAAGTACGAACGCCAGCCTGAGTAGGAGCCAAACACGATGCATCTTGATGATGTCCTCGGGCGCACTGCGGCGGCTCGTTTTCCGGTATCCGTCGCGGCGCGCAGAATGCTCTTGATCGCGACGATCGCGCCTTCCTTCGCGATCACGCTTGCAGTCGACGCCCATCACTCTTACAGCGAGTACGACGACACCAAGTCGGTGGAAGTCGAAGGCAAGCTCGTCGACGTGGCGTGGCAGAACCCGCACGCGCGGATTCTCGTGCAGGCCACCGACTCGGCGGGCAAACCCGTTACTTGGGACATCGAGAGCGCGGGCCTCAACAACTTTCGGCGGATGAACGTGCCGCTCGAAATCTTCAAGATCGGCGATACGGTGAAAGTAGCGGGTTGGCCGTCCAAGCGATCCGGCGTACGCATGTACGGAACGAACTTGCTGGCGGGAGACGGGCAGGAGCTCGTGATGTGGCGCTACTCGAAGCCCCTCTGGGCGGCGACGGCGCTCGGCTACGGCTCGGACCGCGCGTTGTTCGAGCCCGGAACCGCATCCGCGTCGACCACCCTGTTTCGCACGTGGGCCTCCGATCTCGACGATCCCGACGCGAATCCCGCGTCGCTGTTCGCGGGCTTGACCTGGCCGTTGACGGAGAAGGCGCGGCAGGCCGCAGCCCGATTCAACCCCGTCGAGGACACGACCACGGTCGGCTGCACACCGAAGGGCATGCCGGCCATCATTCGGCAACCGTTTCCGATCGAGTTCGTCGATCGCGGCGACACGATCGCGCTGAAGATGGAGGAGTACGACACCCTGCGCACGATCCACATGCGCGAGAGCTCAGGCGCGGAAACGCAGAGGACGCCGCTCGGCTACTCGGTCGGTCATTGGGAAGAAGGCACGCTCGTCGTCGAAACCACGCGACTCAACGAGCCGTACGTCAACAGCGTCGGCGTTCCGCTGGGCCCTTCCGCCAAACTGGTCGAGCGCTTCTCGCCCAGCACCGACGGCAGCCGCCTCAACTACACGCTGTCGATCACGGACCCCGACTCGTTGACCGCGCCGATCGAGGGCAGGCGGTCATGGGTTTGGCACCCAGCCGAGCGCGTGATGCCGTTCAATTGCACGGACAAGAGCGCCGGGCGCTAGACGCACGCCGAGCAGCGGAAAGAGATCGCCGACCACGCGGCCCGACGCGACACGCTCGGGGCCTTGGGGAGGAAGCCAAGCGGAATCGCGGGGTACGAAGGCCGCGAGGCCGGCGAAAGAGGTTGCGTGCGCCCGCCAGAGGTCGACGAGCTCGATGCCGATGGTCACGAGCGCGACGACGCCCGCGTAGCCGGGGCGCCGCCGCAAGCTGCGCGCGGCATCACGAATCGATGGCGAGAGCGGCGTCATCGTGGGCGGAGTAAGCAACGGTCGTGCCACGCGCTGTCGCGGCGCGCTTCATTGCGGATGAGGCACCCGTCCGTCCCGCGTGTGGGACACGCTGTGCGGAAGCGGGACGCTCGCACGGTGGTATTCTGCGCCGCACACGCTTGGGGGCAGCGATGGCGCAACGCAAAATTTCACGGCGCGAGTGGGTCAAAGCGGTCGGCGCCGCCGGCGCGGCCACGGCGCTCGGCGCACACGGCGCGGAAACGCGTCCACCTCGGCACTGGGATCGAGAGACCGACGTCATCGTGATCGGCTCCGGGGCGACAGGGCTTCCGGCGGCGATCGTCGCGAGGGAATCGGGCGCGGACGTCATGCTGCTCGAAGCCGAGAATCACATTGGCGGGCACGCCATCTGCAGCGGCGGCAACCTGCCGCTCGGCGGCGGCACTAGCCAGCAAAAGAAGTACGGAATCGAGGACTCTCCCGATCTCGTATTCCGCGATTTGACCGATTGGTCGATCGTTCAGCCGAATGGCTTTCCCGACTATCGGTACAACGACCGCGAGCTCATTCGCGCCTTCGCCGACCATTGCACGCCGACGTTCGAGTGGCTGCGCGCTCACGGCGTCGTCTTCCTCGACAAGGCTCCCGACAACCTCGGCGGCAGCTCGATCGGCAACTCGGCGCCGCGCGAGACGCATCCAGTCAACTTGGATTATCCGTTGGTGCAGACGGGCAAGCCCGTCGAGCCGGAACGGCGCATGACGTCGAGCTCCGGCAACGGCTTGATGCGGCCACTCGAAGCGGCGGCCAAGACAGTCGGCGTGCAGATCCTCCTGCAGCATCGGATGACGGCCATCTACCGCGAGGAAGCGGGCTCGAGGCGCGTGCTAGGTGTCGCGGTGGAGCACGCGGGCGCAACGCTCGACATACGTGCGCGCAAAGCCGTCATCGTCGCGACCGGCGGGTCCACCGGCAACGTCAACTTTCGCCGCATGTTCGATCCGCGGCTGACGGAGGAGTATTGCGGTCTCGCCGGCATGCCCTGGTCCAACCAAGACGCGAGCGGCGAGCTCGCCGCGCTGACGATCGGCGCATCGCTCTGGGGCGCGTATAACCAGACGGGCGAATTCGGCGAGACGCTGACCAAGCCCGGCACGCTCGGCGCGCAATACGGTTACCGCAACTTGCGCTGGATGCCGGGCTCGGAAGTGTTCGACAAGGCGGGCGCGAGCGGCTTGGCCGTAGGGGACTGGCAGAACGTAGTTCTCGTCAACATGCTCGGCCAGCGTTTCTACGACGAGACGGCGGGCCAATACACATCGAACAGCTACCGCCGGCTCGATCCCTATGTTGCCAACAGCTACCTGAACGCGAAGCACACCGAGTACAACCCCAACGGTTGGGTCGCGGCCGCGCTCGCCGGGATCGGCGACGGCCACAACGGCGGCGGACCCATTTGGGCGATTTTCGATGCCGACGCGGTGCAGCGCGAGGCGTGGAGCCCCGCGCCGCCCAATGTCGATAGCGAGCGAGGTTTTTTCTTCGGCGCCGATACCCTCGCGGGGCTCGCCGAGAAGATCGTGATGAAGCATCAGCGCGTGCCGATGCCGCCGGAAAACCTCGTGGCCACGATCGCGCGCTTCAATTCGTTCGTGGACTCCGGCACGGACGAGGACTTCGGCCGGCCA
>Ga0190274_10002711_pt1 | contig 10461 bp, 11 predicted proteins | sample Popmic531T_FD_133002 | JGI IMG/M metagenome (GOLD analysis project Ga0190274, IMG submission 133002) | Populus adjacent soil microbial communities from riparian zone of Yellowstone River, Montana, USA - 531 T | ecosystem: Environmental > Terrestrial > Soil > Riparian zone | place: USA: Montana...
GAGCACCTGCGCCAGGTGATCGGCCTGCGCGGCTACGGCCAGCGCGATCCGCTCAACGAGTACAAGGCCGAGGCCTACAACCTGTTCGAAGCGATGACCACGAGCCTGCGCGAGGCCGTGACGTCGCAGCTGATGCGCGTCGAGATCGTGCAGCAGCCGCAGGACCAGGAAGTGCCCAGCCTGCCGCCGATGCAGGCGCATCACTTCAATCCGAACACCGGCGAGGACGAATTGGCGCTGGCCGAGGCGGGCGCCGAGACGCTGGCGCGCGCCGGCATCACGCCGCGCCCCGCCGTGGACCGCAATCCGAACGATCAATCGACCTGGGGCAAGGTCGGCCGCAACGAGGCGTGCCCGTGCGGCTCCGGCAAGAAGTTCAAGCACTGCCACGGGCGATACGCGTAGCCCCGGCGGAACCTATTGGCACGCTGTCATCATCCGCGAACGCGGATGATCCAGTACTCCGCAGCTCGAATGGTGATTACTGAATGCCCCGCTGTCGCGGGGCATGACGATGCGTTTTGGGATGAGTGACTGAAATTTACCGGAACGCCGACCAGCGGTTGTCGAAGTTGCCGGCCGGCACGACCGGCGCGGCGCCGGCCATTGTGCCGCCTGCCGGAGCCTGCTGCGCAGGAGCAGCCGGCGCAGGCGCAGCAGTCCTTGGCTCGTCAGCCGGCTTCGGCCGGATCGCGCCGGGCGCGGGCGCCGACGCAGGCTTGGCGGTGGCCGGCATCGGAGCCGGCTTGGGAGCTGCAGGCGCGGCCGCAACTCTTGGCTTCGGCGCCGCGGCGGCGGGCGGCGGCGCCTTGTCTTCGGCTCTGCTCAGGCCCATCGTGCGCGCCATGCGGTCCATCACGCTTGGCTTTTCGTCGGCGGGCTTCGGCTTGGACGCGAACAGGCCGCTGAAGAAGTTGGACTTGGATTCCTTGGGCGTGCTCGCCGGCACCATCGGCTCGGCCGAGGCGACGCGGACTGGCGCGGACGTCGCGCCGACCGCCGCCATCATCGGGGACTCGTTGGAGATCGAGTGCGAGCCGCCGGCCGGCGGCGCGATCGGATTGCCGGTCACCAGCGGCGCGTCGGACAATTCGGGGATGCGCGGCGGGCGCACGGTCGCCGGGATGGTGCCCGGGATCGAAGCGGTCGAATAAGCCGAGGTGCTCGGCGAGACGCCGACTTCGTTGCGCTTCACCGCGGCGACGAACACCGGGTGCATGCCGCCGTCGGCGCCGGTGCGGATCGGTGCCACGGGCGTGCGGTTGGAGAGTTGCGCGATCCTGATGTCGTCGGTGCGTTGCTTCTCCTTGACCGAGGCGACGACGTCGTCGGCCACGGTGAACACCGGGCATTTGTCGGCAGCGCGGAACGGCAACGGGCGCAGCGGATCGTTCGGGTCTTCAGCGTCGAACACGTAGCGCTTTTCGCAGACGTTCACCTTCGGCTCGAGCTTGGTGGTTTCGAAGTGATCGTTGCCGCGCTTGAGCATCTTCCAGAACGCCATGTGCGGGCTGTTGCGATGCTTGGCGAAATTCTCCGGCGTCATGCGGAACGGATAGGCCTGCACCTGGAACGCGCGTTGGCCGCCGAAGAATGCCTCGCGGCCGAGCGCGTAGATTTCCTGGATCTGCTCGTCGGTCATCGAATAGCAGCCCCGCGACGAGCAATCGCCGTGCACCATCAGGTGTGCGCCGGTGCGGCCGTGAGCGCGGTCAAAGGCGTTCGGATAGCCGAGATCGAACGCCAGATAGAACTGCGAGTTCGGATTCATCTGGCCGGGGGTGATCGTATAGAAGCCCTCCGGCGCCTGGCGATCGCCTTCCTTGACCTTCGGGCCAAGCTCACCGGACCAGCGGCAGATCGGATAGGTCTTCAGCAGCGCAAAGCGGCCGGTGCGATCCTGCTTCCAGACCTCGAATTCGGATTCTTGCTTGAACACGCGGACCAGGATCGGCGAATCCTTGTCCATGTTCTTCTGTTCGATGTCGGACACCATGCGCGACGAGAGCGGCGCTAACGCCTTCCCGCTGGTCGCGAGGGTCACGCCGTCGGTGTTGCACCCGCCAAGCGAGATCGCCGCGACGAGAGCTGCCGACGCCAGGAGCGATCGAACGAGCGGTCTCAAACGCGACACTCCCCAGCCGTTGTCCCCGGAGCGCCGCTGTCCCAAGGAAGGGGTCCAGAGCGTCCAACGAAAATCGATAAACCCAAGGCCCCGACTCCGCAAGATAGAGCCTAGCATCGGAGCGGATCGATTGAGCACGGGTAAGATGAACGAAAGGTAAAATTGTGGCCAGGGACGGGGTTTGCGGGCGACTTTCCGCGATTTCGGACGATTTGTCGGGTTCCCGCCCAATATCAACAGTTCCGGTCCGGAATCGCTAAATGAGGCCCCGGCCGATGGCGAGGAACTTGTCACGGCGCTGCCGCCGCACGGCGTCGCGATCCAGGTCCTTGATCTCCGCGAACGCCGCCGCGATGACGTCCCCGGCCGCCGCGATCATCGTGGTCGGGTCGCGGTGCGCGCCGCCCAGCGGCTCGGTGATGATCCGGTCGATGATGCCGAGCCGCTCCAGATCCTGCGCGGTGATCTTCATGTTGGTCGCGGCGTCCTGTGCCTTCGAGGTGTCGCGCCACAGGATCGACGCGGCGCCCTCCGGCGAGATCACGCTGTAGATCGCGTGCTCGAGCATCAGCACCCGGCTGGCGGTGGCGATCGCGATGGCGCCGCCGGAACCGCCTTCGCCCAGGATGACGGCGACGTTGGGCACGCCGAGATTGAGACACGCTTCCGTCGAGCGCGCGATCGCCTCGGCCTGGCCGCGCTCCTCGGCATCGATGCCCGGATAGGCGCCGGCGGTGTCAATCAGCGCGAGCACCGGAATATCGAAGCGGTCGGCCATTTCCATCAGCCGCACCGCCTTGCGATAGCCTTCCGGCCGCGCCATGCCGAAGTTGTGCTTGAGCCGGCTTTCGGTGGTGGAGCCTTTCTCGTGGCCGATGATGCAGATGCTCTCGCCGCGGAAGCGGCCGAAGCCGCCGATGATCGCATCGTCGTCGCCGAACTTTCGGTCGCCTGCGAAGGGCGCGAAATCGGCGATCAGCGCGCCGACGTAGTCGAGGCAGTGCGGCCGCTGCGGGTGCCGCGCGACCTGGGTCTTCTGCCACGGCGTCAGCTCGGCGTAGAGGTCCCTGAGCGCCTGCGCCGCCTTGGTCTCCAGCCGGCCGATGTCCTCGGTGATCGCGACGGCGCCGCCGGACTCCTGCATCGCGCGCAGCTCTTCGACCTTGGCCTCGAGCTCGGCAACCGGCTTTTCAAAATCGAGGTAGCTGCGCATTTGAGAAAAAGTGTTGCCTCTGAATGGAGGGGTCGAAACTGGCCTTTGCGGGCCTTTCAAGTCAAGCAACACGCCGGAATATCGTTCCGAATCAGTGCAGCCAGCGGCCCGTAGGCACTGTTCCTGGCGTATCGCTCACCGTGCGCAGGTTAAGGGCGCCGATCAGTTCGGTCCTGGACGCCTCGACGGTATCGAGTGCGGCCCGAGTCTGCTGCATCGTGCTGCGGTTCGAGCCGCTGAGCACGAAACCGCCGAGGATCGCGGTGATCGCGCCCAGCATCGCAGGCCCGAAAAACACAAATCCGAAAATCCCTGCGAACAGCCACAGCGCGCCACCGATCAGCAGCACATTAGAGAACAGGCCGAGCTTGCGGCAGCGCTCCACGGCCTCCGCCAACTCCTCGATCCTCGCTTCAAGCCGCGCGATCTGCTCGTGCGCCGAGACCTCATGCTGGTCTTCGGGATCGTCTTCGCCACTCATTTGTCGGCGAGCGGATGCAGGTCGCGCACCAGGCTCTTGAGCCGCTCCTCCAGGACGTGCGTGTAGATTTGCGTCGTCGAGATATCGGCGTGGCCGAGCAGTGTCTGCACCACGCGAAGGTCGGCGCCGTTGTGAAGGAGATGGCTGGCGAAGGCGTGACGCAGCACGTGCGGGCTCACTTGCGCGGGCTTGAGGCCCGCGGCGGCGGCGAGCGATTTCAGCTCGCGAGCGAAATGCTGGCGGCTGACGTGACCGCTCTCGCCAAACGATGGAAACAGCCATTTCGTCTGGTCGGATTTCGGCGCACGCTTCTGCGCTTCCGTGCGCAACGCCAGATAGTCGGCCATGGCACGCTTGGCGCTGTCATTGAGCGGCACCATGCGCTCACGGCCGCCCTTGCCGCGGACCAGCAGCATCTTCTGCTCCGGACGCGCCGCGGTCTGCGGCAGCGCGATGAGCTCGGAGACGCGCAGTCCTGTCGCGTAGAGCACTTCGAGCAGGCATGCGAGCCGCGCTGCGCGCAGCCGCTCTGCAACGGAATCGGCCGTCATGTTGCTGCGCGATTGCGCCAGCAGGTCGTCGACCTGCTTGACCGAAAGCACCTCCGGCAGCGTGCGGCCGCGCTTCGGCCCTTCGATCACGGCCGCCGGATCGTCGCCGCGGTGGCCTTCGCCATAGAGAAACCGGTAGAGCTGGCGGATCGCGGAGAGCCGCCGCGCCACCGACGATGCCGCAAGCCCGCGCTGGCTGAGCCGCTGAAGATGCGCGCGCAGCGCCTCTCTGTCGGCGGCGGCGATCGCCACACCCGCCTTGGCAAGGTCGGCGGAAAAATCCTCGAGGTCGCGCCGGTAGGCGGCCAGCGTGTTCGCCGCCGCGCCACGCTCAGCGGACAGCATGTCGAGGTAAAGCTCGATCAGCGTCTCGTCGGATTGTCGCTGCCGGCGGGCCATGCGATGGCGCAGCCTCAGCGGTGCTTGTTGAGCTGGTTCGGTGGAATGATCACGGTGATTTGCCGCGTCTGAGGATTGGTGTGGTAGGCCAGGGCGTAAAGCGCGCCGTAGCCGCCCGCAATCACCAGGGCCACCACCAAGAGGAATCGAAATAGGCTCGGCATTGTCCACTCAGCGATAGGCCCGGATCGGCGTTAACCACCGTGCCGCGGCGGTTTATGAATCACGCGTTATTCGCTACAAGTATAACATGTCGGATGTGGCCATGCATAACGGCGCCGCGGCGCTCGACGAATCCGCGCTGGTGGCGGCGCTTGGCCAGCGCTCGGTTGTGCTCGTCGGCATGATGGGCGCGGGAAAGTCGTCCATTGGCCGTAGGCTCGCCAGCCGGCTCAATGTGCCGTTTGTCGATGCCGACACCGAGATCGAGAAGGCGGCCGACATGTCGATCCCGGAAATTTTCAGCGCACACGGCGAGCCGTATTTCCGCGCCGGCGAGACCCGCGTCATCGCACGGCTGCTGGAGAGCGGGCCACAGGTGCTGGCGACCGGCGGCGGCGCGTTCATGAATCCAGAGACCCGCGCGGCGATCCACGCGAAGGGTGTTTCGGTCTGGCTGCGCGCCACCATCGAGGTGCTGTCGCGCCGCATCAAGCGCCGCAGCGACCGGCCGCTGCTCAAGGGCGACGATCCGATCGAAACGCTGCGGCGCCTGATCGAAGCGCGCTATCCGACCTATGCGGAAGCGGACATCACGGTAGAATCGCGCGACGTGGCGCATGAGGCGATCGTCGAGGAGATCATCGCGGGCTTGTGCGCGCAGCCGCGCATCGTCGCAGCATCGAAACCCGGCGGGAGCGCTTCATGACGGCCGCCGCAGCAGGCCAGTCGGCCGAGCCGATCCAGGTGAATGTCGGGCTTGGCGAGCGCGCCTATGACATCGTGATAGGCCGCGGGCTGCTGGCCAGCCTCGGCGAACGTGTCGCCAGGCTCCGTCCGGGCGCGAAAGCCTTGATCGTGACCGACGCGACGGTGGCGAAGCATCATCTCGCCACCACCGAGGCCGCGCTGAAGGGTCTCGGCGCCGCGCCGATCGTCGTGCCGGCGGGCGAGGGCACCAAGAGCTTCGCGCATCTCATGCAGATCTGCGACGCGGTGCTCGCGGCGCGTATCGAGCGCGGAGATCTGATCGTTGCGCTGGGCGGCGGCGTGGTTGGCGATCTCGCGGGCTTCGCCGCCTCGGTGGTGCGGCGCGGCATCGATTTCGTGCAGGTGCCGACGACGCTGCTGGCGCAGGTCGACTCGTCGGTCGGCGGCAAGACCGGCATCAACACGGGCCACGGCAAGAACCTGATCGGCGCGTTCCATCAGCCGATCCTGGTGATCGCCGACACCGCGTTGCTCGACACGCTGCCGGAGCGCGAGTTCCGCGCCGGCTACGCCGAGGTGGTGAAGTACGGATTGCTCGGCGACCGCGAGTTCTTCGAGTGGCTGGAGCAGAACTGGCAGGACGTGTTCAAGGGTGGGCCGGCGCGCGGCAATGCTCCGGCACCTCGCGAATACGCCGTGCTCAAGAGCGTCCAGGCCAAGGCCGAGATCGTGCGCCGCGACGAGCGCGAGACCGGCGACCGCATGCTGCTCAATCTCGGCCACACCTTCGGACATGCGTTCGAGGCCGCCGCCGGATTTTCCAACAAGCTTCTCCACGGCGAGGCGATCGGGCTCGGTATGGCGCTGGCGTTCGAGTTCTCCGCGCGGCGCGGCTTGCTTCCGAAGTCCGATGCGGATCGCGCGATCCGGCATCTGGCGGCGGTCGGCCTGCCCACCCATATCGAGGATGTGCGCGGCGTGACATTCGAGCTCGATTCGCTGATGGATCTGATCGCCCAGGATAAGAAGGTGAAGCGCGGCGCGCTGACGTTCATCCTGGTGCGCGGCATCGGCCAGAGCTTTGTCGCGCGCGACGTCGACGCGGCCGACGTGCGGGCCTTCCTCGCCGAGAAACTTCGATCGTAGGACGCGATGGATTCCACGGTCGGTAACCTGCTGCTGGCGGTCCTGCTCCTTGCAGCCAATGCATTCTATGTCGCCGCGGAATTCGCGCTGGTGAAGGCGCGCGGCTTTCGTGTCGATGCCATGGTTGAGCAGAACCGCTTCGGCGCGCGCCTCGTGCAGAAGATGCTGGGGAACATCGAGGCGTATCTCGCCTGCTGCCAGCTTGGCATCACCATGGCTTCGCTCGGCCTCGGATGGGTCGGCGAACCCACGGTCTCTGCGTTGCTGCATCCGGTCCTCGTGCCGCTCGGCATGTCGGAATCGGCGCTGCACGTCACGTCGTTCATGGTCGGCTTCCTGGTGTTCTCCTCGCTTCATATCGTGGTCGGCGAGCAGGTGCCCAAGACGCTGGCGATCCGCGAGCCGATCGCGGTGTCGCAATGGATCGCCTATCCGCTGCAGGTGTCGTTTCTGGTTTTGTATCCGCTGAACTGGCTGCTCAACGCCGCGTCGCGCTCGATCCTGCGGCTGTTTGGCGCGAGGGAAGGCTCGAACCAGGAAATTCTCACCGACGTCGAGATCGAGGGGCTGGTCGAGGAGTCGGCGGAGCACGGCAAGATGGAGCTCGGTCAGGCCGAGTACATCCAGAACGTGTTCCGGTTCGGCGAGCTTCAGGTCTCCGACGTGATGAAGCATCGCACCGAGATGGTGACCGTCAACGCCGACGACGAGCCGGAGAAGGTCGTCAACGCGGTGCTCGCCGCGGAATTCACCCGCATTCCGCTCTGGCGCGGCAAGCCGGAGAACATCGTCGGAATCTTGCACGCCAAGGATCTGCTGCGCGCCATCCAGGACGCCGACGGCGATCTCGACAAGGTCGACATCGTGTCGATCGCGCTGCCGCCGTGGTTCGTGCCCGACATCCGCCCGCTGTCCGAGCAGCTTAAGGCGTTCCGCCGCCGCAAGACGCACTTCGCGCTGGTGGTGGACGAGTACGGCGAGGTGATGGGGCTGGTCACATTGGAAGACATCCTGGAGGAGATCGTTGGCGACATTTCCGACGAGCACGATATCCCGGTGCCCGGCGTGCGGCCGCAGCCGGACGGCTCGGTCAACGTCGATGGCGCGGTGCCGATCCGCGACCTAAACCGGGCGATGGACTGGCAACTGCCGGACGTCGAGGCGACCACGGTGGCCGGCCTGGTGATCCACGAGGCACGCTCGATCCCGGACGTCGGGCAGAGCTTCACGTTCCACGGTTTCCGCTTCAACGTGTTGCGCAAGTCGCGCAACCGCATCACCGCGCTGCGCATCACGCCGCTGCAACGGAAGCCGGCGACGCTGGCGAAGGCGGGGTAGTCTCGGCATTCTTGCGTACGCTCTCTCTACGTCATGCCCGAGCTTGTCCCGGCCATCCACGCCTTTAAGGTGCCGCCTCATGACGTGGACGGCTGGGACATAGGCGAGCGGAGCGACGCCGTCCTTTGGACGGCTATGGCCGGCCATGACGGAAATGTTCGGGAGGAGTCTCAATGCTGCGCGGAATTGCTGTCGCCTTTGCTGCCGCTTTCATCGCCACCGCCGCGCGGGCCCAGGCCTATCCCGACCGTCCGATCCGTCTGATCGCGCCGTTCCCGGCCGGCGGACTTGCCGACGTGCTGGCCCGCGCGATCGGCGACGAGATGTCGAAGTCGCTCGGCCAGCCGGTGATCGTGGAGAATCGCGCCGGCGCCGGCGGCAACACCGGGGCCGACGCCGTCGCCAAGTCCGTGCCCGACGGTTATACGCTGCTGATGTCGTCGGCCGGCATCCTGACCGCCAATCCGCACCTCTACGCCAAGATGCCGTTCGACGCCGTCACCGCGTTCACCCCGGTGTCGAACGTCGCGCAGATGAACATGATCCTGGTCGTGCATCCCAAGGTGCAGGCCCAGAATCTCAAGGAGTTCGTGGCGCTCGCCAAATCGGTGCCGAACAAGCTGAACTTCGGCTCGCCCGGCATCGGCACCACCGGCCACCTCGGGCTCGCCATGCTGATGCACGCCGCGCAAATCCAGATCACCCACGTGCCCTATCGCGGCGCCGCGCCCGCCGTCACCGACCTGATCGCCGGCCAGATCGACGGCGTGGTCGACAATCCGCCGACCGTGATCTCGCACATCCAGGGCGGCAAGCTGCGCCCGCTTGCGTTCGCGGCGAAGCAACGGCTGCCGCTGTTGCCGGACGTGCCGACCGCGGCCGAGGCGGGCCTCGCCAACTTCGAGGCGACGTCATGGTTCGGCATCGCCGCGCCGGCCGGCACGCCGGGACCCGTCATCGCGCGGCTGCACAAGGCGATCGCCGACGGGGTCCGCACGCCGGCGATGCAGGAGCGTTTCGCCAAATCCGGGGCGCGGCTGGTCGGCGACATGCCGGAGCAGTTCGCCGCGCAGATCCGCGCCGAGTCGAAAAGCTGGGGCGAGATCATCAAGGCGGCAAACATCAAGGCGGAGTGATCGGCCGGAGCACTCGCGCTCTCCACGTCATGCCCCGCCATAGCCGTTCGAAGAACAGCGTCGCTTCGCTCGCCTATGGTGCCGGGCATCCACGTCTTTGGTACACGAAGCAAGGCGTGGATGGCCGGGGAGCCCGACCATGACGGAGAGAATAGCGCCTAACCTTCCCCCGGCGCCCGCGCGTTGATCGCCAGCGCATGCACCGTCGAGGCCAGTTCACCGGAAAGTGTCTGGTTGATCATTCGGTGGCGGTCGACACGGCTCTTCCCCCGGAACGCCTCCGACACGATATGTATCCGATAATGGGTCTCGCCGCTCGGACGATGGCCTGCATGCCCCGCATGCAGGTGGGATTCGTCGATCACATCGAGGCTCTGCGGCGCGAAGGCGGCGCTGAGCTTGTCGGTTATGAGATTCTTCATCGACATGGCCCTTGAGTAGAAAGACCCCGCCCGAGAATCAATGGGGATGATCGGTCAGGTTCGTTACCGTTTGATGGAAATCCAGTCTGTCAAGACTTGAAGCTGCCTATCGCAAGTCCGCATAATGATCGGTCATGAAACTCAACTCACCTCTTTTCGACAAAATCCGGGTCAAGCCCGGCGAAGACCGGCGGACGCGCGCGCCTGAGACGCCGTGCTGCGAGTGGAAGGGCTGCAACAACGCCTCGACGCACCGCGCGCCGAAGGGTCGCGACAGCGCGAACGAGCACTGGCGGTTTTGCCTGGAGCACGTCCGCGCGTACAACGCGTCGTACAACTACTTCAAGGGCATGAGCGCCGACGACGTCTCGAAGTATCAGAAGGATGCGCTCACCGGCCATCGCCCGACCTGGAAGATGGGCACCGGCAACACGCCGGGCGGCATGGAGTTCAACGCCACCGATCCGCTCAACCTGTTCCGCGAGTTCAACAGCGGCGCCGGCTGGCGAAAGAAGTCCGAGCGCGTCGAGCCGAAGCGCACGATCCGGAACGCCGAGCGCAAGGCGTTCGAAGCGCTCGGCCTCGAGGTCAGCGCCGAGGCCGTCGAGATCAAGGCACGCTTCAAGGAACTGGTGAAGCGCCACCATCCCGACGCCAACGGCGGCGACCGCGTCTACGAAGAAAAATTGCGCGAGATCATCACCGCGTACAATTATCTGAAGTCGGTCAAGTTCTGCTGAGTGGCTTCGGCCGGTGTGCCGGCCCTGCCTCGATTGGAGC
>Ga0190274_10002712_pt1 | contig 10461 bp, 11 predicted proteins | sample Popmic531T_FD_133002 | JGI IMG/M metagenome (GOLD analysis project Ga0190274, IMG submission 133002) | Populus adjacent soil microbial communities from riparian zone of Yellowstone River, Montana, USA - 531 T | ecosystem: Environmental > Terrestrial > Soil > Riparian zone | place: USA: Montana...
ATCCACGCGGATTGCGGCTCCATCCTCGGCGGCGTGCACTTCGAGCTGAGCGGCGACGACGTGACCGAATGCACCGGCGGCGCGCGCGGGCTCACCGACACGGGACTGGGCCGCGCCTATCACACGACCGTCGACCCGCGGCTCAACTACGAGCAGGCGCTTGAACTCGCGATGCTGATCGGGCGACAGCGTACGCAGTCATAAGTATAGACATTTCCGGAAGTTAAGATTGGAACATGAGAAATCACTGAAACATATCGGCGACCGTCCCCCGACGGCGACGCCGGAATGGCGGTCGGTGCTCACGCCGGAAGCCATCGCCTTCGTGAATGAGCTCGCGGAGCGCTTCTCGGACGAACGCGTGCGACTGCTCGCCCGCCGCGCCGCGGAGCAGCGCGAGTTCGACGCCGGCCGACTGCCGGATTTTCCCGCGGAAACGCGGGCGCTGCGCGCCGCGGAGTGGCGAGTGGCGGCGATTCCGCAGGATCTCCTCGACCGGCGCGTCGAGATCACGGGACCGCCGGAGCGCAAGATGGTCATCAATGCGCTCAACTCCGGCGCCAACGTCTTCATGGCCGACTTCGAGGATTCGCTGTGCCCGACCTGGGCGAACCTCGTCGAGGGCCAGGCCAACCTGATGCACGCGGTGCGTCGCGACCTCGGGCTTACGACGCGCGAAGGCAAGTCCTACCGGCTCAACGAAAAGACGGCGGTGCTGGTGGTGCGGCCGCGCGGATGGCACCTGCCGGAAAAACACTGGCTGCACGGCGACGAGCCGATCGCGGGCGCGTTCATGGACTTCGGCCTGTTCCTGCATCACAACGCCGCCGAGCTGCTGCGACGGGGCAGCGGTCCATACTTCTACCTGCCGAAGCTCGAGAACCGCTTCGAGGCGCGACTCTGGGCCGACGTCATCGCGCATGCCGAGCGCAGGCTGGGGCTGCCGCACGGGACGGTCAAGGTCACGGTGCTCATCGAGACCATCACCGCCGCGTTCGAGATCGACGAGATCCTGCATGAGCTGCGCGACTACGTCGTGGGGCTGAACTGCGGACGCTGGGACTACATCTTCAGCTTCATCAAGAAGCTCGGCCACCGCCCGGAGTTCGTGCTGCCGGACCGCGGCTCCGTGACCATGACCTCGCACTTCCTGCGCTCCTATTCGCAACTCGTGATCCAGCGCTGCCACCGACGCGGCGCATTCGCGATGGGCGGCATGGCCGCGCAGATCCCGATCAAGAACGATCCGGATGCGAACGCGCGGGCACTCGCGCGGGTCCGGGCCGACAAGGAGCGCGAGGCGGGAGACGGCCACGACGGCACCTGGGTCGCGCACCCGGGACTCGTGCCGGTGGCCCGAGAAGTCTTCGACCGCATGATGCCCGGGCCGAACAACCTCGGACGCATGCGCGAGGACGTCGAGGTGACGGCAGCCGACCTGTTGCGGATTCCGGAGGGACGGGTGACGCGGGCCGGCCTGCGCACCAACATCGACGTGGGGGTGCGTTACCTCGCGGCCTGGCTCGGCGGAAATGGCTGCGTACCGATCCATCACCTGATGGAGGACGCCGCGACGGCCGAAATCTCGCGCGCCCAGCTCTGGCAGTGGGTCCGCCACGCGACGCCGCTCGAGGATGGGACCGCCGTCACGCTCGAACTCGTGCGCAAGGAGGCACAGTCCGTCCTGGCGGAAATCCGGCGCGAGACCGGCGAGGAAGCCTGCGGGGCGGGGCACTTTGCGCGCGCGGCGACGCACCTCGACCGGCTGACCGCCGGCCGCGAGTTCGAGACTTTCCTGACCCTCAACGCCTACGAAGACATCGACTGAAACGGGAGCGAACATGACCTTGCAGACGGCGGCCGACATCGAGAGCCATTGGAAGGACAGCCCGCGCTGGCGGGGAGTCACGCGCGGCTACGCCGGCGCCGACGTGGTTCGCCTGCGCGGGTCGGTGCACGTGGAGCATTCACTCGCGCGGCTCGGCGCCGAGAAGCTGTGGCGCTACATGCAGGAGTTGCCTTTCGTCAATGCGCTCGGCGCGCTCACCGGCAACCAGGCCATGCAGCAGGTCCGTGCCGGCCTCAAGGCAATCTACCTTTCGGGCTGGCAGGTCGCGGGAGACGCCAACCTCGCCGGCGAGATGTATCCCGACCAGTCCCTGTACCCGGCGGACTCCGTGCCGGCCGTCGTGCGACGCATCAACAACACGCTCCTGCGCGCCGACCAGATCTGCCATGCCGAGGGCAACGACAAGGTGGACTGGCTGCAGCCCATCGTCGCCGATGCCGAGGCCGGATTCGGCGGAGTCCTGAATGCCTTCGAGCTCATGAAGGCCATGATCGACGCCGGCGCGGCCGGCGTGCATTTCGAGGACCAGCTCTCAAGCGCCAAGAAGTGCGGACACATGGGCGGCAAGGTGCTGGTGCCGACGCAGGAGGCAATCAACAAGCTGGTCGCCGCGCGGCTTGCCGCCGACGTCTGCGGGGTGCCGACCGTGCTCGTCGCGCGCACCGATGCCGAATCGGCGACCCTGCTGACGTCGGACGTGGACGAGCGCGACCACTCATTCATCGCCTCGAAGGAGCGCACGGCGGAGGGCTTCTTCCCGGTGAAGGCGGGCATTCCCCAGGCGATCGCGCGTGGGCTTGCCTACGCTCCGTATGCGGACCTCATCTGGTGCGAGACCGGCACGCCGGACCTGCACGAGGCGAAGGAATTCGCCGAGGGCATCCATCGCAAGTACCCGGGCAAACTGCTCGCCTACAACTGCTCGCCGTCGTTCAACTGGCGCAAGAAGCTCGATGACGCCACGATCGCGAAGTTCCAGCGCGAGCTGGGCGCGATGGGCTACAAGTTCCAGTTCATCACGCTGGCCGGGTTCCACGCGCTCAACTTCTCGATGTTCGAGCTGGCGCGCGGCTACAAGGACGCGCAGATGAGCGCGTATGTCGCGCTGCAGCAGGCGGAGTTCGCGGCGGAAGCCGAGGGCTACACCGCGACCAAGCACCAGCGCGAGGTCGGCGCCGGCTACTTCGACGACGTCACCCAGACCGTCAGCGGCGGGAAATCCTCGATCACGGCGATGCGCGGCTCCACCGAAGAGGCGCAGTTCAAGGCGCGCTGAAATGCACGCGGCGTTGGCAACTGCCATCGCGACGGCCGCGTTGACCGCGGCCATGGCCGCCGCCGGAACCGTCGACGCCAGCGTCGAGCCGGCCCTCCGGGCCCTTGCCGCCGAGTTGGACCCGCGCGCGGCGTCGGCACTCGCTTCGATCGACGGGACCGGCCGCCGGTTGCTCGCAGCCCGGGCCTACCTGCGTGGCTCGACGCAGATGGACGAGCGCTGGAGCTGGTCCGCGTCGGAGGCCGCGGCCTTCGAAGCCTCGCCCGAGAGGCGTGCGCTCGATGCGGCCATAGCCCGCGTGCGTTGCGTCTTCGAAGCCGCCAATCCCGGCAGCACGCTGTTCGTGAACCCGGAGTTCCGCAGCCTCGAACTGCAACTCGAACGGTGGAATACGAACGATACCGTCGGCCGCGCCGGGGACAACCTGCTCGGCGCCGCGCGCCGGATGCTTGCAACGCCCGTACGGCGCGGCGACGGCCTCGGGCACCAGGCGGAGTTGCTTCGGCAATTGTTGCTCGAGCACCAGCCGGATCCGGTTCCAACCCTGGCAGCGCCCGGCCTGTCGCCGCACGGACGCATGCGCGCGATTGATTTCCAGGTGGAATCCGCGGGCCGCATCGTGGCCGGAACCGACAGCGCGGCCGTCGCCTCGGAGTGGATCGCGGCAGGCTGGAAGGACCGGCTGCTGGCCGCGATCCGTTCCGCCGATGCGGGCTTCCAGGGCCCGCTCGCGACACCCGACGAGCCGTGGCATTACGACTTCCGCCCGGAAGCAGGGCAGGGTGATGCAGGCGACGACCTTGGCTGCAGGCTTGCAGCCTAGGCGCCGGCCGGGCGCCGCCTTCGATCCCGCCTGCAGACGTTGTCCGCGGCTCGCACGCTTCCTCGATGAAGTCCGCCGCCAGCACCCGGACTACCATTGCGGGCCGGTCGCTCCGTTCGGCACATCGCGGCCGCGCTTGCTCGTCGTCGGGCTGGCACCCGGGCTGCACGGGGCAAACCGGACCGGTCGGCCCTTCACGGGGGACCATGCCGGCATCCTGCTGTACCGCACGCTGCACGACGCGGGTTTCGCCACCCGCGCCGAGTCGGTCGCGCGCAGTGACGGCCTGCGGCTCGTCGACTGCCGCATCAGCAACGCGGTGAAGTGCCTGCCGCCGGGCAACAAGCCGCGACCGGACGAAGTGCGCCGCTGCAACGGTTACCTCGTCCGCGAGATCGCCGCGGTCGCGCCGGGCGCGGCAGTCGTCGCCCTCGGCGCCATCGCGCATGGCGCCGTGCTGCGGGCCCTGTCGCTGAAACCCGGCGTTCATCCGTTCCGGCATGGCGCGGAGTACCGGCTGCGCGGCGGGCTCACGCTCCTCGATTCCTACCATTGCAGCCGACTCAACACGAACACCGGCCGGCTGACGCCGGACATGTTCAAGCGGGTCTTCGAGCGGGCGCGCCACTTGATCGCGGGCTGACCACCGCCACACCATGGCCCCATGAGCGATTTCGACGCGAAGGCCTTTGTCCGGCGCCTGCCGGACCGACCCGGCGTGTACCGGATGCTCGATGCCGACGGGCGGATCGTCTACGTCGGCAAGGCGCGGGGGCTGCGCTCGCGCGTCGGCAGTTACTTCCGTGCGGACCAGCTCCAGCCCAAGGTTCAGGCGCTGGTTCGCGTGGTTACCGGCATCGAGGTCACGGTCACGAATTCCGACACCGAGGCGCTCCTGCTCGAGCACAACCTCATCAAGTCGCATCGCCCGCGCTTCAACGTCATCCTGCGCGACGACAAGAGCTTTCCCTACGTGCACCTCTCGGCCCACGAGTTTCCACGCCTGTCGTTCTACCGCGGGACGCGCAAGCTCCCCGGGCGGCTGTTCGGGCCCTACCCGTCGGCGAGCGCCGTGCACGAAACGCTGAACCAGCTGCACAAGCTGTTCCGGCTCCGCAGCTGCAAGGACACGTTCTTCGCCAATCGGTCCCGGCCCTGCCTCGAGTACCAGATCGGGCGCTGCACCGCGCCCTGCACGGGCCTGATCGGCGCCGACGCGTATGCCCGCGACGTCGAGTCGGTCGCGATGGTGCTCGAAGGTCGTACCCAGGACGTCACGGTACGGCTCGGCGCGGAGATGGACCGCGCCGCGGACACGCTCGATTTCGAGCGCGCAGCGACGCTTCGTGACCAGCTGGCGGCGCTGACCGACGTGCAGGCACGCCAGGTCGTGACTCGAGCCCGCGCCGGGACGGACACCGACGTGATCGCCGTGGCGGAGGCGGACGGCGAATTCTGCATTGCGCTGATGTTCGTGCGCGGCGGCCAGGTCCTCGGCACTTCCACGTTCCACCCGCGCGCGCCCATCAGCGACGCGCCGGAAGTGCTGGGTGCTTTTCTCGCACAGCACTACCTCGAGCGCGACGCCCCGCCCTGCGTCTACCTCTCCCACGCGGTGGAAGATTCCCGCATTCTCGAAGCGTCGCTCTCGGAGCGCGCGGGCCGCCAGATCCGGATCGCGGTCGCGCGGCGCGGCTACCCGCAGCGATGGGTCGCGCTCGCGCTGCAGAATGCGCAAAACGCACTGCAGATGCGCGAGGCGTCGCAGGCGGGACTCGCGGAGCAATTCGAGGACCTGCGCCTGTTTCTCGGGATCGAAACGCCGATCCGACGCATCGAATGCTTCGACGTCAGCCATACGCAAGGTGAAGCGACCAACGCTTCGTGTGTCGTGTTCGGGCCTGAGGGACCGGTCAAGGCGGACTACAGGCGCTACAACATCGAGGGCGTGGCGAGCGGCGACGATTACGGCGCGCTGCGCCAGGCGCTGTCGCGCCGTTATCGGCGACGCAAGCAGGAGGAGCTGCCGCTGCCCGACCTGCTGCTCATCGATGGAGGCAAGGGGCAACTCGAACAGGCGCTCTCCGTGTTGCAGGAGCTCGAGCTTTCGGTGCCGGCCGTGGCGGCCGTCGCGAAGGGCGCCGATCGGCGCGCGGGACAGGAGCGCATTTTCTTGGCGGGCCGCAAGGGCACCTCTATACTGCCGCCGGACTCGAAGGCCTTGCACCTCATCCAGCGTGCCCGCGACGAGGCGCACCGTTTTGCGATCAGCGGGCATCGCAGGAAGCGCTCCCGCACGCGCCAGACCTCGATGCTGGAGGCGATCGCAGGTCTCGGGCCCGCGCGGCGCCGCGCGCTGCTGCGGCACTTCGGCGGGCTGCAGGGTGTGCTGCGCGCAGGGGTCGAGGACCTGGGTCGCGCGCCCGGCATCGGGCCGGCGCTGGCGCAGGCCATCTACGAGCATCTGCATCCGGGAGCGGGATGAGCGGGCCCTACACGATTCCGAACCTGCTGACCGCGATCCGCATTGCCCTGATCCCGGCAATCGTCGTGCTCTTCTACCTCCCGTACCACTGGTCCGACATGGCGTGCGGAGTCATGTTCGCGCTGGTCGGCATCACCGACGCGTTCGACGGCTATCTGGCGCGCAAGCTCGGGCAGACCTCGCGCCTCGGGGCCTTCCTCGACCCGGTGGCGGACAAGCTGATCGTCGTCACTGCCCTGGTGCTCATCGTCAGCCGAAACCCGGTGTGGTACGTGACGCTGACGGCGGCGGTCATCATCGGGCGCGAGATCGCGATCTCCGCGTTGCGCGAATGGATGGCCACGATCGGCTCCCACCAGAAAATGCAGGTCACCGGGGTCGCGAAGTTCAAGACCATCGTCCAGATCGTCGGCCTCTCGATGATGCTGTTCCGCGAGGACCTGTTCGGCCTGCCAATCTATCCGATGGGTCTCGCCCTGACGGTCGTCGCGGCGGTCCTGACGCTATGGTCCATGGTGACCTACATCATCGCCGCGGCCCCGGAATTGCGCAGTTCCGGCTAAACTTGACAGCCCCGGGTGCGCTTCTAGAATGTCGCGTCCGGATTGGCACGGTCCCTGCGGGAATAGCTCAGTTGGTAGAGCGCAACCTTGCCAAGGTTGAGGTCGCGAGTTCGAGCCTCGTTTCCCGCTCCAGATTCAACGGAAACCCCGGGACCCGGTTCCGGGGTTTCGTGTTTAATGCCCCCGACGGCTAGGTGGCAGAGTGGTCATGCAGCGGCCTGCAAAGCCGTGTACGCCGGTTCGATTCCGACCCTAGCCTCCATTCAGCTTCCGCGCTCGTCCGTTGATGGCAATGCCCCGGTGGCGGAACAGGTAGACGCTACGGACTTAAAATCCGTTGGCCGCAAGGCCTTGCTGGTTCGAGTCCAGCCCGGGGCACCATCGTCGGAATGAGGCGAGCCGTGACGCAGTTTGCCGCGCGCAGGTTCCTCACGAGCCGAGCCGCTCTCGCGGAAGCGGTCTGCCTCGGCGTGATGGCGGCCAGCGCGGCGCTGAGCGACGAAGAGCAGCCACCTCCAATATCCAGTCCGGAATCGTCAAGGCCCAGCTTATCCGCGTCACTGACTGCAACGAAGGCAGCCCCACAACCCCTCAACCTGCTCCTGACCCAATCGGAGCTGATCGCGGTTGTGCGAAATTACGAACGCAAGACCGGCGAGATCCATACGGCTCCGTTCGCCGATGAAGAGATCCTCGTGACGGCTCCGGGCTATCTTGCGCCCATGCGCGATTCGAGCCAGGACGTTGCGGGAGGGATCGTGGCGCCATTTTGGGCGATCATGCATCCCAAGGACGCGTGGAGGATCTTCGTTCCAATCCCGCCCAAGGGCGCATCGACGGATTCCGAACGCCCGGCGCCAGATCCGCGCTAGTTGATGTACTGGCGTCCAGCCCTACACGACGCAGCTTCGCCTGTGGGAGATCGTCTGACAGCGTAGCCCTCGGTTTGCCGACTCCGGCGCTGTACGAGACATGGCATTTATCGGCCATGTTCAGCAAGATCTTCAACGACGTGGTCCAGCTCGCGCTCGCAACCACGCCCCACGAGCTCGAGCGGGCTCTGGCGCCGATGCCTCATGGGGTGAGGTACGGGGTCGTATGCGACCTCGAAGATACCGGAAGCGCCCATCGGTATGACAGCCCGCGGGAGCGGGCGTATTTCCTGAAGCGCCACGACCACGGTGTGCTCGTGTGGCGGTGGAATTACATCGCCTCGTACGAGGAGGCCGGGAAGCTGCTGGCCATGGCGATCGGTCACGGCGACAGGCTGAGCGGCGAGCTTGCGAACCGCATCTTCTTGAAAGCCACCCGTCGCCCGATCGAACTGCCCGTGCCCGCGCTGGAGATCCGCGCGATCTGCGCGTTCTGAAGGGCATTACGCCTCGTCTGCACCTCGAATGGCCACTGCTGCCAGCGCACCCATGATCCAGGTGCAGGCGGCGCAACGGATCGGTTGGATGATCCGCGCGCACGAACTGGCTGCGTTCGAGCGCTATCCGTCGAAGGATTAACCCGGGCTCAGAGTGGATAGATGCCGAGAGGCTCGACCAGCTGCCATCCCTGGCCGTGGTCCACGTACTCGGCGCGCGCCTCGAACTTCTGCGGCTCGCCGGCCTTGGTGGGACCCTGCCAGCTCCATGAGACATCGGCCGAGAACCTGACGACGCCTTCGAACTCGACGACAGCGGACTTCATCTTGTCGCCAAGCGGCTGCACCGCGACCGACTTCTGCCGGAATTCCACGAGTGTCGCCTTGCCGTCGATTGCGGGGTTGGCGTTGATCCTGGCGAGGACGAAAGACCCCATGCTGGTCGTGTCCGGCGCATCGGCGGAACTGGCGGGAGAAGCCTGCGCAGTGGGGAGATCGCGGGCCGCCGCAGCCGTGTCAGGGTCCGGCTGAGACTTTTCCCCACCACAACTGCTCTCCAGCATTACAGCCATTGCGAGGACGGCCACCCGGCTTGCGCGCGTCGGCGCCGGTACCGGATTCTTCATGCCGCGAGTATAGGTCGGTAGACTTGCGGACTCGTCGGAGACCGCGCCGTCGCCACTCTGGTATAGTCCGCGCGGCCTGAGAGGCCGGTGAACATTAGCCTTGCAAGCGCCTAATTTTTCAGGAATTTCCGTCCGAGGCATCGAGGTGTGGCGCGGCGAGCGGCGGGTGCTCGCGGGTGTCTCGCTCGAGGCCGCGGCAGGGGAGTGCGTGCACGTACTGGGCCCGAATGGCTCCGGCAAGACGACACTCTTGCGCGTGATCGCGGGACTCCTCAGGGCTGAGGACGGACAGGTGGACTGCAACGGGCGCAACACGGGCGCCGACCGCGACGCCTGGTACGCGACGTTCAGTTATCTCGCGCACAGCGACGGCCTGAAGCCCGAGCTCAGCGCGCACGAAAACCTCGCCTTCGAGACCGGGTTGCGCCGACCCTTGCGCCCCGGCGAGATCGAAACGTCGCTCGCCGATCTCGGCATTGCCCACACCCGCGATCAGATTGCAGCGACACTGTCGGCGGGCCAGCGCCGGCGCCTCGCGTTCGCACGAGTCATGCTCGCCGGTGCCCCGCTGTGGATTCTCGATGAGCCGTACACGAACCTGGATCGCGACGGGACCGTGCTCGTGTCCGCGGTCATCGGACGGCACCTGGACCGCGGCGGTACCGCCATCATTGCCGCCCACCTGCCGCCCTCGATTCCGGGTCATCGGCCCCGCAACGTCGAGCTCGCCGCGTGAGCCGCACGACCGTCATATCCGCCGCCTGCCTGGTCTTCCGCCGGGACCTCCTGCTCGCACAGCGGCACTGGGGACAGGTCGCGCAGCCGCTGGTGTTCTTCGTGATGGTCGCGACTCTCTTTCCGCTTGCACTCAGCCCGGAACTCTCCGAGCTGCGCCAGATCAGCAGTGGCATCCTCTGGGTCGCGGCGCTGCTCGCGTCACTGCTCGGGCTCGAACTGTTGTTCCGTTCCGACCATGCCGACGGCACGCTGGAACAGATGCTGCTGACCGGGCAGCCGCTGTCGATCCTTGCGCTGGCGAAGGGGTTCGCGCACTGGACCGCCTGCGGACTGCCGCTCGTGCTGCTGTCGCCCTTCGTAGCCACGGCAATCGGCGTGCCATTCGATGCCCTAGGCACCGTGATGCTCTCGCTTGCTCTCGGCACCGGCATCCTGAGTGCGCTCGGCGCGATCGGCTCAGCCCTGACCCTGGGCCTGCGTCGAGGCAGCCTGCTGCTCGGCCTGCTCGTGCTGCCGCTCGCGATGCCGGCGCTGATCTTCGGCGCCCGCGCGATCGACCTGTCGATCCACGGCGACAGCGCGCGCGGGCCCTTGTTGCTTCTCGGGGCCATGCTGGCGCTCGCGGTCACGCTGGCCCCGCCTGCGATCGCAGCGGCGCTGCGGATCAGTGCGGAGTGATCGCATGAACTGGGCCTGGTTCCACAAGTTCGCTTCGCCGCCGCACGCCTACTG
>Ga0190274_10002713_pt1 | contig 10459 bp, 13 predicted proteins | sample Popmic531T_FD_133002 | JGI IMG/M metagenome (GOLD analysis project Ga0190274, IMG submission 133002) | Populus adjacent soil microbial communities from riparian zone of Yellowstone River, Montana, USA - 531 T | ecosystem: Environmental > Terrestrial > Soil > Riparian zone | place: USA: Montana...
CGAGATCGTCGAGCTCAAGGAATGGGACGCGGTGCGCGTCCCGCCCGGTACGTGGCGAGGCTACGAGGCCGGGCCGGAGGGCCTCGAGATCCTCGTCATCGGCGCGCCCAATCTCGGCGAGGCCCCGCGCGAAGACGTCGAGGGCCGGCGCGACTGGTGGTCTGACTAGCGCCGGAGCAAGCGGCAAACGACTACGCCGAAGCCTTGCTCTTGCATCAATTGTTCGCGCCGATTCTGATTGCTTTTCTCTGCACATTGCGCGGAAATACTGGTCGTTTCAAATCAGCCAGGCGAGCAGTTTGTTCGCGCGGATCGCCGCCCACAGCCGGTTCCCGCCCCGCGCCGGGGAAACCGGATCACCCGGCAATGCCGCTTCCGAATCGGGTTCGGTTCACATGCTCGATAAGGCCCAATCCCTCGTAGGTCGATAGACCCGGGGAAAAGTTGGAGTGGACGGTGTTCAGGTTGTCGCCGTGATCGACAGCGACAATCAGTGCCGCCGCAGTAATTCCGGCCTCATCGCCATAGGCTGCTTCGAGTTGCTCCATCTAGTTCGCCGCCATCGTCCCGACGATGGTTTGGTCGATTGCCATTACGTCTCCTCTCAGGTTTTGCCGAACCTATGGGAACCCGGCCTCCCGCTCAAGCCGTCTTCTTGATGCGGACCGCTGAGAGGATCGGTTCAACTAGGACGATCTTCATTCGTCGTCCTCGTCGTGTTCTCGCGGGTCGTCTCGGCCGATTGGGAACTGCATCATCACGACGCGAGCCACCATCAATGCCTCGCCGCTGACCCGAGCGCGTTCCTTGCTGCGCGCGTGAGCCTCTAACACGCTCTCCAACGCGACTTCCAGAGCCTTCACCACTTCCTCCCAGCCCTCGGCGTCTAGTTCGATTGGCGATCTGCTCAGGTGGCTGTCGGGAATCTCGCTGAATCGGCCTTCCGCCGCCGCCCGCCCCGTGTCGTCCGAAATCTGGCGCAGGATCGTCCCGATCACGGGATCACGGAACCTCGGCTCTACGGCGAGCCATTCCTCCAAGGTGAAGTACTGCCGCCTCGTCGCCCGGTAGATGTGTTCCTTGCGGTTACCACGGCGCTTGATCTGCACCAACTCGATCAATCCGACCTCGCGAAGGATTTTGACGTGGTGACAGACGACCTGGAGGCTGCCGACTTCCATCCGTCGATGCATCCGGCTGGGGCTGTTCGGTCCCTCCGACAGGATGTTGAGAATTTCAGAGCGGACCGGATGTGACTGCGCTTTGAGAATGCGCGGGTCAATCAGGGTCGGGGGAGCGGCCTTGGTCGTCACAAGTTCGTTAGGGAAGAAATGCGGTCTACCCCCGGCAACTATTCCAGATTGCTTGACCCATTTTCGGTCACCTCTTGCTTACCGAGATCGGTCGCACGTTGCGAACGATTCCGGTAGGCGAGATTGATTGCTGGAAGCGCTTTCACTAAACCGTAGGCGCAAGGGCTCGGGGACCGGTCGCAAAGTGCGGCGCGCCGCTGTCGTGCCCGCCACGGTGGCGGGCTTTCCTTGCCTGCGCCATGCGTCTCCTGAGCCGGAACCAACGACCGGCATAAGGAGGTGGATGGTCGTGAAACTGATCACGGTGGGTAAGCCGTTCCCGGCTGCCTCAATCAAGAAGGGCGGCTGACGCCCTGGGGGACCGCCTCGTCGCTAAGAGTACGGAGACGGTCCCCCGGCATTTCCTCGGTAAGCAGGTTTTGGCTAGCGGATTTGCGGTTTCCTCGTAAGGATGCCTGAACAGTCCAAGAGAACTGCCGCATTAACCAAAGACACCGAAGCCATGCAGCCAACACGAAACCTTGTCCAGCCGGCGGGCCGGGAAGTCCACCACCTCCTCCCGCCGCAGCTCGCGGGCAGCCTCGGGCCGAGAGTGCGACGCGCGCTCATCCACGGGATGCGTCGTCGCATTCTGCGGACGCTCAATCAGGACCGCAGCGCCCGGACGCTTCAGGAGCTGGCGAGCGTGTTCCCCAAAGCCAGCCTAAGCACCGTGAGCTATCACGTCCTTGTCTTGAGTGGCTGCGGAGTTGTCACAGTCTCCGACGCAGAGGGAGCCGAGAGGACGCTGACGCGCTCCTTCGTCTCTACCGTCGCCGACAGCGTGCAGATAACGGCGGTCTTGGAGGCCACCGAACGGCTGGACGATGTTCATTGACGACCGCGACCGTCAGTCTCGAGACCGCCGACGAAATCGCACGGATGGCGAATCTGCTGGGCCATCCGCTGCGCATTCGTCTCCTGACGGCGCTAGCCGATGCCGGCCCCGGTAGCCCCACCTTGTTCTCCGGTCAATTCGGCGATGCCACGGTGGGTGACTGCCATTATCACCTCAAGGCACTCCGAAACGGCGGCATGGTCGAACTGGATCACTCTAGGCCGGTTCGGGGGGTCACGGAACGGATTTACCGGCTCGCGCCCTCCCGCTGGCAGGGGACCGGGGATCAACTTCGCCGTGTGCTGGATGCTGTTCTACCGCCGAAGCTCACCGGCGGACCTGAGGCAGAGTGACCGGAATCCCGAGATCGCCCGTTCCCCCGCGACTCCGCGCGGGCGCCCTGCGACCGGGTTGCCGACCGTCGATCCTCGCTCTCGAGGTCACAATCTTCCTGCCACCCCCGGAGTAGTGCCAGCCCTGCCCGGTCGGCACTCGGCAGGATCAAGTCGGACGGGGCGCTGTAGGGATTCTCTCTCCCGGCGCTCCGTCCGGCTGTACATCTCCCGTTGGTCGGGGTCCGCGTGATGGCCGCCCGTCGACGCAAACCGACGCGGCGGCTCAAGCGCCGACCGACGACCACTCCCACGTCCGAGGGATTGGTGAAGGCATTGGCCCACCCGGTGCGCCGCCGAGTCCTTCGCGCGCTCCACGACGCGGGCGAAGCCCGCAGTCCGCGTGAGCTGTCGGATGCGCTGGGACTGCACCTCTCAACCGTCAGCTACCACGTTCGGGCTCTCAGGGATGTTCATGCTCTCGCCCTCACCGATGCGATCCCGGTGCGAGGCACGGTGGAGAGCTTTTACGTCTCCGTGGTGGGGGGCGACGGTTGGCCTCTCTCGGTCCTCGTCTCCAGCCGGCGACAAGACGGCGAAGCGTGAACCGGCCGCAGCCGTGCTGTGCCGCCGCCTCGATAGAAGCTCGCGCCCGACCACCCCGGACCCTCTCTATGAGGAGCTGCGGGCTCGCTTCGCAGTCCTCGCCTACGTGGTCGGCGAGGGCCACCACGACGAGACGGTCCTTGCGCTGGCGCGTAGGTTCTCGCCGAGCGGCAACAGCGCCGCCGTGGAGATGGCAGTCCGCGATCTCGTCGGCGAGGGGCTTCTGACCATCGACAGCGGCAAGGTCGTTCCCGCCCGCGCCTGGCTCACCGACCACGTAAATCCATGAGCTACGACGAAGCGATCTTCGCGGGGAAGGAAGATCATCGCCGCCAAGTGGGCATCCTCTGCGAGGTCTTGGAACAGTTCCCCATCACCCTGACGGTCGAGGAACTGGTCCACACCCAAGCCACCCAGCGCCTCGACGATCAGGGGCCGAACCGTGGGAACAGGCGATCACGGAGCTTCGCAGGGATGGGCTCTTGCGGCTAAACGGCGAGGTCGTCGAACCCGACCTTCGCCGCGATCCGCGCCAACGAACTGCTCGACGTAACGATCTGACGCCGCCTTAAAGCGACGAATGTGGCTGGGCCTTAGCTACGAACTATCTGCGAGACGCGCTGATGGCTGATCGCCAGTACCTCGGCGATGGCTGACATCGGCAGGCCGGCCCTGTAAGCCTTGCGGATCGCTTTGTCCCGGTCCGCCCGCAGCTTCTCAGCAACCTTCTCTAGCTCGGCCTCCCGGCGCGAATGCTCAGCGGCGAAAGTCACCAGCGCGGCGCGGGCTTCGGGTGCTATTCGTTTCGGACGAGAGATACCGGAGATCGTCAACCGTTTTCCTGCAAGTTAGTTTGCATAAACTTTTCCCGAGAGGTGGAAGGCACTCATCGCCCTAGCCCCAAACCCCGCCCGATCCCGCGCTCCCTGATGTGGTGGCGGCCGTCGCGCTCCCCGACCTAGCTCCTGCTGGTCGCTCCGCAGACGCTGGATCTCAAGCCGTCGCCAATCTTCGGCCGCGCGCTCCTTGGGCTCACTGCCAAAAGCGCGGGTGCGATCCGTGACGCCATTGCGCTGGCGGTAGGCCTCGATCACGCCGAGGCCGCGATCCCAGGCGCGGGCCTTCGCCGGGTCGGTCGGCCTCTCCCCCCAGCTGACCGCCGCCGAGTGGCGGAAGCTTCGGGAAGACTTGGAGCCCGAGCGTGACGCGGCGGCTGCCAAGTCGAGCTGTTTCGTGAGCGGCTTGCCAGGACGGAAGCGAGCGCCGCCGTCTCGGACGCTGAGGCCAAACCGGTCGAACAAATGGCGAGCAACCGTGCAGCGGTAGCCGAGGAGATCACCGATGCGTCAAGCATCGAGGCGGTGCGCTCGCCTCTCCTGCGTTTGTTCGACGGTTTCCGGTTGCATCGGGGCGGCCCAGACCGGGCGCACGTCGAGTGATCGCCGAGCGGTGGATCGAGCCGGTGATCTGCGCGGAGTCGCTAGCCGGGCGCGTCGGAGAGCAGCCGGTGTTGGATCGATTGCCGCTTGGTCAAGCGGCAAACAATTGCTACGCGGCCTTTGCTCTTGCATCAATTGTTCGCGCCGATCCCGGTTGGGATTTTCCGCTCCACCCTCAAGTGATTTGCGCCTCCCTGCCCTTCGTTTGACTTTCAGATATTGACATTATATAAATAATGATGTTATCGACCTGACAAATAGCAAAGCAGGCGTTCCTCGCCTCAGTCGCGCCGAGGCCAAGGCGGAGACTCGCCGTCGTCTGCTCGAGGCAGCGGAGGCCGTGTTCCGGCGCGAGGGCTATCACCGCGCCTCGCTGGATCGCATAGCCGCCGAGGCCGGCTTCACCACCGGCGCCGTCTACTCGGCCTTCGACTCCAAGGCCGACGTGATGCTGGCGCTTTTCGCGGCGCGGGCCGAGCGCAGGCGCACGGTTTGGACCGGGGTCCTGGACAGTACCTCGACCGTGGAGGACTTCGTCGCCGAGGTCGCGCGCCGCAGCGCTCGTGAGGTCGCCGACGAACGCGACTGGCTGGCGGTGGCGAGCGAGTTCGCGATCGTGATCGGCCGCGACGAGGAGCTTCGGGCTCGCTACGCCGTCCTGCACGAGGCGGGCCTGGCGGCGTTGGCCGCCTCGATTCGCACCTGGGAGCAACGCCACGGGGAGCCGTCGACGATCGCGCCGCGGCGACTGGCAACGGTCGTGGCCGCCCTCAACCGTGGACTGCTGCTGGAGGGACTTGTCGCGCCTGCCGAGGTGCCGGAGGAGCTCATCGTGGAGGCGCATTTGACCTTGCTCCGCGGCGCGCGCGGGGGTAGCAACGAGGGGGAGACCGGGAGATGATCGAGCGGCTGCGCCGACTACCGGAGGTCGTCCGTGCCTCTCGGCTCGGGAAGACGCTCGAGTCCCACGATGATTGGAGCTTCGAGCAGCTCCGCGCGCACCAGCGAGAGCGCCTGCTGACGATCGTCCGGCACGCGGCCGGCAACTCTCCGTACTACCGCGAGCGCTTCGGGGGGATCGAGCTGAGCGACGATCTCGACCTGACCGCGCTGCCGAGGCTCGACAAGGCGACGATGCTCGAGCACTTCGACGAGCTGGTCACCGATCGCCGCCTGACTCTTGCGTGCGTCGAGCGGCACCTGGCGGAGCTGGAAGGCGCCGATTCGAACACCGAACCGATGCTGTTCGGCGAGTACCGGGCGATGGCGAGCGGCGGTACGAGCGGTCGGCGCGGGGTGTTCATCTACGGTCGGGCCGACTGGACGGAGATCCTTGCAGGGGGAGCGATGCGTGCCAACAAACTCTATTTCGATATCGGTCCGCGCTTTCCACGCCGCCGCTTCGTGACGGTCTTCGCCGACCATCCACTCCATATGACGGGACGGCTCAACCGCAGCTTGGATGTTGGCGCCCATCGCTTCCTTCGGCTCGACGCCCGCGCTCCGATCGGCAGCCTGGTCGACGCCCTGAACGCCTTCCGGCCCGAGATCCTCGGCACCTATCCGTCCACGGCCTCGCTGCTCGCCGAGCGCCAGCTCGCCGGCGAGCTGCGAATCGCACCGCGGACGATCTTCACCTCGGGCGAGGTTCGCACCCCGGAGATGGAGGAACGGATCGTCGAGGCTTGGAACCGGACGCCCTTCAACAACTACGGTGTCACCGAGCTATGTCCCTCCAGCGCGGTCGAGTGCGACCGCCACGAGGGTCTGCACCTCTTCGAGGATCAGGTCCTGATCGAGGTCGTCGACGATGAGCACCGGCCTGTTCCTCCTGGTGAGCCAGGCAGCCGCCTCCTGGTCACCAACCTCTTCAACCGAACCCAGCCGCTGATCCGCTACGAGCTGAACGACCTGGTCACCGTCTCGCCAGATCCCTGCTCCTGTGGCCGTCCCTTCCCGCTGTTGAAGTCGATCGAGGGACGCAGCGACGACGTGCTCGATATGCCCGCCAAAGACGGCAGCACGATCAAGGTCCACCCACTCACCCTGCGCAGCCCATTGGCCGGAATCGGCGCGCTGTCGGAGTACAGAATCGTCTACGGAGCGGGGAAGCTGCGCGTCGACGCCGTGCTCGCCGACACCGGTGGGCGGCGAGCGTGTCGCGAGATCGAAGAGAGACTTGGAGCGGCGCTAGCGGAGCGAGAAGTGCAGGCACCGCCGATCATCGTCGAGAGCGTCGCGAAGATCCCACGGCATCCGCACTCCGGCAAGCACAAGGCGATCGAAGTAGAGGGCGCGTAGCCCCTCCTTCCTCGCCGTCACCTGGCAGACAAATACTCAGGCCGCGCTTTTGCTCTTGTAGTAGTTCGCGTTGATCTCGGCGTATTTGGCCCACTCGGCCGGGAGCTGGTCCTCGGCGAAGCAGGCGTCCACCGGGCAGGCCTCGACGCAGGCATCGCAGTCGATGCACTCGTCCGGGTCGATGTAGAGCATCTCGACCGAGTCGTAGTCGGGCTCGTCAGGCGTCGGGTGGATGCAGTCGACGGGGCATACCTCGACGCAAGAGTTGTCCTTCTGGCCGATGCACGGCTCGGCGATGACGTAGGTCATTCGAGGGGTTCTCCTAACTCGTTTTCGGTGCCCGACGGAGGCCAACGGTCCCCGGCGAAAGCGAGCGCACATTCTAGAGATATGCGGCGGCGGAGGGGGTCATTAGGGTTGGTCGCTGCAATGAGACGGGCACGGCGAAAGGCACCAGGGCGATGCTGCTGCTGACCGGGGCGACCGGGAGCATCGGCTCGCGGCTGCTCCCCCTGCTGCTGGAGCGGGGAGAGGACGTGCGCTGCCTGGTCCGCGAGCCGCGCCGGCTCGGGGCGCGGCGGGTCGACGTGCAGATCGCGCTCGGCGACCTCGGCGACATGTCGGACCCCTACCTGGTGCGGCAGGCGCTGCGCGGGGTCGACACGGTCGTCCATCTGGCGGCGACGATCCGCGATCAGCCGCCGAAGCGGATCGAGGAGCTGAACGGGCTGGCGACCGTGCGCCTGCTGCGGGCGGCGGAGCGCAGCGGCGTCCGCCGCTTCGTCTTCTTCAGCGCCCTCGACGCCTACGCGGCCCAGCGCACCCGTTTCTTCCGCGCCAAGTGGCTGGCCGAGCGGGCGGTCGCCTCCTCGCCGCTGGAGACGACCGTCTTCGCCCCCTCGATCGTCTACGACCGCAGCGACCCCTGGATCACGCTGCTGCGGCGCTTCTCCTTCCTGCCCGTCCTTCCCGTGTCGGGCGCCGGCAAGGCGGAGTTCCAGCCGATCTGGGCGGCCGACGTGGCCCGCTGCGTCGTCACCGCGCTGGCGGGCGAGATGCGGCCGCGCTACGAGCTCGCCGGGCCCGAGACGCTCACCTACGACGAGATGTCCGACCTGGTCAGCCGCATCGCCGGCCGCCCCCGGCCGCTCGTCCACCTGCCGCTGCCCGCCGTCCGCGCCGGGCTGCTGGCGCTGCGCTCCGTTTTCGGCGAGGCCGTGTTTGCAACCTGGGAGGAGGCCGAGCTGATGGAGGTCTCGATGGTCGGCGAACGCGGCACGGCGGACGTGCAGGCGCTCGGCGTCGAGCCACGAAGGATGAGCGATGTACTGGAGAACCCCTAGCCGAGTATTCGCGCTGGCGACTGTGGTCGCGGCGCTCTGGGCCGGGCAGGCGTCGGCCCTCACCCTGGTACCGCCGAAGCCGAACGTCTACATCGGGGTCAGCGATCGCGGCACCACCCAGGAGTTCAACGAATTCGCGGCGTCGACCGGCAAGCACCCCGCCCTGCTCGAGACGTTCCACCCCTGGGGCAACAGCGTCAACGAGGCCTACGAACGGTGGCGGGAAACCGGGACGCGGCCGATCCTGGCGATCTCCACGGTCGACGACCAGACCCTGGCCGAGCTGATCACCCCGCAGCAGATCGCGCTCGGCGGGGGCGACGACTACCTCCTGCAGCTCAACCAGTTCTTCGCCGAGCGCGGCCTGCCCGCCTACATCCGGCCGCTCGGCGAGCCGAACCGCTGCCTCAACGCCTGGTCGGCGGTCAACTGCGACGGCAGCCAGAAAGGCGGCGAACACACGACCGGCTGGTACAAGCAGGCCTTCCGGCGCATCGCCGCGATCGTGCGCGGCGGCCAGACCCTGGAAGGAATCGACGCGACCCTGGCCGAAATCGGCCTGCCGCCGCTGAACCGGACCAAGGGCCCGCCCCCGACCGAACTGCGCCCGGCACCGGTCAGTATCGTCTGGAGCCCGCTGCCCGGCGGCTCGCCGCGGGTCAAAGGCAACTTTCCGGGCAACTACTGGCCGGGCAGCCGCTGGGTCGACTGGGTCGGGACTGACTTCTACTCGCAGTATCCCGTCTGGAAAGACCTCAACCGCTTCTACAAGGGCAAACAGTGGCGGGGCAAGCCGATCGGCGTCACCGAGTGGGCGGTCCACGTCGAGGACGAACCGCGCTTCGTCAAACAGCTGATCGCCTGGGTCGTGAAGCGCCCCCGCGTGCGGATGCTCGTCTACTACGTCGGCTTCGGCCCCGGCAACCCCTACGACCTCAACCTCTACCCCCGCACCCTGAACACGCTCCGCCTCAAGATCCGCCGCCCGACCTTCCTCGAATACGCCGAATGGAACGCCGGCATGTTCGAACCGCTCCCGCCAAAACCCAAAGCGGCGAAAAAACCCTGAAAAAAGGGCCCCGGTCTCCCGGGGCCCTTTCGTGCAACTCCGACGCCTGAGCAGCGTCGTTACATCATGCCGCCCATGTCCGGCATACCGCCGCCGGGCATACCGCCGGCGCCGTTCTCCTCCGGCGGTTCGGCGATGATCGCCTCGGTCACCAGGATGTTCTTGGCGATCGAGGCCGCGTTCTGCAGCGCCGAGCGGGTGACCATGGTCGGGTCGATGACACCGGCCTTGATCAGGTCGCCGTACTCGCCGGTCGCGGCGTTGAGGCCTTCACCGGCCTTGAGGTCGCGGACCTTGTTGACGACGACCGAGCCCTCCAGTCCCGAGTTCTCGGCGATCTGGCGGACCGGCTCCTCGAGCGAGCGGTGGATGATCCGGGCGCCGGTGACCTCGTCAGGGTCGTCAGCGATCTTCTCCGGGTCCAAGCCGGCCTGGGCGTTGAGCAGGGCCACGCCGCCACCCGGCACGACGCCCTCCTCGAGCGCGGCGCGGGTCGCCTGCAGCGCGTCCTCGACGCGGTGCTTTTTCTCCTTCATCTCGGTCTCGGTGGCGGCGCCGACCTTGACCACGGCGACACCGCCGGCCAGCTTGGCGAGCCGCTCCTGGAGCTTCTCGCGATCGAAGTCGGAATCGGTGTTCTCGACTTCCGATTTGATCTGCTTGATCCGACCCTTGATGTCGTCGGCGCTGCTGGCGCCGTCGATGATCGTCGTCGTGTCCTTGGAGACGACGACGCGGCGGGCTTTGCCGAGCTGGGAGAGCTGGGTGTTCTCCAGTTTCAGGCCCATCTCCTCGGTGATCACCTCGCCGCCGCTGAGGATCGCGATGTCCTCGAGCATGCGCTTACGGCGATCGCCGAAGCCCGGGGCTTTCACGGCGACGCCGGTGAAGGTGCCGCGCAGCTTGTTGACGACCAGGGTCGCGAGGCACTCGCCCTCGACGTCCTCGGCCACGATCAGCAGCGGCTTGCCGCCCTGCATCACCTGCTCCAGCACCGGCAGGATGTCCCGCACGGAGGTGATTTTCTGGTTGGCGATGAGGATGTACGGTTCCTCGAGCACCGCCTCCATGCGGTCCTGGTCGGTGACCATGTACGGGGAGATGTAGCCCTTGTCGAACTGCATCCCCTCGGTGAACTCCAGCTCCATGCCGAAGGTCTGGCCCTCCTCGACGTTGACG
>Ga0190274_10002714_pt1 | contig 10459 bp, 9 predicted proteins | sample Popmic531T_FD_133002 | JGI IMG/M metagenome (GOLD analysis project Ga0190274, IMG submission 133002) | Populus adjacent soil microbial communities from riparian zone of Yellowstone River, Montana, USA - 531 T | ecosystem: Environmental > Terrestrial > Soil > Riparian zone | place: USA: Montana...
CATGGAATATTTCGTCCAGCAGCTCATCATCGGAATCACGCTCGGCTCGATCTACGGCCTGATCGCCATCGGCTACACGATGGTCTACGGCATCATCGGCATGATCAATTTCGCCCATGGCGACGTGTTCATGGTGGGCGGCTTCATCGCTCTGATCGCGTTCCTGGCGCTGCTGGCGATAGGCATCAGTTCCATCCCGCTCGCGCTGTTTCTCGTCCTACTGATCGCTATGGCGCTTACCGCGCTGTACGGCTGGACCGTCGAGCGGATCGCCTACCGGCCCCTGCGCCATAGCTATCGGCTGGCGCCGTTAATCTCGGCGATCGGCATGTCGATCATTCTGCAGAACTACGTCCAAATCGCGCAGGGCGCGCGGGTCAAGCCGCTGCCTCCGATCATCACCGGGGGCCACCGGTTGATGTCGAGCGAGGGCTTCGACGTCGAAATCTCCAACATCCAGATCATCGTCGTGCTTACCACACTCGCACTGATGGTGGGATTCTCCTGGCTGGTTGCGAAAACCCGGCTGGGCCGCGACATGCGCGCCTGCGAGCAGGACTTGAAGATGGCCTCGCTGCTCGGCGTCAACATCGACCGCACCATTTCGCTGACCTTCGTGATCGGGGCGGCGCTGGCCTCGGTCGCCGGCATCATGTACCTGCTCTATTATGGCGTAATCGACTTCTACATCGGCTTCGTCGCCGGCGTGAAGGCGTTCACCGCCGCAGTCTTGGGCGGCATTGGCTCGCTGCCTGGCGCGATGCTCGGCGGGCTCCTCATCGGCCTGATCGAGACCTTCTGGTCGGCCTACTTTTCGATTGAATACAAGGACGTCGCCGCCTTTTCGATCCTCATCGTCGTGCTGATCTTCCTGCCGACTGGAATCCTCGGCCGACCGGAGGTCGAAAAGGTGTGAGCGAGACGGAAACGCCGGTGCCGAACGCAACCGCGACCTCAACTCGAGCGCTTCCGCTTCTCCCGGCGCTGAAGGATGCGACGCTTTCGGGATTCGTGGCGTTCGGCCTGTTCTTCTTCATGATCGGGCTGCGCACCGAACAAGGCCCATCGGGCGCGCTCGAAATCACCACGCGCTTTGAGACGTTCGCGATCCTGGTGGCCGTGGTATTCGCAGGCTCGTTCTTGCGAACGCTGGTGTTCGGCCGCGGCCCGATCCTGCTCGGCCGCGCCGTGCCGTCAACCCTGGCGCGCGTCTTCGTCGGTGCGAGCCGCTTTGCCGCTCCGGCGCTCTTGCTTTTCGCGCTGCTGGTGCCGGTGCTGTTCTATCAGAACCGCTACCTGCTCGATCTCGGCATCCTCGTTTTGACGTACGTGATGCTGGGCTGGGGCCTCAACATCGTGGTCGGGCTCGCGGGCCTGCTCGATCTCGGCTATGTCGCGTTCTATGCCGTCGGCGCCTATACCTACGCGCTGCTGGCAACCCACTTCCACCTATCGTTCTGGATCTGCCTGCCGCTGGCCGGCATCTTCGCCGCGTTGTGGGGCGTCCTGCTCGGATTTCCCGTGCTGCGGCTTCGCGGCGACTATCTCGCCATCGTCACACTCGCGTTCGGCGAGATCATCCGGCTCGTGCTGCTCAACTGGCAGAGCTTGACCGGCGGCCCGAATGGCATTTCCAGCATCCCGCGGCCGAGCTTCTTTGGCCTGCCGTTCGCCGATGCGGAAGGCTCCTTCGCCTCGACCTTCGGGCTCGAATACTCTCCAACCCATCGCGTGGTGTTCCTGTTCTATCTGATCCTGGCGCTGGCGCTGGTGACGAACTGGGTCACCATTCGCCTCCGCCGGCTGCCAATCGGGCGGGCTTGGGAGGCAATGCGCGAGGATGAGATCGCTTGTCGCTCGCTCGGTATCAACACCACGACGACCAAGCTCACCGCGTTCGCCATCGGCGCAATGTTCGGCGGATTCGCCGGCTCGTTCTTCGCCACGCGGCAGGGCTTCATCAGCCCGGAATCCTTCTCCTTCGGCGAGTCGGCCCTGGTGCTGGCGATCGTCGTGTTGGGGGGCATGGGTTCACAACTCGGCGTCGCAATAGCTGCCCTGGTCATGCTCGGCGGGTTCGAACTCTTCCGCGAATTCCAGCTTTACCGGATGCTCGTATTCGGCTTTGCCATGGTGCTGATCATGATCTGGCGGCCGCGGGGACTTGTTTCGACGCGCGAGCCGTCACTGCGTCTCGCCGACCGCAAGGAGCCGCCATGAGCTCGGCAACCGAAGCGGTCCTTGCCGTCGAGCATCTGAGCATGCGCTTCGGTGGTCTCGTCGCTGTGGACGACTTGTCGTTCGTCGCGCGGCGCGGCGACATCACCGCCCTGATCGGTCCCAACGGCGCCGGCAAGACCACGGTGTTCAACTGCATCACTGGTTTCTACAAGCCGAGCGCGGGCCTCATCCGCCTGGAGCATCCCGACGGCCGCGCCTTTCTCCTGGAGCGGCTGCTCAACTTCCGCGTTGCCAAGGTGGCGCGCGTCGCCCGCACGTTCCAGAACATCCGCCTGTTTTCCGGCATGACCGTGCTGGAGAACCTCGTGGTAGCGCAGCACAACGCGCTGATGCTGGCGTCGGCCTTCACCTTCGCCGGACTGTTCGGGCTGAAATCCTATCGTACGGCCGAGAATGCGGCGCTGGACAAAGCGCGATACTGGCTCGACCGCACCGGGCTTCTGCCGCGCGCCGACGACGCAGCCGGCGGACTGGCCTACGGCGAACAGCGGCGGCTCGAGATCGCACGCGCGATGTGCACCGATCCGGTGCTGCTCTGCCTCGACGAGCCGGCAGCGGGGCTCAACGCCCGCGAGAGCGCCGAGCTTAATGCGCTTTTGAAATTCATCCGTCGCGAACACGCCACGTCGATCCTGCTGATCGAGCACGACATGAGCGTGGTGATGGAGATTTCCGATCACATCGTGGTGCTCGACTACGGCGTCAAGATCGCCGACGGCACGCCCGAGGCGATCCGCAACGATCCCAAAGTGATCGCAGCCTATCTCGGCGTCGAAGATGCAGAAGTAGAAAAGGTCGAGGCGGAGGTCGGGTTATGACGCAACCGCTCCTCGCCATACGCGGCGTCAAAACCTTCTACGGCAACATCATGGCGTTGAAGGGCGTCGACCTCGACGTCAACGACGGCGAGATCGTCACGCTAATCGGCGCGAATGGGGCCGGCAAATCAACGCTGATGATGACGATCTTCGGCAACCCGCGCGCGCGCGACGGCTCCGTCAGCTTCGATGGCCGCGACATCACGGAGATGCCGTCCCACGAGATTGCCCAGCTTCGCATCGCGCAGTCCCCGGAGGGAAGGCGCATCTTCCCGCGCATGAGTGTGCTGGAAAATCTGCAGATGGGCGCGACCGTCGCTGACCCTGCGCATTTCGACGAGGACGTGAAGCGCGTCTGTGCCCTATTCCCGCTGCTGGAGCGGCGCATGCGCCAGCGCGGCGGCACGCTATCCGGCGGCGAACAGCAGATGCTGGCGATCGCGCGCGCACTCATGAGCCGCCCGCGTCTGCTCCTGCTGGACGAGCCGTCGCTCGGTTTGGCGCCGATGCTGGCTCAGCAAATTTTTCGCGCCATCCGCGAGCTCAACACCCGCGACCGCCTCACCGTGTTCCTGGTCGAGCAGAATGCTTTCCATGCGCTCAAGCTCGCACACCGCGGCTATGTCATCGTCAACGGCGAGATCACGCTGTCCGGTTCGGGCCGTGAACTCCTAGAGCGGCCGGAGGTGCGCGCGGCCTACCTCGAAGGCGGCCGGCTCGAAGCGGCCGGGACTTAGACAAGCCGCGCCTGGACCGCTAGGCTTTTCCGGATGCAAATGGGGAAATCGATGAACCTGCGTTATCTGGCGCGATTGGCTCTTGTCGGCGCAACCGTGGCCGTCGCATCGCTTGGAAACGCGTGGGCGCAATCGGGGCCCATCAAGTTCATCATCGGCACCGCGCCCGGCGGCGCGATTGACCCCTATGCCCGCCTCGTCGCCGATCCAATGTCGAAGGCGCTGGGCCAGACCATCGTCGTCGAATACAAGCCCGGCGCCAACGGCAACGCCTCCGCGCAGTTCATCGCAGATCAGCCCGCCGACGGCCAACATATCTGGATCGGCACACAGGCCTTTACCGAGATCAATCCGAGCGCCTTCAAGGGTCAGCGCTGGTCGATCGACGATTTCACGCCATTCATCCGCGGCGTCGAAGCCCCGCTGGTGTTCGTGGTTCATCCAGACGTGCCGGCGAAGACCTTCGCGGAATTCCTGACCTGGGCCAAAGGCAACCGCGGCAAGCTCAGCTACTCGTCCTACCAGCCCGGCACGCCGTCGCACTTCCTGGGCTACCAGCTCAATGAAAAGTTCGACCTCGACCTCACCCACGTGCCGTTTCGCGGCTCGGGCCTGCAAGCGACGGCCCTGGTCGCTGGACATACGCAATTCGGCTTCGCGCAGTTGAACAACACCGCACCGATGCATCAGGCGGGCAAGCTACGGCTTCTCGCGGTCACCGGTCCTAGCCGCCACGCGCTCCTGCCCGACGTGCCGACGTTCGCCGAGATTGGCCATCCGGAATTCACCGCACGGGTTTGGTTCGGGCTGCTTCTGAAGCAGGGCACGTCTGCCGATGTCGTCAAACGCTACACGGACGCCGCCAAGGTTGCGCATGCCGATCCCGAGGTCCGATCAAAGCTCGTAGCGCAAGGTTTCGATGTCGTTGCCGAAACGGGGCCGCAGCTTCTGCCCAACATCAAGGAGCAGATCGTGCGCTGGGGGAAACTGGTCAACGCGTCCGGCTTCTCCGCCGAGGACCGCGGCAGCACCCGATAGCGAATCACGCCCTCCGCGTCGGCAGCGGCACGCGGTCGACGTTCTCGATCTCGGTCAACAGCAAACGCTCGATCATCCGGGCACGCGTCGCAAAATGAGCCGGATCGTCCCAAAGATTTTCGAACTCGCCCGGATCGTTCGTGAGATCGTAGAGTTCGCCCCAGCCGGTGCCGTGGAACACGCTTAACCGGTAACGGCCGTCGATCAGGCTGTGGACCCGCGCCGGCACGTCGGTGCCCGGGCTCGACGCCTGGTGGTCGTACTGGATGAACACCGAATCGCGGACGGACTTGCCATCGAGGGCAGGCAGCAGACTCTTCGCCTGCATGCCGCTCGCCGGCTCCACCTTCGCGCGTTCGAGCACGGTCGTGCCGATGTCCATGGTCGAACCGAGCGCATCGGTGCGCTTCGGTTGACGCGCCGCCTGCGGGTCCGACCAGATGAACGGCACCCGCACGATACTCTGATACTGCTCGGCGCCCTTGAGCATCAGCCGGTGGTCGCCGAGGTGGTCGCCGTGATCGCTGGTGAAGATCACCACCGTGTCGTCGCGCTTGCCGCTGCGGTCGAGCGCGCCGAGCACTGCGCCGATGGCGTCGTCGACGCAGGCGATCATGCCTGCCGTGAGCGCCCGGGCCTCCTGCGCCTCGCGCGCCGACACGCCGATCGTGCCCATGCCGGTCAGGTTTGCCTTGCCACCCTCGCGCTCCTTGAAGATGTTTTGAACGAGCGCCGGCGGCGTCCAATCATTCCGCGAGAATGCCTCCGGCACTGAAAACTGCTCGGGCTTGTACATGTCCCAATATTTGCCGGGAGGATTGAACGGATGATGCGGGTCGGGGAACGACACCATCAGGAAGAATGGATCACCGCTTTTGGCTTCGTCGAGGTAGGCGCAGGCGCGCTCGCCCAGGAATGACGTGGCGTAAAGCTCCTCGGGAATCGCCGTGCGATAGGCCTGCGGCACCTTGTAGTCGTGCGGCAGGCTGTTCTTCGGGCCGAGCAGAGTCGCCCTGGCCTTCGGATCGCGCGCGTCAAGCCAGCGCTCATAGTCGGCGCCCGCCTGGTCGCCGTGGTTGCGGACCAGCGTGACATGCTCAAAGCCGTAGAACGGTGTCTGCACGTGGGCGCCGGGCTTGGTCCAGTAAGGCGGCGTCTCCTGCTCGTATTTCGGATCGTCGAGATGGTCGCGCAGCGACTGGCGCAAAGCCGGTGCCGGCTCGTGGAAACCCGGACGCGGCGGCGGACGCTTGATGATGGGATCGTACGCGGTGAAGTTCTGCAGATGGCTCTTGCCGACCAGCGCGGTTTTATAGCCGGCGTCGCGCAGCAGATCGACGAAGGTCACCGCCTCCATCGACAGCGGAATGCCGTTGGACCGCACGTCGTGCACGGACGGCATCCGCGCCGTCATCAGGCTTGCACGGTTGGGCTGGCAGACGGGGCTTGCAACATAGAACTTGTCGAACGCCGTGCCGCGGGCCGCTATCGAATCGATATGTGGCGTCCGCAGTACCGGATGGCCGTAGCAGCCCAAGAAATCGGCACGGTGCTGGTCGGTAATGAATAGAAGAAAATTAGGACGGGAGGACATTGGCATTACGACGGCCTTGCTCGATGCGATGTGATACCATCCTAGCTGAATCAGATGACCGCCCGTAAAGGCGCCAAGGAAGATCCCAAAGACTTCGATGGACGGGTTCTACGCCTCCGAGTCGCTTCTCCAGATCGCGCTTGTTACCGGCGTGCTTGGCGGAGGCGCTGCATTCCTGGCCGGCCGCGCCATTGCCCAGACATGGCGGCCGTTCTGGAGTGTATTGATCTACATGGCGATGCTGGGCGCCGCGGTGCGGTTCGTGCATTTCGCGCTGTTCGAGGCGACGCTTCTTTCGCCCGCTTCTTATACTGCCGACACCCTCTATCTCATCGTCCTGGGTTCGCTGGCATGGCGAATGACCCGTGCCGCCCAAATGGCAACGCAATACTACTGGCTCTATGAGCGCACGAGCCCCGTAACCTGGCGGGAACGCCCGCCAGGCGAGGAAATTCCGGTCCGGAACGGCCCTATCACTGGGTGACCCCGCAGCAAAAACCGGACAAAATGACACCTAGCCAGTTATCGCGGCCGGGGCGACCATGAGGTCAGCGGTCCGCTAACGTGAGGAGAACGGTATGAAGACCTTGTGGCTTGCAGGAGTAGCACTGGGCGTGAGCTTGGCCGTGATCGGCACAGCGTCGGCCCAGGATATCAGCATAGGCGTCGCCGGACCGATGACCGGCCAGTACGCCTCGTTCGGAACCCAGCTCAAGAACGGCGCCGAAGCGGCGGTGGCCGACATCAACGCTGCGGGCGGCGTGATGGGCAAGAAGCTCAAGCTCGAGGTCGGCGACGACGCCTGCGATCCCAAGCAAGCGCGCGCGGTCGCCGAAAAGTTCGCCAGCGCGAAACTGCCGTTCGTGGCCGGACACTATTGCTCGTCGTCCTCGATCCCGGCGTCGGAGGCCTACCAGGACGGCGGCGTGGTGCAGATCACCCCGGCCTCGACCAATCCGACCTTCACCGATCGCAACATGTGGAACACGTTCCGCGTCTGCGGCCGTGACGACCAGCAGGGCAAGATTGCCGGCGATTACGTCGCAAAAAACTATAAAGGCAAGAACATCGCCATCCTTCAGGACAAGTCGACCTACGGCAAAGGCCTCGCCGACGAGATGAAGAAAGCGCTCAACGCCGGTGGCGCGCGCGAGAAGATGTATGAGGCCTATACGCAGGGCGACAAGGACTTCAATTCGCTCGTCTCGAAGATGAAGGCCAACAAGATCGATGTGGTCTATGTCGGCGGCTATCACACCGAGGCCGGCCTGATCCTGCGCCAAATGCGCGGCCAGGGCATGACCAGCCAGATGATCTCCGGCGACGCGATTGCCACAAACGAGTTCTGGTCGATCACCGGCGCTGCCGGCGAAGGCATGATGTTCACCTTCGGCTCCGACCCGCGCAAGCGGCCAACCGCCGCGGCGATCGTGAAGAAGTTCAAGGACAAGAACGTCGATCCGGAGGGCTACACCCTCTACACCTACGCCGCGATGCAGATCTGGACGCAGGCCGTCGCCAAGGCCAAGACCACCGACGCCAAGAAGGTCGCCGAGACCATCAAGGCCGGCAAGTGGGACACCGTGCTGGGCCCGATCGGCTACGACAAGAAGGGTGACATCACCACAGTCGACTACGTGTTCTACAAGTGGAGCAAGGACGGCAAGTACGACGAGATCCCGGCCGGCAAGGGATCGTGATTTTTCGATAGCCGTCTACCCCAATTGCAAAGGCCCGGCTGTGTAGCCGGGCCTTTGTGCGTGGTCAGACTTGTCCAAGTCTTCCACACGGTCTGCCAGTCGTAGCCTCGGGGAAAGGCCAGGAGGGCAGATTTCTATTTCCGTGCTCGAATTGGCTCGACATGCGTCAGATCGATCTTCGCTCCCTCCTCCGCGCATTCGTGCGAACAATAGAAACGACCGTCGTTGCCGTGAACGCACGTTCCCAGAAATGGCTTCCGGCACGACGGTAGGAAACAGCAGATTGGCGCACCAACTTCGAGATAGCGGGAGGTCACGCCCGCTTCTCCCAGCTCAGCTTTCGCCTGGCGGCCCAAACCACAAAAAATGCCCGGTACATGTCGAAGCTCCCGCCGTGGCGATTCACGAAGGGAGTTTATAGAACAAATCATGAACAAATAGTCAAGGCGAAATTCAGCCGCGATCGTTTAGCCCGATCCTGATGACGATGATGTTTGGGTCTTTGTCGTCAGGGTACATGCTGGTTCCACTTGGCATTTGCCCTCCCGCAGCCATCGCAAAAAACATGCGGGGCACGACCGTGTAGCCTGATGCTCGGAGGAACGCGTCGATCTGCCAGGAAAATTGATCGGCTTCCGGATCGTCTTTCAGCACTACGATCCTGACCGACCGGGTTTTGGGGACGTGCACCAGAATCGCGTTTTTCAAATCAGCATCAATCTGCCGGTCAGGACGCTGAGGGGTGGCTGGGCGATTTGCTCCGGGAGTTTCCGGCGCAACCGACCCTCTGCTGGTGTCGACATTGCTAGGAACGCCAGGCGGTGCAGCAGACGGCAACTCCGACGGAATGAGCCAGGCTGCCGCAAGCAACAGCACCAGCGAAACAAGCCCGCCGCGAAAAGCCCAGCGGTCTGCTGCCCGCGCCCGGAGCCATGCCGGGATGTAAAGGATACGCATTCGCGCAGCCCACCGCGACAGATTTGACACGGAACGGTGCGGCCCGGTCCAGGCGCCAAACATCACGCCGCCGGTCATGATGGCAGCGATGACCCACAGGATTTCCCAGACAAGACTATTCGCCATGCCGAATTTTCGATCGTTCAGCCAATCTTGCCCAGTGCTGGGAACGTCTCCAGCAGCCAGAAGCTCGCCTGTGAGACAAAGCCCGTAAGGAAAGCGATACCGGTCAGCACCAGGAGACCGCCCATCACGCGCTCAACCTTGGCGAGATGACGGCGGAAGCGCGCCAGGAATGCCGCAAACGGTTCGACCGCCAGTGCCGCGAGCAGGAACGGGATGCCAAGGCCGAGCGAATAGACGGCGAGCAGGCCCGCGCCCTTCGCCACCGTCTGCTCGGAGGCAGCCACAGCCAAAATCGCGGCCAGGATCGGCCCGATGCATGGCGTCCAGCCAAAGGCGAAGGCGAGCCCCATGACATAGGCGCCCCACAGGCCAACTGGCTTGGCCACTTCCACGCGCTTTTCCCGAAGCAGCACACCGATCCGCAACACGCCAAGGAAATGCAGGCCCATCACGATGATGGCGATGCCCGCGATGATCGAGAGTTCTACCGAATAGGCGCGGATCATCCCGCCGATGACGCTTGCGCTCGCTCCCAGCGCGACGAACACGGTGGAGAAGCCGCAGACGAACAGCAGCGCCGCCAGCACCGCCTCGCGCCGTACCCTGGGCTCCAGCTCAGCATCGGCAAGCCGCTCCAGCGACGTACCGGCGAGATAGACCAGATAGGGCGGCACCAACGGCAGCACGCAGGGACTGAGAAAGCTCACCAGTCCTGCGAGCAGCGCGGCCAGAAGGGTCACGTCGGGACTCATCGCAACCTAGATGCATGGCGCGGAGCGCGGGCGCAAGCCGAACGGATGCTGCTGGCGCTGATGTGATCGGCCGTTGATCTGCTATGGTTTGTGCCGCGCCCGTTGGAGGCTTGGCTTTGGCAAGAAATCTCATCACCGATGTTGCCGGCGTCCGCGTCGGGCATGCCGACAACGACAAGCTCGGCTCGGGCGCGACCGTCGTGCTGTTCGATCAGCCCGCGATCGCAGCCGTGGACGTTCGCGGCGGCGGGCCTGGCACTCGGGAAAGCGCGCTGCTCGATCCCGCCATGACGGTCGAGCGAATCGACGCCGTCACACTCGCCGGCGGCTCGGCGTTCGGCCTCGATGCCGCATCCGGCACGCAGGCGTGGCTGCGCGAGCACGGCCGGGGCTTTGCGGTGCGTACAGCGCTTGTGCCGATTGTGCCGGCAGCGGTGGTGTTCGACCTGCTGAACGGCGGCGACAAGAATTGGGGCCTCTATCCGCCCTATCGCGA
>Ga0190274_10002715_pt1 | contig 10457 bp, 9 predicted proteins | sample Popmic531T_FD_133002 | JGI IMG/M metagenome (GOLD analysis project Ga0190274, IMG submission 133002) | Populus adjacent soil microbial communities from riparian zone of Yellowstone River, Montana, USA - 531 T | ecosystem: Environmental > Terrestrial > Soil > Riparian zone | place: USA: Montana...
CCTGTTGCCCCGTTGCCGCCGAACGCCCCCGCGGCGCCGCCACCGGGCTCACAGCCGGGTGCGCAAGCTGCGCCGGCGGGTGCACCTCCCGCGGCGGGCCCACCCTCCGGTTATCCGCCCTCCGGTTATCCGCCCTCCGGTTATCCGCCCTCCTATTACGCGTACCAGCCCGCTTACGGCCAGCAGCCGCCGAAAGAGCCGCCGCGCTATGCACATTCGCACGCCGGGTTTTTTCTTCGGATGGCGCTCGGCGGTGGGTACATGACGGAGACCAGCCAGGGAGTCACCGCAGCTGGCGGCGGGCTCGGGCTCGATCTCGCCATCGGCGCCGCGATCAACCCAGGTATCATCCTGGCTGGCTCCCTCGCGGTGACCAACGTCAGCAACGCCACGCTCTACGACGACTATCGCTGGGACTACGTTACCAATGAGCCGATCCGCTCCGCGCACGACCCCCAGCTCACCATGTTTGCCATGTTGCTCGACGTCTACCCGAACCCCCGGGGCGGACTTCACTTCGGAGGTGCGCTCGGCGTCGCCAGTGTCCGCATTCGTGGTGACGACAACGCCAACGAGAGCCCCGCAACGGCAGGCGTCGGATTCGCTCCGCACGTTGGCTACGAATGGTGGGTCAGCAACTACTGGGGGCTCGGCGTGCTCGGAAAGTTCACGCTCGCGCACACCGAAGGGACCGCCCACAGCGCGTCCGCCGCCGGCGGCGGCAAGAGCAACGCAGCCGCAGGGACGATCCTCTTTTCGGCGACGTACAACTGATCGGGATCCACAGCGCGACGCGGTACTTCGTTCGTCCCCCCGACGAGCGCCGCATGGCGAGCCGTCGATGGTCGTCGTCGCGCGCCCCGCGTAGCCCGCGATCAAATGCCGCCGGAGGGAGGCCGCTCGATGCGCACCTTGCCTTCGAGCCTGCGCGAGACCCACACGTGGTTCTCGGCGTCCACGATGATGGCGCCCGCTTCGTCGATCGCCTCTACGAGCTCGAGCCCTTTCTTCGGACCGAGAATGAAGACGGCGTCGTCGAGCGCGTCCGCCGTGAGCGCGTCTTTGGCCCAAATCGTGACGCTGCGAGACGCCGTGGCGGGATACCCGGTGCGAGGGTCGATGATGTGGTGGAAGCGCTTGCCGCCGGCGATGTACGAACGCTCGTAGTCGCCGGCCGTCGAAAACGCATGGTCGGTGACGGCCATCTCCGCGAAATAGGCGCCGTCGGGCCCGCGCGGATCGCGCACGCCCGCTATCCACGGCGATCCGTCGGACTTTTTGCCGTGCACGAAGAGATCGCCCCCCGCTTGGGCGAGAAAGTCGTGGACACCTTCCGCGAGGAGCGTCGCGGCCGCGCGATCGATGGCAAACCCCTTGGCGATACCGCCGAGGCTCATCTTCATGCCCGCTTTATCGAGAAAGACTGTGCCCGCGCCTTTGTCGCGAACGATGTGCCGATAGTCGATGAGTTTGCGCCGCTCGGCGACGTCTTCCGGTCGTGGAGGGTGCGGATCGACGTCTTGATCGAAACGCCAGAGCCCGTGCATCACTTCGAAAGTGATGTCGAAAACGCCGCTCGATTTTTCGCCGATCCAGAGGCTCTCGTCGATGACGTGCGCGGTCTCTTCGCCGACCTTGACCGGCATTCGGCCGGCATTCTGATTGATGCGCGAAATTTCGCTGTCGTCGCGCCATGTCGTCATGAGCGCTTCGAGACGGTGGATCTCGCCGATGGCGCGGTCGATGGCGGTGCGGGTGCGCACCTCGTCGACTTCGGGCGACGTGAAGGCCACGAAACTCAGCCGCGTCCCCATGGCGCTCGCTTCGACGCTCACTTTGGCACGTCCCCCGGGCGCAAGGCCCGGTGGAACGAGACCCTGCCTGGAAAGCTCCGTGCTCGAGGCGATCGGCGCCCCCTGCTTTGCGGGCCCTCGACTCGGCACGTCCTCCGCCGATCCGCGATCGGGAGCAGGAAAGGAGAGCCCCCGCCGAGATCACCAGCCCCAGCGCGAATCGGGCGCCCTTCTTTTTCTTTCTCGCAAGCACGTTGTCTGGCAAACGGTGCGGGATGTATACCGTACCGCGTCACTCAACGGAGAGGTCAAACATGGGTCTTCTGGAAGGTAAAGTCGCGGTCATTACGGGTTCGGGCGGCGGGATCGGGCGAGCCGAAGCGCTGCTTTTCGCACGCGAAGGCGCCAGCGTCGTCGTCAATGACCTGGGCGGAAGCCGCGACGGCTCCGGCGAGTCGAAAAATATGGCCGACGAGGTCGTGAAGGAAATCGTCGCCGCGGGCGGCAAAGCGGCCGCCAACTACGATTCCGTGGCCACGCCCGCAGGCGCCGCGAACATCGTCAAAACCGCTGTGGATAAGTTCGGCAAGCTCGACATCCTGGTCAACAACGCGGGCATTCTCCGCGACAAAACGCTGCTCAAGCTCGAAGAGGCCATGTGGGACTCGGTCATCATGGTCCACCTCAAGGGCTCGTTTCTCTGCCTCCAGGCCGCGGCCAAGCAAATGATTGCCCAAGGTTCGGGCGGCCACATCGTGAACACCACGAGCCTTTCGGGAATGGTCGGCAACTTCGGCCAGAGCAACTATTCGGCTGCCAAGGCGGGTATCTACGGCCTCACGCGAACCGCTTCGATCGAGCTGCAAAAACACCGCATCACGGTCAATGCGCTCGCCCCCGTCGCGAAAACGCGCATGACCGAAGATTTGCCGATCATGCAGAACGCCGACACCCTTACCCCTGAGCACATCGCCCCCGGAGCGCTCTTCCTGGCTTCCGATCGCATCGGCGATCGCACCGGTCACGTGCTCGCCATCCAAGGACCGCGCATCTACATCTACAAGGTCGTGGAAAGCGCCGGTAAGTTCAAAGAAACGGACAACGGCATCTGGACAGCCGAAGAAATCGACGAACATTGGGCAGCAATTTCGAAGGTCTGAAGACCTGAAGGTTTAGTACACTCGCCAACGTCCACATGCGGCGGCTCCACCGCCCCATGTGGGCCTGGGGGCACGAGGCGGGCCAAGTGGCAAGACCGACACGGTGTCGGCTCGTTCTTTTGTCCGTTGATTGCGTTTGCATCTCCAAACGGAGCGGGCGAACGACAGGCTGTCTTTGCGGCGCGCGAGCACGGATGCTAGCGTGCGAATTGTCAGTAAGTTTGCGTCGGAGTCCGTATGTCGCGCGAGCAAAATGTGCCGCTCCTGCTGTGGATCTCCACGGCAATCCTTGCGCACATCGCCACAGGTGGTGGTGCTGATCAGGTTGCGCGCATCCTCGAAGATCGGTCCGAGCTGCAATCGTTCGCGCGCACCATCCGGGGCAAGCTCCAGCCCTCGCCGAACATCGAAATTGGGTTCGAGCCGATCGCCGCATCGCCGAACATCGAGCCCCCCCCCGAGCCTCTGTCGAATCGGGACGCGATCGCCGAGAAGAAGGCCGAGAAAAAGCCCGAGGCACCCAAGCCCAAAGCTGCGGAGAAGAAGGTCGAGCAGAAGAAAATCGCTCTTCCGGTCATGGTCACGCCGGCCCCGCCGCCTCCGCAGCAGCAACCGCCGCCGACCGATCACAGGATCGCCGTCAAACAGCACGCCGATCCCGATCAAGAGGACAATCCGACGGCGAAGTTCATCGCCGACGAAGCGAACCGCGTCAAAGAAGAGTCGGTCGCCCAAATCACGGCGCACGATCGCGACGAGACCAATCCGACACCGGGCGGACATCACGCCGGCGCACCCGATCGTCCTGGTAACGCCGAACAGACGAAGGTGGGCGACAGCGAGGACCACGCGGGCGACCCGACCCACGCGCCAGGCGAAAGCGCCAATACCGCCGACACCTCGCACACGCAGAAGGGGACGGCGGCCACGACGCACGGCGACGCCAACAAGAACCCCGCTCCCGGCTTGCAACCGAGCCCCAAGCTCTCCGGCACCCGCGCCCCGGCGCCGCAAAATCTCCCCCCCGCACTTCCCTCCGCACCCGGAGCGGGCGGTCCCACCATCCCCGATCCGATCGCCAGCGAAAACGGGCTTTACCGGCTCGATCCTGGGCGCACGGGGGTCGTCGGTACGCCGGGAAAGCCGGGCGACGGGAAAAAAGCTTTGCCCAAACAGGTGCCCAATTCCCTGCTCGGAATGCTCGGGCTGGGCGGCTCGCCGACGCCGGGCGGCATCAATCTGAATCTCACGCCCGAAGCGGTGGTCGCCGTCGTCGGCGAGGACAAGCTCACCAAAGAGCGCATGGCCGACGGCGAGCGGCGCCGCAGCACCCATCGCGGATCGTGGCAGAACTCGAGCTTCGAGCGCTGGCGCGCGGCCATCGAAAACTACGTTTCGTCCGTCAAACCGGGCAATCAAACGGCGCTCAACGCCGCGCGCAGCCCTTTCGGCACCTACCTCGTCACGATCCACAACCGGATTCACCCCATCTTCGCCGAGGATTTTTTGGGCTCGCTCGATGGGTTGCCCGGCAATCACCCGCTCAACGATCCGACGCTCATCACGCGTCTCGAGATCGTGCTCGATCGCGACGACGGGCACGTCATCAAGATGGGGGTCGTCCGCACCAGCGGGATCACGGCCTTCGACATCGCGGCGCTCGATTCCGTGCAGCGAAGCTCGCCGTTCGGCAAACCACCCAAGGCCATCGTGTCGCCGGATGGCAACGTCTATTTCCATTGGGAGTTCCACCGCGATCCGGTGTTCGCGTGCTCGACCATCAACGCCCGCCCCTTCATGCTGACGGTGCCGCCGCCATCCGAGCCGTCGACGCCCAAGCCTTCGTCGCCCCCGTTTCCCGGAGGCGATCCGCGCGAGCAAGGCAACCGACACGGGTCGCTCATCCTTCCGCGGCCAAATCCCGTGGCGAGCCGCGACCAGGACTGAAATCACGTTCCCGGCGATCGTCCGGGTGCCAACCAGTTCTTGCAGCCTGATGGAGCCCTCGCTCCTTCTTTCGCGGCGAGACGAGAACCCAGGGTAGGATGCCGCGATGATGTCGCCAGCCGTGAGCGGAGTCGAACGGACGTGACCGTCGACGCCGCAAACCGAAACGAAACGGCCAGGCTCGGGCTGACGCCGCGCTACGTCCAGCAGGTCGCTCTCGTTGGCGCGATGGCGGTGCTTTTCGGCCGTTCGCTCGCGCCCGCGTTGCGTGGCGCCCGCGAAGGTCTCGACGCCGTTATTGGCTATGCAGATTTGCTGGGCGGCCTGGCAAGTTATGTCTTCGCTTTCATCGGACTCTCGGCGGTCATCGTCGAGATCATGGTGACATTCCGCGACAAGCGCTTCAGCATCGCCTACCGCGTTGCCGCCACGGTGTTCGGTCTCGCGGTGGTCTCGCTGGTCGCCCCTGCTTTTCGCGAGCCGCTGCCCGAGCGCGCCAACATCGCGGCGGCGCTGGCGAGTGGTTTCATCGCCATTTTCGCGAGCTACGAAGCCATCGCCGTGCCCCGCACCCGCGCGCTCGGCGTGCTCCTCGCGACGGCAGGCGCCGCGGCGCTGCTGCACCTCGCGGGAACCGCGCTCGCGCTCTTCGCGGGTGAGCACGCGCTTTACCGGCTTGCCGTCGTCGCCCGCCTTCTCGCGACCGGATCGGTGCTTTTCGACACCATCGCGCTTTTGACCGGCTTTTACTGGCTCACGACACGAACGAGCCTCGCCACCGTGTGGGGGGCGCGCGTCGCTCTTTTCGCAGCGTGCGTTTTGGCGTGGGGCGCCGCGCGCGGCGGGCCGAACGAGGGTTCCCCGCTTTGGCAAGTCGTCACTTATCGCGCGGTCGAGCGGCTTCTGTCACCGCCGCCTCCCTACATTTGGGCGCCATATCGTTACGTCCTCGAGCTCGCGGCACCCCTGCTCGGCGTCGTCGCCTTGCTGGCCCGCGGTCAAATGCCGGCCGTGACCGGGGCCTTCACGCTGGCCTTGATCGCTCGCCCCACGACCGATGTCCCGCTGTCGGCTCTGGCGCTCGTTTTGGCAGCGATCTCGACCCCTATCGCCGCTCGCGACGACCGCGGTATGTGGGCGGTCCTCATGGCAAATTCAAGACAAAGTGCCGCTTTCGACCCAAATTCGCCTTGACGCGGCGCAGCCGGTTTCCTACACCCCCGCCACACCTCTCTGACCGTAGTCAGAACCGCAATTTAGGAGGCTCTCCGATGCGTGGACGTCGCTGCCTTGTTTCCATGTCTGTGGCCGTGCTCGCCCTAGCGGCGATTGGCTGTTCGAAGAAGGAGAAGGAAGAGTCGTCCGAACCCGCGGCAGCCGAGCCGGCAAAAGCGGCCCCCGCAGCAGCGGAAAAAGCCGCTGAACCTGCTGGATTCGGCACCGTGACCGGCTCCGTCGCTTTCAGCGGCAAAGCGCCGGAAGCAGCCGAGCTCCCGCGCAAGTCCGACCCGGTCTGCGCCGCGAAGCCGATGAAGTCGAACGAGGTCATCGTCAATGCCAACGCCACGTTGAAAGACGTGCTCGTTCGCATTACGCCCGGGACCGTCAAAGGCAAGTTCAGCGCGCCGGCCGACACCGTCCAAGTGAAACAACAAGACTGCATGTACACGCCGCGCGTGCAGGGCGCCGTGGCCGGCCAAGTCGTCCAAGTCGAGAACGACGACAAGACGATGCACAACGTCCACACCTACAAAGGGCAGGAAACCATCCTGAACCAGGGGCAACCCGCCGGTTCGCCCGCCATCAAGAAGGACAGCATCGCCAGCGAGGCCGCCGTGCTGAAGTTCAAGTGCGACGTGCACCCCTGGATGGAAGGCTACCTCGTGGTCACCGACCACCCGTTCTTCCACACCACGGGCGCCGACGGTGCGTTCAAGCTCGACAAGGTTCCGGCCGGCAAATACACGGTCGAAGCTTGGCACTCGAAATACGGTCTGAAGACGGCGCAAGTCACCGTCGAACCGAACAAGTCGGCGGAAGCCAAGTTCTCCTACGACGGCACGGAAAAAGCCCAGTAAACGAGGCGTAAGCCTCGAGAGCAGCACGAATGCGCGAACATCGTTTTGCCATCGCTACGGCGATCGCGACCTTCGTGCTGCTCATCGTGGGAAGCCTGGTGCACGGCACCGGGTCGAGTCTCGCCTGCCCCGACTGGCCGCTCTGTTACGGCTCGTTCTTCCCGAAAATGGAGAACGGCGTCGAGTTCGAGCATACCCATCGGCTGGTGGCCACCGGGGTGGGCATGATGACGGTGACGCTCACCGTCATGTTGCTTTTGCAGGGTCGTCGCGAAGGCAAGCGGTCGCCTTTCGGCAAGCTCGGCATCGCCGCCACCCTGCTCGTGATCTTCCAGGGTATCCTCGGGGGAATCACCGTGATGTATCGGTTGCCGCGCGCGATCTCGATCGCCCACTTGGCAACCTCGATGTGCTTTTTCTCGCTGATGATCGTCATCGCGCTTCGTACGGCGCCGACGCCCCCCGCGGTCCCGCGCGGGCTCGGAGGCACGCGACGATGGCTCGCGGCGGCCTGGGGCGTCGTGCTCGCTCAGATGGTGCTCGGCGCGCTGGTAAGGCACACCGCTTCGGGGCTCGCTTGTTTGGACGTTCCGCTGTGTAATGGCTCGGTGTGGCCGATCACGTCGCCTGAACAGGTCCAGATGATTCACCGCTTCGGCGCCGTCATCGCCGGCACGTTTGCCGTTTGGGCGGCACTCCGCGTCCGCAAAGAAGCAGACGGCTCGCTGCTGATGCAGCGCTTGGCGCTGGCGCCGATCGTGCTCGTCGTCATTCAAGTCGTGCTCGGGGTGACCAGCGTTCTTTCGCTCTTGAACCTCGTGGTCATCACGACGCACTTGGCCGTGGGAGCGCTGCTCCTCGGATCGTTCGTGCTCTTGTGGGGACTTTGTCCCGCGCCGGCGCGCCCCCAAGGGTCGCGCCTCGACCGTAACCACGCTTCGACCGACGCGATGGTCGCCTCATGACGACGCCGCTCGTCGACGCTTACGAGCCCAAGCGGTTCGCCATCGCGATGAGCGATCTCGTCGCGCTCGCCAAACCGCGCATCACCGCGCTGGTGCTCATTACCACCGCCGGTGGATATTGGCTGGCACCCGTCAAAGCTGGGCCCAGCGTCGCGACGCTCACCATCATCGGCACTATCCTCATCGTCGCCGGAGCCAACGCGCTCAACATGTACCTCGAGCGCGATATCGACGGCCTCATGGAGCGCACCAAAGACCGTCCGCTCCCCGCCGGGCGGCTCGCTCCTCGCGTCGCCTTGTGGTTCGGTGTGGCGCTTTCGGTTGCCGCGGTGCCCATCCTCGCCATCGGGGCCAACGCAACCACCGCGCTTCTCGCTGTCCTCGCCAACCTGAGCTACGTCCTCGCCTACACGCCGTTGAAGCAGCGCTCGCACTGGGCGCTTTTGGTCGGCGCGGTCCCCGGCGCCATGCCGCCTCTACTCGGATGGACGGCCGCGACGGGGACCATCGGCGCGGGTGGGCTCGTCCTTTTCGGCATCCTCTTTCTCTGGCAAGTGCCGCATTTTCTGGCCATCAGCATCTTTCGCCGCGAAGACTACGCGCGCGCCGGCCTGAAAGTGATGCCCAACACGGTCGGCCTTCGCGCCACGAAGCACAGCATCGCGCGCTATCTCTTCGCGCTCTTGGCCGTCAGCCTCCTTTTGGTCCCTCTCGGCGTCGAAGGCCCGCGTTACACGGTCCTGGCGGGAACGCTCGGAACCGTGTTCTTCGGCTGGGGTTGCTGGGGGCTTCACGACGAGGCCGGGGCGCGCTGGGCGCGATCGCTCTTCGGAATTTCCATTCTCTATCTGGTGCTGCTCTTCGGCGCGCTCATCGTAGGGGCCGGGCCAAGCCCCCTGTAGTACCGTGCACGAGTTGTCCACCGCCGCACGACGTCCGCCGCTTCCCGCGCGGCTCGCTACCTTGACGGCGCGCACCAAGCTCGGAGGTGTGCTGCTTTTGCTTGCCGCCATCGCCGTCTCGCTAACCGTCGTCGCTTGGCGGCATCTGGGGGCCCGCCGGAACCCGCCCCCACCCGTGATCGGCCGGATGGAAGCGTTCTCGCTTTACGACCAGCGCGGGAAGACGTTCCAGCTCGCCGACCTCGAAGGCAAAGTCTGGGTCGCCGACTTCATTTTCACGAGCTGCCAGGCGGCGTGCCCCATGCTCACCTCGAAGATGCGCACCTTGCAGAAACACATCGAAGAACGCGAGGGCGCTGTGGGCCACCCTTTGCCGATTCGGCTCGTATCGTTCTCCGTCGACCCCGAAGTCGACACCCCCGACAAGCTGCTCGCCTACGCCAACAAATGGGGCGTGGATCAAGCGCGATGGGTCTTTCTCACCGGTCCCCTGGCCGACGTGAACCGCGCGGTGACGCGAGGCCTCAAGATTCCGTTCGAAAAAGGGGCAGCCGACACCTCCGCCTTCGACGTCATGCACGGGGAGCACTTCGTGGTCGTCGATGGCAAGCGGCGCATACGCGGCTATTACGAGTCGAGCCCCGAGGGCATGTCCGACCTCAAAGCAGCGCTGGCAGCTATCCTCGCCGAGAAAGACTCATAAGCCATGTCGCTGTCCGATGTGCTGCCTTCGATCAACGCCACGCTCAACGGCCTCTCCGCAGTGTGGATCGTGCTCGGCTACCGCTCGATCAAGCAGAAAAACATCGCCCTCCATCGCTTTTCGATGCAGGCCGCCTTCTTTACGTCGACGGTTTTTCTCGTCTGTTATCTGACGCGGGTTTACTTGACGGGTACCCACCGCTACCCAGGCGACGGCTGGATGCGGACGCTCTATCTTGGCATCCTGCTCACGCACACCACCCTGGCCGTGGTGACGGTCCCGCTCGTCCTGCGGTCCTTGTTTCTCGCTCGAAACAACCGGTTCGTGGAGCATCGCAAGATAGCCCGGTACTCGCTTCCCGTATGGCTGTACGTATCCGTCACGGGTGTTGTCGTGTACGTAATGCTCTATCAATTGGCGTAAGGACCGAATTCGGGGCGCGAAAAAAAACGCGCCCCGAGCATTTGCGTTGTCTAAAGACAAGAGCGCCGTCCGTCCGACGTGCTACTACACGGGACGCACTTGCTACGTCGGCAAGGCGGTAGCTTTGGGTGGCAAACCAATGAGGCGATCTTCTCTCTCGCGGCTCGTTGTGGTGATGTCGTATCTCGTCGGGGGCGCGCTCTTTCTCTCGTCACCGGCCGAAGCGCAGCGCAAGAAGCCCCCGCCCTCGGGAAGTGCCGCGCCGGCGCCCAAGAAGAAAAAGGCGACGCCGGCACCAGCCCCCGCCCCTGAAGCAGCGCCGTCCGATGCCGCGGCGATGCCCGCCGAAGATCCCGCGGCGATCGCCCCCGCGCCCGCACCCCCCCCGCCCCCGCCGGCGACAACGCACGCGAAACGCGCAGCGCAACCGGCCGCCATCGAAGAAACGACCACGACCACCGACCTTCCGCCGCCACCGCAGCGATC
>Ga0190274_10002717_pt1 | contig 10456 bp, 11 predicted proteins | sample Popmic531T_FD_133002 | JGI IMG/M metagenome (GOLD analysis project Ga0190274, IMG submission 133002) | Populus adjacent soil microbial communities from riparian zone of Yellowstone River, Montana, USA - 531 T | ecosystem: Environmental > Terrestrial > Soil > Riparian zone | place: USA: Montana...
CGGCCGCTGCCGCTGCGGGTGTTGAACCCGGCCGAGCAGCGCGACCCGCCGCGGTAGATGGCCTGGCCGCCGTAGAAGGCCTGGGTCTGGGCGGCCGGGGCGCGCTCGATCCGGACCGCGGCGCCGAACGACCGCGCCTTGGCCACGAAGGCCGCGCCCCGGCCGGCGGGCACACTCACCAGCACGGTGTTGGAGGCCAGGTCGACGCCCCAGCTGGCCCCGACGGGAGCGCGGCCGCCGGCGTCCAGGGCCGCCTGCACCCGCTGCAGGCGGGCCAGGCTGCGGGTCACCAGCTTCGGGGTCGCCCCGGCCGCCCGGACCTGGGCGCCCGCCCGGGCGCTGAGGACGTTCACGGTCAGCCGGCCCGAGGCGTCGAGGTAGGCGCCGGCGCCCTGGGCCCCGAGGTCCCAGGTCAGGCGGTCGGCCGTGGCGTCGGGGTCCTGGGCCGAGCCGGCGGCCGCGGCAGCCTGGGCGGCCGGCGCGACCAGCAGGCCGGCCACGGCCAGGAGCAGGCCGAGGATGCCGAGGCGGAAGCGGAAGGATGGCGACATTGCCGCACCTCCTGGGTGCCGACGGGGGAGGGACACGGCCGGGGGACACGTGCCGTCCCGGTCGGTGACCGGAGGCCCAAGGCGGACCAGTCGGGACGACTAGCTACAAATCGTACGTCTTAGCAAAGCCTTATAAAGCTAACGAGACACGCTGTCAAGACAGCCCGCTCAGCGCCGCGGGATGGCGATGCGGCGCAGCCGGTCGGCCGCCGGCCGGTCGAGCAGCCGCACCGAGGCCCAGCCCTCGGCGGCCAGCCCCGCCGGGTCGGCGCTCGGGCCAGGGGCGGGGAGCTCGGCGCGGAGTTGGCGGAAGCTGCGCCAGTGGGTGGCGAAGGCGGAGCGGCGCAGGGCGCGGCGGCGGCGGCGCTGGCCCTCGAGGGCGGCCGCGGCGGTGACGTCGAGCAGGAGCAGGTGGCCGCTGCGGCCGCAGCGGCGGGCCAGGCCGACCAGGAGGCGGCGGCGCCAGCCGCGGGTGCCGGTGTCGTGGACGACCAGGCCGGTCCGGCCGGGCAGGGCCAGCAGCACCCGGGCGAAGTGCTCGGCGTGGACCAGCGGCCGCCACAGCCGGTAGGGGACCCGGCCGAGCCACCGCAGGTACCGGTCCCGGATCGGCTCGGGGTCCAGCACCAGCGACCCGGGGGCGTCGACCCGCGACAGCAGGGTGGTCTTGCCGGCGCCGGGCACCCCGGCCACCACCAGCAGGGCGGCCGGGGGCAGGCGCAGCATCGCCGGGTCCGCGGGGACGTCGCGCTCGGGCGCTTCGAGCCTCATCATGGCGGCGACGATAACGGCCCCGGCGGAAAGCTGGGATAAAGGGCGCGAGGTGCTGTGTTGCCGGGACGGCGCTCGGTGGCCATGGCCGCGCTGGCGGTCGCGCTGGCCGGGGCCCTGGCCGGCTGCGGGTCGGAGCCGGCCCTGGTCGACTCCTCGACCACCCGGCCGGTCCCGACCGTCACCACCGCGGCCACGGCGACGACCCGGCCCGGGCCCACGGCCGCGCCCGGCACCCGGCCCATCCCGACCGGCACCGGCAAGGTGCCGCTGACCACCGGGCAGACCGGCCCGGCGGGCAAGCCGTTGACCTTCCGCGGCCTGACCATCCGGCCGCATGCCGGCTGGCGGGCCGGGGGCGGCGGCGACCATGTCGAGGTGGCGACCAGCCGGGCCTGCCGGCGCAGCGCCGGCGGGGTCGACTGTCCCGGGTTCCTGCTGCTCGGCCCCAGCCAGATCGCCATCGCCAGCGAGCTGTCGCCCTTCGACCCGGAGCGGCCCTGGCACCCGGGCGCCGGGGTGGAGGGCTGCCCCCAGGACCGCGACGGGCTGGCCGAGATCCTGCCGGCCCGCCCGGCCAAGCGCGGCAAGGCCAAGGTCGGCGGCGAGGACGCCGTCTACCGCGAGTGGCGGGTCCGCTGCGTGGACGCCCGGACCAGCGAGCCCGAGGAGGGCTACCTCCAGCGGATCTGGTACCTGGAGAAGCCGGGGATCCTGGTGGTCGACGAGTGGTCGACCCCGGGGCTCGAGGAGGTCCTGGCCGCGGCCAGGCTCAAGTGAGCCGTCAGGAGCCGCCGGGGGCGCGCAGCCAGCGGGCCAGGCGGGCCGTCTCCGCGTCGTACCAGCGCCGGCGGCGCTCCAGGGCCTCGGCGGGGAGCGGCCGGCCCCGGTCGCCGGCGGACAGGGCGACCCGGCAGCGGTCCTCCAGGCACCAGGCCCGGGCCAGGGCCTGGTCGAGGTCGGCCCCCACGGTCAGCCCGCCGTTGCCGGCCAGCAGCATCGCCGGCGCCTCGCCGAGCGCCGCCGCCACCCGCTCGGCGACCGGGCCGTCGGTCACCAGGTCGGGGTCGTCCCACCACGCCACCGGCTCCACCATCCCCCCGAACCCGTGCAGCAGCGGCGGCACCGCCCCCACGGTCGCGGAGGCGGAGATCGCCGGCGCCTGCACCCGGCAGATCGCTCCCACCCCCGGCTGGGCCTCGTACACCGCCAGATGCAGCGCCGCCTCCAGCGGCCGGTTCCCGGCCACCCCCCGCAGCACCCGCCCCTCGCGGTCGAGCTCCAGCACCTCCCCGCCCGCCACCTCCCCCAGCGGCGGCGCCGTCGGGGTCAGCAGCACCCTCCATCCGCGGGCCCTCGGCAGCGACGCGCCCTCCCGCTCGCGGGCGCGGGGGAACCCGCCCTCCGGCTGTGCGGCCCCCCGGAGGGGGACAGTAGCCGACGGCGAATCTGGGCGCTCCGGGTTGTCCACAGCCCGGGCCGAGACGTGGCCGAAGGCGTGGACGAAGCCGAGGTCGGCCAGGGCGCGGGCGACCAGGGCGACGTCGGCGGCCAGGTCGGCGGGCCCCATGGTCACACCGGGGTGAAGATGCGGAAGGCGACCGGGGTGATGGTCCAGGCGTTGCAGGGCGTCAGGTCCTGGGGGCAGGAGCTGGCGACGACGCCGAGGTCGTCGAGGGCCTCCAGCTCCAGGTAGGCGCCGGGGCCGTGGGTGGGCTCCTCGGTGACCAGGCGGCCGTCTCCGGTGATGGTGTTGTGCATGAACACGTTGACGGCCAGCTCGCCCCGGGCCGGCCAGGTCTCGCCGGCCTCGGCCAGGGCGGCCTGGATGCTGGCCAGGCAGGAGGGGTGGTCGTCCAGGCCGAAGTTCGAGCCGGTAGCGCTCGGGGTCGCAGCAGGGCACGACCAGGTCGTGGCGGCCGACGGTGTCGCGGCGCAGGCGCAGCAGCGGCCGGCGGCAGGTGCTGAACAGGCTGTCGCCCTCCCGGGGCACCAGCCGGGCCAGGCAGGAGACGGTGTGGGCGGGGGAGAGGGCCTCGCCCGGGTCGGCCAGCCGCCAGGCCATCAGGTCGGCCACCTGCTGGCCCTCGACGTCGACCAGCTGCAGGACCTCGCCCCGGGCCAGGCGGACCACGCCAGCGCCGCCGGCCGGGACCAGCAGCTCCTCGCGCAGCCGGTAGCCGGCCGGGGCCGGGGGGGTCCGGGGGACCGCCGGGGTGGTCCCCCGGGGGGGAGGGGTGTGCGGGATCATCGCGGCCATCGGGCGGGGCTCCTTCCGGTGACGGTGGCCTCGCGGGCCGGGGCCGGGGTGTTGCGGCTGCGCAGGACCCGCACGGCCCCGTCGACCACCACCCCGGCGATGCCGGGGAGGTCGCCGGTGGCCAGGGCGGCCAGCGGGTCGGCCCGGGTGCCGCCGAGCGGCTCCTGGAGCAGCACCAGGTCGGCCGGCCGCCCCGGCTCCAGGATCCCCTCGGCCACCCCGAGCACCCGGCCGGCGTTGCCGGTGGCCAGGGCGAGCGCGTCGGCCGGCTCCAGGCCGCCCAGGGAGGCCAGCTCGGCCACGGTCTTGAGCAGGCCCAGCGGCATGACCCCGGTGCCGCTGGGGGTGTCGGTGCCGAGGATCACCCGGTCCAGCCGCCCCCGGTCGCGGGCCAGGCCGAGCAGGTGCAGGGCCGAGCGCAGGTTGCCGGCCTGGACGATCTGCAGGGCCATCTCCGAGCCGTCGACCAGCCGGGCCAAGTCGGCGTCGGGCAGGCTGGTGGTGCCGCCGTTGGCGTGCCCGGCGATGGTCGGGTCCATGGCCAGCAGGTGGTCGACGGTGATGGGGCTGGACCCGGGGATGGAGGCGCCCCCCGAGTGGGACATGACCACGAACCCGGCCGCCCGGGCCCAGCCGACCAGCGGCACCGCCTCCAGCGGGTCGGCGAAGGCCCCGAAGCCGACCTTCATGTAGCGGACGCCCTCGGCGGCCAGCTCGGCGAAGTCCTCCTCGGCCAGGACCGGCTCGCAGATGAGCGAGCCGCCGCGGACCTTGACCCCGCCGGGCCGGAACCCGCTCCAGGCCCGCTGGGCGGCCACGGCCAGGGCCTTGACCCCGGCCCGGTCGCGGGGCCGGCCCGGCAGGTGGACCTCGGAGGCCGACATGACCTGGGTGACGCCGCCGTGCAGGTAGCTCTCCAGGAACCCGACGGCATGCTGTCGGGGGGTGTAGTCGCCGAAGACCACATGGCAGTGGGTGTCGACCAGGCCGGGGGCGGCCACCGCCCCGGCCGCGTCCACGACCACGTCGGCCTCGGCCGGGGCGGCCCCCACCGACACCACCCGCCCGGCCTCGACCCGCATGGTCTCCGCGGCCAGCGGCGCCACCCCCAGCCGCCCGCTCACCACCCCGCGCAGGTTGCGCAGCTCCAGGCTGCCCCCGGGCGGCCCGAAGGCCCCCGGGTCGAAGGTGCCGTCCCAGGTCACCGGAGCTTCCGGATGTCCAGCGGCATGCCCCGTACGCTATCCTCAGCCCCTGTCCCAGACAAGGGACACCGGGGGGAGGGGAGGGAGCCATGCCCGCACGGGAGGTCGACCTCAAGCTCGTCGGCGGTCGGGTGGTGACCGGCGGCGGGGTGCTCCAGGCCGGGGTGGCGGTCGACGACGGGACGATCGTGGCCGTGGCCCGCGACGATATGCTTGCGCCCGCGCGGCGAACGATTGACGTGAAAGGCGGGCACATCCTCCCCGGCGTCGTGGACTCCGAGGCCCACCCCGGCTGCTACGTCCCCTTCGAGGACGACCTGGCGCCGGAGAGCCGGGCCGCGGCCTGCGCCGGCATCACCACCTGGGGCATCCAGGCCCCCAGCACCCGGCTCGGCACCCGCCCCTTCAAGGAGTACGTCCAGGCCGACGACGTGGTGCCGTTCTCGCACTCGTTCGAGACCGCCCGCGAGACCATCGAGCGGGTGTCGGCGGTCGACTGCTTCCTCACCTTCATGATGGAGACCGACGCCCAGGCCGAGGAGATCCCCCTGTACTGCGAGGAGTACGGGGTCACCTCCTACAAGCTGTACATGCAGGCCCGGCGCATCCCGGCCGAGGACCACAACTGGCCCAGCCGCCGGGCCGGGCTGGGCGTGGGCATCGACGACGGCACCCTGTACCTGGTCATGGAGCAGGTGGCCCGCTACGGCGCCCCGGCCATCTGCTCCATCCACCCGGAGAACTGGGAGATCGCCCGGGTGTTCGAGCGCCGCCTGCGCGAGCTGGGCCACGACGACCTGGCCGCCTGGACCGACCGCTCCCCCCACCTGCTGGAGGCCCAGCACGTCCGGGCCTATGCCTATGTGGCCGAGCAGCTCGGGGCCCGCATGTACATCCAGCACGCCACCACCCCCGAGACCTTCGAGCAGATCCGCGAGGCCCGCCAGCGCGGCGTCGAGCTGTACGCCCAGACCGGGCCGGCCTGGCTCGGCTTCTCGCCCTTCGACGGCTGGCGCATCAACGTGCCCCTGCGCTACCGCGAGACCCAGGAGGCGCTGTGGCAGGCCCTGGCCCGGGGCGACGTCGACGTGGTCGGCTCCGACCACGTCGTCGCCTGGCCCCCGGCCGACCGCCAGGCCATGTACCGCCAGAGCATCTGGGACTGCCGCACCGGCTTCTCGCGGGTCGAGACCTTCCTGCCGGTGATGCTGACCCACGGCGTCCATGAGGGCCGCATCACCCTGGAGCGGCTGGTCCAGGTGTGCTGCGAGAACCCGGCCCGCATCTACGGCCTGTTCCCGCGCAAGGGGGCGGTGGCCGTCGGCGCCGACGCCGACCTGGTCGTGGTCGACCTGTCCCGCGAGGTCACCGTGGGCCCCGAGCACCTGAACACCCGCGCCGGCTGGTCGATCATGGAGGGCAGGACCTACCACGGCTGGCCGGTGCTGACGCTGCTGCGCGGCCAGGTCACGGCCGAGTGGGCCGACGACGCCCCCGGCCCCCGCCCGGTGGGGGAGCCCCGCGGCCGCTACCTGCCCCGGGCCGTGCGGCCCGATGTCCCCCCGAGCCCAAGGACCGGCTGGTCCGCACCGGGCCCGACGCGACGCTGGCCGGCATCCGGCCCGGGATCTGAACGGAGGAGGCAACTGCATGGCGGTCTGGGACGACGTGCTCGACGACACCGACCGCGAGGTGTTCGAGGCCGCCGGCTGGGGCCGCCCGGCCGGGCTCGGCCGCCGGCCGGTGCTGCTGGTGATCGACGTCAACTACAACTTCGTGGGCGACCGGCCCGAGCCGATCCTCGACTCGATCAAGCGCTGGCGCTACTCCTGCGGCGAGCGCGGCTGGCGGGGGGTGGCCGCCATCGGCCAGCTGCTGGAGCGGGCCCGGGCGCTGCGCCTGCCGGTCGCCTACACCACCAACCCGCGCCGCCCCGACGGCTTCGACCTCGGCGTCTGGAACGACAAGAGCTGGCGCGCCGGCGACGACACCGACGTCGAGGGCCATCTCGGCAACCAGATCGTGGCCGAGGTCGCGCCTCGCCCCGGCGACCTGCTGGTGGAGAAGAAGAAGCCGTCGGCCTTCTTCGGCACCCCGCTGGTCAGCTACCTGGTCGCCCTGCGGGCCGACACCCTGCTGCTGTGCGGGACCACCACCTCGGGCTGCGTGCGGGCCTCGGCGGTCGACGCCATCTCCTACAACTTCCGGGTCGGCATCCCCGAGCCCTGCGTCTGGGACCGGGGCGAGCTGACCCACAAGGTCAACCTGTTCGACCTTCAGCAGAAGTACTGCGACGTGCTGGAGCTGGACGAGGTCCTGGCCTACCTGGACGGGCTGGAGCCGGGGCTGTTCGACGCCGAGTTCCCGCCGGCCCGTGCGGCCCGGGGCGCCGCCCGGTGATGCTGTCGGCCCGGGACGTCGAGGAGGCGCTCAAGGAGCGGCTGCTGCGCGGCGCCTACCCGCGCGGCGGCGCCCTGCCGTCGGTCCGGGCCCTGGCCGCCGAGCTCGGCACCAGCCCGAGCACGGTCGGCCGGGCCGTCCAGGAGCTGGCCCGCCAGGGCTGGGTGACGGCGACCAGCCGGCGCGGGGCGGTGGTCCGGCGCGACCTGCCCGCCGGCGAGACCGGGGTCCGCGACGCCGAGGCGGCCATCCGCCGCCTGGCCGTCCGCTGGCGGCTGGTCGGCGGGGACCGGCTGGAGTTCCAGGAGCTGGTGGCCAGGGTGGCCGACGAGGTGTTCCAGCCGGCCCCGCGGACGGTGTTCCTGGAGTGCAACCCGGTCGACCTTCAGCGGGGGCTGGAGCAGGTGCAGCGCGAGACCAGCGTCAAGGTCGAGGCCCTGCTGCTGGAGCAGGCGGCCGTCGGGTCGGCCGAGCTGAAGGACGTCAACGTCCTCCTGACCCCCTACTTCCACCTGGCCGAGGCCCGCGAGCTGGCCCCGGAGGGCGCCCAGGTGGTGCCGCTGAACTTCGTCGCCTCCGAGGAGGCGATGCGGGCCCTGGTCGAGCTGCCGGCCGACATCCTGGTCGGGGTCCTGGCCGTCGACGCCCGCTCCCGGCGCCGGCTGGAGCTGATCGTGCAGCAGTACTCGGCCGCGGCCGTGCTCGGCGCCCTGCTGGAGGACGCCGAGGCCGCGGCCGGGCTGGTCGAGGCGGCCGACGTGATCCTGACCACCAACGCCGCCAGGCTGCCCGGCCACCTGGCCGCCCGGGCCAAGCGGCTGGTCCGGGTCGGCTGGGCCCTGGAGCCGGGCGGCCTCGGCGGCTGGCGGGCCGGCCCCGAGCCGACGGCTGGAGCCGGCTGAGCGGCCATGCCTGATGTGGCGGTGATCGGGGGCGGGCACAACGGGCTGGTGTGCGCCTGCTACCTGGCCCGGGCCGGGCTGGAGGTGGTGGTGCTGGAGGCGGCGGCCACCCCCGGCGGCTGCATCTCCACCGTGGAGCTGCCCGGCGGCCGCGGGCGGCTGGAGGTCGGGGCCTACGAGCACGGCGGCCTGCGCGGCAGCGGGGTCGCGGCCGAGCTGGAGCTGGAGACCCGCTTCGGGCTCCGCTTCCATCTGCGCGACCAGACCATCCTGGCCCCCTGCGACGACGGCGCCGCCCTGGCCTTCGACGCCTCCCTGGAGCGGACCGTCGACCACCTGGCCCCGGTGGTCGGGACCGCCGACGCCGACGGCTACCGGCGCTTCGCCGCCTGGGCCGGGGCCGGGATGGCCCTGCTCGACCAGGTCGAGGACGGCCCGCCGCCGTCCCTGCGCGAGCTGGCCGCCCTGGCCGAGGCCGCCCTCGGCCCCCAGGCGGGCAGGTTCCTGCAGGCCCTGCTCGGCTCGGCCTCCAACCTGGTCCGCTCGGCCGTGGCCGACGAGCGCCTCCAGGCCCCGCTGGCCCACTGGGCCGCCCACGCCCAGCAGTCCCCGGCCGACCCGGGCACCGGCGCCGGCGCCCTCGCCCTGGCCGGCGGGCACGGCGCCCCGGCCGCCCGACCCGCCGGCGGCTCCCAGGCCACCGTCGACGCCCTCGTCCGCTGCCTGGAGGCGGCCGGGGGCAGCCTGCGCACCGGGCGGCCGGTGGAGCGGGTCGAGGTCGCGGGCGGCCGGGCCGTGGCCGTCCACGCCGGCGGCGAGCGGGTCGCCGCCACCCGGGCCGTGGTCTCGTCCCTGGACGCCCGGCGGCTGCTGCTGCAGCTGGTCGACCCCGCGGCCGTCCCACCCTGGCTGGCCGCCGAGGCCGGGCGCATCCACGTCGGGCGGCGCAACGTCACCGAGCTCAAGGTGGACGCCGTGCTGGCGGCCATGCCGGCCCTGCCCGGGCCGCCCGGGTTCGAGCGGGCCTTTCTGCTGTCGGCCAACACCACCGGCGACCTGGAGCGGGCCTTCGCCGGCATCCAGCTGGGCCGGCTGCCCGAGCGGCCGCCGCTGATGCTGGCCTTCCCCTCGACCCTGGAGGCGGGCTGGGCGCCGCCGGGCCGGGCGGCGCTGTGGCTGTCGACCTTCGTCCCCTGGCGCCTGGCCGACGGGCCCTGGGACGCGGCCGCCCTGGAGCGGGCCGCCGACCACGCCTGGCGGGCGGCCGAGAAGGCCCTGGGGACGACCCTGGAGCCGGTCGAGCGCCACCTGACCGGTCCCCTGGAGTGGGTCGCCCGCACCGGCAACCCCATGGCCAACCCCAACCACGTGGAGATGAGCCTCGACCAGCTGCTGTCGTTCCGGCCCTCGCCCAGCCTGTCCGGCTACCGGACCCCGATCGGCGGCCTGTTCCTGACCGGGGCCGGCACCCACCCCGGCGGCGGGGTCACCGGCCGGCCCGGCCGCAGCGCCGCCGCCGTGGTCCTCGACGCCCTCGGCGCCGCCCGGGGGAACCGGGGCAGGCGGCGGCGCCGTCGCCTGGCCCTGGTTCGCGACGCCGCCCGGGCCCTGCGGATTCTCCGAGGCGGCGGCGACCGGTGAGCGGGCCCGGCCCCCGGCCCCCGGTGGACCCGCTGGAGCTGGTCACCGCCTACCAGCGCTCCGCGGTGGTGGCGGCGGCCTGCGCCACCGGGGTGGCCGACGCCCTCGCCGCCGGGCCGCGGCCGCCCGCGGCGGTGGCGGCCGCCTGCGCCACCGACCCGCGGGCGACCCGGGCCCTGCTCGGCGGGCTGGTCGCCCTCGGCCTGGCCGAGGCCGGACCCGGCGGCTACGCCCTCTCGCCTGACGGGGCGACCCTGGCCAGCCGGCACCCGCGGTCGGTGGCCCGGATCGTGGCCAAGGAGTGGTTCTTCTACCAGGCCTGGGCCGGCCTGCCCGACAGCGTCCGCGACGGCCACGCCCGCATCCCGCCCTGGCGCGGGCGGCTGGCCGCCGACCCCGGCCGCTCCCTCGACTTCCTGCGCGCCCTGGACGACCTGGCCGCCCGGTTCGCGGGCGAGCTGCCCGGCCTGGCCGCCCTCGAGGGGCCGGGCCGGCTGCTGGAGGTGGGTGGCGGCGCCGGCTCCCACGCCGCCGCCCTGGCCCGGGCCGTGCCCGGCCTGGAGGCCACCGTCCTCGACCTGCCGGCGGTCGAGCCGGTCCTGCGCGAGCGCCATCCCGAGCTGGCCTTCGTGGCCGGGGACCTCGACCTGCCCCGCTTCGGCCGCCCGGCCGGCGAGCGCTGGGACGCGGTCCTGCTGGCCAACGTCCTCCACGACCACCCGGCCG
>Ga0190274_10002718_pt1 | contig 10455 bp, 8 predicted proteins | sample Popmic531T_FD_133002 | JGI IMG/M metagenome (GOLD analysis project Ga0190274, IMG submission 133002) | Populus adjacent soil microbial communities from riparian zone of Yellowstone River, Montana, USA - 531 T | ecosystem: Environmental > Terrestrial > Soil > Riparian zone | place: USA: Montana...
ACCCTGGGCCGTGACAAATCACGAACGCCGGTCCCCGCACGTGGCGGGGACCGGCGCTCGATGACAGCTACTTCTTGGCGTCAGCAGCCTTCTTGGCGTAGCGGGCCTCGAAGCGGGCGACGCGGCCGCCGGTGTCGAGGATCTTCTGCTTGCCGGTGTAGAACGGGTGGCACTGCGAGCACACATCGGACTTGATGACGCCGGACGCGACGGTGCTGCGCGTCTGGAACGTCGAGCCGCAGGTGCAGGTCACCTCGGTGAGGTTGTACTCGGGGTGGATGTCCTTCTTCATGCTGGTGTCCTCTCGATAGCCGCCGGGTCGCCTCGCTCCCTGCGAGGAGGCGTGAACCGGAGCCGACAGACAATGATGTCACGGGTCCAAACGCCTGGGTAATCCGCAACATTCCCGCCCGGGCTGGCGGCGCACCGGTCAGGGCGCGGGCTCCGGCTGCGGCTGGCTCTCGACCACCGACAGCACGGCCGGAGGCGTCACGACCGTCAGCTGCGGCGGTGCGGCCTGCACCGGCAGGCGGACGGTCACCGTGGTGCCGATGCCCTCCTCGGAGTCGATGGTGACCGCGCCGGCGTGCCGGTCGACGATGGTCTGCATGATCCGGACGCCGAGGCCGGTGCCGGCGATCTCGTTGGACACCGCGTTGGACGCCCGGAAGAACCGGGTCCCGAGGCGGTCCAGCTCGGCCGCCGGGATCCCGATGCCCCGGTCCGTGACCGCGACCTGGACGTGGCCCCGGGTGGTGGTGACGGCCACGTCGACGATCCCGTCGTCGTGGCTGAACTTCACCGCATTGGTGACGACGTTGAGGAAGGCGCGGTGCAGCATCGCGCGGTCGGCCAGCACCGAGACGTCGACCTGCGGCACCCGCACGCCGATCCGGATGCTGCGGCGCGCGGCGGTCAGCTTCACGTCCATGACCACGTCGCGGACCAGGGCCGGCAGGTCGACCGGCTCCATCTGCTGGTTGCTGCCCTCGGCGCGTTGCAGCGTGAGCAGGTCGTCGATGAGCAGCTTGAGCCGGGTGACGTTGCGGCGGGTCGCGTCGAGCATCCGCTCGTGCCGCGGCTCCATCTGCCCCTCGAACTCCTCCGCCACCAGCTCGAGGTAGCCGCTGATCGTCGTCAACGGCGTGCGCAGCTCGTGCGAGACGTTCGCGACGAAGTCGTCCTTCGCGGTGTCGAGGGTGCGCAGCTCACGCTGGATCCAGACCTCGACCGCGCGCGCCCTGGTCTGGGCGTCCGCGAGCTCGTTGAACGCCTGCGCGACGGCCTGGACCTCCTTGGGTCCGGCCGACGCGGCGCGTACGTCGTGGTCGCCCCGGGCCATCCGCTGCACGACCTTCTCGAGCGCGAGCAACGGGACGGACAGCTCGCCGAGCAGCCGGCGCCGGGAGCGGGACATGAAGGCGGCCGCGGCGGCCGCGACCAGGATCACGGCGAGGACGGTGCCGCGCAGCCACAGGGAGACGCCGTCGCTGGCCGCCCGGATCCGGCTGTCGAAGGCCTGCGTGGTGGTCTGGTGTGCGGAGCGGATCTGGTCGAACGCCACGTTGCCCGCCCGGACGTCGCGCGGCCGTGCGCCGGCGCCACCCTCGGCGGCCAGGCGCGGCTCGGCGTACCCGGTGATCCACGCTTGAGCGGCCTTCTCCTGCCGCTCCACGCCCAGCTGCAGCGACCGGTCACCGACGACGAACGCGCGCACCTCCTGCTCGTGTGCGCCCAACCGGAGGGTCGCCTGCCGGTAGTCGTCGGCGGCGGCGGGCAGGCCGGAGCTCGCCCAGGCCTCGGCGGCTGCCGACATGTCGGTGAGGTCCTGGTAGATCGCCTGGTTGGCGGCCGCTGCCGGCGACAGGTCGTCGGTCAGGTCGCTGACAGCGACGGCCGAGGCCACGACCCCGATGACGGCGACGGCGGTCGCGAGCGCGCCCAAGAACCCGATCCGTGCGAGGACGGATGAGACGACGCGCGCCACCGGACGGCCGGTCATGACTTCAGAACACCCCCCAGTGTCCGGTGGGGACGGTGCTCCCTGGGGCACACAGGGCACCCCTCCCCGCGCAGCAGGCTACCTCCGAGTACGGCGAACCCCGGTGACCTTGCGGTTACCTTGCGTTTACGCGGTAGACCGGCTGAGGAGGGCCTGGACGCGCGAGGCCAGCTCGCGGGGGCTGAACGGCTTGGTGATGTAGTCGTCGGCGCCCGAGTCGAAGCCGGTCTCGACGTCGGACTCCTGGGCCCGAGCGGTCAGCAGGATGACCGGCAGGTCGGCCAGCGCGGGGTCGGACCGGATCGCGCGGATGGCATCCAGTCCGGAGACGCCCGGCATCATCACGTCCAGCACCGCGAGGTCGGGACGCTCGGCCTGACACGCCTCGATGGCCGCGGCGCCGTCGGCGACAGCCACCACGTCGTGCCCGAGGGTCGAGAGCTTGAACTCGACGAGCTCGCGGATGTCGACATCGTCGTCCGCGACCAGGATCCGAGCCACGCGGGTCCCCTTCCAGTCAGTGGTGCGCTGCAGCCTAGCGGGTGGGCTTACTCCTCCCGACCGGACACGGTCGGGGTGGTCTTCTGGACCTGCATCAGGAACTCGATGTTGGTCTGCGACTTCTTCAGCCGCTCCAGCAGCAGCTCCAGCGCCTGCTGCCCGTCGAGCGAGGAGAGCACCCGGCGGAGCTTCCAGATGATGGCCAGCTCCTCCTTGCTCAGCAGGAGCTCCTCACGGCGGGTGCCGGACTGGACGGCGTCGATGGCCGGGAAGAGGCGCTTGTCCGCGAAGTCGCGGCGCAGCCGGATCTCCATGTTGCCGGTGCCCTTGAACTCCTCGAAGATCACCTCGTCCATCTTCGAGCCGCTCTCGACCAGCGCGGTGGCCAGGATGGTGAGCGAGCCGCCGTCCTCGATGTTGCGCGCCGCGCCGAAGAACTTCTTCGGCGGGTAGAGCGCGGCCGAGTCGACGCCGCCCGAAAGGATCCGCCCGCTCGGCGGGGCGGCCAGGTTGTAGGCACGGCCGAGGCGGGTGATGCCGTCGAGCAGCACGACGACGTCGTGGCCGAGTTCGACGAGCCGCTTGGCCCGCTCGATCGCCAGCTCGGCGACCGTCGTGTGGTCGGCCGGCGGCCGGTCGAACGTCGAGGAGATGACCTCACCCTTGACCGAGCGCTGGAAGTCGGTGACCTCCTCGGGCCGCTCGTCGACCAGCACCACCATCAGGTGACACTCGGGGTTGTTGGTCGTGATCGAGTTCGCGATCGACTGCAGGATCATCGTCTTGCCGGCCTTCGCCGGGGACACGATGAGGCCGCGCTGGCCCTTGCCGATCGGCGCGGCGATGTCGATGACCCGGCCGATCAGGTTGTCCGCACCGGTCTCGAGGCGCAGCCGCTCGGACGGGTAGAGCGGGGTGAGCTTGGAGAACTCCACCCGGTTCTTCGCGACCTCCGGGTCGGCGCCGTTGACGGCGTCGATGCGGACCATCGGGTTGAACTTCTCCTTGCGCTCGCCCTCGCGGGGCTGGCGCACCTGGCCGACGATGGCGTCACCGCGGCGAAGGCCGAACTTGCGGACCATCGACAGCGAGACGTAGACGTCGTCGGCGCTGGCCAGGTAGCCGCTGGTGCGCACGAACGCGTAGTTGTCGAGCACGTCGAGGATGCCGGCCGCGGGGACCAGTACGTCGTCGTCGAGGATCGTGGTGTCCGGCTCGTTGCGCTGGCCCCCACCGGTGCTGCCCGCGGGGCGCGGGGTGCGGTCCCGGTCACGACCCCGGCGCCGGCGGTTGCGCCGACTGCCCTCGCCGTCGCCGTCCGCGTCGTCGCCCTGCTGGTCCTGCTGGCCGCGGTCCTGGTTGGGCTGGCTCTGCTGGCTCCGGTCCTGCTGGCCGCGGTCCTGGTTGGGCTGGTTCTGCTGACTCCGGTCCTGCTGACTCCGGTCCTGCTGACTCCGGTCCTGCTGGCCGCGGTCCTGCTGACCGCGATCCTGCTTGGGCTCCTGCTTGCCCTGCTTCTGGTCGCGGTCCTGCTGGTCCTGGCGCCGGTCCTGCTGCTGCCGGTCCTGCTGCTGCCGGTCCTGCTGCTGCCGGTCCTGCTGGCGGTCGCGCTGCTCCTGGCGGCGCTCCTGCTGCGGACGCTCCTGCTGCTGGCGGTCGCGCTGCGGCTGCTTGTCCTCAGCCGGCTGCTTGTCCTCGGCCGGCTGCTTGTCCTGGACCGGCGGCTTGTCCCGCGCCGGACGCTTCTCGCGCGCGGGCTTGTCCTGCGTCGCCTGATCCTGCGTCGGCTGCTCCTGGGCGGGCTGCTCCTGGACGGGCGGCTTCTCCTGGCGGTTGCCGCCGGACTGCTGCGCCTTGATCGCCTCCACGAGCTGGGCCTTCTTCATGGAGCCCGCGCCCGCGATGCCCATGCCGCCGGCCATCGACTTCAGGTCGGCCAGGAGCATGGAGTTGAGGCCGCCGCCGCGCTTCTTGGCGGGCTTGTCGGTGCCCGCGCCAGAGTCAGAGCCGGTCGGCTCGGTGGTGCCTTCGATGGTTTCCGTCACGTGAGGTCCTTCCCACGTTCAGTGCCGATCCGGCCTCGAGCCGGCGGCGTACTGGTCAGTGCTTCCCCGCCCGCCGTGGCGCTCGGGTTCGAGGCCGTCGGGCTACTGGGGCGGCAGGAGTCCGCCGCATCAGGAGGAAGAGGGTGCACGATGCCGGCTTCACGGCCGACGGTGCCACGCCGAAGAACTCAGCGCACGCTCAAGATACACCCGTCAGGACAGGCGCGCGCCCCGGGTGTCGACTTCGAGGCGGTGACCCGCCCACCCGTCCGGGCACCGGCCCAGCAGCGCCTCGGCACCGGCTGCGTCGGTGAAGGCGAGCACCGTGGGTCCGGCGCCCGAGACCAGGGCGGGTACGCCGTCGGCGCGGAGCCGGTCGACCAGGTCGAGCGAGTCGGGCATCGCGGGGCGCCGGTACTGCTGGTGCAGGTAGTCGCGCGTCGCCCGGAGCAGGTGCTCGGGCTGGCCGGCGAGGGCCGCGACCAGCAGCGCCGTACGCCCGGCGTCGGCCGCGGCGTCCGCGTGCGGCACCTGGGCAGGGAGCAGTCCGCGCGCGACCGCGGTCGAGACCGGCGTGGGCGGCACGAACACCACGACGTCGACCCTCGGGTCGACCGGGGAGCCGACCGAGTAGAACTCGCCGTCCTCGTCGCGGCCCGAGATCGTGAACCCTCCGTAGAAGGCCGGCGCCACGTTGTCGGGGTGACCCTCGATCCGGGCCGCCAGGCGGAACAGCGCGTCGTCGTCGGCGAGCAGCGCTCCCCCGGCCACCAGCCCGCGGGCCAGCACGACACCCGCCACGATCGCCGCGGACGACGACCCCAGGCCACGGGCGTGCGGGACGACGTTGGCGCAGGAGAGCCGGAGCCCGGACGGCTGCGCGCCCATCAGGTCGAAGGCGGCGCGCATCGACCGCACCACGAGGTGGGACTCGTCGCGAGACACCCCGTCGGCGCCCGCGCCGGTCACCTCGACCTCGAGCCCGGTCGCGATCACCTCGGCGACCAGCTCGTCGCGCATCGACAGCGCGAGCCCGAGCGAGTCGAAGCCGGGGCCTAGGTTGGCGGACGTCGCGGGGACGGAGACCCGCACGGGGCCTTCGACGAAGGTCGTCATGGTGTCAGGCGAGCCCGGCGGCCGCGGCGGCCGCGGTCACGTCGGCGTCGACCACGGTGTCGACGATCGGCCGACCACTCTCGGCCAGCCCCTCGAGCGCGGTCGCGGTGTCCTTGAGGCCGTGCCCGGTGACGGTGACGGCGACCGTGCTGCCGCGGTACGACGTACCGCCGGCGATCTCCTGGAGCATCCCGGCGATGCCGGCGGCCGAGGCCGGCTCGACGAAGACGCCGTCGCGCGAGGCGAGCTCACGCTGGGCGGCCAGGATCTGGTCGTCGGTCACCGAGGCGAACGATCCGCCCGACTCGTCGCGCGCCGCCTCGGCGAGCTTCCACGAGGCGGGGTTTCCGATCCGGATCGCGGTGGCCCTGGTCTCGGGGTCGGGGAACGGCTCGCCCGTGACGAGCGGGGCCGCGCCCTCGGCCTGGAACCCGCGGATGACCGGCTTCTTGGTGGCCATCCCGGCGTCGGCGTACTGCGTGTAGCCCAGCCAGTACGCCGAGATGTTGCCGGCGTTGCCGACGGGCAACAGGTGGTAGTCGGGGGCGTCGCCGAGGAAGTCGACGATCTCGAAGGCCGCGGTCTTCTGGCCCTCGAGGCGCACCGGGTTGACCGAGTTGACCAGCGCGACCGGGTAGTCCCAGGCCAGTCCCTTGGCCAGCCCCAGGCAGTCGTCGAAGTTGCCGCGGACCATGATCACCTGGGCGCCGTGGATGATCGCCTGCGCCAGCTTGCCGGCGGCGATCTTGCCCTCGGGCACGAGCACGAGCGGCTTGAGGCCGGCCTTCGCGGCGTACGCCGCCATCGAGGCGGACGTGTTGCCCGTGGAGGCGCAGACCACGGCCTGCGCGCCCTCGTGCTTGGCGACCGAGATCGCCGCCGTCATGCCGCGGTCCTTGAACGAGCCCGTCGGGTTGTTGCCCTCGACCTTGAGCCAGACCTCGGCACCGGTGAGGCCGGAGAGCCACTCCGAGAACACGAGCGGCGTGCCGCCCTCGCGCAGGGTGACGGCGGGCGTGCCCTCGGGGATGTCGAGCAGCGAGCGGTACTCCTCGATGACGCCCCGCCACTGGTGGGTCCTGGCCAAATTCTCGGTGCTCACTCCGCTACTCCTTCAACCCGCATCACCGAGGTGACCTCGCGGACGATGTCCATGCCCCGCAGCAACTCCACGGTCGCGGCGAGCTGGGCGTCGGTCGACTCGTGCGAGACGACGACCAGCTGGGCGTCGGCGTCGCGTCCCTCCTGGCGGACCGTCTGGATCGACACTCCGTGCTCCGAGAAGGCGGTGGCGACCGCGGCGAGCACGCCCGCGCGGTCGTCGACGTCGATCGCCACGTGGTAGCGGGTGACCGTCTCCCCCATCGGCAGCACCGCGCGGTCGGCGTACGCCGACTCGCCGGCGCCGCGGGTGTCGGCCAGCCGGTTGCGGGCGACCGTGACCAGGTCGCCGAGGACCGCGGACGCCGTCGGCGCGCCACCGGCGCCCGGGCCGTAGAACATCAGCTGCCCGGCGGCCTCGGACTCGACGAAGACCGCGTTGTAGGCCTCGCGCACCGACGCCAGCGGGTGCGACCTGGGGATCATCGCCGGATGCACCCGGACCGCGACCGCGCTCTGGCCGTCCTCGGTCTCGCGCAGCTCGCAGATGGCGAGCAGCTTGACGACGCTGTTCATCTCGACGGCCGAGGCGACGTCCGCGGCGGTCACCTCGGTGATGCCCTCGCGGTAGACGTCGGCGGCGGTCACCCGGGTGTGGAAGGCGAGCGAGGCCAGGATCGCGGCCTTCGCGGCGGCGTCGAAGCCCTCGACGTCGGCGGTCGGGTCGGCCTCGGCGTACCCGAGCTCCTGGGCCTCCTGGAGCGCCTCGGCGAAGCCCGCGCCCGAGGAGTCCATCTTGTCGAGGATGAAGTTGGTGGTGCCGTTGACGATGCCGAGCACCCGGGTGACCCGGTCGCCGGCGAGCGACTCGCGCAGCGGGCGCAGGATCGGGATCGCGCCGGCGACGGCCGCCTCGTAGTAGAGGTCACGGCCGGCCTTCTCCGCTGCCTCGAAGAGCGTCGGACCGTCCTCGGCCAGCAGCGCCTTGTTGGCGGTCACGACCGACTTGCCGTTCTCGAGTGCCGAGAGGATCAGCGTCCGGGCGGGCTCGATGCCACCGATCACCTCGACGACCAGGTCGACGTCGTCGCGGGCGACCAGCGCGGTCGCGTCCGTCGTCAGCAGCCCGTCGGGCACCTCGATGTCGCGCGCCGCGTCCAGCCGGCGTACGGCGACGCCGACCAGCTCGACCGGCGCGCCCACCCGGGCCGCGAGGTCGCCGGCCTGCTCACCGAGCAGCCGCACCACCTGGGACCCGACCGAGCCGCAGCCCAGTACTGCCACTCTCAGAGGCTTGTCGCTCTCCATTACTGATCACCCATGTCCGTCGCCAACAGGTCGTCCTCAGTCTCGCGGCGCACGACGACCCGCGCGACCCCGTCCCGCACAGCGACCACCGGCGGACGCAGCGCGTGGTTGTAGTTGGAGGCCATCGACCGGCAGTAGGCGCCCGTGCCGGGGACCGCGAGCAGGTCGCCGGGGCGTACGTCGCCGGGCAGGAACTCGTCCTTGACCACGATGTCGCCCGCCTCGCAGTGCTTGCCGACCACCCGGGCGAGCACCGGCACCGCGTCGGAGGCGCGCGAGGCGAGGGTGCAGGAGTAGTCGGCGTCGTACAGGGCGGTGCGGATGTTGTCGCTCATGCCGCCGTCGACCGAGACGTAGGTGCGGACCGCGCCGCCGTCGAGCTGCACCTGCTTGACGGTGCCGACCGTGTAGACGGTGCACATCGCGGGCCCGACGATCGCGCGGCCGGGCTCGATCGAGAGCCGCGGCTCGGGGATGCCCAGGGCGCGGCACTCGTGCTCGACGATCTTGCTCATCTCGGTGGCGAGCTGCGCGGGGTCGGCCGGGTCGTCCTGGGTCGTGTACGCGATGCCGAAGCCGCCGCCGAGGTCCATCTCCGGGAGGGTGACGCCGAGCTCGTCGCTGATCCGCGCCTGCAGCGCCAGCACCCGCCGGGCCGCGACCTCGAAGCCCGACGAGTCGAAGATCTGGCTGCCGATGTGGGAGTGCAGCCCGAGCAGCTCGAGCCCGGGGGCGGCCAGCACCCGCTGCACCGCCGCGAACGCGTCGCCGCTGGTGATCGAGAAGCCGAACTTCTGGTCCTCGTGCGCGGTCGCGATGTACTCGTGGGTGTGCGCCTCCACGCCCGCGGTCACCCGGATCATCACGCTCGCCGCCAGGCCCTCCGCGGCGAGAGACTCCAGCCGGTCGATCTCGTCGAAGGAGTCGACGACGATCCGGCCGACCCCGGCCACGACCGCACGACGCAGTTCCATGGCCGACTTGTTGTTGCCGTGGTAGCCGATCCGAGCCGGGTCGAAGCCCGCCCGCAGCGCGACCGTCAGCTCGCTGTTGGAGCAGACGTCGAGGCAGAGGCCCTCCTCGGCCACCCACGTCGCCACGGCGATCGAGAGGAACGCCTTGCCCGCGTAGAAGACGTCGTACGACGAGAACGCGTCGCGGAAGGCGCGCGCCCGGGACCGGAAGTCCGCCTCGTCGAGGACGTACGCCGGGGTGTTGACGTTCGCGACCAGCTCCGGGATCGCGAGCCCGCCGACGTGCAGCTCGCCGTCGACCTTGTGGGCCGTCTGCGACCACAGGTGCGGGACCAGGGCGTCGGGGTCGACGGGCGGCGTCAGCCAGGCAGGCCCGCGCATCGCTCCGGGCGCGTGCGCCCAGCCGGCTTCGTGGCTCACTCGGTCACATCCGCTCGGGCGCGGAGACGCCGAGCAGGCCGAGGCCGTTGGCGAGGACGGTGCGGGCGGCGGCGGTGAGCACCAGCCGCGCCTGGTTGATCGGCGCGACCGGCTCGTCGCCCTGCGGGAGCATCCGGCACTCGCGGGTGTCGTACCACCGGTTGAAGATCGCGGTCGTGTCCTCGAGGTAGCGGGCGACCCGGTGCGGCTCGCGCAGCTCGGCGGCGCTGGCCACCACCCGTGGGAACTCGGCCAGCGCCCGCAGCAGGGTCCGCTCCTTCTCGTGCGAGAGCAGGGACGGGTCGAACCCGTTCGACGCGTCTGTCAGCGACATGCCCAGGTCGGCGGCGTTGGCCATCATCCGACAGGTGCGGGCGTGGCCGTACTGCACGTAGTAGACCGGGTTGTCGTTGGACTGGCTCGCCCACAGGTCGAGGTCGAGGTCGATGTTGGAGTCCGAGCTGAAGCGCGTCAGCGCGTAGCGCGCGGCGTCGACGCCGATCGCCTCGACCAGGTCGTCGATCGTGACGACGGTGCCGGCCCGCTTGGACATCCGCATCGGCGCCCCGTCCTTGACCAGGTTGACCATCTGGCCGATCAGGAGCTCGAGGTTCTTGCCGGGCTCGTCGCCGAACGCCGCACACATCGCGTTCATCCGCGCGACGTACCCGTGGTGGTCGGCGCCGAGCATGATCAGGCACCGGTCGAAGCCGCGCTCGCGCTTGTCGAGGTAGTAGGCGAGGTCGCCGGAGAGGTACGCCGGCTCGCCGTTCGACCGCACGATCACGCGGTCCTTGTCGTCGCCGTACTGCTCGGTGCGCAGCCAGAGCGCACCGTCCTGCTCGAAGGTGTTGCCGAGCTCGGTGAGCCGGGCGATGGCCCGGTCGACGGCACCGCTCTTGTGCAGGTTGTTCTCGTGGAAGTAGACGTCGAAGTCGACCCCGAAGTCGTGGAGGCTCTGCTTGATCTCCTCGAACATCATCTCGAC
>Ga0190274_10002719_pt1 | contig 10453 bp, 8 predicted proteins | sample Popmic531T_FD_133002 | JGI IMG/M metagenome (GOLD analysis project Ga0190274, IMG submission 133002) | Populus adjacent soil microbial communities from riparian zone of Yellowstone River, Montana, USA - 531 T | ecosystem: Environmental > Terrestrial > Soil > Riparian zone | place: USA: Montana...
CGTCGGCCGAGGTGGCGCAGGCGCTGATCGGCGCCAGCGTGTTCGTCGACGGCGTCGGCGGGCGGATCGTCGAGACCGAGGCGTACGACGAGAGCGATCCGGCGTCGCACAGCTTCGGCGGCATGACGCCGCGCAACGCGGCGCTGTTCGGCGCGCCCGGCCGCGCCTACGTCTACCGCTCGTACGGCATCCACTGGTGCCTCAACTTCGTCTGCATGCCGGCGGGTCACGGCGCCGGGGTGCTGATCCGCGCCATTGAGCCGACCCACGGCATCGCGCTGATGCAGGAGCGCCGCGGCACGGGCGACCTGCGCCTGCTCTGCAGCGGGCCCGGGCGGCTCTGCCAGGCGCTCGGCGTGACCCATGCGTTGAACGGCGAGCGGCTCGACCGCAAGCCCTTTCGCATCGTCCCCCGGGCCGAGGACGACGTGCGCCGCGTCGCCTCGGGCCGGCGGATCGGCATCAGCAAGTCGATCGAGCTGCCCTGGCGCTTCGCGCTGCGCGGCTCGAAGTTCCTGAGCAAGCCGATGCGGCCGGGCTGAGCCGCGCCAGAATCGGCTCCACGACATCCGGCCCGAGGACGCCCGCCATGACGATCGAGATCGCGAAGGAAGCGCGCCAGCAGGCGGTGCAGTCGATCGAGCGCTGGTTCCTGGACGAGCGCGACGAGAAGATCGGCAACATCGCCGCCTCGGCGCTGCTCGGGTTCTTTCTCGAGGAGATCGGCCCCCTCGTCTACAACCGCGCGGTCGCCGACGTGCAGGAACGCCTCGGCGCGCGCATCGCCGAGCTCGACATCGAGTTCCACGAGGACGAGTTCGACTACTGGCGCAAGGTCCAGAAGGCGAAAAGAAGTCGCTGAGCGCCTGCTACGCTTCGACCATGCTAGAGCTTCGCCCCACCTGCGAACACTGCAACCGGCCGCTGCCGCCCGAGTCGACCGAGGCGCGCATCTGCAGCTTCGAGTGCACCTTCTGCAGCGACTGCGTGGCGCGCGTCCTGCTCGATACCTGCCCGAACTGCGGCGGCGGCTTCGTGCCGCGGCCGATCCGGCCTGCGCGCGACCTCAAGGCCGGCAACTTCCTCGGCAAGTACCCGGCGAGCACGGTCGTGAAGCATCGGCCCGTCGATCCCGAAGCGCATGCCGCCTTCGTTGCCGGGCTGCGGGCGGCGGCGAAGGGCTAGGGCCTAGCGTGGAGGTCTCGCACACCCGCTGCTGCATCGTCGGCGGCGGCCCCGCCGGAATGATGCTCGGCTACCTGCTCGCCCGCGCCGGCGTGCCGACCGTGGTGCTCGAGAAGCATGCCGACTTCCTGCGCGACTTCCGCGGCGACACGGTGCATCCGTCGACGCTGCGCATCATGGACGAGCTCGGCCTGCTCGACGCCTTCCTGCGCCGCCCGCACCAGCGCCTGAAGGCGGTGGCGGGCGTCTTCGGCGCAGAGCGCGTCCAGCTCGGCGACTTCAGCGGCCTGCCCGAGCGCTACGCCTTCATCGCCATGATGCCGCAGTGGGAGTTCCTCGACTTCCTGGTCGGCGAGGCGAAGAAGCTGCCGGCGTTCTCGCTGCGCATGCAGGCCGAGGTGACCGATCTCGTGACTGCGGCCGACAGCCGGGTCGCCGGCGTGCGCGGCCACTCGCCCGAGGGCGCATTCGAGCTCCGCGCCGACTGCACGGTCGGCTGCGACGGCCGCCATTCGACGGTGCGCGCCGCCGCCGGCCTGGCGGTGGAGGACGTCGGCGCGCCGATCGACGTGCTGTGGTTCCGCGTCGGCCGCGACCCAGGCAACGAGGACGCGGCGCTGGCCCGCGTGGCGCCCGGCCACTTCGTCGTCACCATCGATCGCGGCGACTACTGGCAGTGCGCCTTCGTCATTCCCAAGGGCGGCGCCGAGGCGCTGCAGCGCCAGCCCATCGAGGTCTTCCGCGCGCAGGTGGTGGCGACCGCGCCGCTGCTCGAGTCGCACATCGGCGACGTGCGCTCGTGGAGCGACGTCAAGCTGCTGACCGTCGCGGTCGACCGGCTTCTCGATTGGTCGAAGCCGGGGCTACTCTGCATCGGCGACGCGGCGCATGCGATGTCGCCGGTGGGCGGCGTCGGCATCAACCTGGCGATCCAGGACGCGGTCGCCGCCGCCAACCTGCTCGCCGCCCCGCTGCGCGACGGCGGGCCGATCTCGGAGGACGAGCTCGACCAGGTGCGGCGCCGCCGCCTCTGGCCGACCAAGGCGACGCAAAGGATGCAGGTCGCGATTCAGAACAACGTGCTGATCAAGGTGATGGCCAGCCGCGCCGGCGAACCGCTCGAGGTGCCGCTGCCGATGCGGGTTCTGACCGCGCTGCCGCCCTTGCAGCGCCTCTTCGCGCGCCTGCTCGGCATGGGCGTGCGGCCCGAGCACGTGCGCTCGCCGGAGGCCTGAGCCCTTGGAATTGCGTATCCGTCCGCTCGTCGCCCGGGACCAGGCGCTGCTCTGGGAGTGGCTGCACTTGTCGCTCTGGGATCCGCCGCCGGCGCCGCTGCGTCCGCGCGAGCTGCTGCTCGATCCGCGGGTGCGCATCTACGCCGAGGCCTGGGGCCGGCCCGGCGACCTCGGTGTGGTCGGCGAGCTCGAGGGCGAGCCGGCGCCGATCGGCGCCTGCTGGATGCGCGTGATGCCGCCCGGCATCGGCCTGGCCTACGTGGATGCCGACACGCCGCAGCTCGGCATCGCCCTCCTCGCGCCGTACCGTCACCAGGGGCACGGCCGGCGGCTGATGCAGGCCGCGCTCGCGGCGGCGCGCGAAGCCGGCCGCGCCCAGGTCGCGCTCACGGTCCATCCGCAGAACCCGGCGATCGCGCTCTATGAAAGCTGCGGCTTCGAGAAAGTGGGGCTGCGCAATACCTATCACCTGATGGTGGCGCGGCTGGCGCCCGCGGCTAGCTGATCTCGCCGCATTCCTCGCTGTTGCGCACGCCGCGCCGCCGGGTGATCCCGCGCAGCACGGCCACCAGCACCAGCAGCACGCCGATGAAGAGCGCCGGCCAGAGCACGCCCTCGAGCCGGATCGCCTGCTCCACGGCCGAGGCCGATGCAGCCGGCGCGCTCGCGGCGTCGGCGAAGGGGGAGTACTTGCGCCAGAGCAGCGTCGCCGCCTCCCGCGAGCCGCCGGCGCTCCACCAGGCCGCCGCGCCGATCGCAGCGAGGGCGGCGACCAGCGCGCCGCAGCGGGTCCGCAGGAGCGCGAAGACGACGACGATGACCACGGCCGCCGTCGGACTGATCGTGTCCAGCATGATCATGGGCACCAGCAGCGCGACGACGAGCGCGGCGGCCTGGGTCCAGCTGCGCAGGAGGGCCGCGCCGGCCGCGCCGGCCAGGAGGGCCCAGCCGAAAGCGGGCAGGGCGGCCGGCGTCTTCTCGCTCATCCCGGCCACGATGACGATCGTCGCGCCGACGCCCCAGGCCAGGCTCTCCAGCACCGCGGCGGTCCGGGTGTCCATGGACAGGCGGTGGGCCAGCCAATAGAGAATCCGAAGCGGCCACTCGGTCACCTTGAACAGGACGTTGACGGAGTTCAGGCCGCCGTACTTCGACGAGAGGGCGCCATGCGCGGTCGCCAGGCCCCGGCTCGCGGTCCGCGTCAGGTGGTCGGTGCCGACCTGCATCGCGAGGGTTTCCGAACCGAGCAGGTTGTCGCGAACGAGCTGGGCCGCCGCCTCGGGCGCCGGGACCGCGGGCGTACCTTGCGGCGCGACTCGCACCAGCAACGGCTCGCCCGCTTCGCTGGAAGGCGGCGCGCCGGTGGCCTGCTCGATCAACAGGCTGGCCGCGATCTCCGGCAGCTCACGGCGCAGCGTCTCCATCTGCAGGCGACGCGTCAGGGCCCGGGCGCAGTGCTCGAGCACCGGCGGCGGCACCGTGGCCGGCAGGTCGAGCCAGGCGAGCTCGTCGCGGATCTCGCGCAGGTCGGCGGCCCACAAGCCGTCGAGGTAACGCCTGATCGCAGGAGCCGCGCCCGCGACCGCAAGGTCGTACAGGTAGCGCTCCACGTACTGCGAAGCGTCCATCGCCTGGCCGATGCCTCCGGGCCTGACCCGCCGATTGCCATAGCGCTTCTGCAGCGCATCCGGGTTCAAGGCGATCCGCACCGCGCGGTCGATGCCGTCGAGGCAGCCGAAGGTCCAATCGTTGGCGCGCCACGAGCGCTTGTAGAAGGCGCCGAAGTGAGCCAGCTGCATCCCGGTCAGCTTCTCCGCGGGATCGGCGCTGCCGCCGAACGCCGACCTGAGCCGGGCGCTGATCTGCACGATCTCCGCCTGGGCCGTCGGCGTCTGCCGTCGGGAACCGGCGGTGACCTCGAACACCTCGAGGGCGAGGACGCGCCAGCCGATCCGGTCGAGCAGCAGGTCCTGCGGTGATCGCGCGTCGTCGTCTCCCGGTTCCTGTTCGGGCGGCCCCGGCGCGTAGAGGTATCGGTGGAGCTCGCTCAGCTCGACCACCGCCTCGTCGACGTCGCTCCTGCCTTCCCGCTGTGCATGCGCAGCGAGGATCCGCTCGATCGGCTCCTTGAACGAAAGGAGCAGCTCGAACAGCGACTTCGCGATCGCCTGGTAGGTCACGTCGAACTCGCGGCTGACCGGAAGCAGCCGCTCGAGGAGGCCGAGCGCTTCGCGCTTGGGCGGCTCCTCGCCGCCCTGCGAGCTCCATCGGTTGACGAAGTCGATGAAGCCGGAGCCGCCGACGTCGCCCACTTCGCGGTTGGCCATCCGTCGCCCGTCCTGCACCTTCGCCTGGAGCGCGTAGGCGTCGCGCCACTGCGCCTTGAGCGGCGGGTCGTCGAGACGACTGCCGGATTCGCTCAAGGCCGCTCGGGCGGCGCTGCTGCCGAAGTCGAGCGCCAGGTCGTCGATGCTCGCTCCCCCGTCCTCGACCGCCCAGGCGGACGAAGGAGCGTCAACGATCTGCCGCTCCGTCTGCTCCCAGCGCGGGATCAGCGCATGCAGCCGCTGGACCCGGCGCAGCACTTCAGTGGCGAACTCGGCGCCGAACTGCAGCGCGTAGAGACCCCAGGACCAGGGTTGCGACAGCAGCGGATGCGCCGGATCGAAGTCGCTCGGCAGCCGCGAGGCCCAGCCGTAGGTCACTCTCGTCACCGGGTCCAGGCCCTGCCGCAGCGCGTCCTGCCAGATGCGCCAGTAGCGGGTCCGATCCTCGATGGCTGCCCGGGCAGAGAGGCGCCAGACGCTGGCCAGCCATTGCTTCGTCGCCCGCCGCATGCCCCGCGTCCTGCCTGCGGATCGCCCTGCGGCGCCCGGCGACGCCGCGGAGGCCGTCCCGACACCATCCAGCGCGGCCAGGTGCCGCTCGGTCTGCTGGAGGAAGTAGTCGATCATCCCGTCCACCCGCCTCGACCGATAGCCTTCCAAGCTGAGCGCCGCACTCTTCAGAAGCCCCGCGGACCGGATGTGGACGACCGCGCCGACGATGCGTCGCCAGCGCCCCGCGGTGGCGTCGTTGTGCTCGCGCAGGTCGGCCATGTGGCCGGCGATCGACTGCGATGCCGGGATCGACACCAGGCTGCGCCACGCCGCCTCGGCCAGCGTCGGCCGCTCGAGCGTCCCGTCGGGCTGCGTATCGCGACGCTCCGCCGCCGCGGCCGGATCGGGCACCACATAGGCGAGCACACGGCGCGTGTTGCCCTCTGCGGGCAGCTTCGAGATCGCATCCAGGGCGGCATCGAAGGGCTTGTTGTCGAGGATCCCGCCGTCCATCAGGAACACGTCGGAAGCGACGGTGCCGCGGCTCGTGGTCAGCGCCTTCAGCCGAGCCGTGCCTCGGAACAGCTCGCCCTGCGCCTTGAACTGCGCCGGCTCGAAGGCGACCGGGAAGGAGGCCGTGGAACGGGCGGCGAACGCCAGCTGATCGACGATGCGCGCATCGACGAAGGCGTCGTCGGCGGAATCGAGGTGGGGAAACTGCCAGAGGGCGCGATGGACCGTGTCCTCGATCTCGGCGCCGAAGTCGTCCAGCCCCTTGTGCGCGATGCCGTCGAGCAGGGTCGAGGTCAGGCTGAGGCTGAGGGGGACACGCTGTGGTGAAGCGCACTTGCCCTGCGCCAGGCCGTCGAATGCGGCCCGGATCTGCGGCAGAAACCATTCGTCGCCACGCAGCAGCGAGCTCAGCTCGGCGTCGTCGGGATCGTGCAGCAGCTTGTCGAGGCCCCCGGTGCGCAGCCACACGTCGCGCAGGCTGTAGAGGCTGCGGTCATGCAGCTGCGCCAGCGCCAGCGCCGCGCCGTTGATGCCGCCGGCGCTGGTGCCGCTGATCACGTCGATCCGCGCCGCGGTTCCGGTCAGCTCGAGCAGGCCGCGGTAGACCGGATGGGTCTCGCGCACCAGCCGGTTCAACTCGAACGCCACGCCCCCCATCCAGACCGCGAGGCTGACCCCGCCGTTGAGGACAAGCGCGAGCCGAAGCTCGTCGGTGCGAGGCGCGCTCGCCGTCATGGCCGGTGCAGGCGGTTCAAGGCATTGCGGTAGACACGGTAGACCGGCTCGATGCTGTCGAGCGCGATGCGCTCGTTCGCGGCATGGATGCCCTCGGCCCTGACGCCGAATCCGCAGAGCGCCGGCACGCCGAGCGATGCCAGGTAGTTGCCGATGTTCGACGGGCCGACGACCGCGGTCGGTATCTCGGCCCCGAGCTCGTCGCGAGCGGCCTGCTGCATCGCCTGCACCAGGGCGTGGTCGGCGGCGAGCTGGTAGGCGGGCCAGCCGCCGTGCCAATCGATTGCCGTGGCGGTGGCCTTCGGCGACGAGGCATCGAACGCCGCGACCGCCTCTTCGATCGCCCTTCGGGCCGGCTCGAGGGAGAACGACGGCGTCAGGCGCATGTCGAGCCGCAGCTCGCAGAGATCGGGCACCTGCGAGAAGGCCTGGCTGCCGCCGTGCATGCCGGTGATCGTGAGCTGCGGCGGCAGCGGGAACGCTTCGGTGGGCGGCGGCAGCGTCAGGCTCTCGAGCCGCCGGCCCAGCTCGAAAGCGCGCGAGATCGCGTTCACGCCGCGCTGGCGAGAGGAGCCCGAATGGGCGGCGACGCCGTGGATCGTCAGCACGCTGCGCAGGAAGCCGCGGCAGCCGTTGACGATCCGGTCGATGCCCGGATAGCCGATCAGGACCCCGTCCGGACGCGGCGGCTTTCGCCCTTCGTGCGGCCGGTCGAAGAAGGCATGGGCGCCGCCGAAGCGGCCGCTGTGCTCGTCGCAATCGAACAGCACGCCGATCCGTCCGGCGAAGTCGGTCCGCCCCAGCATCTCGAGCAGCAGGTGGGAGAAGATCGCGACCGCCGCCTTGGAGTCGGCGCTGCCGCGACCATGCAGCCAGCCGCCGTCGATCTCGGCGCTGGAGGGCGCAAAGGTCCAGGTCGAGAGGTCGCCGAAGCCGGCGGTATCGACCGTGGCGTTGAGCACCGTCCACGGGCCCGATGCCGCCCCGGTGGCCTCGGCATAGACGCCGAGCCGCGCGCCCGAGTCGGCCGCCAGCGTCCGCACCGCGACGCCGCGGCTGGCGAGCCATTCCTCGAGGAAGAGGGCGATCGGGCCGAGGTCGTCCTCGCCGGCGCGACTGGGGATTCGTACCAGCGCCCGCAGCAGGTCGGTCGTCGAATGCAGGGGAACGTCGGCGGCCACGGCCGGGATTGTGCGGCCACTCCGCAACGCCGCCGCAACGGCTTGGCGCTACGCTAGCCGCCAATCCATGACTGATCCGCTTCGCCCCGTAGCCGTCGGGCCGCCCGTGCCGCCCGATGTCTGTCCGCTGTGCGGCGCCGGGAATTCGTGCGCGATGGCCGGCGGTGGCGAGCCGGAGCGGCCATGCTGGTGCGTCGCCGTCACCTTCAGTGCCGAGCTGCTCGAGCGAGTGCCGCCGGCGGCGCGCGGCCGTGCCTGCGTCTGCGCGGCGTGCGCCGCCTCGGCGTCCTTGTCGGCGGCAGCGACCGGAGGTCCCGCATGACGGGCGTGGTGAAGGTCCTGGCCTGGCTGAGCGGGCTCTTCATCGCGGCCTGCGTCGGCTACCTGCTGCTGACGCCCCAGATCAGCCTCGAGCCGCCGCGACGGGCCGGGCCGCCGGCCCTGGTGGCGCAGAACGACGCCGATCCGCAGCTCTGGATCGTCACCGAGCAGGAAGAGCGCGAGAGCATCGGCGGCGGCCGGCACGGCATGCGCACGAAGACGCGCTATCACATCGACCTGCACAGCTTCGACACGCGCACCGCCCGGCCGCTCTGGACGCGGCGGCTCCTGACGCGCAGCGAAGACGACGGGGGCCGCTCGGCACATGGGCGCATCCTCGGCCAGGAGGGTGCGACGGTATGGCTGTTCGTCGCCGACCAGCCGGTCGCGGTCGCCGCGGCCGACGGCGCGGTGCGCGCCGGCCGCGGCCTGCTCGAGGAGAAGAACGCGATGCTCCGCGGGCTGCTGCCGGAGAAGCAGGAGTTCTTCGCCTTCGACGAGGGGCTGGTCGTCACCGCCGCCGACGCGCGCCGGTACCGCATCGTCGCCGCCGACTGGCAGGCCCGCGAATACCGGCCGCGCAGCGACGATCACTTCCGTGCGATCACGTTCCAGGCGAACCAGTGGAACGGCGGCTACCGGACCGCCGACTTCGTCACCCGGCACGGCACGGTCGGCGGCCGCTGGGTCGGCATCTACTCCGACGCCGAAGCCGCCGACGCGGCCGACGACGGTTTCGGCGACCGCTACGAGAGCTCCGACAAGGTTCGCACCGAGAACGGCCCGGTTCGGCGCGCGTTGCGCAGCGCGCGCATCGGCCGGACCAAGGCCTTCAGCGAAGGCAGCCATCCGCGCCTGTTCGACGTGGCCGCCGTGCCGGGCACCGGCGACTATCTCGGCGGCGGCTTCCTGGTCGCGGCCGGCACCCGGCTGCCGCTCGAGCTCGCCGAGCCGACCGGGGTGCTGGTGGTGCACCAGACGCGGGTCGATGCGCAGGGCCGCATCGCGATGGCGCGCCTCGGCGTCGACCTGCGCCCGGTCTGGAGCGTCACCCTGCCGTACACCGAGCTGCGCAATCGCTGGCAGCTCTCCGACCGGCTCGTGCTCTTCGGCTCGCATCCCGATCCGCAGGCCGACGACTTCATGCACCAGGAGACGCTGGCCGTGCTCGGGCTGCAGGACGGCCTCGTGCGGGCCTGGAACCTCACGCTCGGCCGACAGGTGCCGGCGGCGGCGAAGTAGCCTGCGACCGCGCCGGATTCAGGCGCGGCAGCCGCGCCACTGCTTGCTGTAGCTCGCGGCCGGCTGCACCACCACCGTGGCCCCGCTCGGCTTGCGAAGGCCGCTGCCGGTCTCGAGCTCGAGCTTCGTCGTGTACTTCTCGAAGAACGCGTCGAACTTCTCGCCGCCCCGCATGCCTGTCGCGTGCAGCTGGTCGCTGGCCGAATCCCACTCCAGCAGCACAGCGGCGAGCGGCTGTGGCGCCGGACCGTCGATGACGCGCCCGCCCTGCTGCGGGTCGTAGCGCGAGTTGTCGCCGCAGCAGTGGATCACCTGCGCCGGCTCGCCGCGGCCGCCGCTGCGCAGGCCGATGAAGCTGATCGCCGGCGTGGGATACATCAGCTTGTGGGCGCAGATCGCCGAGAAGGCGACGATCGACTTGCCCGGTCCCACGCCCCCGGGCGAGGCGTAGCGTTCCTTGCCTTCGGTCAAGAGATCGGCCGGCTTGACCTCCTGCTCGAAGGAGAACAGGAAGACCGGCGAGGCGGTGTAGGGATAGTTGAAGAGAAAGGTCTCGCCCTTCTTCAGCTGGCGCGCCTGCCAGGGCCGGCCTTGCGCATCGACGAGCAGCGAGCGGGGGTAGGACCGGGTCTCGCCCCCTGCCACGACGGGCAAGGCGCCGGAAGCCGCCCAGGCGCCGGCGACGCAGGCGGCCTGGCGCATCAGCTCGCGCCGGCCGGCCGAGTCGGGAAGGGAGCTCATGCGATCAGCCCGCGCTCGAGTACTTGATCGAGCAGCCGTAGGCGCGCGTCGTCGCCTGGCTCAGCGGCTTGCCGCTGGTGACCTCGCCGATCCCCTGGGCGACGTAGTTGGTCGCGGTCGCGATGTCGGCCGGGTTGGCCGACGCCTTGCTGTCGATGGCGCCGGCGTAGAGGAGCTTGCCCTGCGGGTCGACGATGTACATGTGCGGCGTGACCCGGGCGCCGTACGCGCGGCCGATCCTGCCGTCCTCGTCCATCACGGTCGCGGTCGGCGCGCCCTGCTTGCCGCGGATCCACGAGGCGAGCTCGGCGGGCGGCCGGTAGTCGGAGGCGTCCTTGGCGGTCGAGCTGATCGTGAGCCAAGCCACGCCCTTGGCGACCGCGGCCTTCTGCGTCGCCGGCATGTTGCCGCTGTTGTAGTGCTTCTGCACGTACGGGCAGCCGGGATTCACCCACTCGAGGACGACATGCTTGCCCTTGTA
>Ga0190274_10002720_pt1 | contig 10453 bp, 10 predicted proteins | sample Popmic531T_FD_133002 | JGI IMG/M metagenome (GOLD analysis project Ga0190274, IMG submission 133002) | Populus adjacent soil microbial communities from riparian zone of Yellowstone River, Montana, USA - 531 T | ecosystem: Environmental > Terrestrial > Soil > Riparian zone | place: USA: Montana...
CTGCGCGAAATGCTGACTCGGCGCATCGACCGGAGCGTGCCGACCGTGGTGATCGCCTTCATGGGTTCCATCGGAATCCTGGTCGCGGGCGCGCTGTTCGCCGCAACCGGCGAGTGGCGCCCGATCCCGGCCCGCGACCTGAGCATGCTGGCGGGCGCCGCCATTTTCGTCGGCATCGCCACCTATTCGATCGCGCTCGCGTTCCGTGGCGTCGACCTCTCGGTGGTGGCGCCGTTCCGCTACAGTTATCTCATCACCTCGGCGATCGCGGGGTATCTCGTCTTCAACGAACTGCCCGACCGCTGGTCGGCGGCCGGGGCCGTCCTGATCGTGGCCAGCGGCCTCTACGCCCTTCACCGCGAAGCGGTCCGCCGCCGCGAAATCAGCGCCAAGGCGACGCCCGCGGCGTAGGAACACGAGCTCCGGCCAATTGACCGTTGCGGGCCATCTTGCGCTAAGCTGACATGCTCAAGCACCGGCATGTGGGGGATTTCTGCCGGACGCGTTCGCGGCGGGACAGCCTGCGAAGGGCCAGGGGAGAGACGCTTGGGCCGGCTTTTGGCTATCAGCCGCACGATCGACGCCATCAATGCCAAGTTCGGCGTCATCGCAATTTATCTGGTGTTGTTCGCCGCGCTGCTGAGCGCGGCCAATGCCGGCATTCGTTACGGCATCAACTGGCTCATCAACCTCAGCCGCGAGTATCATTTTCTCTCTGGCATCCAAGCGTTCGTCAATTGGTACAGCAATAACTCCAACGCATTTCTCGAAATGCAGTGGTACATGTTCGCTGGCATGGTGCTGCTCGGGGGGGCCTACACTCTCAAGGTCAATGAGCATGTCCGCGTCGACCTGATTTACGGAACAGTGAGCGACCGCGCGCGAATCTGGATTGATCTGCTCGGCGGCATCCTGTTCCTCTTGCCGATGTGCCTGCTGCTGATCTGGTTCACTTGGCCGTGGTTCATCGACGCCTGGCTGTCGGGGGAAACGTCCACCAATGCAGGTGGCCTGGTGCGCTGGCCGGTAAAGATCATCTTGCCGGTGGGTTTCGGTCTGGTGGCACTGCAAGGCATCTCGGAAATCATCAAGTGCGTGGCGGCACTGACGACCGACTACAGGCGTGAACACGGCTACGAGAAGCCGCTCCAATGATTCAGTTCGTTACACACAATATGGCGCCGCTGATGTTCGCCGGCCTGATCGTCTTCATGGTGATCGGCTATCCGGCAGCGTTTTCGCTGGCGGCGGTCGGGCTCTTCTTTGGCTACATCGGCATCGAGCTCGGCCTGATCCGACCTGACTTCCTGGGCAACCTGACGTACCAATTGTTTGCCGTGGTCTCGAACGATCTGCTGCTGGCAATCCCGTTCTTCACCCTGATGGGCGCGATCCTGGAACGGAGCGGACTCGCGGAAGACTTGATCGAGGGGTTCGGTCAGTTATTCGGCCCGATGCGCGGCGGGCTGTCTTACGCCGTCATTCTGGTCGGCGCGGTGCTGGGCGCGATTACCGGCACGGTCGCGGCGTCGGTGATCGCGATGGGCATCATCGCAATGCCGGTCATGATGCGTTACGGCTATTCCGCCCGCCACACGACCGGCGTGATCGCTGCATCAGGGACCATCACGCAGCTCATTCCGCCATCACTCGTGCTGGTGGTTCTGGCGGACCAGCTCGGAAAATCCGTCGGCGATATGTACCTCGGCGCCATCGGCCCGAGCTGCATCCAGGTCGCGCTGTTTGCAGCTTATGTCGCGCTCCTGAGCATCATCCGCCCGCAAGAGGTTCCCGCGCTTCCACCCGAAGCGCGCGTGCTGCGCGGCTGGGCGCTGATCGCCCGCTGTATCCGCGGCATGGTGCCTTCGATCGTCCTGATTTTTCTGGTGTTGGGCACGATCTTCATGGGCCTTGCCACCCCGACGGAAGCCGGCGCCATGGGTGTGGTCGGTGCGTTCGGGCTGGCATGGATCAACGGCCGGCTGACCTGGGAGATGACATACCAGGGCATGAGCTCGACCATGCGAATCACCGCTATGGTCGTTTTCATTCTGATCGGCGCCCGCGTCTTCAGCCTGGTGTTTCAGGGCGTCGGCGGCAAGGAATGGATCGAGGGCCTGCTGATCTCGCTGCCCGGCGGCGTCGTCGGCTTCCTGATCTTCGTCAACATCTTCGTCTTCGTGATCGCGTTCTTTCTCGACTTCTTCGAGATCGCATTCATCATCATTCCGCTACTGGCGCCGGCGGCGGAGCGCCTTGGCATCGACCTGATCTGGTTTGGCGTTCTGATCGGCGCCAACATCCAGACCAGCTTCATGCATCCACCCTTCGGCTTCGCGCTGTTCTACGTGCGAGGGATCGCGCCGGCCTCAATCAAGAGTTCTGACATCTACATGGGCGCGATACCGTGGGTATTCCTGCAGGTCATCCTGGTCGCAATCCTGATCGCCTTCCCGAAAACGGTGACGTTCATGTTGGCGCCGGCCGTCAAGGTGGATCCGGCGAACATCGAGCAGCAGCTACGCAACTTGCCCGGCCTGGACCTGGCACCGCCGCCACTCGATCTGGGACCGCCCAGAATCCAGTGAGGCCGGACTACGTAGCTCAATTAAAAACCCCGGGGGCCAAGCCCCGGGGTTGCTTAAAGTCCACTATTTCTAAAGTCTGATTCAGCTACGCTGAAATCAGACTCGTCGCTTACTTGTTTGAGCATGATCTTTCCGAAAACCGGTTCCCGCTTTTCGGAGTCACGCCCTAGCCGCGGGCGCGGGCGCGGATCATGAAGGTGTCGTAGGTGTACTCCGCAACCTGCCACCACAGATACTCGTCGTTGCGAAACGCCACCATGTTGTCATAGACTTTTTTGAAGTCTGCATTGGTGGCGGTGATTTCCGCATACATTTCGTTGGCGGCTTTGTAGCAGGCCTCCATAACCGGCACGGGGAACGGCTTCAATTGCGCCCCGCCGCCGATCAGGCGCTTGATCGCCTGCGGATTGCGCGCGTCGTAGCGTGCGGTTTCTTCGATATTGGCCGCCCCGGCGGCTGCCGTCATCACCGACTGGTAGCTTTTAGGCAGTTCGGCCCACTTCGCGGCGTTAATGAGGAAGTGCTGCGGCGTACCACCTTCCCACCAGCCCGGATAATAGTAGAAGCGCGCGACCTTTTGGAAACCAAGCTTCTCGTCATCGTAAGGGCCAACCCATTCGGCCGCATCGATGGTGCCCTTCTCGAGCGCCGGATAGATTTCGCCGCCCGCGATTTGCTGCGGCACGACCCCGAGCTTCTGCAGCGTGCGTCCGGCAAGACCTGCGATGCGGAATTTCAAGCCATTGAGATCGCCGACGCTGTTGATCTCCTTACGGAACCAACCGCCCATCTGCGCGCCCGTGTTGCCTCCGACCAGCGCATAGACGTTCGACTTCTTGCCGAACTCGTTCATCAGCTTCATGCCCTCGCCGTCGTAGAACCAAGCATTCTGCTGGCGTGTGTTGGGCCCGAACGGCACGGAACAGAACAGCGCCCACGTCGGGTCCTTGCCGACGAAGTAATAGGTCGCGGTGTGGCACATCTCGACGGTCCCGGCCGAAACGGCGTCGAGCGCCTGCAACGCCGGGACAATTTCGCCAGCAGCAAAGGTTTGAACCTGTAACTTGCCGTCCGTCGCTTCCGAGCAATATTTAGCGAATGTTTCGGATGCGCCCCACAGCGTGTCCAGCGACTTTGGGAAGCTCGACGTCAGCCGCCATTTGACCTCCGGCATCGACTGAGCGATGGCTGGCGTGGCAACAGCCGAGGCGGCGACCCCGACGCCTGTAGCCTTCAAGAATTCACGACGCTTCATGGCGCTTCCTCCGATCGCTAAGACGTGACGCCCGCCTCATCGTGAGTCCCGAACGGGCGATTGACAGGCACTCTACGGGCATTCCGCCTCCCCGAAAAGGGAAACCCCGGAGACTGGCGTCTCTCCAGGGTCCCGTCTGCCCACTCGAAAGATAAGCCGCGTCAGGGCGGTCAGGACTCGACCACGATCTTGGGCGCCGGTCTGGCGACACCCTCGGTGTCCAACTGGTCGCGAACCTTTTGAGCGATAGCGCGATAGGCCTTCGCATGAGGGCCGTCGGGCTGCGTCGCCACGATCGGCAGGCCAGCGTCGGACGTCTCCCGGATCGCCATGTCCAGCGGCACTTCGCCGAGGAATGGAACGCCGAGGCGCTCGGCCTCGCGCCGCGCCCCACCGTGGCCGAAGATGTCGGACCGCTCCCCGCACTTCGGGCAGATGAACATGCTCATGTTCTCGACGATGCCGAGCACCGGCACGTTGACGCGCCTGAACATCGCGATGCCGCGTCGCGCATCGATCAAGGCAAGATCCTGCGGCGTCGAGACGATCACCGAGCCCTTGAGCGGCACCTGCTGCGCCATGGTGAGCTGCGCGTCGCCGGTGCCCGGCGGCATATCGACGACCATGATGTCGAGCGTGCCCCACTCCACCTCGCGCAGCATTTGCGTCAGCGCCGACATCACCATCGGACCGCGCCAGATCATCGGCGTCTCTTCTTCGATCAGGAATCCGATCGACATCACCGTGAGGCCATGCCGCTCGATCGGCTTCAGACGCGTGCCGCCGACCGTCTGCGGCTTCTCCCTGATGGCGAGAAGCTTGGGCAATGACGGACCGTAAATATCGGCGTCGAGAATGCCGACCTTCATGCCGAGGTCGCGCAGCCCGAGCGCCAGGTTGACCGCGGTGGTGGACTTGCCGACGCCGCCCTTGCCGGAGGCAACCGCGATGATCGACGTCACGCCCGGCACGCCCTGCGGGCCTTGCTCGCCGCGCGGCGCCGCCCCGGCGCGGCCCGGAGCAGCCTGCGGACGGGCGCCCGGTGCGCCGCCCTTCTTCTCGGCGGTCAGCGCCACCATCGCCGACTGCACGCCGGGAATGGCCCGCACCGCCGCCTCGGCGCGCTTGCGGACCGGATCCCACGCCTGCGCCAGGGCGGCGTCAACATTGATCGAGAAGAACACCTTCTCGCCGGCCACGATATCCGACAGCGTTCCGGTCTTGGGCAGCGGCGTGCCATCAGGCGCGGCGACCTTGCCGAGCGCGTCCAGCACCTGTTCCTTGGTGACCGCCATCCTGCGTTTCCTGCGTGCTTGTGGGCGCACCATAGAGCCGCCCGCACCCTGGTCAACGCCACGGGCGCAAGATATTGATGCGCCAATCGCGCACAAGGAGGAGACGATGGCGAAGGTGGCGTTTCTCGGTCTTGGTGTCATGGGTTACCCCATGGCCGGGCATCTCAAGAGCAAGGGCGGCCACGATGTCACCGTCTACAACCGCACCCACGCCAAGGCCGAGAAGTGGGCCAGCCAGTTCGGCGGCAAGGCGGCCAAGGCTCCGAAGGAAGCCGCCGAAGGCCGAGACTTCGTGATGATGTGCGTCGGCAACGACAATGACGTGCGCGAGGTCGCGCTCGGCGCCAACGGCGCATTTGGCGGCATGACGAAAGGGACGGTGTTCGTCGACCACACCACCGCGTCGGCAGAAGTGGCGCGCGAGCTCTACGCGGACGCAAAAAAGCGCGGCTTCGATTTCGTCGACGCGCCAGTGTCCGGCGGCCAGGCCGGCGCCGAGAACGGCGTCCTCACCGTGATGTGCGGCGGCGATGCCGAGCCATTCGCCCGTGCCGAGAAGGTGATCGCCGCCTATGCCCGCGCCTGCAACCTGATGGGTACCCCGGGCTCCGGCCAGCTCGCCAAGATGGTCAACCAGATTTGCATCGCCGGCCTGGTGCAGGGTCTCGCCGAAGGCATCCACTTCGCTAAGAAAGCGGGCCTCGACATCGAGAAGCTGATCGCGACCATCTCCAAGGGTGCGGCGCAGTCGTGGCAGATGGAGAACCGCTACAAGACTATGGCGGCCGGCAAATACGACTTCGGTTTCGCGGTCGACTGGATGCGCAAGGATCTCGCGATCTGCATGGGCGAGGCGAGAAAGAACGGCGCCAACCTGCCGGTCGCGGCGCTGGTCGATCAGTTCTACGCCGAGGTGCAGAAGATGGGCGGCAGCCGCTGGGACACATCGAGCTTGCTTGCGCGGCTGGATCGCTGAGCCCTAAACTTGCCCAAACGAGACACAGGAGCCAGCGATGTCCGAACCTATCTGGAACAAGTTCCTAACCGAGCGCGACAAGGCGGTGTTCGGGAACTCCGGCTATGGCGCACGCCAGGGCTTCGGCAAGCGTCCCGCGCTCTTGATCATCGACGTGAACTACGCGTTTTGCGACGAGCGGCCGATGCCGATCCTGGAATCGATCAAGCGCTGGCGCAACTCATGCGGCGAGGACGCCTGGGTGGCAATCCCCTATCTCAAGTCGCTGATCGAAAAGGCCCGCGAGAAAGGCGTCCCGGTGATCTACACAACGGGCGTGCGGCGCGCCGACAACTGGGACAACGGAAGCTGGAGCTGGAAGAACAACCGCTCCAGCGAAGACCGCTCCAACCCTGTCGGCACCAACATCGACGGCAATGAGATCGTGGCTGAAATCGCGCCCGGGCCGAAAGACATCGTGATCTACAAGCAAAAGCCATCCGGCTTCTTCGGCACCAACATGACCAGCTATCTCACACTGCTCGGCTGCGACAGCGTGATCGTGACAGGCACCACCACGTCCGGCTGCGTCCGCGCCACCGTACTCGATGCATTCAGCTTGAATTATCGCATCACGTTGGCCGAAGAAGGATGCTTCGACCGCAGCCAGGCGAGCCACGCCATCAACCTGTGTGACATGAATGCCAAGTACGCCGACGTCGTGAAAACCGGTGAGGTGCTTGAATTCTTCGACACCCTGCCTGCGGGCCAATACAACCTGCCGCATGGTGCACCGCATGCTGGTCCGCCCGGCAAGCAGATCAGCTAGGGCATGATTCCGAAAAGTGGACCGGTTTTCGGAAAAGTTCATGCTCAAACAAGAAAGGAAGCGACGAGTCTGATTCAGTGTAGCTTTGATTAAAGCAAGCTGTTTTTTGCCCTCGTTCTCAAGCGTTTGCGGATCGCGCCCTTGCTGCGCTACCTCCTAGCTAACATCCCGGTTCATAGTCGTTTCAGGCTGGCTTACAATGTCGCATGGCGTCTCGAACGAAAGCCAAACGACGAGCCCCGCAAAAGCGCGTTACGCAGGTGCCGGATCGCTCTGCGATGCCGCTCGGACGCGAGGCGCAGATGGCGGTCGCAAACCTGCGGCAATATGGAGCCGACCCCGACTGTGTGCCACGGCCCGGCATTGACGATAATGCGGCCCAACAGCACTGGTTTCAGACACGTTCGCGGCTGACGAAAAAGCGTGTGCCGCTCAAGCCCGAGCTTGCAGGCACGCTCGAAAATGGCGCTGGGCACCGCCGGTGATGTGCTCCATTTTAATTTGATTATGTCGCATTTGTGCTTACTGCATAGTCACATCATTCAGATTTGCATCGCACATTATTCCTCCAGCGAGGTTGGCTGCGGCGTGCTGTTGGAGGTTTCGATGTTGCGTATAGCGTCAGCGGCGTTCGTGCTGTTTACGGTGCTTATCTCGACCAGTTTCATTCCGTCCTCATCTGCTGAGGCGGGACATTACGGCGTCCGATACGGCGGCTTACGCGGCGGCGCAGTGTACGGCCCTCCGTGTACGGCCCTCGTGGCTACGGTTATCGGACTGGCTACTATGGTCGCTCCAATCGGCTCCATGATACCGCGCCTTATTACGTCAATGGCTGTTACAATGGTTATTCTGACGACGGCGTTTATTGTTACGTTTACGTTGGGTGCCCCTACAACGGATATCGGTACTAATCCGTGCGCCTGACCGATAATTTCTCATGCACGCGCAACGCCGCAGCGGCCATCGGGTTTGGCTGATGCAGGCGCGGCTTGCCAAATTGGAAACGCCGCCACGGCTCAAGGCTGCGGGCTGAAGCCTGGCAGCAAAAAACGCGCGGCGAACAGGAGCGAACGCCGCGCGGAAGGTGGGCCTTAACATCGACACCCTAGCGGCGAGTCGAGACGTTTCGGCGGTACGTCGGTACGCGCGGAGCGATGGGGCGTACAGTCCCGCTATGCCAAACTGCGCTATGTCTAAATTGCGTGTGTCAGCCGCCTCCCTGGACGCGCAGCACCGCCGCAAAGTGTCCTTTTGATTTACGTCAAGAGCCGTTCTGCGTTTTGCGGGTAGCCTGCGTTACCGAACAGCGGGAGTCGGAATCATGACGCGCCTTAGGGCCGAAGACGCACGGATTTTAATTTGGCTGGCTGCAGCTTCGACGATCATCGTGATCGCTGCCACGGCGCTGGCGATTGCGCCGATGCTGCGATGATGAATCGGCGGTGCGGATGGTGCCGCCACAAATTTCCAGTTTGATTTATTGTGATCGCGCCGATTGTTCGCGCGGCCGGTTTGGGCGACACTTCGGGTCTGTCACCGGAGGTTTCCCAATGGCCCCTAGCCGCCGCGCCCCTGCTGGCACCGCCACACCCAGCAGCGAAGTCGATCGCGTCCTGACCAGTCACAGCCTCGACCTGAGAGCCGCCCGCAGCCGGGTCGAACTGGTCGCCGAAGCACTTGAACTGCCGTTCGCGGAAGTTGAAAGCGCGATGGCCGATCCAGAGGGCCACAGCCTGCTCGCGTTCGCCTGCCAATACGGTCAAAACATCGACTGGCTTGTTCTTGGCGATCTGAGTGGCGTGGTGCGCGAATGCTGGCGACGGCATGGCGCGGCACCGGACATGCGACTACCGGCTTAGACGTCTTCGCGCATTATCCTGCATCGTGCGATCGTATTTGATGCGGTCCTGCGCCGATGCGAACGGTTCAGGGTCGGTGGCGCAGAACCCGGCGAATCACCTGTTCGTATTGGATGCGGTCCTGCGCGGTGAACTTTGTGATCAGGCGCGGCGCACGGTGTTCCGGATTGAATTTGGGCGGCGCTGGCGTCTGCGTGTCGTCAGCAGCAGCTTCAGGATGCTGGTCGGCAACGCAGCTAACAAACGCCAGTGTAATCGGCTTTCCGAGTTTCACGTAGCTTGTTCTGCGGATGGGCATGGCGGCCCCCCATGGCTGAAGTTGGACCGCCTCCAGTTTTCCCGATTCTAGGCCCCGCGCGGTGGTACTTCCCTGCCGCTTGCGGGATTTTTCACGCCTGATGTCGCAGTGTCACACACCGCCGCGTGCGATCCGCTGCATGGTCTGCCGATAGCGCGCCGCATCCTGCGCCGTCGCGAACGGTTCCGGTTTTCCCAACACCTTGCGAATGTAACGCGCGGTCATGCGCGGTCTGCGTTCACGCTTCACCTTGGGCGGCGGTGGCGGCGGCCGCGACGCAGCCAAATTTGCCACCGGCATTAGCGAAAAGTTTGAAACGTTTTTAGACAAAAATCCAAGACTGTCTCGCGATGCGCTGCTCTCGCTGGTCAGCATTTCAACGTCTGCGCCGCGCACCTTGGTCTGGAAAATTTTGCGCTCTCGTTCGTGGGAAAAATAAATTGACGTCTGTATCGGCGTACCGCGCCTCTGCCGCGGATGGTGCTACTTACCGACTAGGGCATACGGAGCGCTCCTGCTAGGATGGAGGCGCTTCCGATGGATGGCGAAGATTTGAGCTTGATGAGGGGCCGAGGCCCGCGACGTGCACAGCGTCGCGGGCCTTTTTATGCGCGTGCGTAGTGCGCTCTCAGATTAATTTACGAGCGCCCCCTCGCCCCACCGAGTAGCAGACAATGGTTGAAACGCTGTCGCGCTTGGCCCTCGGGGGCTGGAAAGCCACTCTTGCAGTTCGCCATCCGTCTTCGGTGGATGACGGTGTACCCCTCGAAATATCTCGCGCTGCAGTTTGGTCAGGCTTTGCTGTGCCTTCTCTTTCGCGCTCATGGCTCCCTTCTTCGACGGCCCCAATTGTGAAAAGACAATTTTGAAGACGATGAGGCGGCGGGCGCAATACACCAGCGCAATAGGACTGGGTTGCTGTCGCGTCGTTTTATCGACCAGCGAGCCAATAGCGGATACCGAAACCGCCAAGCCAAAAAATGATGCCCCAACCGACGATTACCAATCCAAGAGGGTCTTTGTTCGGGTGAGCGAAATAAAGCCAGACGACAACCCCGCCTGCGATCACGACCACAGCGATGCATGACGCGATGGCATACAACACGTATCCGAGACGCGTTGCCATGATCGACTTTCTTTAAGGCCGCGCCGGCGAGGCCCTTCCTTATGCCTGCGTCATGCGTTACCGGCGATCTGATCCAGCATGGCTTTCGGGAACGGCGGCAACTGCCCGAAGCAATTTTCGAACTCGGTCTTGCTGATCACCGGCGCACAGCAGGCGACCTCGGCCCACGGCGCGGGTGCCCATACGCCATGCGTGCACCACCAAGCGAAGCTGCCGCTGCCATAGAGATAGATCGTCGGCCGCTC
>Ga0190274_10002721_pt1 | contig 10452 bp, 8 predicted proteins | sample Popmic531T_FD_133002 | JGI IMG/M metagenome (GOLD analysis project Ga0190274, IMG submission 133002) | Populus adjacent soil microbial communities from riparian zone of Yellowstone River, Montana, USA - 531 T | ecosystem: Environmental > Terrestrial > Soil > Riparian zone | place: USA: Montana...
GAGAAGTTCGAGGCGGTGATCGAGGACATCCGCGACTGCCACACGCGCGGCCAGCCGGTGCTCGTCGGCACCACCTCGATCGAGAACTCCGAGCTGCTCTCGGGCCTGCTGCAGAAGACGAAGCTGCCGCACGCGGTGCTCAACGCCAAGCAGCACGCCAAGGAGGCCGAGATCGTCGCCCAGGCGGGGCGCCCGGGCGTGATCACGATCGCCACCAACATGGCCGGCCGCGGCACCGACATCGTCCTCGGCGGCAACGTCGAGAACCAGGTCAAGATCATCGACGCCGACGCGACGATCGCGCCGGAGGAGAAGGCGGCGCGGGCGAAGAAGCTGGCCGACGAGTGGCAGAGCCTGCACGACGCCGTCAAGGCGCAGGGCGGCCTGCGCATCATCGCCACCGAGCGCCACGAGAGCCGGCGCATCGACAACCAGCTGCGCGGCCGCTCCGGCCGCCAAGGCGATCCGGGCTCGTCGCGCTTCTACCTCAGCCTCGACGATTCGCTGATGCGCATCTTTGCGGGCGATCGCGTGCGCGCGATCATGGAGCGCCTCAAGATGCCCGACGGCGAGGCGATCGAGGCCGGCATTGTCACGCGCTCGATCGAAGGCGCGCAGCGGAAGGTCGAGGCGCGCAACTTCGACATCAGAAAGCAGCTGCTCGAGTACGACGACGTCGCCAACGACCAGCGCAAGGTGATCTACCAGCAGCGCAACGACATCCTCGAGGCGCCGAACCTGGACGCGCAGATCCAGAGCCTGCGCAAGAGCACGATGGAAGACGTCGTTCGCACCTATGTGCCTGCCGAAAGCGTCGAGGAGCAGTGGGACCTGAAGGGCCTGGAGAAGGTGCTGGCCGAAGAGTGGAAGGTCGACGTCATGCTCGCGGCCCATGTCGACAAGAGCGACGACGTGAGCGACGAGGACATCGTCGAGAAGGTGCAGCAGGCCGCCGACGAGCTGTTCGACAGCAAGGTCGCTCGCGTCGGCATCGAGCAGTTCACGCCGTTCATGCGGATGATCCTGCTGCAGTCGATCGACCAGCACTGGCGCGAGCACCTGGCTGCGCTCGACTACTTGCGCCAGGGCATCCACCTGCGCGGCTACGCACAGAAGAACCCGAAGCAGGAATACAAGCGCGAGGCATTCGAGCTGTTCTCGCAGATGCTCGACGTCGTCAAGATGGACGTGACGCGAATCCTGATGAGCGTTCGGGTCCAGTCGGAAGAGGAAGTGCGCGAGGCGGCGATGGCAATCGAGGAGCGCGCCGAGCACATCGGCAACGTCACCTACACCCACCCCAACGACGACGGCAGCGTCTCGGAAGAGCGCGGCAGCGAGTCGGCGGCGGCGCAAGCGGCGATGGGCGCGGTGGCGGCAGCGATGGCGTCGTCACGCGCGGTCGGGTCGGTGGCGAAGGTGGGGCGCAACGATCCTTGCCCTTGCGGGAGCGGGAAGAAGTACAAGCAGTGCCACGGCAGGCTCGCCTAACGCGCAGCTAGGTCGGTGCAGCTGCGCTACAACCGGGCGAACGCGCGGGCCAGTGCGGCGGTCAGGATCGATGTCCGCACCGGCTTCTCGCTGAACACCAGGTCGTAGCGCTTGACTGCGTCGCTGATGTCGGCCTCGTCGACGACGCCGGTCAGCACCTGCGCGGTGGACGACGCTCCGGCCTTCGGGCCCTTCTCGCGCAACGTGCCGATGAGTCTCAGCGTGCTCGAATGACCGTCGCAGCCGATAGCGGATCGACTGTCTTGTAGAACGGCCGCGCGTCATAGCCGCTGCCTTCGCAGTGCGCGCAGATCGAATGGGTGGCATCCTGGTCGTCGTCGAGCACGGCGATGACCTTGCACCCCGGCTTCGGGCTTTGCTTCGAGGCGCTCGATCTGTAGACGACACCCTCGGTCGCTTCGCTGGCGGCCACGCGGCCCGGCCCCTCGATGTCTTGACGGCGACGACCGCTTCCGGCTTCGGATTGACGGCGGCGTCGCCGAGCCGGAGCTGACGAGGGAGCCGTGCGCTGCCGACGCTCAGTACGCCGCAACCGAGGTCTGGGGCCGGGCCGGCGCGACGCCTTCAGCGAGCGTCTCTCCGGAGAGGCTCGCCACCCGCGCCAAGACTTTCAAGGACCAGGGCGAGGCGCCCGTCATGCGGTGACGCGCCTGCGCGCGTGAGAGGCCGGTGGCGTCAGCGAGCCAGGCGGACTGCCGGGCGAGTGGCGTGCGAACGCTCAACTAGGCCGGGTGGCCGGCTTGCAAAGTGCACATGATGATTGCAAGGTCAGGCGACTGTGCATCGAGGGGAGAGCGACGCTTCACAACGCCAGCGCGGTAAGAATTCGCACATGCAGTCCTTTTGGCGCGACCCCATGGAGCTGAGTCTGAGATAACCGCGGATCGCAAGATCGATAGGCTATCGCTTGGTGTGTTCTCAATCCGGAGTGCGTTCGTGGCTCTCGCGGGTGCAGCGCATGAGGATATGCTAGGCAGAATATGCTCCGAATTGCCAAGCCCGACGATGGAGTTCGCAGGCAACTGTTGGCACCGGCGCTTCGCAACTCTTCTCGCAGTGTCCTTCTTCTCGCGGCGGCGGTGCTTGTCATCGCGGCCCTTGCTGCCGATGCCGGCAGACCGGCCGCCGGACTTGCTGCGGCGTGCGTTGGCGCGGTTGGAGCGGTGTGGCGCTATCTGATCGGCCGTCGTTTCGCAAACACTGGATCGCTGACCAGCACCGCCATCGATCAAGCGGAGCGGCAACTTGAAGCGAACGCCGCGTTGTCGGGGCTGTTGTGGGCGATCGGCACGGCGGCGATCTACCCGAGCCTGTCCGGCACCACGGCAACGACTTACGTCAGCATGGTCTTCGGCTCGATCACGGTGGCTGCCTTTTTCATGACGCTGGTGGGGCGCTCGTTCGGGATCCTTGCCGGCATGCAGCTTTCGGTGCTGATCTTCGTCAGCCTCGCCTTCGAGTCGGTCCGCTCTTTGCCCCTGGCGGCCCTCGCCGTGATCTTCGGCGTGACGGTGTTCCGCGCGTCGCAGGAGTTGAAGGCAACCGCCATCCGCGGCATCCAGCACAGCCAAGAAGCGGACGCGGCGAACGTCTTGCTGCAGCGGGCCAAGGAGGCGGCGGAGGCAGCGAACATGGCGAAGTCGCAGTTTCTGGCGACCATGAGCCATGAGATTCGCACGCCGATGAACGGCGTGCTGGGCGCACTTGACCTGCTCAAGCATTCAGGCTTGACGCTCCCGCAACGGGAACTGGTCCGGACCGCTTCGTCGTCGGGCTCTTCGCTGATGTCGATCCTGAACGACGTGCTCGATCATTCCAAGATCGAAGCCGGAAAGCTGAGCCTGACCGCTGCGCCGGTTTCGTTGGGAATGCTGGCCGCGTCCGTGATCGCTCTCTTTCAGGGCAACGCCGATCGCAAGGGACTCGAACTCCTGCTCGACAAGGAGCCTGACTTCGACCTCTGGGTCGTCGCCGACGGCCAGCGGCTGAAGCAGGTGCTGCTGAACCTGGTGGGCAACGCCATCAAGTTCACCGAGAAGGGAAAAGTAGTCCTCTCCGTCTCTCAAGGGCATCGAGATCGGGAGGGCGTGGCCAAGGTGAATTTCGAGATTCACGACACGGGCATCGGTATTTCGAAGGAAACGCTGACGATGCTCTTTCAGCCTTTTCATCAGGCCGATGGCTCGCGCAGCCGCCGGCAGGGCGGAACCGGGCTTGGCCTGGCGATCAGCCAGAGGATCGTGGAAGCGATGGGCGGCCGAATCGAGGTCCTGACCGTGCCTGGCTCGGGCTCGCGTTTCTCGTTCACGCTCGAACTCAAGGTCGACGATGCCTCTACTCATCCGTCGCAACTCGATTCTGCGATGGGCGGCCTTGATGGCAGCTCGGAGTTGTCGGGCACTGTCTTGGTCGTCGAGGACAACGACGTCAACCGGATGATCGCTCGCGAGGTGCTGCAATCGATGGGGCTCGAGGTCGTGGAAGCATCCGACGGACAAGAGGCCATCTCGACTTTGGAGCGTCGGCATGTAGATGTGGTCTTGATGGATTGCCAGATGCCGGTGATGGACGGCTACACGGCAACGCGGGAGATCAGGCGTCGCGAGATCGAAGCGGGGGCGCGCCGAGTGCCGATCCTCGCCCTAACTGCCGACGCCTTCGACGACGATGCCGCCCGGGCTCGCGAGTGCGGGATGGACGGCCACTTGGCCAAGCCATATGGTCGCGAGCAGCTGCGCGACTTGCTGAGACAGTCTTTGGAAGTGTGAGACTCGCGGCACCTACACCAGCGCCGTCCACTCGGTGATGCCGGTGCGCTCTTCGTCCCACGCCTGGTCCAGCTCCATTCGCTTGATTTCGTCGACGGCGCCTTCGTCCCTACCGCCTGCCTTTCGCGCCTGAGCCCGCGCGAGTCGTTCCATCAGTCTTAGGTCGCGGTCTTTCAACTGCAAGGCCGTCGTCGTCCAGTGATCGACAATCTTCAGCATCGACTCGTAGGTGATTGGCGATGCGAATCGCCGGCCTTCGAGCGCTGCGAGCGTCCCGGCCAACCGCGGGTGAATCGCGTGAAGCAGTTGCTCGATCGCCGCTTCGCCCTCGCCGTCGGAGACCACCATGTCGACCAGATGCCGGCGTTGCAATTGCTCAGCGGTATAGAGCGCACCCGACAGAATCATCTCGTTGGCGATGGCGAATCCCGCCTTGCGAATGACAAAGTTCCAGCCGCCCATGCCGGGGAAAAGGTTGAACAGGACCTCAGGGAAGCCAGCTTGGGCGCTCTGCTCGAAGATCACCTTGTGAAAGGAGATCACGGACTCCAGGCCGCCACCCAACGTGTCACCCTGCACCAGCACCGTCGTGTGGACGCCAATCTGCGACGCCGTCTCCATCCACCACACCAGGTCGATGCACCGACGCCCGTACATCCTGAGGGACTCTTCGTCGCGTGCGCGGATGAGCAATACGAACAACGACAGATCGCCGCCGAAGTTGAAGACGCCGGGAACATCGGAGGTCATCACGAAGTGCCGCACTAATCCTTCGCTCGCCGTGATGTCGGCGAAAACGCGCTGAAGTTCGGCCATGGCGCCGAGGCTGTAGCACTGGATCGGTTTCACGCATGTGCGCACACGCAAGGCGCACAGATCGGAGCTCCATTCCAATCGGATGTACTTGTAGGGACGACCCATCATGGTGACGAGGTTCGCCCGCTGGCGTTCGTTCATATCGCCTCGAACATACGGGTGAAGTGGTGGAAGTTCACGATCGTTGACTCGACGACTGCACTCTGGGCCGTGGGGTCCTTCAGGGTGTTCAGTATGTGGCGCAAGTGGACCATGTGCTCAGTGTCCATGGTGGCATGGGAGCTGATGAAGGACACGCCGCGGTCGTCCTGAAGCAGTAGCGACTCCCTGATCGCGGAGGCGAAGGGGCCTCCATAGACCGAGGCGATGACCTCCAGCGCGTACATCATCCCCAGCACCGAACAAGGGTGCCGGCGATCGGCCGACCAGTAGTTGTACCCGCAGAGCGTCGCGGTGAAAACCGACGGCACCGAGGCCTGCACGCTTGCGCGCGGGAAACCCACGACTTCGAGGTCGTTGAGGACCCACTCCTCATGGCCGGATTCTTCATGCATGTGCTCATACAGAAAATACCGGATCGCTCGTTGCTCGTCGGGCACGCGACTCGCAGCCGCCGCACACACCGGGTTGAAGTGCCAGACAACGTGGTAGAGCTCGGTCAGCAGCCGCCGATACCTCTCCACAGTCATGCCGTTCGCAACCGCGTCCATCACGACCGGATGCGTCTCGAAGTCGCGGCGCGCTTCGTCGGTGAGTGTCACGAGGTCAGCGAAGAATGGCAGGGCGGTCGTGGTAATCAGATAGAGCCTTTCCCTAAGGGGCCGATGAATGGAGCCTCACAAGCACGAAGTGCGCCGAGTATGCTGGCATTCGATGCAATCGCACGACGTCCGGCGATTCTGGGCTGTCGCAAGACGTGATCCTCGAAGACCGCTTGATGCACGCGCCCTTTCTACAATTCGGCAACGTTTTGAAAGGTGGTCGTCGTGGCTGTAAACCTAGGTGCTCCAGAGGCAGCGGACCTTCGTCCAGTATCCGGTCTCGCCATCGGCACCGCCAAGGCCGGTATCCGCAAGCCCAACCGCAGCGATCTCACCGTCGTCAAGCTCGATCTCGGCACCTCCGTCGCCGGCGTCTTCACTGCCAACCGCTTCTGCGCCGCGCCGGTGCAGGTGTGTCGCGAGCACCTCGCGGTCGGCAGCGAGCTCCGCGCGATTCTCGTCAATACCGGCAACGCCAACGCGGGAACCGGCGCCGATGGCTTGGCGCGGGCGCGCTCGACCTGCGCAGCGCTCGCCCGGCTGCTCGGCTGCGCACCCGAACAAGTGCTTCCGTTCTCGACCGGCGTGATCATGGAAACGCTGCCGAACGACCGCATCGAGGCCGCATTGCCCGCGGCGCTCGCCGATGCACAGCCCGACCATTGGGCCGAGGCGGCGCAGGCGATCATGACCACCGACACCGTGCCCAAGGCGGCGTCGCTGACGGTGCAGCTCGGGGGCAAGCCGGTCGTCGTCACCGGCATCAGCAAGGGCGCCGGGATGATCCGGCCGAATATGGCGACGATGCTCGGCTTCGTCGCCACCGACGCGGTGATCGACCCTTCGCTGATGCAGCAGCTCGTTCGCGAGGCCGCCGACGAGTCGTTCAACTGCATCACGATCGACGGCGACACCTCGACCAACGACTCGTTCGTGCTGATCGCGACGCACCGCGCCGGCAACGCGCCGGTGACGAGCCTCGCCAGCGGCGAGGGCCAGGTCCTTCGCGACGCGGTGGTGGAGGTCTCGCGCCGGCTGGCGCAGGCGATCGTTCGCGACGGCGAAGGGGCGACCAAGTTCATCACCATCCGTGTCGAAGGCGGGACAAGCGTCGCCGAGTGCCGCCAGGCGGCCTATGCCATCGGCCATTCGCCTCTCGTCAAGACGGCGTTCTTCGCGAGCGATCCCAACCTGGGCCGGATTCTCGCCGCGGTCGGCTACGCCGGCATCGACGACCTGGACCAGACCAAGATCGATCTCTTCCTCGATGACGTCCACGTCGTCGAGGGCGGCGGCCGACGGTCGAGCTATCGCGAGGAAGACGGCCAGCGCGTGATGAAGCAGAGCGAAATCACGGTCCGAGTCGACCTGCATCGCGGCGCCGCCAGCGCGACGATCTGGACCTGCGACCTGAGCTACGACTACGTCAAGATCAACGCCGACTACCGCTCATGAGCGGCCCGCCGCTCGCACTGCGAATTGCTGCGTGGGCACGCCGCAACAAGGCACGTGAATATTGCCTTCCCGGCGCTCGACCTCGCTGCTAGGATGGCACTTCGCCTGAAAGCCCGCCCCATGAAGTCGACCTACCGCCACTCCGCCCGCAGCGCATTCAGCGCCGCCTGGCCGATGGCGCTTGGCGTCGCGGCTCAGCGCGTTGCGGGCATCGGCCCGGCGCCGATCTAGCACCTCAGCTCTTCGATCGAAGGCCGCTGAGGGATCAGCGGAAAAATCGATCGACCTTCGTTTTTTCGCTGCTTCGGGCCTCCGGCCCGCAACAGGCACCCTTCACCAGAGGGCGCCGCGAAGAAGAAAGAGTTGGGTGAACCATGATCACGTGGTTGCCGATACCGACAAGCTGGAAAGCCTCCGCGCGGCGCTTGCTGCCGACGCTGCCCGAGCACGACTTGCTGCGCGACTTCGCCTACCGGCGCCTGTGGACGTCGATCGTGATCAGCTCGTTCGGCGGGCAAGTGACGATGCTCGCGCTGCCGCTCACCGCTGCGGTGCTACTGCACGCAAGCCCGACCCAGATGGGCCTGCTCACCGCGATGGAGCTGTTGCCGTTCGTGCTGTTCTCGTTGCCGGTCGGCGTCTGGCTCGACCGAATCAGGAAGCTGCCGGTCTACGTCGCCGGCGAGCTGACGATCGGCGTCGTCGTCGCCAGCGTTCCCGTCGCCTGGTGGCTCGGCTGGCTCTCGATCGGCTGGCTCTACGTCTGCGGCTTCGTCATCGGCATCGTCTACACGGTCGCCGGCAGCGCCGCCCAGATCGTCCTGACGCAGGTGGTGGCGCGCGAGCGGCTGGTCGAGGCGCACGCCAAGAACGCGCTCGCGTCGTCGGGTGCCGAGGTCGCAGGGCCTGGCCTGGCCGGGCTGCTGATCAAGGCCGTCGGCGCGCCGCTGGCGTTGCTCGTCGACGCTGTGCTGGTTACGGTTTCGGCGGCGATCCTGCGCGGCATCGCCATCGTCGAGCCGCGCTGGCAGCCGCGCGCCACCGGCACCTCGACACAGCAGTTCTGGGCCGATCTGAAGACGGGCGTTCGCTTCGTCGCCCGCCATCGCCTGCTGGTCGCGCTCGCGCTCGCGGTCGGCTGCTGGCAGGCCTGCCACCAGGCAGCGATCGTGGTCCAGATCCTGTTCGCGACCCGAACCCTCGGCCTCTCGGAGCAGGCGGTTGGCCTCTGCTTCACCGGCATGGGCGCTGGCACCGTGCTCGCCAGCGTCTTTGGCAACCGCATCAGTCGGCGCATCGGCCCCGGGCCGTGCCTGATCCTCGGCTTCGCGATCTGCGGCGTCGGCTGGCTGCTGCTCGCCGTGGCGCCGGCCAACGCCTGGGGCGTCGCCGCGTTCGCGCTGATGCTGATGATGTTCTCGACCGGCGCGGTCTTCATCTTCATCAACTTCCTGTCGCTGCGCCAGGCGGTCACACCGGCGCCGCTTCTCGGCCGGATGACGAGCACCATGCGCTGGCTGATCCTGATTCCGGCCGGTCCGGGCGCGCTGTTGGGCGGCTGGCTCGGAGAGCACGTCGGCCTGCGGGCCTCGCTCGCGGTCGCCGGCGGCGGTGCCCTGCTGCTGGCCGTGGTCTGCTGGCAGCTCGGCCTGATCCGGCACGTGCGCGAGCTGCCCGCGGCCGAGCGCGTCGACGACTGGCTCGGCGCCGAGGGCGACGTCGGCCCGCGCGTTCTCACGACCTGAGGCGAGGATGCCGTGGACCCGTTGCTGATCGACGTTCCCGAGCAGATCGAGACCCAGCGCCTCGTCGTGCGCGCGCCGCGGCGCGGCGATGGCGCGCTCGTCAACGAGGCGGTGCGGGTCTCGCTCGCCGAGCTGTCGCCCTGGATGCCGTGGGCCGGGACGATGCCGAGCGTCGACGAGTCCGAGATCCACTGCCGGCGCCAGCAGGCGCGCTTCATCCTGCGCGAGGACTTCGCGTTGCTGATCTTCCTGCGCCAGGCCGACGGCAGCGAGGGCGAGCTTGTCGGCGGCACCGGCCTGCACCGCATCGACTGGTCTCTGCGCCGCTTCGAGATCGGCTATTGGCGCAAGACCGGCTGCGAGGGCCGCGGCTACCTGACCGAAGCGGTGCGTGCGGTCGGACGGCTGGCGTTCGACGTCCTCGGCGCGCGCCGGGTCGAGATCCGCATGGACGACAACAACGCCGCCAGCTGGCGTCTCGCCGAGCGCGCCGGCTTCACGCTCGAGGCGATCCTGCGCTTCGACGCGGCGACGCCGCAGGGCGAGCCGCGCAGCACGCGCGTCTACGCGCGGGTTCGCGGCGCGGAGGAGCCGATGGGGCCGACCGGCGCCTGACGCGGCGGTGATCGCGCCGCGCCGTCTGCGCGCTCAGTCGGCAACGCGCGTTCCGGGCGAGAAGCGATCGACCGCGTCGGTGATCAGGCCGTCGATCGCGAACGCGTCGAGCCGCCTTGCCTCGGCCGGGTCGTTGACGGTATAGACGAGGCCGCGCATGCCGGCGCCGTGGATGCGGCCAAGCACCGAGGCGTTCATCGCCGCGCAGTTCGTGACGACAGCGACGCAGCCGAGCGCGCGCGCTTGGTCGAGCCAGCCGTCGCGGAGGTTGTCGAGGAGAAGGGCGCGCGGCAGCTGCGGCGCGGTCTCGCGCGCGCCCTCGAGCGCCGCGGGCTGGAACGAGCTGAGCAGCGGCGGCAGTGGCGCCGTCGCCCAAAGCGCGGCGGCGGCGGCGGCGACGACGCGGCCGGTCTCGCGCTCGCTTCCCGGCGAAGGCTTGATCTCCACGTTGAGCGCGAAGTCGTTGCGCAGGCAGAACGCGGCGATCGCGGCGAAGCTCGGCAACGGCTCGCCGGTGTAGAGGCGGCCGTGCCAGGCGCCGGCGTCGAGACGGGCGAGCTCGCTCCAGGGCAGCGCCGCCGCCGGGCCGCGGGCAGAGGTCGTGCGATCGAGGGTCGCGTCGTGGAGCAGGAACGGCACGCCGTCGGCGGAGAGCTTGACGTCGCATTCGAATGCCCGATAGCCGTACGAAGCGCCGAGACGAAACGCGGCGAGCGTGTTCTCCGGTGCGAGCTTGCCGGCGCCGCGGTGGGCGATCCAGCGCGGATAGGGCCAGGGAGC